>Ga0302347_1003053_pt1 | contig 15578 bp, 14 predicted proteins | sample PhyWR1_FD_202178 | JGI IMG/M metagenome (GOLD analysis project Ga0302347, IMG submission 202178) | Leaf surface microbial communities from wheat plants in UC Gill Tract Community Farm, Albany, California, United States - DLSL W.R1 (v2)... | ecosystem: Host-associated > Plants > Phyllosphere >...
GGCCGACCCCGTCGCAGAAAGGAGCCGACATGCCGCGAACGCTCATAAGAAAAAACCCCAGCAACTTTAAAACACTGCCGCTGCACGTCGAAGCCACACCCGAAGGCCTGAGCTACCAGAGCGTGGGCATGCCGCTCAACTTTGCCCAAACCTTGCAGCGCCGCAAGCCGGTCGAGGTGGCCGACCCCGAGCGTTTCGTGCTGGAACTGGCCAACCTCGGCGTGTCGGTACGCCTGACCCTGCACTGGCAAAACAAGGATTACTGGGTGCTGGTGCGCCAGCGTCGCCAGGACCGTGGCGACGTGGTGCTCAAGCTGATCTCCGGCTATGTGCCCGCCCACGAGTTGAACCTGCCGCTGCACACCGCCATCCAGGAGATTGCCGAGGAATGCCTGCTGGAGACGCCCGAGGGCTGGCTCAGTGGGCGCTTCAACGACACCTGGCTGCCGGCGCCCTACGCGGCGGCCCTGCATTACCGCGAGGCGCTGCCCTTTCGCTTGAGCCCGCTGTCCGGCGCCGCGCGCCCGGTGCGTTGCGCCACCACCCAACTGATCGAACGCCCACGGGCTTACGTGCACTTGCCCACGGCGTCGCTGCAATTGATTTATGACTTGCGGCTTGAAGTGCCGAAAGAGGCCAAGTCGCTGAGCCTGTTTCATGTGGATGAGCGGCTGGAAGGTGATCAGTTGGTGGCGCGCCTGGACCGTCAGCGCCCGGACCTGTACCTGATGCCGCTCAAAGACGGTCAGCCACTGGCCGAGCTGTACACCTTGAAGAAAGACCAACTGTACCCGGCCAGTACGCGGGGTTTGTACCTGGCGGAAAGCTTCGCCCAGCAGGAAGGCTGGCTGGTGCGAGAGGAGCGTATTCGCTGGAAGGATTGGCTCAGGCAGCAAGGCCTGGCGGCGCCGGAGAAAGAGTCGAAATTGAAGCGCCTGGCCCAGCGGGTGCTGCGCAAGATTGTGCCGAAGAAGAAAGTTAAAGGTTAAACCGCAATCAAAATGTGGGAGGGGGCTTGCCCCCTCCCACATTTGATTTAGGTTAGCTGTTGAGAAGGCGTTCCAGGCCAACTTTGAGTGGGGTGGGTTCCGGCAACTTGAAACTCGCCAACAACCGCTGGTTGTTCGCCCGCGAATGGCGGATATCCCCCGAGCGCGCCGGCCCGTAGGTCACAGGCGGCAAACTGCCCACCGCTTCTTCCAACGCCTGCAGCACTTGCTTGAGCGTGGTAGTGCGGTTCCAGCCCACGTTGATCGCACCCAACGGCGCTTCCGGTGCTTCGATGGCCTGCACCAGCACGTCGACCAGGTCTTCCACGTACATGAAATCGCGGGTCTGCTCGCCGTCGCCGAACACGGCAATCGGCAGGCCCTGCTGGGCGCGTTCGCTGAAAATGCTGATTACCCCGGAGTACGGCGAGGACGGATCCTGGCGCGGCCCGAAGATATTGAAGAAGCGGAAAATCACCGGTTCCAGGCCATGCTGGCGCCGGTAGAAATCGAAGTAATGCTCGCCGGCCAGCTTGTCGGACGCATAGGGCGTCAGCGGCGCCTTGGTGGTGTCTTCGTCAATCGAAGCACCCTCGCCGTTGTTGCCATACACCGCCGCGCTGGAGGCGAAAACCACACGCTTCACCCCGGCCTGGCGCATGGCTTCGCAGACATTCAAGGTGCCGACGAAATTGCTCTGGTGCGTGCTGACCGGGTCATCCACCGACGCCTGCACCGAGGCCACCGCCGCCAGGTGCACCACCGCCGTGGTGCCGATGGCGGCACGCGCCACCAAGGCCGCATCGGCGACGTCACCTTCCAGCAGCTCAACGCGCGGGTTGCCCAGCGGCAAGTTGCTGCGCTTGCCCGTGGACAGGTTATCCAGCACCCGCACGGCGTAGCCCTTGGCGAGCAGCGCATCGACCAGGTGCGAGCCGATAAAGCCCGCGCCGCCGGTAATCAGAACCCACTTTTCAGCGTTACTCATTGTTGCGGATCTTCTCGACAATGGCAGTGGTCGAGCTGTTCTCGACCAGGCCCAGGACTTTGACCTTGCCACCGTAGGCACTGACGATATCGGCACCCACGACCTGGTCGACGGAATAATCGCCGCCCTTGACCAGCACGTCCGGCTTGACCTGGGCCAGCAGGTTTTCCGGAGTCGCTTCAGGGAAGCTGATCACCCAGTCCACCGCACCCAGGCCGGCCAGCACGGCCATGCGCCGGTCAACACTGTTGATCGGGCGGCCCGGGCCTTTGAGGCGGCTGACCGAGGCATCGTCGTTGACCGCGACGATCAGGCGATCGCCTTGGGCACGCGCCTGCTCCAGGTAGGTCACGTGGCCGGCGTGCAGGATGTCGAAGCAGCCATTGGTGAACACAATGCTTTCGTTGTGGGCACGCGCGTCGTCAATCGCCAGAAGCAATTGTTCGATGGTCAGCACGCCACGTTCCGAGCCTTCGGAACGCTGGATCGCGCGGCGCAGCTCAGGCGCGCTGATTGCAGCGGTACCCAGCTTGCCGACCACGATGCCCGCCGCCAGGTTGGCCAGGGCCACCGCGTGGGGCAGCTCTTCGCCAGCTGCGATGGAGGCGGCCAGGGTGGAAATCACCGTGTCGCCGGCGCCAGTGACGTCGAACACTTCCCGGGCGCGCGCCGGCAGGTGCATCGCCGGGTGGCCAGGGCGCAGCAGGGTCATGCCGTGCTCGCCGCGGGTCACCAGCAAGGCGCCCAGGTCGAGGTCGGCCATCAGCGTGGCGCCTTTGGTAACCAACTCGTGCTCATCGGCGCAACCGCCAACAATGGCTTCGAACTCGCTGAGGTTCGGCGTGATCAGGCTGGCCCCGCGATAAATCGAGAAGTCCTTGCCCTTGGGATCGGCCAGCACCGGGATGCCCTTGGCCTTGGCGGCCTGGATCAACACCTGGTGGTTCTTCAACGCGCCTTTGCCGTAGTCGGACAACACCAGCACCTTGATGCCTTCGAGCAGCTCGTCGACCTGGCCACTGAGGGCCAGGGCGTCGGTGGCGAAGGGTTCTTCGAAATCGATACGCAGCAATTGCTGGTGACGGCTCATGACCCGCAGCTTGACGATGGTGGGCTGGTGGGCAATGCGCTGGAACAGCGCGCGCACGCCGGCACCGCGCAGGCTGTTGGCCAGGCTGTCGGCGGCTTCGTCGTCGCCGGTCACACCCACCAGGGAGGCCGGGGCGCCGAGGGCGGCAATATTGAGGGCAACGTTGGCAGCGCCACCCGGACGGTCTTCGATTTGCTCGACCTTGACGACCGGCACCGGCGCCTCAGGGGAAATCCGTGAGGTACCACCATGCCAGTAACGGTCGAGCATGACATCGCCGACCACCAAGACAGGGGCTTGATCGAATCGCGGCATGGACAACTTCATGGAGCAACCCACATACAAAATGAACAGGGGCGCGATATTAGCACAGGGTGAGCGCCGCCTAGTTCGAGAGCTTTATCCGCGATGTGTCAGGCGGCAAAACTGCTCACTTTTTAAACAGAACCGTCAGGATGTGCTCCACGGCGTCGGCCAGTTCGACTTCATCGGTGTTGATTGTGCAGTCGGCAGCCAGCGGCGCCTCATAGGGGCTGTCCAGGCCGGTGAAGGCCTTGATGCGCCCTTCCAGTGCCGCGCGGTACAGCCCCTTGGGGTCGCGCCGCGCACACACGTCGAACGGCGTGCTGATATACACCTCGAAAAACTGCCCCGGCCCGAACAGCGCCCTGGCGGTGGCCCGGTCTGCATTGAACGGGGAAATGGCCGAGACGATCACGATCAAGCCCGCGTCCACCATCAACCGCGCGACTTCGCCGATACGCCGGATATTCTCCTTGCGCGCCGCATCGCTCATGCCGAGGTCATTGCACAAACCGGTGCGCAAATTGTCGCCGTCGAGCACAAAGGTATGCCGCCCCTGCTCGTTGAGTTGCACTTCCAGTGCATTGGCCAGGGTCGACTTGCCCGACCCGGACAACCCCGTGAGCCACAGGCAGCAAGGCTGCTGATGCTTGAGCGCGGCGCGCGCCGCCACCGATAACGACAAGGCAAAGGGGCGAATGGAAGCGGAACCACCGGTAAGCGACTGGCTATTCATAACCCAGGACCTTGTAATCACGTTGATAGGCACGTCGAACCAGACGGCGCGTGCGCACGGAGCAGAACTCCCTGACCGGCTCGCTGCGACGCCCGAGGGAAACATTCAGGTGTGGCAGGGATGAGCTCACCCCGAGGCGTTCGCACAGGTGCTGGAAATCCTGCTCCAGGGATTCCTGGCGCCCAAGAAAATCCATCGCCATGTGCCCCATGTGATCGACCAGGAAATCGGTCTGGGGCGCGAAGTGCAGTTGCCGACGCAGGTTGTCCGGGTGCAGCCAGCCGCTGACAAAAGCGTCGAAATCGCGGTAGCTGGAGACGAGTGCCTGGGCGTGCAGGTCGCGCGCGCCCATGTGGTTGCTGCGCAGGTAGGTGTAGGCCGAGTAGGCGCGCTCCAGCGGGTCACGCACGAAGGCAAACTTGAAGCTGCGTTCGCAGTGTTCGGGAAATTGCTGCTGGTACCAGTAGTACGGCAAATGCCCCGGCCAGCGCCCCTCCAGCAGCGCCGAACAGACGCTGCTGCCGGCGCATTTGGGCACGTGGATAAACACACAATTGTGCCGCGCAAAGACCGGGTTGAGCGTTGTCACACCCGACAGGGATTTATTGACTGCCTGGCGATCCACCACCGACAAGCGCCCCAGCAAAAACACCCGTTGGGGCTTGGGAAGCAGTTTCCACAACAGACGTTGCAACATTCCATTACCCACGCAAGAAGGTTAGCCCTCTCGTTCTAGATTCGAATCGAGGGGGCCAACATAACAAACGACAGGCGGTGAATTATTTGGCTTTGGTAAAGCCTGTAAGGGCTTTGACACAAAAACCGGGGCGCATTGCGCGCCCCGATGTATCAGGTGATGTTGGCGGTTGCCGGCTCATCCAGGCCCATGGCGTGCAGGCGCGAATAATAGCCGCCCATGGCCAGCAGCTCGAGGTGTGTACCACGCTCGACAATTTCACCGTGGTCCATCACCAGAATCAGGTCGGCTTTCTCGATGGTGGACAAGCGGTGCGCAATCACCAGGGTGGTACGGCCTTTCATGACCTTGTCCAGCGCGGCCTGAATGTGGCGTTCCGACTCAGTGTCCAGCGCCGAAGTCGCCTCGTCCAGAATCAGCAACGGCGCGTTTTTCAGCAGCGCGCGGGCAATGGCCAGGCGCTGGCGCTGGCCGCCGGAAAGCAGCACGCCGTTTTCGCCGACTTCGGTGTCCAGGCCTTTTGGCAGCTCGGCGATGAAGTCCATGGCATAGGCATCCGCCGCGGCTTTTTCGATGTCGGCACGCGGTGCATCCGCCAGGTCGCCGTAGGCAATGTTGTTGGCCACGGTGTCGTTGAACAGGGTCACGTGCTGGGTCACTTGGGCCACGTGTCGGCGCAGGTTGCGCAGGCGGTAGTCTTCGATCTCGACCTCATCCAGCAGGATTTCGCCGGTTTCGTGATGGTAGAAACGCGGGATCAGGCTGGCCAGGGTCGACTTGCCGCTGCCCGAGCGGCCGACCAGGGCAATCATCTGCCCAGGCGCTGCGCTGAAGCTGATGTTCTTGAGTACTTCGCGCTCGGTGCCCGGGTAGGTGAAGCTCAGGTTGCGCACGTCCAGGCGACCGCTGACGCGATCACGCTCCACGGTACCGCCGTCGACTTCAGGCACTTCATCCAACTGTTCGAAGATGCTCTCGGCACCGGCCACGCCTTTCTGGATCGTCGAGCTGACTTCCGAAAGCTGGCGGATCGGCTTGGGCAGCAGGCCCGCTGCGGTGATATAGGCCACCAGGTCACCGGCCGTGGCATCGCCGCGCAGCAGCAATACCAGGAACATCAGCGTGGCCATGGCGGTGTAGATCACCAATTGCAGCATCGGCGTGTAGACCGCGCCGGTCTTGTTCATGCGCAGTTGCTTGTCGGTGTTGCTTTGGCTGGCGGCGGCGAAACGCCGTTCTTCATAGCTTTCGCCACCGAAGCTGCGCACCACGCGGTAGCCCTGGATAGTCTCCGAGGCCACGTGGGTCACGTCGCCCATCGCGACCTGGATCTTCTTGCTCTGCTTGCGGAATTTCTTGCTGGTGCTGCTGACCATTACCGCGATCAGCGGCAGGATCGCCAACATCACCAGGGTCAGCTTCCAGTTCATCCACAGCAGGTAGCCGAACAGGAACACCACCGTCAGGCCTTCGCGGATCACCACCTTGATCGCATCCGTGGCGGCACCGGTCACCATGGTCACGTTGAAGGTGATGCGCGAAATCAGGTGGCCCGAGTTATGCGTATCGAAGTAGCGGTTGGGCAGTACCAGCAGTTTGTTGAACAACGAAACACGCAGGTCATGCACCAGCCCCAGGGAAACCTTGGCCAGATAGTAGTTGCCCAGGAACGAGCCAAGGCCCTGCCAGGCCGCGATCAGGATGATCAGCAGCGGCACGGCCATCAGCAGTTTCAAGTCCTTGAACAGCGGGATCTTGGGCAGGAACACCACATCGGGATTGCTCAGGCCATCCACGAAGTACTTGAGAATCCCCGCGAGCATGGGCTGGGTGGACGCAAAAATCACGAAGCCCAAGATACTCAGCATGAACATGCCGAGATACGGTTTCACATAGCCCAGCAGCCGCAAATAGATTTTGAGGCTGGACTCCTGGTCCGCTTTGGGCGGTGTGTCACTCATGTGTCGGGCTCACTGATTGGATAGGACGCGAACTTTATCACAAGCATCGGGTTTGGCCCGCGCCCAGACCAAAACGCTGGCCAGCGCGATCGGTAGCCACGAAATGAACCACTCGGCGCGCGGCGTCCCGGTGAGGCTGGCCGCATCGAACTGCATGGCCAGGAACGAGAACACCCATACGCCGATAACACCCTTGCCGTAGAGCGTGTCGCGCGCCTTCCAGGCTTGCCACAGCACGCCGAACCACAGCCCGCACCACAGCAACAGGCCGGGCAGGCCCAGTTCGATGGTGATGTGGGTGAACAGGTTGTGGGAGTGATCGAAATACAGGTTGTCAGCGAACACTTTGTAGTCACCGCCCAAGCCCAGGCCGGTCCACGGGCGCTCGGAGATCATCTGCACGGCGGCCATGAAGATCTGCGGCCGGTAGGACACGCCACGGGCCAGCATCAGCGATTGCATGGCAAAAAACACCGCCACTGCCGCCACGACCGCGCCGATGGCAATCACGGTGGTGCGCCGGTCGCGGCACCAGGCCGGCATGGCAACCACGGTCAACAGCAGGGCCAACGCGGCACCACGGCTCTGACTCAATACCACGAACAGCCCGAGGAATCCGACGGACAGCACCCACGCCACCTGCATCCAACGACCACGGGGCAGCCAGTGCAGCAGCCACACCGCCGCCACGCCAATCACGTAGGCGCCCAGGATCGGGTGGGACAACTGCCCGAGGCCTTCGAGGCGGGCCGACCAGGCATTATGCTCAACGCCATAAAACTTGATGATCGCCACCAGCGACGACAAGGCGAGGCCGAAACCACCCCACTGCATCGCGCGAATCACCCGTTCGGACTGGCCACAGGCAAACACCGGGAAAAACAGCAGGAACATGCCGATATACAGCAGCCGCTTGGTCTCACGCGACGGGTCTTCGGTATTGGTCCACAACAAACTGACCGCGCCCCACACCGCGAGCGCGGCAATCATCAGGCAGATCCAGCGTTGCTCACGCCAGACTTCCTTGAGGCGCTCACGGGACGACCAGGCAAACACCACCGCCGGCAACCACAGAAACAGCGTCAGCCCTTGCTGATAAATCTTGTTGGTTGGCGCGAAGGCAATCGCCAGCAAAAACCACAGTAACCCGAAAACCATCCATACCTGCGCCCAACGACTTGCTTGCATCACCCGCTCCTGAATACGTCCAACCCGCCAACCGGCATGGTTAAAAACCAAAACTTTCGGCATTATTACCGATCACTGTGCCCCGCGAATCCCACAAGGCTTTCCCACGATGCAATGTTCAAGGCTTGCCCAAGCCGATCTAGACAAGATGATTGAAGGTGCCAGAATCCTCGAGAAGGACAGCTACGGGCCGAAAGTCTACCTGCTGTCTGACGGAAATATCCTCAAACTTTTCCGGCGCAAACGCCTGTTTTCCTCGGCATTGTTTCGCCCCTACTCCAAGCGATTCATCGACAACGTCGCGCAGTTGCAACAGCGTGGCATCCCCACCTTGAGCGTAATTGCGTTCTTTCAACTGGAAACGCCCGGCATGACCGCCGTGTTGTATCGGCCGCTGCCGGGGGAAACCCTGCGGCAGATTTCCAACAAGGAAGGCTTTGAGTGGGAAGCTAACCTCGGCCCGCTGGTGGCGCTTATCCGCCGCTTGCATGGCGCAGGCATCTACTTCCGCTCCTTGCACCTGGGCAACATTGTCGTGACGCCAGACAATGAAATGGGGCTGATCGACGTGGCCGACATGCGCTTCCTGCGCGCCCCCCTGAACCCGGAACTCGCACGGCGCAACCTGCAGCACTTCGCACGCTATATTGCGCGCGAGAAGCTGAACGATCGCTTTCCAATGCAGGCATTGGAGCAAGCGCTGCTAGCGGCATGAAAACAGGCGCTGGGAGGTCTCACTGAAGTCCTTCCAGGCTTGCTCCGGCGCCAGTGCCCGCGACTGGGCCTCGGCCACCTCTGGCGCAGAGGCCGCGAAGGCACGCTCCATCAGATACGCCCAGGCCTGCGTATTGTCTGACGGGGCGTACCAGCCGGCGTCGCCCAACTGCTCGCGAAACACCGGCAACTCACTGGTCAGCACGGGCACGCCGGCCATCACCGCCTCTTGCACGATCAATCCCAAGCCCTCTTGCGTCGACGGAATGGCCACCCAGTCAAACGCCCGGTACAGCGTCGCCGCGTCCGGCAGATGACCCGGCAGTGATACTTTGCCCTGCAAGCCGAGCTGCTCGATGCACGCTTCAAGGGCCGGCCTTGCGGGCCCTTCGCCGATGATCACCAGGTGCGCGTCAGGCAGGTCGGCCGACACGTCGGCGAACGCCTCCAGCAAACAGCCAAAGCCTTTGCCGTCGACCAATCGGCCCACCGCCCCCAGCACCGGCGCGCCGTGCAGCGCCAGGCCCAGGCGCGACCGCGCCTGCTCTCGGGTCAGCCCGGCAGCACGGAAAGCTACAGGGTCAAAGGCGCTGCGCAGCACCGCCACCGGCCGCTCCAGATAACGCTCAAGGGAGGCGGCCAGGGTTTGCGACACCGCTGCCAGGGTCAATTGTCCCGTGGGAAACTGATCAAACAGCTGGCGGTCGGCCCGCCGCAGGCGCGTAGCCCCATGAAACACCACCACGGCCCGCACCTGCGGCACACGCTGGAGCACGGGCAACATCACCCGGGCAACCCCGATCCCGTCCAACAAGACGATTTCCAGCTCGGCAGGCAGCGCCTTCTGAAAACGCGCACGCATAAAGGGGGTCAGCAATTTCCACAGGTGTCGGCCCTTGAGCCGCGCGGATGAGAGCTTCCACTCGTGCGCCGGCTCACCGCCATCCGCACTGCCTTGAAGCAGCCAGGTGTCGATCGGTGCATGGCTCACGGCGTGGGAAAGTATTTGCTGATGAACCTTCTGCACCGAAGCGAATGCAGAACCGCCGGCCCACATGATGTTAAGAATGCTCATCGAAAAAAAGACCTTATGCGGCGTTGTGATGGCGTGTTCTATGTCGCTAATTAAGCAACCAACCGATACCAACCCCCAGTATCAGCATGGCTACCAGCTTGATCCGTTCGCGCCGCTTGCGCCGCGCCTTAGTCAAACGCTCTTCTGCCGTCGCCACATGCAAACCGAAACCGGTGTGCAAAACCGCGTCGCCTTCCAGGGTCACCGCCGCCAGATTCAACTCGGCGTAACGCCTGGAAAGCCCCTTCTCACCCTCGAACCCTGCATAGGGTGCGCATAACCGGTATTCCTTGATACGTCGCAGACCCGGGTTCAGCGAAAACCCCTGCCACTCAGGTTTGTCGGACAGCAGGGGATAACACGGCACCCGGCCGATCACCTCGCGCGGCCCCAAGTGGATATAGGGGCTGTGCACCTGCAAGTCGTACACATAATTGCGCAACCAGACCTGAAGAATATCCGGCCGCTGCTCCAGTACCGTCTTGGAATCCTCGACAAACCCGGGTCGATAAAACGCCCAGTCATCTTCGCAATGGAATATGTAGGGGGTCTTGACCGACTCGTAGGCCAGGTCGATGGATGCCAATTGCCCAAGCTTCGGGCGGTTGATCAAGAACGTGCAATGACTGCGCCAATGCTCAGGGATCGCCTGGCGCACGCCTTCATCGCCGGAGTCTTCCGTGATGAAAACTTCGCGGATATCTGCCGTATTGAACAGATCAAAGCTCTCGAGCGTGCGTTTCAACAAATCGAAGCGACCGCAACTGGTCACCACGAGCGTTATGTCGCTTTGATCGGAGAATTGCATTCAATGCCTCGATAATATCATACGGCCATCATTTACGACCAGGAAGCCGCCCTTACACGCCCAGTTTCAGGCGCAACCGTTCCAGCCAACTCAGTGCTGCCCGAGGCCGCAGGGGCGGCTGGAGCACCTCGACAATACGCTGGCCGATACGCGCAAAGCTGAACTCGCCCACCACCAGCGCTTGCCCGTTACGCGCAATACTTGCCGCCAGCTGCGGGTCGGCCCGCAACACCGCGAGCTTTTCCTGCAACTGCGGGATGTCTTTGTAGAACACCACATTGACCATGTCCTGGAAACCAAGGGCCGCGTTTTCCGCCGCCCCTTGATCAAACGCCAGCAGCACGCAGCCACAGGCCATGGCCTCGAAATTCTTGATCATGTACTCGCCCATGCCTACGTCGGCACTGACGAAAAAGCGAATCCGGTTGAGTGTCGCACAGTATTCCTCACCGGATTTGGTACGCGTCACCACCAGAGGCTCAACCTGCGCCAACTCGTCCAGCAACGCCTTGCGACCACTGTAGGCCACGCTGTTGGTGCTGCCGACAAACGCCAGCTCGATGTCGCGCTCACGGTCCTGCGGCTGCAGCAGCGCCTGATCATAGCCCTTGGGCACGAACACCGCGTCAAAGCCTTCGGCGCGCAGGCGCTCGGTGACCATGTGGCCAGAGCTGATCACCCGCACCCACGGCAGGCGGCGGTAATGCGCGCTGAATTTGCCGGTGTATTTGCAGGGGATGTAATTCTGGTAGGCATCGTGTTCGAGGATCACCAGGTTGGGGATCGTACGAATAAACCCGGCCTGACGGATTTCCTGCTTGAAGCGCAGGAAGAACACGATGCGGTCATAGCGGCTCACGTCGACTTCGCGCTTGAAGTAGCCGCGCAGGTTGCGCTGCTCAGCACTGCTCAGCCAGCGGGTATCACACTCGCAGTGCTCGGCAATGCCTTCGTACAGGCGATCCAGAATGGCGCGCTGTTCTTTCTGCACCAGAAACAAAACTTTCATGACTTTCCCTTTCACAAACGCCAGAACAACTCATGCCGTCGTACGGCCTTGCGGAAAAACTCGTTCTCACCGTAAGGCGAGCGCGCACGCCCCGCCAATACGCGCTGCAACCACCGACGCACACGCCGCTTGAAGGGTGGCGCGGGCTGCAGGTCATGCATCATGCCCAGCGCCATGGCCTTGTCGCGCTGCTGCGCCAGCGACAGCGGCAGGCTGCACGGCTGCAACGCCAGCGCGTCATCGAACACCGGCGGCAAGGCAATCCCCGTACCCGCGTCGCCCATGGGCCAGCGGTCGTTGTCATGCAGATGGTTGGCGTAGCCCAGCAGCGTCGTCGGCTGCCATTGCAAACCGTCCAAGGCCTCAAGCACCGCTTGCTGCGCGCAGATGTGGTCGGGATGCGGGTCGATGACCGGGTGCGGCAATACAATCACCTCAGGCCGCGCGGTCAGCAGCAATTGGCGCAGATCGGCGAGCAGGTTATTCCAGGTCGGCAGGCCATCTTGATCCGCCGGCAACGCAAACGGGTTGAATTGGCGGAACACGCGGATATCCGACAGTTCGGCCTCACGCGAAGCCACCGGCTGATCAGGTGACGCACGCATGGCCGGCAATTGCAGGCAGAAGTAGCCCAATTGCACGCAATGCGCCTCGGGCACACCGGCCCAACGCGGCACGGCAATGCTGTCCCAGGCGCGCAAACGGCCCTTGATCCGCGAGGCTTCAACCGGGTCCAGACCCATCTGCTGATAATGCTCGGCTTCGATTTCACCGGCGGTGAGGGTCACGATCCAGGGTTTTTCGGCCTGGCTGTATAGGCCGAAAGCCGCCAGCTCGGCGTCGTCGGCATGGGGCGCAATCACCATCACACGCTGCGCGGCGTAATCCGGATGGGCCCAGGCCCACAGCCGGGGCGTGCCCAGCACCCTGCAGAAACGCCCGCGCAACTGCAACTCGTCCACTGCCAAACCACTGAGATTGAGATAACGCACGCCGTTCACGCCGCGCTCAAAGGCCTGCCGATCCGGGCTGTCACCGCCCGAAATCTCCACCGCCGGATCCAGGAAACGCCCCAGCCAGGTACTCTTGACCTTGATCGCCAGCACCAGCGTCGCGCCGGCTGGCAGGGGCGCATCCACCCGCAGCCGGCCGCCTTCGAAGCGAACCCCGGCCACCTCGGCATCCGCCGAAAAACGGTAGTGATAGTCTTCGCTCGGCGCATAAAACAGGTGGTCGGCAAACCAGGCTTCATGGGCCGCCCAGGCCAGCACGCCGAGCAACAGCGGCAACCACCAGGCGACGCCGACGCCAATCGCCACCAGCAGCACCAGGCCAATCAATACGCCGATGCGTTTGTTGCGCCGGTGGCGCTTGAGCAATTGCTGTTTGCGGCTCATACGGTCAGCACCGGCACAGGGTTGCACCAACGGTCCTTGTACTCGCGGTCGGCGCGCCCGAAGGAGAACCGCAGCGGCTTGCCGACTTCACGCGCCTGCTCCCAGGCACTCTGGGTATTGAGGAAACTCAACACGCTGCCCGGGCTGAACGCGCGGGTTTCGGGGTCTACGCCGCCGTTGACGTACTCCACGCTGATCCACTCGGGCGACTCGACCCGGTACACCAGTTGGACGGCAATCGGCGCGTCATTGAGGAAAATCACCGAGCCGATCAGCCACTCGCGCAGCAGCTCGATCACCTCGGCCATGCGCTCGGCACCCGTGGCGACAAAACCCCAACGGCGCAGGAACAGATCGCAGTAGATCGCTGCCAATTCGCTGCTGGAGAACTCGCTGACCGGGCGCACAACGCCCCCGGCCTCTTCCAGCAAACGCAGTTCGCGGCGCTGGTTGTAGCGGAATTTCTTCGACAGCTCTTCCGGCGTGCGCGCCATGGCCAGTTGCTCGGCCTGGGGTTTGAGGCCGCTGAAACGGCCCTCATTCAGCGCCGACAGGTAGCGCGCACGGTGACGCAACGGCGCCTGGGCCGCAGGCGCGGCGGGCAGGATCAACTCGGCGTTGCCCAAGTCGAACAGGCCCTTTTTGCCGCGCTGCTTGAGCACATCCTTGGACAAGGCCAGGTCACGGCCCCAGGTGGCGATGCAGGCTTGCAGTTCGCCGCCCTGCTCCCAGGCCAGGTAACGCACCGGGATGTCGGCGAGCCCGGCCAGGCGTTCGATCACTTGCGGATGGGTCGCGACGCTACCGCCAAAACGTTGCCAGGCGGCACTGTAGGCAGGTGCGTCGACGACGGACCAGCCGCGCTCGCGCCAGCCTTGAAATCGATTGAGCATCAAGCCCCCGCGGTCAGTTCAATAACGTGCGGCAGTTGCCAGAAGGTATCGCGTACCGCCTGATCCGAGAACCGCGTGCGCAGGCGCTCCAGCATCATCTCGGCGCACTGCCGTTGCTGGTGCGGGTCCATTGCCGCCAGGTGCCGCAGCCCCTGGGCGAGGTGTTCGGCATCGCCGAACGGGAACAGAATCCCCACGCCCTCGACCACTTCGCGCGCGCCGCCACAAGCCGTGGCCAGCAACGGCACGCCGGCGGCCATGGCTTCCAGCAACACCATGCCGAACGGCTCGTGATCGGAGCTGAGCGCAAACACATCAAACGCACGGAAATACCGGCGTGCATCCGGCACCTGGCCGAGGAACCGCACCTTGTCGGCAATATTCAGCTCGCGGGCCAGTTCCTTGAGGTCCTGCTCCAGGCGCCCGCTGCCGAGGATCGCCAGGCGGCTTTGCTGCGGCAAATGCGGCAGCGCCAGGGCAAAGCCCTTTAGCAGCGTGGCCTGGTCCTTGTCCGGGTGCAGGCGGCCGACATTGCCGACCACCCATTCATCCGGCGACAGGCCCAAGGCATCGCGCGCCGCTTCCACAGGCACCTGGATGGCCTGCAAGGCGTCGACATCGATGCGGTTATACAAGGTCTGGATCCGTGCGGCGGGCCACGCCGGCAGGCAGCGGCGCATGTCGTCACGCACGGCGTCGGAAACTCCCAACAGGCTCAGACGCTTGCGGAAGATGCCGGCAAACAGCTTGCGACTGCGGCGCTGGTAGTCACCAAAGGCGTGATGCACGCCAATCACCGGCAACCGCGTGGCCAGCAAGGCCACGTAGATCGGCTTGAAGCGGTGAGCGATACAGAAACTGAAGTTGCGTGACGCGGCAATCTTGCGCAGTTGGCCGATGGCCCCCAGCTTCAAGCCACGCACGGCCTTGGAGCTGAATTCCATGAACAACACTTCATCACTGGCGCAACCGGCCGCCACCTCGGGGTCGGCGACCCCGGTGAGAAACACCGTGGTCACCTTGTAGCCCGAGCCCGCGAACAAGCTGGCGTACTGCCGCGCGCAATCCAGAAACGGCCCGTCATAGCCGTGGCAGAACTGCAGGACGTGGCGTTCAGCCGAGCGCGTCATAAGGGTCCACGCCGTCTTTGACGACCAGGATGTCTTCCATGATCAGGTACTGCAGGTCGGAGCCGAAGAACATGTCCAACGCGTCTTTGGGCGAGCAGATCATCGCTTCGCCACGACGGTTGAGCGAGGTGTTCAGCGACACGCCATTGCCGGTCAGTACTTCGAGTTCTTTCATCATGTCGTAGTAGCGCGGGTTGTACTCGCGCTTGAGCACCTGGGCGCGGGAGGTACCATCTTCATGGACCACTTCCGGCACGCGGGTTTTCCACTCTTCCGATACTTCAAAGGTGAAGGTCATGAACGGCGCCGGGTGATCGACCTTGATCATCTGTGGCGCGACGGTGTCGAGCATCGACGGGCAGAAAGGCCTCCAGCGCTCGCGGAACTTGATCTGGTGGTTGATGCGGTCCGCCACGCCGGTGGCGCTTGGGCAACCGATGATCGAACGCCCGCCCAACGCACGCGGGCCAAACTCCATGCGGCCCTGGAACCAGGCCACCGGGTTGCCGTCGACCATGATCTTGGCGATGCGCTGGGGCATGTTCTCGATCTTGCGCCACTTGGGCTTGCTCTCGTGCTTGGCGCACGCGGCAATCACTT
>Ga0302347_1003054_pt1 | contig 15575 bp, 16 predicted proteins | sample PhyWR1_FD_202178 | JGI IMG/M metagenome (GOLD analysis project Ga0302347, IMG submission 202178) | Leaf surface microbial communities from wheat plants in UC Gill Tract Community Farm, Albany, California, United States - DLSL W.R1 (v2)... | ecosystem: Host-associated > Plants > Phyllosphere >...
CAGGTGCCTATCCCGGCGTTGGCGCAGAAGAACGCGGTCAGTCAGAAGCCATTGCACGTAACCTGCGTGAAATGTCACGCCTGAGCGTGCCGGTCATCTGTACCGTTATTGGTGAAGGTGGCTCCGGCGGTGCACTGGCGATTGGCGTGGGCGATAAAGTGAATATGCTGCAATACAGCACCTATTCCGTTATCTCCCCGGAAGGCTGTGCCTCTATTCTGTGGAAAAGCGCTGATAAAGCACCGCTGGCTGCTGATGCAATGGGTATCATTGCGCCGCGTCTGAAAGAGCTGAAACTGATCGACTCAATCATTCCGGAACCGCTGGGTGGTGCACACCGTAATCCGGAAGCCATTGCTGCATCACTGAAAGCTCAATTGCTGGAAGATTTGGCCGACCTCGACGTACTGGGTAAAGATGATTTGCTCAATCGCCGTTATCATCGTCTGATGAGCTACGGTTACGCCTGATTTTTATACTCACATCATCGTTCAGGGCCGGATTTTCCGGCCTTTTTTTATGATTTTTTTACGCCAAAAAAATGAGAATTTAGTGAGACCATATGATTAGTCAATGAGACTGATTCTCCCTGAGACTGCGATCGCTGCCAGGCATTCGGCAGTGAATACCATCAAGGAGAAGAATATGGCATTGCAAAAAAGAATGGTGCTTAGCACCGTAGCGGCAGGGATCCTGCTTAGCTTATCAACCGCGCATGCGGCATTACTGGGCGACAGCGCACCAGCAACCATGACAACAAGTGAACTGGCTGCCAAAGAAAAGGCACTCACCGATTTCCCGTTAATGTCGGCAGTCAAATCATCTATTGCGACGCTTGATAATGCTGAGGTAGAAAAAATTGCTGTCGGACGTGCGGCAAACCCGGCTAACGTAAAACGCGTTGAAAGCATTTTGAGCGAAAAAGACTGGGATTTCCTTTTTCCGATGCGCGCGCCGGAATACACGTATCTTAACTTCCTGAAAGCTATCGGTAAGTTCCCGGCCGTCTGCGGTACCTATACTGATGGTCGTGACAGCGACGCGATTTGCCGCAAAACACTGGCAACCATGTTTGCCCACTTTGCTCAGGAAACGGGTGGACATGAAAGCTGGAGAGATATTCCAGAATGGCGTCAGGCGCTGGTGTACCTGCGTGAAGTGGGTTGGGTAGAAGGCCAGAAAGGCGGCTATAACGGCGAATGTAATCCGGATGTGTGGCAGGGGCAGACCTGGCCTTGCGGAAAAGATAAAGATGGCGATTATGTCAGCTACTTCGGACGTGGAGCAAAACAGCTCTCCTATAACTACAACTATGGTCCGTTCTCTGACGCCATGTACGGCGACGTGCGTCCGCTATTAGACAAACCTGAACTGGTTGCTGACACCTGGATGAACCTGGCGAGCGCAGTCTTCTTCTTTGTTTATCCGCAGCCGCCGAAACCGTCCATGCTGCACGTTATCGATGGTACCTGGCAGCCAAACGATCATGACAAAGCGAACGGGCTGGTTACCGGCTTTGGCGTTACCATTCAGATAATCAACGGCGGCGTAGAATGCGGTGGCGCTGACGAGATGGCGCAGTCTCTCAACCGTATTGCCTACTACAAAGAGTTTGCTAACTACCTGAAAGTGCCGGTGCCTGCTGATGAAGTTCTGGGCTGCAAAAATATGAAGCAGTTCGATGAATACGGTGCGGGCGCACTGCCTATTTATTGGGAACAGGATTGGGGATGGAGCGCAGACACGGCCGACGGCAAAACCAACGCCTGCCAGCTGGTGGGCTATCAAACGCCGTATACTGCCTTCAAAGAAGGTGATTACACCAAATGCGTTCAGCACTATTTCAACGTTAACATCGTTGATGATAGCGGCAACGCGAAGCCAGAGCCGACCCCTGCTCCTGAGCCAGCACCGACGCCTGCCGCTAACGTTGCGCCGGTCGCACACATTGCCGGTCCTGTGGGTGCAGTTGAAGCAGGAAGCGCCGTCTCCCTGAGCGGTGCCGGCTCTACTGATGCAAATGGTGACAAACTTACCTATACCTGGATGTCGCAAGATGGCCAGACAGTAAGCGGCGCGGACAAATCCGTTATCGTGTTCAACGCGCCTGAGAAAGATCAGGATGCGCAGTATGCTATTAGTCTGAAAGTGAGTGACGGCTCGCTGAGCAGCACGACCAGCTATACGTTGAACGTAAAAGCGAAAGCTGCAGCAGACGGTTCCGTGGTTTACCCGGCGTGGAATGCGACCACGCAGTGGAAAGCTGACGATATCGTTAATAACCACGGCGTACTGTATCAGTGCAAACCGCTGCCGGTTGGCGCATGGTGTAGTGTTGCACCGGCTTACTATGAACCTGGTGCAGGTATTGCCTGGCAGGATGCGTGGAAAGCGCTGTAATGAAATAAATCACGCCAGTGCAACGCGCTGGCGTGATTGTTACTATGATTAGCTATGGTTTTTCAGGAGAAACGCGTGAATATCATAGCTATCATGGGCCCGCACGGGGTCTATTACAAAGACGAGCCAATCAAAGAGCTGGAGAGTGCGCTTGTTACGCAGGGCTTTAAAATCATCTGGCCACAAAATAGTTCCGATCTGCTGAAGTTTATTGAGCATAACCCGCGTATCTGCGGCGTCATTTTTGACTGGGATGAGTACTCCGTTGATTTATGCAGCGATATCAACCAGCTCAACGAATATCTTCCACTGTATGCGTTCATTAATACCCATTCGACGATGGACGTCAGCGTCCATGATATGCGTATGGCACTGTGGTTTTTCGAATATTCTCTCGGCGTGGCTGATGATATTGCAGGGCGTATTCATCAATATACCGGTGAGTACCTGGACAATATTACCCCGCCGTTTACCAAAGCATTGTTCAATTATGTCAAAGAGGGGAAATACACCTTCTGTACCCCCGGACATATGGCGGGAACCGCATATCAAAAAAGCCCGATAGGCTGCCTGTTTTACGATTTCTTCGGTGGCAATACGCTCAAAGCCGATGTATCGATTTCAGTCACCGAGCTGGGATCGCTGCTTGATCATACTGGTCCACATCTCGAAGCCGAAGAGTATATTGCCCGTACCTTTGGCGCGGAGCAGAGTTATATGGTGACCAATGGCACGTCGACCTCAAATAAAATTGTCGGCATGTACGCTGCACCGACCGGAAGTACGCTGCTGATTGACCGTAACTGTCATAAGTCGCTGGCTCATCTGCTGATGATGAGTGATGTCGTCCCGCTGTGGCTAAAACCAACCCGCAACGCTCTGGGGATACTCGGCGGCATTCCGAAACGTGAATTTACCCGCGATAGCCTGAGTGAGAAAGTAGCGAGTACGCCACAGGCACAGTGGCCGGTACACGCGGTGATCACCAACTCGACCTATGACGGTCTGCTGTATAACACTAACTGGATCAAGCAAACGCTGGATGTACCATCGATTCATTTCGATTCGGCCTGGGTGCCTTATACCCATTTCCACCCAATCTATCAGGGGAAAAGTGGCATGAGCGGCGAGCGCGTGCCGGGAAAAGTCATCTTTGAAACACAATCGACGCATAAAATGCTGGCCGCGCTTTCTCAGGCCTCGCTTATCCATATTAAAGGTGACTACGACGAAGATACCTTTAACGAAGCCTTTATGATGCATACCTCAACGTCGCCAAGTTATCCGATCGTGGCCTCCATCGAAACAGCGGCGGCGATGCTGCGTGGGAATCCGGGAAAGCGGCTTATCAATCGTTCCGTCGAACGGGCGCTGCATTTTCGTAAAGAAGTACAGCGGCTGCGCGAAGAATCAGAAGGCTGGTTTTTTGATATCTGGCAGCCGGAAGACGTGGATGACGCGGAATGCTGGCCTGTGGCTCCCGGTGAAGACTGGCACGGATTCAACGACGCGGATGCTGACCATATGTTCCTCGATCCGGTTAAAGTGACTATTCTGACGCCGGGGATGGATGAACAGGGACACATGAGTGAAGAGGGAATACCGGCTGCGCTGGTAGCTAAATTTCTTGATGAACGCGGCGTGGTGGTGGAAAAAACCGGGCCTTATAACCTGCTCTTCCTGTTCAGCATTGGTATCGATAAAACCCGGGCGATGGGACTGTTGCGGGGACTTACCGAGTTCAAACGCGCCTACGATCTCAATCTTCGCGTAAAAAACATGCTGCCGGATCTTTACGCAGAAGATCCTGATTTTTATCGTAATATGCGTATTCAGGATCTGGCCCAGGGTATTCATCGTTTAATCCGCCAGCACGATCTCTCCAGACTCATGCTGCGGGCATTTGACGTCCTGCCGGAGATGAAAATGACGCCGCATCAGGCGTGGCAGCGCCAAATCAGAGGCGATGTTGAAACGATCGAGCTGGAGAAACTGACAGGGCGTATTTCAGCAAATATGATCCTGCCCTATCCGCCGGGCGTGCCGCTCCTGATGCCGGGCGAAATGATCACTGAAGAGAGCCGCGCGGTGCTTGATTTCCTGTTGATGCTTTGTTCGATTGGCCGTCACTATCCGGGATTTGAAACCGACATCCACGGCGCAAAACGCGATGAAGAAGGCGTATATCGTGTGAGAGTCTTAAAAAGTGCCTGAAGGCTTGCAGAGTTATGAGCAGGACAGTAACGTGCTGCAAAAGGTTAAGGAGAAGACGATGCTGGGTTTAAAACAGGTTCATCATATTGCCATTATTGCTACTGACTATGCCAAAAGTAAGGCATTTTACTGCGACATTCTTGGCTTTACCCTGCAGGGCGAGTTTTACCGTGCTGAACGCGACTCCTGGAAAGGCGATCTGGCGCTGAATGGCCAGTATGTGATTGAGCTTTTTTCATTTCCATCGCCACCCGCGCGCCCGAGCCGTCCGGAAGCATGTGGTTTACGCCATCTGGCCTTTAGCGTGGAGAATATTGAGCAGGCGGTGGATCATCTGCACGCGCACGGCGTTGCCTGCGAACCAGTTCGTGTCGATCCTTTTACCGACAAGCGTTTTACCTTCTTTAACGATCCCGATGGTCTGCCGCTGGAGCTATACCAGCAGTAAAGCTTGCCAATATGACTATTGCCCGGTAACGTTCCGGGCACTCTTTCCTAAGTTCGTTCGATCATGACAGCACCAGCGATTGCCCATTCTCTTTATCCTCACCGCCAGTTCCTGATTGCGTTCAGCGGTGGCCTCGACTCTACCGTTCTGCTACATCAGATGATGTGCTGGCGCAGGCAGTCGCCGGATATTTCCCTGCGTGCAATTCATATTCATCATGGGTTAAGCCCGTATGCCGATGACTGGGTCACACACTGCCAGCAGATGTGTCAGCAGTGGCAGATTCCGCTGATCGTTGAGCGCGTGACGTTAGTTGATAAAGGCCTGGGAACCGAAGCCCACGCAAGACAGGCGCGTTACCAGGCTTTTCGTGAAGCGCTGCTGCCAGGGGAGGTTCTGGTGACGGCTCAGCATCTTGACGATCAATGTGAGACATTCTTACTGGCACTTAAGCGCGGTAGCGGCCCGGCAGGGCTTTCCGCCATGGCCCGTGTTTCACCTTTTTCGGGAACCGTGCTGATCCGGCCTTTACTGGAAGAGAGCCGGGAAGCACTGAGCCAGTGGGCTGCGCATCATGGGCTGCGCTGGATTGAGGACGAGAGTAATCAGGACGATGCCTATGATCGCAATTTTCTGCGTCTTCAGGTGTTGCCGCAGTTAAATGCTCGCTGGCCGCATTTTGCGCAGGCTACGGCGCGCAGCGCAGCGCTGTGTGCCGAGCAGGAGCAGTTGCTGGATGAACTGCTCGGTGACGAATTGCGGGCGCTGGTCGATGAAAAAGGGGCGCTAAGTCTGCTGCCGCTGACGACCAAAAGTCCGGTATTTCGTGCTGCCGTGCTGCGCCGCTGGCTGGCAGGCCGGGGAGCGGCGATGCCATCACGTGACATGCTGGCGCGGATTTGGCAGGAAATAGTGCAGGCCCGGGACGACGCTTCTCCCTCTCTGCGGCTCGGGGCTTTCGAGCTACGCCGTTATCAGCATAAACTCTGGTTGATCCAGCCGCTACCGGGCCAGACAGCGGCCGTTTTGCCATGGCTGGATGTAGGTCAGCCTTTAACGTTACCCGATGGTCTGGGACAGCTGGCGCTGGTTTGTGGCGGCAATCTGCGCCTGCCGCAGACACATGAAGCGGTATCAGTCCGTTTCACCGCGCAGGGGACATTACATATCGTCGGGCGTAACGGGGGACGTAAACTAAAGAAAATCTGGCAGGAGCTGGGCGTCGCTCCCTGGCTGCGCGATACGACTCCATTACTGTTTTACGGTGAAACGCTGGTGGCAGCGGCAGGATATTTTACGACGCGGGAAGGGCAGGCTGACGGCGGGACAGGGGTAACGCTGATGCATTATCCAGAGAGCGTCGGGTAACGTTGGCTACCCGACGACGAGCAGGATCAGGATTCACTCACCACCACGGTACCGATGTCCGGATGGCTGAAGCTGGTAATCTTATCAAGGCGCAGTTCACGGGAAGCCCCGGACACCTCAACAACCAGATATTCAACATTTTTGCGCGAGACTACATCAGCCGCTTTTGCCGTCAACACTTCACCGTCTTTCATTTCCAGCGTCAGCAATAGATGCTGCTGGCAGGCGAGCTCGAGATTGTCATAGTCATCGCAATTGATGGGTTGATACGTTTCATTCATTGACATAATCGCTCACCAGTAAGTTTGCGGCTGCATACGCCGCCTTTTCTCTGACCGACTCTGAAAGGGCATCATCCGCAGCCATTTCATTGAGTACTTTAAGTACGCAACCCAGCGCATCCGGAATATACCCTAAATCTCCGCTGGCGATTTGTGCATACCGCTTGCGTACTAACTCACAATATTGTTCCACATTCCCTCCTGTCAATGCTCCGACTTCACCGTGGATGTAAGTTTAAGCCTACGAAGATAAACCTTGTTTAGCAAGGCAACTGTACCATAACCCATTGCGTCATTTCACCACGATGAAAATAGGTATGGCTCACATGAAACAGTCTTTTGACCACATTTTCGCTACAATAGCGGCTACATTTTGAAGGAGCAGTTTCATGGCGCTGAAAGCGACAATTTATAAAGCGGTAGTCAATGTAGCCGATATGGATCGTCATCATTATCTTGATGCGACGCTTACTCTGGCTCGTCATCCCTCTGAAACGCAGGAACGTATGATGCTGCGTTTGCTGGCGTGGATTAAGTATGCCAATGAGCGTCTTCAGTTTACGCGCGGACTGAGCGCTGAAGATGAGCCAGAAGCCTGGCTGCGTAACGATCATCTCGGGATTGATTTATGGATAGAACTGGGACTGCCGGACGAGCGTCGGATAAAAAAAGCCTGTAACCAGTCTGCTGAGGTTGCTTTATTTACCTATAACAGCCGCGCGGCCGATATCTGGTGGCAGCAAAATCAGAGTAAACTGGCTACTTTTAAAAATCTGAGCATCTGGTTTCTGGATGACGCCCAGCTGGCACAATTAAGCGCTTTCGCCACGCGGACTATGACGCTACAGGCGACGATTCAGGAGGGGACTATTTGGCTCTCAGACAGTGATAATACGCTGGAAATTCAGTTTACGCCCTGGCAGCAGCCCGCATGATCGCTATTTCCGGCAGTATTATGCTTGGTGAAGACGAATTTACCATCACGGCTATTCGCGCCCAGGGAGCTGGCGGGCAAAACGTGAATAAAACCTCAACAGCTATACATTTACGTTTTGACATTCGGGCCTCTACGCTGCCAGAGTATTATAAAGCGCGGCTTCTTGCCGCCAGCCATCATTTGATTACCGATGATGGCACCATCGTCATTAAATCGCAGGAGCATCGAACCCAGGAGATGAACCGGGATGCGGCTATTGCGAGACTGGTTTCGGTGATTCAGGCGCTTACTGTCGTACAGAAAAGCCGTCGTCCGACGCGTCCGACGCGCGCATCAAAAGAGCGCAGGCTGACGTCGAAATCGCAAAAATCGTCGGTAAAAGCACTGCGCGGAAAAGTCAGGCGTTCACCGGAGTAGGAACGCCCGCATAAAATTATAAGGAAAAGAAGGTGAAAAAAGCGATATTCGCAGCTGTTGCAGCCTGGACACTGGTTAGTCTGATTGGCTGTAACCATCGTTCTAATGTTGACTCACTGCAACCTGTTCAGGCCGAATTAAAACCGATGCAGCAAAGCTGGCGTGGCATATTGCCCTGCGCCGACTGCGAAGGCATTGAAACGTCTCTGTTTCTGGAGAAGGACGGAAGCTGGGTGATGAATCTGCATTACCTGGGAACAGCAGACAAAAATGCCTCATTTGCTACCTACGGTACATGGGCGCGGACCGCCGATAAACTGGTTTTGACCGACGCGCAGGGTGAGAAGTCGTATTATCATGTCAAAGGCAATGCGCTGGAAATGCTCGACAGTGAAGGTCAGCCGGTAGCATCGCAGTTTAATCGTACGCTCACACCAGTGACGGCCAGTTTGCCGGTCACGCCAATGGCGATGCGCGGGATGTACAGCGCCGGTCAATTTACCGACTGCTCCACCGGTCAACGTCTTGCGGTAGTGCCGAATGCACAACTGGAGCATGATTATTCCGCGACGGGTGTTACCGGCAACAGACCACTGCTGTTGACGATGGATGCGCACTATACAATGCAGGTCAAAAGCGGCAACGAGATAAAAGCGATCGCCGCGGACAAGGCGATTGCGTTTAGCACTAATGAAAAGTGTGGCGATTAAGTCTTCTCAGGTGAACCCGCGATAGCGTCGTACTTATTTTGTGGGACTACGCGAAAGCGCTGCCCGAGGTAGATAAAAAAAGGCCCTGAAATCAGGGCCTTTTTTGGCAATTAACCTTTAATCTGTTTTACCAGATAATCAACAATGTCGCCGGTTTTAATCAGCTGTTTTTCACCGTTACGACGATACTTATATTCGATATCGTCGTTATCAAGGTTGCGATCGCCCAGTACGATGGTGTGCGGGATACCGATAAGCTCCATATCCGCAAACATCACGCCAGGGCGCTCTTTACGATCGTCCATCAGGACGTCAATGCCGTGTGAGCGCAGTTCGGCATATAGTTTTTCAGCCAGTTCCTGAATGCGGAAAGACTTGTGCATGTTCATCGGCAGAATAGCCACCTGGAACGGCGCAATAGCATCTGGCCAGACAATGCCGCGATCGTCAAAATTCTGCTCAATCGCCGCTGCAACGACGCGAGTCACCCCAATACCATAGCAGCCCATCGTCAGCGTCTGGTTACGGCCATCTTCGCCCTGAACAGAGGCTTTCAGCGCTTCGGAATATTTGGTTCCCAGCTGGAAGATATGCCCGACTTCGATACCGCGTTTGATCAGCAGCGTACCCTGACCATCCGGGCTGGCATCGCCTGCGACCACGTTGCGCAAATCGGCAACGGTCGGCGTTGCAACATCGCGATCCCAGTTGATGCCAAAATAGTGCTTACCATCAACGTTAGCGCCCGCAGCAAAATCGCTCATTGCCGCCACGGTACGGTCGATGACCACCGGGATCGGCATATTGACCGGCCCCAGAGACCCCGGACCTGCCTGAACGACAGCACGGATCTCATCTTCCGTAGCGAACGTCAGCGGGCTGGCAACCTGCGGCAGTTTTTCTGCTTTGACTTCGTTCAGTTCATGATCGCCACGTACCAGTAACGCGATCAGCGGAGCGCTGTTACCTTCAACCGCTTTCACCAGCAGGGTTTTAACGGTTTTCTCAATCGGTAAAGCAAATTGCTCAACCAGCTCGGCGATCGTTTTGGCATTTGGCGTATCGACGAGGGTCATTTCCTGAGTCGCTGCCGCCCGCGGCGCTTTCGGCGCTACGGCTTCGGCCAGTTCAATATTGGCTGCATAATCAGAGGTGTCAGAGAAGACGATATCGTCTTCGCCGCTCTGCGCCAGCACCTGGAACTCATGAGATGCACTGCCGCCAATCGAGCCGGTATCAGCCTGCACCGGACGGAACTCAAGCCCGATGCGGGTAAAGATTTTGCTGTAGGCCGCATACATTGCATCGTAAGTTTCCTGCAGAGAGTCCTGAGAAGTATGGAAAGAATAAGCATCTTTCATCAGGAATTCGCGGGAACGCATTACGCCGAAACGCGGACGGACTTCATCACGAAATTTGGTCTGGATTTGGTAAAAGTTCAGCGGTAGCTGTTTGTAAGAGCTTAGTTCGTTACGGATCAGATCGGTGATCACTTCCTCATGCGTTGGGCCAAGGACGAACGAACGCTCGCCACGATCGGCGATGCGCAGCAGTTCCGGGCCATATTGCTCCCAACGACCGCTCTCCAGCCACAGTTCAGCAGGTTGAACCACCGGCATTAACACCTCGATCGCACCGGCATTGTTCATCTCTTCACGCACGATGTTTTCGACTTTTTTCAGGACGCGCACGCCGGTCGGCAGCCAGGTATATAACCCGGAGGCCAGCTTGCGGATCATCCCGGCGCGCAGCATCAGCTGGTGGCTGATGACCTCGGCGTCGGCAGGTGTCTCCTTCAGTGTGGAGAGCAGATATTGGCTAGTACGCATGTTATTACGATTCCATTTGGACGTTCGGAGCAGGCTCAATGCGAGCCTGATGCAAAAAAAGTGGTTTAGTTTACCAGTGTGCCGGGGATGCCAAAAGAGAGAGTGATAAAATTAGCGCGCTTCGAGAGCAAAGACTTCGAATCCGGCGTCGTTGACGCGCCAGCGTACGTTAAAATCCTCAAGCCAGACGGCGTAGGTTTTACCTGTCTCTTCTTCCTTACGATAGGCGGGGCGCGGATCCTGCGCCAGCACCTCAGTAATAAACGTTTTGAAATGCGGATACTGTTGTTGCAGCGCAAGCAACTGTTGCTCGACATCAGGCGTAAATGTTACGGCCATATCAGCCCGGGGCGGCTGCTGCGCATAACCTGCGCGAGCATCAGGCAGCGATTCGGCAAAGGGAAGATAAGGCTTGATATCAATGACTGGCGTACCATCAACCAGGTCCAGCCCGCCCAGTTGCAGGATCACCTGCTCTTTATGGCAGCGGATCCCTTTTAGCTCAACCAGGGAGATGCCGACAGGATTCGGGCGAAAGGTCGAGCGGGTAGCGAAAACGCCCATCCGCGCATTCCCACCCAGCCGGGGAGGGCGCACAGTGGGCCGCCAGCCGCCTTCCATTGTCTGATGAAAGACGAAAACAATCCATAAATGGCTAAAGGTTTCCAGACCACGTACCGCTTCCGCCTGGTTATAAGGCGAAAGTAAATGCAGTTCGCCGCCCGCGCTTTTTACCAGCCCAGGCTGGCGCGGTACGGCAAACTTTTCTTTATAAGGTGAGCGGATAACGCCTATCTGCTCAAACTCAAATGCACTCATTTATTCGAAACGTTAAGTGCAGAACCGACGCAAACGGCCTGACGATAGCAGCCCGGTGTGCCGCTGGTCACTTCGCAGCTGTGCAGTAAGACGGCATTTGCGCGCATCTTAGAGGCGTTAATCTGCATACGCTTGCGTGCAGTGGGAATATTCGGTGGTGAGTCCTGATTCGATGCCTGGCAGGAATCCCCTGAAACTTCGCCTAAATCACGGAATGGTTTACCCACCAGCGCTTCTGCATCGGTGTAGATTTTTACCGGCGCGGTATAAGCTACTTTAGGTTTTGCGGGGGCCGCTTTTGGCGGGACTTCGGTGCTTTTGACAGGTTCGACGGGAGATCTGCTTAACATGGAGCAGCCGCTGAGCATAAGTGCGACTAAACAGATCGGTAAAGCACGCATAATATTTCCTCAATGAATAACAGGGTAGTGAGCTATTGAATCAGGTGCTTGCATAAATGACAAGACGGGCATAAGCCCGTCCTGAATGATATTACAGAGAGAAAAGATTACCAGCCTTTAACAGCACCGCCGTTAAACACTTTGTTGGCTTCCTGATAAACTTCATCCGATTGATAAGCCTGAACAAACTTTTTCACGTTCTCCGCGTCTTTATTGTCTTCACGGGTGACGATCAGGTTTACGTACGGGGAATCTTTATCTTCAACAAAAATGCCATCTTTAGCCGGAGTCAGCCCAATCTGGCTGGCATAGGTGGTGTTAATCACCGCCAGAGCGATTTGCGCGTCGTCCAGCGAGCGCGGCAGCTGCGGCGCTTCCAGCTCAACCAGCTTCAGGTTTTTCGGATTTTCCGTAACATCAAGCACGGTCGGCAGTAAGCCAACACCGTCTTTTAATGTGATCAGACCCTGTTTTTGCAGCAGCAGTAATGCACGACCCAGGTTGGTAGGATCGTTAGGAATAGCGACCTGAGAGCCATTCTGGAGTTCATCGACAGACTTGATCTTTTTAGAGTAGCCAGCCATCGGATAGACGAACGTGTTGCCAGCAACAGCCAGTTTATAACCGCGATCCTTGATTTGCTGATCCATGTAAGGCTTATGCTGGAACGCATTAGCATCAATATCGCCTTTGCTTAATGCTTCATTTGGCAGAACGTAATCATTAAACGTCACCAGTTCGACATCCAGCCCGTATTTTTCTTTAGCTACTTTTTGCGCAACTTCTGCAACTTGCTGTTCAGCACCAACAATAACGCCGACTTTAATATGGTTAGGATCTTTTTCATCCTGACCACAGCCTGCCAGCGCCAGGGAACCAATTAACGCACCGACTGCCGCAAAGGTTTTAAATTTAAAGGTCATACTCTTTCCTTACTTAGCGTATTAGTGTTGTGTGATGCTATTTGTGAGTGACAGCCCGGACGATACGATCGCCTGAGAACTGAATTAAATAAACCAGAACCACGAGTAATACCAGCACCGTATTCATTACCGTTGCGTTATACCCGATGTAGCCATATTGATAGCCAATCTGACCCAGCCCGCCGGCACCGACGGCACCGCCCATCGCCGAATAGCCGACCAGCGTAATAAGCGTAATCGTCGCCGCATTAACTAAACCCGGCAGCGCTTCAGGCAGAAGAACTTTACGCACGATTTGCATCGGCGTAGCGCCCATTGCGCGAGATGCTTCAATCAGTCCCGCCGGGATCTCAAGCAGTGCGTTTTCAACCATACGGGCAATAAACGGTGCGGCACCGACGGTAAGAGGAACAATTGCCGCCTGTAAGCCGATAGACGTACCGACAATAACGCGCGTAAAAGGGATCATCCACACCAGTAAGATAATGAACGGGATAGAACGGAAGATGTTTACCAGCGCAGATAGCATACGGTACAACTTCGCGTTTTCAATAATTTGGACTGGACGGGTAACATATAAGAGAACGCCGACTGGTAAACCAATGACGAATCCAAAAAAGCCCGATACAAACGTCATCGCCAGCGTCTCCCAGACGCCGCGAAGCAGCAGCCACATCATTGGCTCAGACATAACCCAGTACCTCTACTTTTACGTGGTGTTCCTGCAGCCAGGCGATGGCGGCTTGTGTATCGTGCTGCGCACCGTGCATTTCGGTCAGCATGATGCCGAACTTAACACCACCGGCATAGTCCATCTGTGCGCTGATAATATTGTTGTTAACGTTGAAACGGCGAGCGGTTTCCGACAGCAGCGGTGCATCGACCGACTGGCCGGTAAATTCCATACGTAGCATCGGCACGCTATCTTCAGCGGCATCTGCTTTCAGACGCGCCAGATAATCTTCTGGAATATCCAGATGTAACGTGGACTGAATAAACTGCTGGGCTAGCGGAGTTTTCGGGTGTGAGAACACCTCGCTAACTTTGTCCTGCTCAATCAGTTCACCATTGCTGATCACGGCAACACAGTCACAGATGCGCTTTACAACATCCATTTCATGGGTGATAAGCAGGATAGTCAGCCCCAGACGACGGTTGATATCTTTTAATAGTTCCAGAATAGAGCGAGTGGTCGCCGGATCAAGCGCGCTGGTGGCTTCGTCACAAAGGAGCACCTTTGGATTGCTGGCGAGCGCGCGGGCAATCGCGACACGCTGTTTTTGTCCACCGGAAAGATTGCCTGGATAGCTGTCATGCTTATCGCTCAACCCCACCAGGTCGAGAAGTTCTTTAACCCGACGACTGACTTCCTCCTGCGGCGTGTTATCCAGCTCCAGCGGCAGGGCGACGTTACCAAATACGGTGCGTGAAGAGAGCAGATTAAAGTGCTGGAAAATCATGCCAATCTGACGACGGGCTTTAGTAAGGGCGGAATCAGAAAGCGCGGTAAGTTCCTGACCATCAACCTGCACGCTGCCCTGCGTCGGGCGCTCAAGTAAATTTACGCAGCGAATAAGCGTACTTTTACCTGCACCGGATGCACCAATAACGCCATATATCTGCCCGGCGGGCACATGCAGACTGACATTATTTAATGCCTGAATCGTGCGGTTTCCCTGCTGGAAAACTTTAGTAATATTTGAAAGTTTAATCATTAGAGTATTTGTTATCGCTCTGGTGTTAGTCGCGGCATTTTCTTCCGCCACAGACGAGAAATGACTGCCAATCCGATGGATGTTAAGGCATCCAGATGGCTAAATCAATCTGGCTTTCTGTTTTGAGCGCTTTAATGGTTGTTGAAACATGCGATACTAGAGCCAAACACCTTTCACAGGAGCAATGCGGTGGCAAAATCAGTACCGGCTATTTTTCTTGATCGCGATGGCACGATTAATGTCGATCACGGTTATGTACACGAAATTGATGCGTTTGAATTTATCGATGGCGCAATTGACGCCATGCGTGAATTAAAAGAGATGGGCTATGCGCTGGTGCTGGTCACCAACCAGTCGGGTATTGCGCGCGGTAAATTTACTGAAGAACAATTCGAGACCCTGACAGAATGGATGGACTGGTCGCTGGCAGACCGTGACGTGGATTTAGATGGTATCTACTATTGTCCTCATCATCCACAGGGGAGCGTGGAGGCATTTCGTCAAACCTGCGATTGTCGCAAACCTCATCCCGGCATGCTGCTTACGGCAAAAGACGATTTAAACATCGATATGGCTGCTTCTTATATGGTTGGCGATAAAGTCGATGATATGCAAGCGGCTGTGGCAGCAGGCGTGGGTACAAAAGTTCTGGTGCGAACCGGCAAACCTGTCACAGAAGACGGTGAAAAAATGGCAGACTGGGTGATTAATAGCCTTGCAGATCTGCCCGGAGTCATCAAAAAGCGCTAAAAACAGGCGTTATGACTAAAAGGTGAGCGGTTGAAATAAAAATGCATTTTTCCTCTTGTCATTCGGCGCCAGCTCCCTATAATGCGCCTCCATCGACACGGCGGATGTGAATCACTTCACACAAACAGCCGGTTCGGTTGAAGAGAAAAAATCCTGAAAATCGGGGTTGACTCTGAAAGAGGAAAGCGTAATATACGCCACCTCGCAACGGTGAGCGAAAGCCGCGTTGCACTGCTCTTTAACAATTTATCAGACAATCTGTGTGGGCACTCGAAGATACGGATTCTTAATGTCGCAAGACAAAAAAGAAATACCAAGTCTCAGAGTGAACACGTAATTCATTACGAAGTTTAATTCTTTGAG
>Ga0302347_1003055_pt1 | contig 15571 bp, 17 predicted proteins | sample PhyWR1_FD_202178 | JGI IMG/M metagenome (GOLD analysis project Ga0302347, IMG submission 202178) | Leaf surface microbial communities from wheat plants in UC Gill Tract Community Farm, Albany, California, United States - DLSL W.R1 (v2)... | ecosystem: Host-associated > Plants > Phyllosphere >...
TGAATATTTTTATTGCTTTAGGAATTGCCGGAGTTATCTACGGTTCAATCGTAGCTTTAAGACAAAAAGATTTAAAAAAATTATTGGCTTATTCATCTCTTGCTCACGTTGGATTAATTGCTGCGGGATCTTATACTTTAACTCTTGATGGGTTCCGTGGAGCAGTTTTACAAATGATCGCTCACGGTTTTGTAGTGGTTGGATTATTTTATGCTGCTGAAATTATCTACAGAAGATTTGAAACTAGAAATATTAGTGAATTAGGCGGTATTCGTACGCAATCTCCAAAATTTACTTCTATGTTTTTAATTCTGGTATTGGCATCTGTTGCTTTGCCAACTACTTTTAACTTTGTTGGAGAGTTTACGGTATTATACAGCCTTTCTCAAATTAATATCTGGTTTGCAATTTTAGGTGGAACAACAATTATTTTAGGAGCTTACTATATGTTGAAAATGTTCCAAAATGTAATGTTGGGCGAAACAAATTCAAAAACATTTGCAGATGTTTCTATAAACGAAGGAATTTCTTTGGTAGCAATTATCGCTGTTTTAATTTTCTTTGGCTTTTATCCAAAACCAATTACAGATTTGATTACTCCAAGTTTAGAAACGATTTTAAACGTTATCAATAAAAATTAATATTTTAAATAAAATAAATTAGGGCGTTTTAGATTTCCTAAATCAAAAAAACAAAAATGAATACATTAATAGCTATAACAGGATTGGGTATTTTTTGCCTATTGTTTGAAATTCTAAATTTTAGAAAAGGCATCGTTCCGTTTACCATTTTAGGTTTATTGGGAGTTTTGGCGCTTAACTTTAACGAATTTGGAACAACAGCAAGTTATTACAATAACATGATTACAGTGAGCAAGTTCTCTACTGCTTTTTCATCATTGTTTATTATTTTGACTATTTTCCTTGTAGCGTTAAGTCACAATTTTTACGAAAATCACCAGTCAAAAATCTCTGATTATATTGCTATAAAAGTGTTTTTATTAGCTGGAGCTGTTGCAATGGTTTCTTTTGGAAACTTAGCGATGTTTTTCTTAGGAATCGAAATTCTTTCCATCGCATTATATGTTCTTGCAGCGAGCGATCGTTTGAACATTAAAAGTAATGAAGCAGGTATGAAATATTTCTTAATGGGATCTTTTGCATCTGGAATTATCTTATTCGGAATTTGTTTGATTTACGGTGCTATGGGAACTTTTGATATTGCAGAAATTCACGAAAGCTCTTTATCTGCTGAGTTACCTGTTTGGTTTCCTATCGGAATGATTTTAATGACTATTGGAATGTTCTTTAAAGTGGCTGCTGTACCATTTCACTTTTGGGCACCAGACGTTTACGAAGGTTCTCCTGCGTTAACAACTGCTTTAATGAGTACTTTGGCTAAAGTTGTAGCCATTGCAACTTTATTTAAATTAGTTTCTGGATTGAATTTAATTCCGTCTTTAGAGAATCAGGATCTTTTAGGAACTTTTGAAAATATTATTCTTGTAATTTCAATTGCGTCTATGACAGTTGGAAATATCATGGCTTTGCGTCAGGTAAATGTAAAACGTATGTTGGCATTTTCTGGAATCTCTCATGCAGGTTTCATGTTAATGACATTTTTAACTATTGCAACTTCTGCCGGAGTTCTATTGTATTATACAGCAGCTTATGCTTTGGCTGGTATTGCAGCATTCAGCGTTATTTTATATGTATGTAAAAACCAGGACAACGAAGATATTACAAACTTCCACGGATTAGGAAAAACAAATCCGTTATTAGCTGCGATATTGACTGGTTCATTATTGTCTATGGCCGGTATTCCTATTTTCTCTGGATTCTTTGCAAAATTATTCTTGTTTGATCAGGCACTTCATGCTGGTTATGTAGCTATCGTAATTGTTGCAGTAATCAACTCTATTATAAGTGTTGGGTATTATTTCAAATTAATTTTGGCAATGTACTCTAAAGAACCAAACGAAGAGCGTACAGGAAAACCATTCCTTATTTATGCTGTTGCAATTGTTTCTATTAGTTTAAATATTATTTTAGGTTTATTCCCTTCATTAGTTTTAGACTTATTGAACTAAAAAAATCAGATTAAAATATATACAAATCCATCAAGAGTTTTTTTTGATGGATTTTTTGTTTTGAAGCTGTTTTCAAAAGAAAAATTCATGTTAAAAATTTAGGGTTTAGTCTGCTGACTTCGAAAAAACTCCATATATTTGGGTTCACTAAAAGCATAAAACTATGGCCCTTAATTCAAAAAATCCTTTTTTAAGTAACAAGCGTTTTTCATCAAATGCTGTTTCAAGAGCTGAAGAAGTACACGAAGCAAAGATTATTGATTACTATCAGGAAATGACTTTGTCTGGTACGATTAATAAAACAGCTATTTTATTTTTAATTTTATGTGGCGCTGCTATGGTAACATGGTGGATGGCATTTAACGGAATGAATATCATGCTTCCTGCTATTGGAGGCGCAATTGTTGGATTTGTTCTGGTTTTAGTTTCTGCATTTAAACCACAAGCTTCACCTTATCTTGCTCCTGGTTATGCCTTGTTTGAAGGATTATTTATTGGTGGGATTTCTGCAATATTTGAAGCAAAATATCCTGGAATTGTGATCAATGCAGTTGGTGCAACTTTAGTAACTTTCCTGGTATGTCTTGGTTTATATAAATTTAAAATTGTAAAAGTTACAGAACAATTCAGATCTGTTGTTATTGCTTCGACTTTAGCAATTGCAACTTATTATTTAATTTCGTGGATTGTTTCAATGTTTACAAGCTTTACTCCTGTTCACCACGGAAATTCAATGATGAGTATCGGGATTAGTGTTTTTGTAATTGTGATCGCAGCTTTAAATTTATTCTTAGATTTCGATCAAATCGAAAAAGGTGTACAACAAAGAATGCCTAAATATATGGAATGGTTTGGAGCAATGGGATTAATGATAACTCTAGTTTGGTTATACATTGAATTCTTAAGATTACTTTCTAAATTATCTAGTAAAGACTAATCAAATCTCATAAAATATAAATGAAAGGCTTCGGAAATGAAGCCTTTTGTATGTTTATCTTTTTCTATTTCTAAATTCTTCCTGCTCTGTAATTTTTCCAAATTCATTAAAAAAGCTTTTAATCGTCTGAAGGTTGAAACCAACAAAAAACAACATTCCAATAAAAATCGTAATCCAGCAATAAATAATCTTTACAAAGGAAATATTAATAGTCACGACATAAAAGACAACTGTAGGCAAAATCGACAAAAGAAACGTAAGTCCTAAAGCCAGCATCAATGGATTAATAAAATAACTATTAACGATTGTAAGACTTAGTTTTCGCAATAAGATTGCCATGAATAACAGAAAAACAATTCCAAAAACAAGACCTGCAAAACTATAAATCAAAACCTGATCAGGATTGCTGTTGATTTGATTTTCGTAACCAAAAAAGGTATTAAAACTGAATGCCATCGTATTTCTTTTCTTCTGGTGTTATGTCAAATAAACTTTGTGTTTTGTACCCAATTATTTTTGCTAAAATAAAATTAGGGAACTCTTCGATGCCAATATTATAAAGATTTATGCTATCGTTAAAAAACTCTCTTCGGTCTGCAATTTTATCTTCCATTTGAGAAACTCTTTTTTGCAATTCTAAGAAATTACTATTTGAAGCCAATATTGGATAATTTTCAGAAACTGCAAATAAGTTTTTCATGGTTTTAGAAAATTCGTTCGAGTTTTCAATTTTTTCACCCACTGTTTTAGCATTCAAAAAATCGGTTCTCAATCTGGTTAATGAATTAAGCATCGTCGTTTCATGCTCCATAAATTTTGAAACAATTTTAACTAGTTCAGGAACTTCATCAGCTCTTTGCATCAAAATAACGTCGATATTTCTAAAAGCTTTTTCATAATTATTCTTTAGTAAAACCAGTTTATTATAAATCCTTATAAAAAAATTAAAAAATATAATAAGCAGAATTACTCCGGCAATCAAGGCAATGTTTTGAACAGTCATATTTTCTTTAATTTAAAATGATATAAATGAGTATTAACGAAATAAAAAACAGCACGGTTAAAAAAGAATCGAGCAACGGTTTGTACTTATTTCTAAAGGTGACACTTCTTGGATTTGCAACTCCAAAAACGGTATCTGAACTTCCTTTCTTTATTAAAGTATTACCAACATCTGAAGTCGCATAACCAATAAGTAACATATAGTCATTATGCCGCAAATAGGTTTCTGTATATCTTGTTTTTCCTCCTTGCTGATTATCAATTCTGTCAAAATAATATTCTAATCCTTCGCCGTCTACGGTAACACTTCCGGTTTCGTCTTTAATTTTAAACTTACCCGTTTTAACTTCGGAAAAAATGGTTGAATAAGTCGTTTTACCATCATCATCAGGCTGACTTTCTTTTTCTATTTTATAAAAATATCCAATACAAGGTTTATTGAAATAAGGCGAAATAATAGGTTCTATTTCTTCAAGATCGCCCTCGATTTCTACTAAACCCATCGCAATCGCACTAACTTTTGAAGTTGGAAGAACAGACTGTAATCTTAAAAATTTACTTTTGTTGCTGGGAAAAAATATATTTTTTAGAAGAATAAATCCGGGAATGATTAAAAAGAGGAGTTTTAAATTTTCCGTTTCTGCCAATAAGATAAAGCCTCCAAAAATGCCCAATACAATAAAAAGACCCAGAACTTTTTGGGCAAATGTTGTTTTAGGAATATTGTGTTTTCTATTAAACTTTTCGCGTTCTATTTTCTCTTGTTTACTACTTTGAATACCGGAATAAATCATACCTATAATCGCAAACAAGAATACCGAAATGAATAATAGTAATACAACGGCTAACGGAAAACCAGAATCTATAAAATAACTGATTCCTATTAATAACGGGCATAAAACAAAAAACAACCAATTTGGAAATTTTAAATTTAAAAGTCCTGAAAAAATTACAGTTTGAAATAACGCTATTCCCAGACTGAAAAGCATCAAAAAAATTAGCTCTACAGAATCTACTTTATTTTGGGTTAAAAATTCTAGAAAATCGTTCATATCTGGAAAAGGCGAATAAATTAAGGTTTAAAATACAATTTCAACTTCTTTCGAAAGTAGTTTTCTGATTCTGTTTTTCTCCAAATCTGAAATGGGATTATTACTTAAATCCAGACCAATTAGCTTTTGTAATTTGTTGATTTCGTTTGGGACTTCTGTAATTTCGTTATGACTTAATATGAGAAATTTTAAATTCCTGAACTTTAATATTTCATCAGGAAATGTTACCAATTTAGTTTTGGATAAATCCAATTCGATTACATATTCAGGTTTTAATTTAGCTTTACTCAAATCGTAAAAAGTAGATTTTTCCTTTTTCTTTTCTTCTTTATTTCTTGCCAAAATTCCGAAACCAGCCAGAATAAGCATCGCTACAAAAAAGATGCACAAGAAAGCAACCCAAACTGGATCTCCATTTTTTTCTGTTGTAAAAAGCCTTATGTAAACATAATAAGCCATTCCAAAAAACAACGTGAGAAACAGCCCCGTAAAAATGATATAAAGAATGTATTTTAAAATCGAGAAAATGATTTTTTTAACGCCTGTTGTGTTTTTTGCGGTAAAGAAATAAACAATCAATCCAAAAACCAGAATCCAGAAAACCCCAACTCCAATTTTGGCTGTTTTATTTCCGTTTTCTATAATTGCAAAACTAAAAAACGTAGGAAACATTAAAACAAACCAGATTAAAAGAGCGGCAAGACCAAGAGATAAACATCCAAATTTTTGCTCTTTATTTGATGATTTAAGCCATAAATACGCCATTAGAAAAGACAATAGAAGAACTCCAATAAAGGCATATCCAAAAGGGGTAAGTCCGGCTAAAAAAAGTAAAGTCATTTTGGTCACTTAAATAATATTTCGAAATCGAGGCAAATACAAATTAAAATAAAAATACTACAAATTTTGGCATTAAAAAAGCCGCTTCTTCCAAATATTGAAAAAGCGGCTTTTATTTATTTTAAACTTCTTTTGTTACAAGTCAAATTTAATTCCTTGTGCCAATGGAAGATTGGTTGTATAATTGATTGTATTGGTTTGACGACGCATATATATTTTCCAGGCGTCAGATCCTGATTCACGTCCGCCACCGGTTTCTTTTTCACCACCAAAAGCACCTCCAATTTCTGCTCCCGAAGTTCCGATATTTACATTTGCAATTCCGCAATCTGAACCTGTTACTGATAAAAATCTCTCCGCTTCACGCAAATTATTTGTCATAATTGCTGACGATAATCCCTGAGCAACTCCATTTTGAATTTCAATTGCATTCTCAACATCTCCAGAGTATTTAATCAAATATAAAACCGGTGCAAATGTTTCATGTTGTACAATTGCAAATGAATTTTCTGCTTCTGCAATGGCTGGTTTTACATAACAACCACTTTCGTAACCTTCGCCTGAAAGTACTCCGCCTTCAACCAAAATTTTTCCACCTTCTGCAACTACTTTGTTTAAAGCAATAGCATATTGTTCAACCGCATGCGTATCGATAAGTGGGCCAACGTGATTGTTTTCGTCAAGCGGATTTCCGATTCTTAACTGTTTATAAGCAGCAATCAACGCCTCTTTTACTTTATCGTAAATACTCTCGTGAATAATTAATCTTCGTGTCGAAGTACAACGCTGTCCTGCTGTTCCAACAGCGCCAAAAACAGCACCAATAACGGTCATTTTAATATCAGCATCCGGAGTTACAATAATCGCATTGTTTCCTCCAAGTTCTAATAATGATTTTCCTAATCTTCCGGCAACTGCCTGAGCTACAATTTTCCCCATTCTTGTAGAACCTGTTGCAGAAATTAACGGAATTCGAGTATCTTTTGTCAATAACTCTCCTACTTGATAATCCCCATTTATCAAGCAGGAAATTCCTTCCGGAAGATTGTTTTCTTTAATAACCTGAGCAATAATATTTTGACATGCGATTCCGCAAAGAGGTGTTTTTTCTGAAGGTTTCCAAACGCAAACATCTCCGGAAATCCATGCCAGCGCCGTATTCCATGACCAAACCGCAACTGGAAAATTAAATGCCGAAATAATTCCGACAATTCCTAGCGGATGATATTGCTCGTACATACGGTGTCCCGGACGCTCAGAATGCATCGTTAATCCGTGTAATTGACGCGATAAACCAACTGCAAAATCACAGATATCGATCATTTCCTGAACCTCTCCGTAACCTTCCTGCAATGATTTTCCCATTTCGTATGAAACCAATTTTCCAAGAGCCTCCTTGTTCTGACGCAATTTTTCTCCAAACTGACGTACAATTTCACCACGTTGTGGCGCAGGAATTAATCTAAAAGTTTTAAAAGCTTCAGTTGCTGAACGCATTACTTTTTCATAATCTTCAAGCGTAGAAGTTTTTACCGATGCAATTAATTTTCCGTCAACAGGCGAAAAACTATCTAAAACTTCACCCGATGCAAAATTTTGAGTTCCTGTTGAAGTTCCGTCGTTAACCAGTTTTATTCCTAGTTTTTCCAGTGCTTCATTCATGCCAAATTGTGATGCTATTGTTGTCATTGTAACTTTTTTAGTTAAAATTGTTATATTTTTTTTATGTAAAGATATTATTTTAGAATTAATTTCAAACTGAAAATGAAATCTTAAGCAAGAGTAAATTTAAGATTATTTAATACTAATAACAGAATTCAAGCCTTATTTATTGGATTTATTTAATGAAATTTGCCCTTCTAAATATTAATAATATGACCCATTTCAGTCGGCTTTTAATCTGTTTAATATTAATTTCATTTAATGCTTTTTCTCAAAAAGAACAAAAATCATCTTTTCAGGTGGTTCCTTTGGGAATAAAAGGCGGAATTGACGAAAAAAATCTATCTGCTTATTTAGTTGCGCCAATCAACACCAAAGATTTTGTTTGTCTGGATGCAGGAACAATAAATTCCGGAATCGAAAAAGCAATAGAAAACAAAGTTTTTAAAGTTTCTACAAGCGAGGTTTTAAAAAAATATATAAAAGGATATTTGATTTCGCATGCCCATTTAGATCACGTTTCTGGCTTGATTATAAATTCTCCAGCCGATTCTTCTAAAACTGTTTATGCAACCGAAAAATGTATGGAAATGATGGAAAATCATTATTTCAACGATCAAACGTGGGCAAATTTTGGTGATAAAGGCGTAGGATTTCCGTTGAAAAAATATCATTTTCAAACATTAAATGTAGGCGAAGAAACACCACTTTCTAATACAAAAATGACGGTTAAGGCTTTTCCTTTAAGTCATGTTAATCCGTTTGAAAGCACCGCTTTTTTAATTAAAAATGACAATAATTATGTTCTTTATTTAGGAGATACCGGCCCGGATTCTGTTGAAAAAAGCGACAAACTAAAAGCGCTGTGGACTGCGGTTGCGCCTTTAATTAAGAGTAAACAATTGAAAGGGATTTTTATTGAAGTTTCTTTTCCTAACGAACAACCTGATACGTTTTTATTTGGACACTTAACTCCAAATCACTTAATGACTGAACTTCATATTTTAGAAGAATTAGCGGGAAAAGATTCTCTGAATAATTTCAAAATTATTATTACGCATTTAAAACCGCCTGCTAAAAGTATTGCCAAAATGAAAGAGCAATTAAAAGCTCAAAATGATTTAGGATTGAAGATTATTTATCCGGAACAGGGAAAAAAGTTTGAGTTATAAATTTAATTATTCGTAAGTTTATTTTTATAAATTTGTAAATATTCAAATTTACAATGAAGGTTATTTGGTCTAAAAAAGCAGAGTACAACTTTGATACTATTGAGAATTATCTTAAACATTTTTGGTCACCGCTCATAGCTCAAAAATTCATTAAGGATGTTTTACACACAATAACTTTGCTGGAAAATAATCCTTCACTTGGAAAATATAATCCAAAATTGAAATGTCGAAGTATTGTCATTTCGAGAAACGTTACATTACATTATGAAACTACACAAGATTATATCGAATTGATTTCTTTTTTTAACAATCGACAAAAACCAATAGATATTTTTATATAAGATTTCTTCTCTTTAGTTTAGCTAACATTTCTTCATGCGTTATAAAATCTCCATTTTTTATATCCAGCTTTCCTTGCTCAATATCTGCTTTCAATTCTAACATATAATTTTCTTCCGGAGAAAGTATTTTTGCAATAGACAATACTTCATCTGGAGTAAATGATTGCGTTTTCAATTTTCTATAAAACGTTGGACTCGAAATACCAACTTTTTCAATAATATAGTTTTTTTTATAAGCTGATTTTTCGATTAAATCCTCAATATTATCTACTATATTCTTGTATGCGATTATTTCTTGTATCATTTTTATTGCATTTTTATATCATTTATAATGCAAATATATATCATAAATGATATAAAAAATATTTTCAACATAAAAAACCCAACAGGTTTTAAAACCTGTCGGGTTTAATACTCGTATTCAAGATCAATAATATTACCTCTTAGCTGTAAATCTCGGATCAGTTTCCATTACAGTTCCGCAATTATCGCAAGTTCTTAATTCTTCTGAATTATAGAAATGTTCGAAGTGAGGAAGAAAATCTTTTTCAATATTATGCAGTTCAAAATACACTTCATAAAGTTTGTGGTTGCAATTATCACAATGCCAAAGCAAACCATCAGTATATCCTTTTCCGGCACGTTTGCGCTCGATAACTAATCCTATAGAACCTTCGGAACGAACGGGAGAATGTGGCACTTTAGCAGGATGCAAATACATATCTCCGGCATTTAATTCCATTTCTTTGCGATCGCCATCTTCCTGAATTACAACTTTTATACTTCCTTCTAATTGATAAAAAAGCTCTTCGGTTTCGTTATAATGATAATCTTTTCTTGCGTTTGGTCCGGCAACAATCATTACGATATAATCGCCAGAATCTACATATAGATTTTTATTTCCAACTGGTGGTTTAAGTAAGTGTCTATTATCTTCAATCCATTGAGTTAGATTGAATGGTTTTGCTATAGCCATTTTTTGAGAATTTATGAAAAGCTAAGGTAGTGAAAAGTATTCAGTATGCAGTCACAGTCTCAAGTGTTCAGTCTGAAAGCTGAGACTCATTTTAATTCTCGTATTAAATAAACATAAACCGGAAAATGATCACTAAAACCAGCTTCGGTTAATGTATTTCGCAACGGATATCCTTTATATTTTCCCGAAGTTTGAATTAGATAAGGTTTATTGAAAATTCCGGCTTTCCAAAATCTGAAACTGGAAAAATCAGGTTCAATAAAAGATTTCGTCATTATAATTTGATCAAAAATATCCCAGGAATCTCTAAAAGCCAACGTTCCCATTCCTCTTTCTGCCATTTCTTCGAATGGGTTATAAACTCCAAATTCAGGAACTTCAATCTTTTTTGATTTTGCGCCTAAAGCTATTTTTATGCTTTTATTAAAAGGTCCGTCGTTTAAATCGCCCATTGTTATAACTTTTGCTATTGGGTTTATTTGCTGTAAAGAATCAATTATTTTTCTGTTTAATTTTCCGGCAGCTTCTCGAAACGGACTACTGATTTTTTCTCCTCCGGATCTCGAAGGCCAGTGATTCACAATAATATGTATTTCTTCATTTTCAAGAAAACCGGTTATCAAAAGTTGATCTCTGGTAAAAATTCGATTTTTGGTTTCCTTCTTAATTTCAATATCTCCCAAATCTTCATTATTATTGTCTTGAAGAATAGGTTCTTTTTTGTAAATCAATAATGGAATATTAGAAAAGGAAGTTGGCCTGAAATATTTCTTTTGATACAAAAGCGCAACGTCAATTCCGCGTTGATCAGGAGAATCAAAATGGATGATTCCGTAATCATAATCGACAATTTTTTCTTGTTTAATTAAATCTTCCAGAACGCCACGATTTTCTATTTCTGAACAACCAATTATTGTAGGTGCATTTGAATTATCCGGTTTCCCGATTTCAGAAAGTACTCTTGACAGATTTTTGAGTTTTTGTTCGTATTTTTCTTTTGTCCAATGTTGCGTTCCGTTTGGCGTCCATTCATCATCATTTGTACTTGGATCATTGATGGTATCAAATAGATTTTCGAAATTGTAGAAAACAATGGTGTGAATATTGTATTTTTTTGATTGTGCGTTGGAAATAGAAAACAGAAAAAAAGCAATTAAACAAAAACGAAATTTAATAATTTGCATAACTTTAAAATTTTAAAAAACGAATTTAAATAAATTGTAAGAAATTTCAATTGTTTTTGTTCTCGTATAAATTATATTTGTTTTTATTTCATTATTCTAAAAAGGCCAAAAAACATGAATAGCTTCCTTAATATCAAAAAATATTTTAATGGGTCTAAACTAGCATTTCTTATTTTTGCTTTACAATCATTTACCTGTCAATCTCAACAAATCATGATAACACCACCTTATTTACAAAAAGGAGATACTGTAGCTCTTTTGGCAACGGCCAGAAAAAATATCGATGACAATCTAAAACCAACAATAGATTTACTTAAAAGTTGGGGTCTGGAAGCCGTTGTTGGAAGTTCAATTGGATTAGACTATCACCAATTGGCGGGAACTGATGAGCAACGTGCTGTCGATTTTCAAAAACAACTGGACAATCCTAATATCAAAGCCATTTGGTGTGTTCGTGGCGGTTACGGAACTGTTAGAATGCTGGATTTACTTGATTTTACAAAATTTAAACAACATCCAAAATGGGTTATTGGTTTTAGTGATGTTACGGTTTTGCACAATCATTTAAACACAATGGGGTACAAATCGATTCATGGCGTAATGCCGGTTACGATTCCGCGTGCTACTCCGGCCGCAATTAGTTCTATGAAATCGAGTTTGTTTGGCGAACCACTTTCCTACTCTATTGGTCCGGACAAAATGAATCGTTTTGGTAAAGCAAGCGGAGAATTAGTGGGAGGAAATCTTTCTATTTTATATAGTTTATTAGGATCACCATCAGCAATTGATTGCAAAGACAAGATTTTATTTATTGAAGATCTGGATGAATATCTGTATCATATCGATCGTATGATGATGAATTTAAGACGAAATGGCTGCATAGATAGTCTTAAAGGAATTATTATTGGCGGAATGACCAAAATGAAAGACAACGAAGTTCCGTGGGGGAAAAACGCATTAGAAATCGTTGACGATGTAACCAAAAAATACAATATTCCGGTAATTTTCAATTTTCCCGCCGGACATATTCAGGATAATCGTGCTTTGATTATGGGAAGCACAATTTCTATTGATGTTAACGCAGCCGGAAGTAATGTTACTTTTGAAACAAAGCAATAACTCTTAAAAATATATCCAAAAAAATATTCGAATGGGAAAAACAATCATCTTTCTTCTTCTAATTTCTTTCTCCAATCTAATTTTTTCTCAAGAAATTTTGACTGAAATTCAAGGAAAGAAAATAGATTATTTTATAACTATTGAGAAAAATTTGAAAAGCGAATTATTTGACACAAATCAAAATTATATAAGCCTTGATGATTCTGCTCAACCATTAATTTACAAAAGAAAAGAAAAAAACATCCCTGATTTATTAGTTCAATATTTTTTTAGCAAAAAAGACTCTATCATTAATAAAATTCTTTATGAATGGGACGTTAATAATTTTGAGAAGAAGGATAATAATGTTAAACCTGAAAAGTTTAATAAAGCTTTAATTGAAAAATATAAAACCCTTTTAGAGACTTTAAGTAATAAATATGGAGAAAGTAAAAGTGAAGGGAATTTAGATGATTTCAAGGAAATAAATACCAATAAGGGATTAAAAAGAAACGATAGTTGGAACCCTAGTGACAGCTTAGAAATCGAAATGTATACCACTATTTCAAATTACTACAAGAAAGAAGGGTTTGCAACAACAAATCCAACTCACAAGATTAGACTTTACATAAGAAACATTAAGAAAAAAATCGACCCAAAGTTTGATGAGAAAGTTATATTTATTGCAAATCAAGTTTTTGAAAATTTTATTTCAAAACTAAAAGAGAATAATATTAGCGAGTCAAAATTATTTTTATCTGAAATAGTTTTAAAAACCATAACTGATAATCAATTAATAGGATTACAAAAATCAATTAATTTCGAAAATAAACTCATCCCCTTTTCTAGAGGATTTCAAACTACACTAACAGGAGAAACCTACTTAATGGTACAGTACAAATATGATAATGAATTAAATGAAGTACCATTATCTCTTATAAAAGTAATTTTTGACACTGAAAACAAAATTCTTGGAATTCAACCTTTACAAAGAAATAAATCATCAAATAAATAATTTGATAGTTACTTTTAATATTCTATAATTCAAAAAACATGGCGGAACACAATGAGCTCGGTAAAAAGGGAGAAGAACTTGCCGTGGAATATCTTGAACAAAATGGTTATGAAATTTTAGACCGAAACTGGACTTTTCAAAAAGCCGAAATAGATATTATCGCAAAAAAAGAATCGGTTTTGGCAATTGTTGAAGTCAAGACAAGATCGAGTTTAGATTTTGGTTCTCCGCAGGATTTTGTGAAACCAAAAAAGATTCAACTACTAATTAAAGCAGTAAATGCCTACATAAACTATAGGGAAAAGGATTTTTGTGATGATTTAAATGTTCGTTTTGACATAATTGCGATCCACAAAAACAAGGAAACATTTGCTATTGAGCATCTTACTGACGCATTTTATCATTTTTAACATATTTTTTTAATGTTATAATTGTAACAATTTGTTTTTTTATTTATATTTGCAGAGATTTATAACATCAAATTAACTAAACCAACCAATTTAAGTTACAAAAAAAAAGAAAAAAAATTATGAAAACCGTTTCATCTATCGTCGAAAATTACATTAAAACAAAACCATTTCTGTTAAACGCATTATCGCTTGGAATTATCAACTTAACTTCTCTTTCTCGGAACATTATGACCGAACTTGAAAGTGAATTTGGTAAAGAAGTGAAACAAGGCGCTGTTGTAATGTCGCTGAAACGATTGACGGAAGAACTTGATTTTAAACTGAACCACAAAATCAATAAAGTAATCAAGAATATTGGTGAAATTACAGTAAGATCTGAGTTGACAGATTACACATTTGCTGCATCTGAAACTGTATTAAACAAACAAGCCGATTTAATTTCAGACATTAATGCTTTATCTGATATTTTTTATACCTCATCTCGTGGTGTTAATGAAACTAATATTGTAGTCAGCAGCAGTGTAAATCATTTGGTTGAGAAACACTTTATGAGAGAAAAATTGATTCAGAAATTGGATAATCTGGCTTCTATTACGGTTAAATTACCAAAAGAAAACATTGTTGTTCCTGGTATTTATTACTTCATTTTCCAACGTTTGGCTTGGGAAGGAATTATTATCAACGAAGTAATTTCCACTTCAAATGAATTTACGATCTTAGTTGGAGAAGATCAGGTTGATGTTGCTTTTAAAGTTATCAAAGACTTAAAAAACTAATCTTTATATCTCAAAAGAGATTCCGTTTTATATTTTCAATTTATTGCCTTTTTATCATTTAAGTTTTAAATGATAAAAAGGCTTTTTGGTTTTATTTGTATTTTATACAATTATCAATTCTTATATTTCGAAATAAGAATATTCTCAAAAAATGAATATCAAATTTGTTAATTTATAAAATATCAGTTAAAAACTTATTGACTTGATAAAAAGCATTTTACCATTGTATTTACTGAGATTCTGCATAAATTTTATTAAAAAAAAACCAATTAAGTTTTTTTACACACTATTTGCTGAGAATAATATTTTTATATATTTGCTAAGCTATCAGCCAATTACAACAGCCTATTTTGATAGTATCGTAATATAATTAGATTTAAATAAAGACTAATTAAATTAATGTCAGAAGCCAACAACTATAGCGAAAAATTATTGGTGAGCGAACTCAAAAACGGCAACGAAAAAGCATTTCGTCAACTTTTTGATTTGTATCATCAAAGTATTTATGGCTATAGCATAAGTCTTTTGAAATCTAAAGAAGCTGCAGAAGAAAATGTTCAGGATGTTTTTATGAAAGTTTGGCAAAACAGGGAGAATCTGGATCCGGATTTGTCTTTTAAAGCTTTCATTTTTACTATTGCACGAAATCAGGCTTTTAATACTTTAAACAAAGCTGCCAACGATTTGGCACTCAAAGAAGCTGTTTTTTATGAAAGTCAGAAATCGCATGAATATGGTGATTATTCTATTCGTGAAGCTGATTGTAAAAAACTTAGAAAACAAGCCATAAAACAATTGCCGCCAAAGCGGAAGCAAATTTTTAAAATGTCACGAAAGAAAGGCATGAGTTACGAAGAAATAAGTCAGGAACTCGGCATCTCTATAAATACTGTCAGGAACCAAATGAGCAAAGCATTAGAGTCTATGCGAGTCTTTTTTCAAGTTCATGACGAGATTATCTAACCAAAAACCACATGTTAACCAATTAAATCACTCTTCCCGGGTGATTTTTTTGTT
>Ga0302347_1003056_pt1 | contig 15570 bp, 16 predicted proteins | sample PhyWR1_FD_202178 | JGI IMG/M metagenome (GOLD analysis project Ga0302347, IMG submission 202178) | Leaf surface microbial communities from wheat plants in UC Gill Tract Community Farm, Albany, California, United States - DLSL W.R1 (v2)... | ecosystem: Host-associated > Plants > Phyllosphere >...
AGAAGCTGCAAACCCAGATGCAGTCCGACAAGAACATCTATGACGGCTGGGTCAACGACTCGGACCTGATCGGTACGCACTTTCGCTATGGCAAGACCGAGTCCATCACCGACTTGATGGCCAATGAAGGCAAGGATTTCACCTCGCCGACCCTGGACATCAAGGACTTCATCGGCATCTCCTTCACCACCGCGCCGGACGGCAAGATCTACCAGTTGCCCGACCAGCAGTTCGCCAACCTGTATTGGTTCCGCGCCGACTGGTTCGAGCGCCCGGAGCTGAAAGCCAAGTTCAAGGAAAAATACGGCTACGAGCTCGGCGTACCGGTGAACTGGTCGGCCTATGAAGACATCGCCAAGTTCTTCAGCGAGGACGTCAAGGAGATCGACGGCAAGCGCATCTATGGCCACATGGACTACGGTAAAAAAGACCCGTCCCTGGGCTGGCGCTTCACCGATGCCTGGTTCTCCATGGCCGGTGGCGGCGACAAGGGCTTGCCCAACGGCTTGCCTGTGGACGAGTGGGGCATTCGCGTGGAGGACTGCCATCCGGTGGGTTCCAGCGTGACCCGCGGCGGCGACACCAACGGCCCGGCCGCGGTATTCGCTACGCAAAAATACGTGGATTGGATGAAAGCCTATGCGCCACCCGAGGCGGCGGGCATGACCTTCTCCGAGTCCGGCCCGGTGCCGTCCCAGGGCAACATCGCCCAGCAGATCTTCTGGTACACCGCGTTTACCGCAGACATGGTCAAGCCGGGCCTGCCGGTGGTGAATGCCGACGGCACGCCGAAATGGCGCATGGCGCCGTCGCCTGTCGGACCTTACTGGGAGAAAGGCATGAAGAAGGGCTATCAGGACGTAGGTTCCTGGACCTTCCTCAAGTCCACGCCCGAGAAACAGAAACTCGCAGCCTGGCTCTATGCGCAGTTCGTGACCTCGAAAACCGTGTCGCTGAAGAAAACCATCGTTGGCCTGACGCCGATTCGTGAGTCCGACATCAATTCCCAGGCCATGACCGACATGGCGCCAAAACTGGGTGGCCTGGTGGAGTTCTACCGCAGCCCGGCCCGGACCGAGTGGTCGCCGACCGGCACCAACGTGCCGGACTACCCACGCCTGGCGCAACTGTGGTGGAGCAACATCGCCGCCGCTGCCAGCGGTGAGAAAACCCCGCAACAGGCTCTCGACAACCTGGCCAAGGAGCAGGACGCGATCATGACGCGCCTGGAACGCTCCAAGGTGCAACCGGTATGCGGTCCGAAAATGAACCCCGAGCGTGACGCGCAGTACTGGTTCGACCAGCCGGGCGCGCCAAAACCGAAACTGGCGAACGAGAAGCCAAAAGGCGAAACCGTGAACTACAACGATCTGCTCAAGCAGTGGGAGGCGGCGCGCAAGTAAGCGCCTGCTAAATGTAGCGCAGGCGAGGGAGCCCGCTCCCTCGCCACTTTGGTTGTGCTTCTCTACCTCTGGCCTTTGTTCGCCGCCAAAATCCTCGCCGTATCCCTTGCCGGCGGCAACCCGAACACCCGCGCATAGTCGCGGCTGAATTGGGTCGCGCTTTCATACCCCACCTCAAATGCCGCACTGGTCACGCTGCTGGCACTGGCCACCATCAACGTGCGCGCCTGCAACAGACGCACGCGTTTCTGATACTGCAACGGGCTCAGGTTGGTCACCGCCTTGAAGTGGCGGTGGAACGCCGAAACGCTCATCGCCGCTTTCTGCGCCAACGCTTGCACACGAATCGGTTCGGCAAAGTCCCGACGGATCCATTGGATCGCCTGGCTGACCCTCGCCATGGCGGTGTCCGGCGCGGCCACCTCGCGCAACATCCAGCCATGCGGGCCTTGTAGCACGTGGTAGAGGATTTCCCGTTCATACGCAGGCGCCAGGGCGGCAATCGCCACCGGGTCGCCCATCAACCGCAGCATGCGCACCCAGGCATCCATCAAGGCGGGCGTGACGGCCGCTACCGAGAAACCGGCTTCCTGTTCGCTGCGTCCGGTGGGCGCCGGGAGGTCATTGAGCAGGGTGTTCAGCACTGTCGGCTCAAGGGTCAAGCTCACCGCCAGGTAGGGCTCGCCCGTCACCGCCGGGTTCACCACCCCCACGGCGGGCAACTCGATCGACATCACAAAATAGGTCGCCGGGTCGTAATGCAATGTGCGGTCGCCCACCGTCAGGGATTTGCTGCCCTGCAGGATCAGGTTGATCATCGGCTCGTAAACGGCCGCCAGCAGATGCTCGGGGATTGCGCCCTGGACCATCGCCACCCGCGGGATGCCAGTCTCGGTGCGGCGGTTTTCGGCCTTGGCGGCCAAGGCGCGCAGTTCGGTCAATTGAGTATTCATGCTGGCCATGCTGTTCCTTCTGGCGAACGCTGCGCAAGCAAAAAGCAGAAACAGGCAGGATTGAGGCAGAAATGGCTGCGTCACGGGGTAGGGCGATGGCTACTGTGGTCACTCAACTTTTCAGCAGTGGAGCAGACCATGGGCGTTATCGTGATTACCGGAGGCAGCCGCGGGATCGGTGCCAGTACCGCCGAGCTGTGTGCGCGTCAGGGGCATGGCGTGATCCTGACTTACAACCGCAACCCGGAGGCGGCACAGGCGGTAGTCCAACGCATAGAGGCTGCCGGCGGCAAAGCCGTGGCACTGGCATTGGACGTGGCCACTGTCAGCACGTTCGCTGTGTTCCGTGAGGCGGTGACACGCGTCCTGCACACCATCTGGGGTGTAACGTCCTTGAGCGGCCTGGTGAACAATGCCGGCTATGGCCTGTTCAACCCCCTTGAGTCGGTCACCGAAGCGCAATTCGACGGCCTGTTCAACGTGCACCTCAAGGGGCCGTTCTTTCTGACCCAGGCCTTGCTGCCGTTGCTGGAAGAACACGCCAGCATCGTCAACCTCACCAGCGCCACGACGCGCGTTGCAACGTCTGGCGTGGCGCCTTACGCGGCGTTCAAGGGCGGCCTGGATGTGCTCACCCGCTACATGGCCAAGGAATTCGGTGAACGCCGTATCCGCGCCAATGCCGTATCGCCCGGCGCCATTCGTACCGAGCTGGGCGGCGGCTTGAACGACGAGTTCGAGGCCCTGCTGGCTGGGCAAACCGCCCTGGGCCGTGTCGGTGAGCCGCAAGACGTCGCACGAGTCATTGCCCTGTTGCTGTCGCAAGAAGGTCGCTGGATCAATGCCCAGACCATTGAGGTCGCCGGCGGCTACATCATCTGAAACGGGAGGCCGCAGCATGCTGGATCATCTGTTTATTTCCGTGAGCGATATCGAACGCTCCATCCGTTTCTACGAAGCCGCCCTGACGCCACTCGGTATTACTGTGCGGCATGACTACGACGGCAAGGACGGCCCACCCGGGCACCCCGACCTGAAGGGGTTCGGCGCCCATGGCCGGATATTTTTCTGGCTGCGCGAGGGCGTGGTGGAAGGGCGGGCCGTGCAGGTGGGCTTTGTCGCCCACAACCGCGCCGAAGTCGAAGAGGCGTACGCCGCCGCGCTGGCCAACGGCGCCACCGACAAGGGTGCGCCAGGTGCGCGCTTGCACTACGACCCCAACTATTACGCCGCCAACGTGCTCGACCCGGACGGCTACAGCCTCGAATTCGTCTACAAAAACTGGCAGCACACCTCATGAAGACATTGATGATTTACGGCGCCACCGGCTATACCGGGCGTATGGCGGCGGAACACGCAAAAAAACTCGGACTCAACCTGGTACTCGCCGGCCGCAACGCCGAACGCCTGGCTTCCCTGGCGGCCGAGTTGAACGCGCCATACCGTGTGTTCAGCCCCCAGGCCAGCCAATTGGAGGGTATCGACGTAGTACTCAATTTCGCCGGCCCCTTCGTGCAAACCGCCGAGGCCTTGATGCGCGCCTGCATCGCCAGCGGCACCGACTACCTGGACATCGCCGCCGAAATCAACGTGTATCGCCTGGCCGAGCAACTCGGCAGCGGGGTGGATGTCATGTTGCTGCCCGGCGTGGGCTGGGACGTGGTCCCCACAGATTGCCTGGTCAGGCATGTCGCCAGCCGCGTGCAACAACCCCTGTCCGTAACAATCGCCTTGCAGGTTCCCGGTGCCATGTCCCGGGGTTCGGCCATGAGTGTGGGCGAGATCATTGGCGCAGGCGTGATGAGGCGCATCGACGGCCACCTGGTCGAGACGCCGGACGCCCATCCACAGTCCCTGGACTTTGGCGACGGTCCGGTGCTGTGCGCTCCGCTGTCCTTTGGCGACCTGGTCACTGCCTGGCACTCCAGCGCCATCCCGACTATCGCGATGTTCGTGCATATCACCGGCGAGGCCTTTCCCGAAGGTGACCTGGCGCTGCTGCCCGACGGCCCCACCCAGGCCCAGCGCGATGCCCACCGTGCCCGCGCAGTGGCCGTAGTCACCGGCGCCGATGGCTCGGTGGCGCGCTCCGTCATCGAGACCGTCAACGGCTACAGCTACACCCCGCTGGCGGCCGTGGAAGCCGCACGCCGTGTACTCAGCGGCGAACGTCGCGCCGGCTTCGAAACGCCTGCAAAGCTGTTCGGCGCGGGTTTCGCCCAAACGATTGCCGGCACGCAGATCACTGATTACTGACGGCTGGTAATGAGCCGGTATGAGGCTCAGTGGCGGTGGCAGGAAAGCGACCGCCGATCCGCACCTTTCCAACCCTGATTGAATTTTCCCCGCACCCCGATGCTCTTCATTCTAGAAGCGTGTGGTTCTCAGCGCTCTTGCGGGGCCTCTTCTTCGGGAGGCCTGGTTGTATCGGACTTTGCGGAAACTGCCATCATGACGCTTCTTGCAGCGCTGTCAGGCCAGCCGGCCTCTATCACCCACTCGGCGCCCGGCCAGTACCATGGGCTGTATCAACAGCTCTATGCCGAAGTCCAGGGCGCGGAACAGGCGGCGCGGGATTTTCTACGGGCGCAGTTGGCGCAGGTGCAGGACGCGCCCAGCGAACTGCCGCAGAGCCCCGAGCAACTGCCGGCCTGGATCGAACAGCGTTGCGCCGAGGTGGCCCAGGCCTACGCCGATTACCTGGAGCAACGCCAGCAAGGGCGGCCACGTCGCTACTTCCAGAACAAGGCCCATGCGCTGTATTTCCTGCAGCGCGTGGCCCCGACCAAACAGGTCGACGGCGCCTGGCTCAACGGTCTGCTGCGCTATTGGCAGGACCCGCGTTTCGACGGCCTGCTCACCACCTACCTTGAAGAATTGGGTGACGGTGAAGCTGCGCAGAACCATGTGGTGATCTACCGTAAATTGCTCAACGAATACGATGCCGACAGCGACGCCGGCCTCGAAGACGCGCACTACTTGCAAGGCGCGCTGCAGATGGCCCTGGGCGTGTGCGCCGAGGAATTCCTGCCGGAAATCATCGGCTACAACCTCGGCTATGAGCAGTTGCCCCTGCACCTGCTGATCACGTCGTACGAGTTGAGCGAGTTGGGTATCGACCCGTATTACTTCACCTTGCACGTGACCATCGACAACGCCAGCAGCGGCCATGCGTGCAAGGCGGCGCAGTCGGTGCTCAACCTGTTGCCGCTGGGCGAGGGCAGGGCAGACTTCTACCGTCGCGTGGCCGAGGGTTATCGCCTCAACGACCTTGGCCCGGGCACCACCGCTGTGATCAATGGTTTTCACCTGCAGGACGAGGTGGTGGCGATGCTTGAGCGCAAGCGAACATTTGGCCAGCACCTGCACTCGGACTACTGCCGCTTCGAAGGCAAGACCGTCAACCAATGGCTGGCGCAGCCGGGGCAGATCGGTGCCTTTCTCCAGGCCCTGCAAGACAAGGGCTGGATCAAGCGTCACCAGGACCCGGCCGACAGTCGTTTCTGGCAACTGATCGAGGGCGCGGGCGCAGCAATGTTCGGTGTATTCAGTGGCTACGAAAAACAGGTGTTGCACGACTGGATCGCCGGTGACTGGATCAGCGGCCAGCGCGTGCCGCCCGTACGGCCCGGACGCGGCAGCCGGTTCTCCCGCGAGCAGCATCGTCCCGCAGACCCGGACACCCAGGCGCTGGTCGAGTCGTTGTCGAACCTGCCCGATCATCAGCAGCTTCATGCACTGATCCCGTGGCTGTCAGCGCGACGCCATTGCACGCCCGCCGGGTTGTACGCAACCCGCCGCTTTATCCAACTGCGCGCGCGCTTGCGCTAAGGAATTCGCCTATGTCTGCACAACAACTCGCCGACCGCGCCCTGCTGAACCTGGGACGGGGGTTGAAAGAGAGCGGCTACCGTTTCATCACCCCGACGCCCCTGACCCATGAACGGGTGTTTCAACGCCTGGCAACGCCATTGGCGACGGACCTGCGCGACGTGTTCGGCTGGTCGATACCCTTTGGCAACGACCTGCTGCCCGAAGCCTTTCGTGAAGAATTGCAGCAGGCCGATGTCGTCGAAAAGCACGACGCGCTGTGGCGCAGTGCGGTGCGTTGGTCGAGCCTGGACGACCTGCTGTTTGCGCATTCCGCTTACCCCACCACGCAAGCCGACGCGGTGTTTTTCGGGCCGGACAGCTACCGCTTCGCCCAGGTGATCGAAGCCCATCTGCAACAGCGTTTCGAACCGATCAAACGCGCCGTGGACATTGGCTGCGGCGCCGGTGTGGGCGCATTGGTGATTGCCCGTGCGCGGCATGACGCGCAGGTCCTGGCGGTGGATATCAACCCGCGCGCCTTGCGCATGACGGCAGTGAATGCCGAACTGGCCGGGTTGGGCAACGTCAGCGCCTACCACAGCGACGTGCTGGCGAGCGTGGAGGGCGAGTTCGACCTGATCGTCGCCAACCCGCCTTACATGAATGATGACCGCCAACGTGCCTATCGCCATGGCGGCGGGACATTGGGGGAGCAGTTGTCGGTGCGAATCGCCAGCGAATCCCTGGGGCGCCTGGCCCTGGGCGGTAGCCTGGTGCTGTACACCGGCGTGGCGATTGTTGCCGGCCAGGACCCGTTCCTGGCGGCGGTCAGGCCATTGCTCGGCAGCGATGCCTACGGCTGGACCTATCGTGAACTCGACCCCGATGTGTTTGGTGAAGAGTTGGCCAAGCCCGGCTACGAACGTGTGGAGCGGATTGCCGTGGTCGCACTCACCGTCACCCGATTGCGCTGACGGCGATGCTCACCTTCGGGATCGAGGAGGCATATTTCACACCGACCTGCACACCCGGCGTCTGGGCGTGCCCGTTTACGTCTGACGCGATCAGGCGGCTTGTGGCTGCAAGTGCAGTGCGCCGTCCACGTCCTTGACCAACTCACTGGCCACGAACAACGGCACCAGGCGCTTGTGCAACTGCGGCTCGACAAAGTCCTTCACCGTGTCGAGGGCCAGCACGCCGCTGAGCGGCAACTCGGTCTTGGAATACGACAGCCAGGCTTTCTTCAGCATCGCCAGCACGTCACTGCCCGCCGTGGAGGCGAATCGGCGGTGGGTGGGGCGGCCGTCGAAGGTGAACGTGTGCTGGAACGCATACCCGGTTTCATCGCCATGGCCGGCGGCGCAGCGCACGCAGGTGCAGGCGCCGTCACCGAACGCACTGCGCAGATAGGCGTTGAAGTCCACCACGGGTTTGAGTGACAGGCGCTTATCGACCTCGAACAGGTCCCCAGTCATTTTTTCGTCAGTGTTCAACGTCCATTTCCTCGCAGTGTTCTATAGCTTTTCAAAGCGCGGCACAATAACAGCCAGGCGCCTATTTGTGGGTAATTTGCATAACAATAGAACCCGATATTCTTTTCCTGTCTTAAAAATCGTGGCTACCCTCGCTCACCTTCTCAAAAGCGCGGCAGACCCCCATGACCCTCAAGCGTTCGTCCCTGACTCTCCTGGCGGCTTCCCTGGCTGCCGCAAGCGCCTTGCTCAGCCCGGGTGCCCAGGCCGAAGGCAAGATCAGCATCGCCCAGCAATTCGGTATCGGCTACCTGATTCTCGATGTGGTGCGCGACCAGAACCTGATCGAAAAGCACGGCAAGGAACAGGGCCTGGATATCAAGGTGGAGTGGAACAGCATTTCCGGCGCCACGGCCATGAACGAATCGTTGCTGGCCGGCGCCCTCGACGTGGTCTCCGCGGGTGTGCCGCCGATGCTGACGCTGTGGGACCGCACGAAAGGCAAGCAGAACGTCAAGGCCATCGCCTCCCTGGGGTCGATGCCCAACTACCTGCTGACCAACAACCCCAATGTGAAAACCCTCAAGGACTTCACCGAGAAAGACCGTATCGCGGTGCCTGCCGCCGGTGTGGGTTTCCAGTCGCGCACCTTGCAGATCGAGACCGCCAAGCAGTTCGGTGATGCCAACTACAAGAAGTTCGACGACATCTCCATCAGCCTGGCCCACCCGGACGCAACGGCGGCATTGATTGCCGGTGGTTCGGAGATCAACGCGCACTTCTCCAGCCCGCCGTTCCAGTACCAGGAATTGCTCAATCCGAATGTGCACAAAGTGTTGAGCTCCTACGACATCCTCGGTGGCCAGGCGACGTTCAACGTGCTGTACACCACGCAGAAGTTTCATGACGAGAACCCCAGGACCTATAAGGCGTTCTATGACGCGCTGGCCGAAGCCGAGAAGATCATCAAGGCCGACAAGCCGGCCGCAGCCAAGGCCTATATCCGCGTAGAGCAGTCGAAGTTGCCATTGGACCTGGTAGAGAAGATCGTCCAGGACCCGGAGATCGACTTCACCATCGTGCCCCAGCGTACCTATATCTACGCCGAGAAATTGCAGGCGCTGGGCGTGCTCAAAAACAAGGCCGCGAGCTGGAAGGACTACTTCTTCGAAGAGGCCCACGGCGGCAACGGTAGCTGAAATCGAACACGGCTCAAAAGGTTGGAGCAGGCTTGCCAGTAGGCGATTCTGGCCGAGTCACCGACTGGTGGATGTACATCAGTCAAAAGGTGGGAGCTGGCTTGCCTGCGATAGCGGTCTGCCAGCCCAAAAAATGCTGCTGATACGCCGTCATCGCAGACCAGCCAGCGTCGTCAGGACAATCAGCGGAAGAACTCGCCCGGGGTGGCATCGAACTGCTGCCGAAACGCATTGATAAACGCCGACGTCGACTCATACCCACACCCCAGCGCCACATCCGTCACCCGCTCGCCTCGTTCCAGGGCGGGCAGGGCGGTCAACAGTCGCAAACGCTGGCGCCAGGCTCGAAACGTCAGCCCGGTATCGCTCAAGAACAACCGACTGAGTGTCTTCTCGCTCACCCCCAGCTTCTGGCTCCACTGCCCCAGGGTTGTCTGTTGCTCCGGGTGCAGGTTCAGGCTGCGATAGATCTGCCGCAAACGCGGGTCCAGCGGCAACGGTAGCATCAGGTCCACCTGCGGCGCCGCCGCCAACTGGTCCAGCACCACCTGGGCCAGCCGGCCATCCGGCCCATCCTCGGCATATTCCACTGGCAGCTCGCTGAAGCTGCGGATCAGCTCGCGCAGCAAACTGCTCACTTCCAGCACATGACAGTGCCCGGCCGCCCATGTGGTGACGCTGCAGTCCAGGTACAGGCTGCGCATTTCGGTGTGCGGCGAGCTGTAGACCCGGTGCGGCACACCCGCCGGAATCCACACCGCACGCTGGGGCGGCGCCACGAAGCGGCCAACGCTGGTCTGGATCTCCAGCACCCCGGAAATCGCATAGGACAATTGCACCCACGGGTGGCTGTGCCGGCGGGTCAGCGCGCGGTTGGGCAGCGATTCAGTGCGCCCGTACACCGGCCGTGGCAGGCGGGAAAGCCCCGGCACACTGCGGCGGACCGTCTTGTCATGTCCTTTAGGCGGCATTTACTGGCTCATTGGCGTTAGTCGGTAACAAGCCGTTACGTTAGAGTCGCCACGACGCTCTTGGCAACCCCCGGAAGATCCTGCTTATGACTCGCCCCCGCTTTCTGCCTGACAACTTCACCCTGACGCTGATCGCCACGGTGATCCTTGCCTCCCTGCTGCCTGCCAGCGGCCAGACCGCCGTGGCCTTCGGCTGGGTCACCAACCTGGCCATCGCGCTGCTGTTTTTCCTGCACGGTGCCAAGCTGTCGCGCCAGGCCATCGTCGCCGGCGCCGGCCACTGGCGCCTGCACCTGTTGGTGTTCAGCCTGACCTTTGTGCTGTTCCCATTGCTGGGCCTGGCGCTCAAGCCGGTGCTGTCGCCGCTGATCGGCAAAGACCTGTACATGGGCATGCTGTACCTCTGCGCCTTGCCGGCCACGGTGCAATCGGCGATTGCCTTCACCTCCCTGGCGCGGGGCAATATCCCGGCGCCGGGCAGATCGCCCGTCGTTGGATCGGCGAGTGGGTGGGGCGCAATAAATCCTGGCTGAAATTCGTCGACCAGGGCTCGATCCTGCTGGTGGTCTACGGCGCATTCAGCGAAGCGGTCAACGAAGGCATCTGGCACCAGATCCCAGTGTGGGAACTCGGCGGGCTGGTGGTGGCCTGCTGCGTATTGCTTGCGCTGGTGCTGGTCGCGTCCACGGTGCTGGGCAAGGCGTTTGGTTTTAACCAGGAAGACCGCATCACCATTCTGTTCTGCGGCTCGAAGAAGAGCCTGGCGACCGGTGTACCGATGGCCCAGGTGCTGTTCGCAGGCGCAAGCATGGGCGTGCTGATCCTGCCGCTGATGCTGTTTCACCAGATCCAGTTGATGGTGTGTGCGGCATTGGCACAGCGCTATGCCAAGCGGCCCGAAAGCATTGCCCAGATGATGGGGCAGGTGGATCCTTGATCTACGTCACAGCCTTTGCCGAATAGCCTCAAGTAAACGCCCGGCGGGACGACTTAGTGGGTAAGAGCCCAGTAAGGAGTGTCGCCATGAGCATTAAAGGTATTTCGGTGTTTACCAGCCTGCTGTGCCTATGGGCGGGGGCGTGCAGTGCGGCGCAAACCGTCGGGCAGGGCACGATCGAGTTCAGGGGCAGCATCGTCGAGCCGGGGTGTGCGACAAATGCGCGCAGTGGCTCGGTCATGGAACTCAAAGGCTGCGCCCAGGCCAACCGCGGCAGCCGCCTGGATGTACGCAGCATGGCGCCGCAGGCCAGTGCCAACGCCGCCCATGTGCAACTGGTGGCAGACAGCGGCAGCGGACGTTACTACGACCAGCAGTATGTGCTGGTGGACAGCGCCGGCAAGCGGATTCGGTCGGGTAACTACGTGATCACCCTGACGGCGCCGTGAACCCTGGGGCGACGATCCGCATCAACAGCGGGGCCAGAAACCTATAGAATGCTCGGCGGCGGCGCTTGTCCCGGGTGGCCGCTCGATCACCGTCAGAGTACCGCGCCGTTCAATGAGTATTTCAGCCGCAACGCCCCAAGCCAATTGGCAACCGGTCATCGCCCTCGCGTTGGCCGCCTTTGTGTTCAACACCACCGAATTCGTGCCCGTCGGCCTGCTCAGCGCCATCGGTGCCAGCTTCGACATGCCGGTGTCCAGCGTCGGGCTGATGCTCACCATCTATGCCTGGATCGTGTCCCTGACTTCGTTGCCAGTGATGCTGCTGACCCGCAACATCGAACGGCGCAAGCTGCTGATCGTGTTGTTCTGCATGTTTATCGTCAGCCATATCCTGTCCAGCGTCGCCACCAGTTTTGGCATCCTGATGCTCAGTCGCATCGGCATTGCCTTGTCCCACGCGCTGTTCTGGTCGATTACTGCCTCCCTTGCCGTGCGGCTGGCGCCGGCCGGCAAACAGGTGCAAGCCCTCGGCCTGCTGGCCACCGGTACCTCCCTGGCGATGGTCCTGGGCATCCCCTTGGGCCGCCTGCTCGGCGAAGCCATGGGGTGGCGCACCACCTTCCTGGTCATCGGCGCCTTCGCCGCCGCGCTGGTGTTCTGGCTCGCGCGGACCTTGCCCTTGCTGCCGAGCCAGAACTCCGGCTCGCTGCGCAGCCTGCCACTGCTGTTCAAGCGCCCGGCGCTGGTGGCGCTGTATGTGCTCACCGCCATGACCGTGACGGCGCAGTTCACCGCCTACAGCTACATCGAACCCTTCGTCGAAGGCGTCGCCGGCATGAGCGGCAGCGCGGTGACCCTGATCCTGCTGGTGTTCGGCGGCGCGGGCATCATCGGCTCACTGCTGTTCAGCGTGGTGCACCGTTTCAATCCGCACCTGTTCGTGGTCGGCGCGGTGTTCATGCTGGCCGCGTGCCTGGCCTTGCTGTTGCCGTTGAGTGGCGCCGAATCCTACCTGGTGGGACTGAGCATCTTCTGGGGCATGGCGATCATGGGCTTCGGCCTGGCGATGCAATCCAAGGTGCTGGTGTTGGCACCGGATGCCACCGACGTGGCGATGGCGATGTTCTCCGGCATCTACAACATCGGCATCGGCGGCGGTGCGTTGATGGGTAGTTGGGTCGGCAGCCAGTTCGGCTTCGCCTGGATCGGCGCGGCGGGCGGGTTATTGGCGGCGGTGGCGTTGATCGGGTATTGCCTGGCGATTCGCAAATTTGGGCAGGGCGTCGCGCGTGACTGACCTGCGATCGATCGCTGTTTACTGACGGGCAACAGCGTCATCCGTTGTTGCGTGCCGGTGTGTGGTGCGTGCCTCACGTAGCCCGGCACGCCACGTTCAGCCATGGCCTTGGTGGGTACACCAGGGCGCACGGCTGGCTGAACGGCTGGGCAGGGCTATAGCGCAGCGAGGACTGCCTCGAGTTTTTCCTGGTCGCGGGCAAACTGGCGAATGCCTTCGGCCAGTTTCTCGGTGGCCATCGCGTCCTCGTTGGAGCCCCAGCGAAACTGCGCTTCGTTGAGGGTCTGGCGCGACTCGCCGGCAGCCCCCGGATTCAATTTGCGCTCCAGCACGCCCTGGTCTTCATCAAGCTTTTGTAGCAACTCCGGGCTGATGGTCAGGCGATCGCAGCCCGCCAGTTGTTCGATCTGGCTGAGGGTGCGGAAGCTGGCACCCATGACCACGGTCTTGATGGCGTTGGCCTTGTAGTAGTTGTAGATCCGCGTCACGGACTGCACGCCCGGGTCATCCCCACCGGTGTAGTCCAGGCTGGTGTTCTTGCGGTACCAGTCATAGATGCGGCCTACGAACGGCGAAATCAGGAACACCCCGGCATCGGCGCAGGCGGCGGCCTGGACGAACGAAAACAGCAGGGTCAGGTTGGTCTGGATCCCGGCCTTTTCCAAGCGCTCGGCGGTGCGGATGCCTTCCCAGGTGGAGGCCAGTTTGATCAGCACGCGGTCGCGGCCGACGCCGGCCTGGTCATACAAGGCGATCAACTGGTTGGCCTTGGCCCACAGCGCCTCTTCGTCGAAAGACAGGCGCGCATCGACTTCGGTGGAAATGCGCCCCGGAATCGCCTTGAGAATGCCGCAGCCCACTGACACCGCAAAGCGATCACAGGCCAGGTCCACATCGCCCTTGGACAGGCTCACCGCACCGCGCAGCAACTCGGCATACTCCGGGATGGCAGCGGCCTTGAGCAGCAGGGAAGGGTTGGTGGTGGCATCCACCGGGCGCAAGCGGCTGATAGCTTCCAGGTCGCCGGTGTCGCAGACCACGGTGGTGAATTGCTTGAGTTGTTCGAGCTTGGACGTCATGAGCGGCGGTCTCCAGAAAAAGGTTATCGGTTGAGGGCCTGTGCGGTATCCAGATCGGTGATCAGGATGTCCAGGTAGCCGCCCTTCAGCGCGCCACGAATGGCCTGGACCTTGTTCAACCCACCGGCCAGGCCGAGCACACGGTGGATGGCGCGCAGCTTGGGCAGCGCCACCGACACGACGAATTCTTCATCCTCCTCGAGCACCGGCTTGCCCTGGGCATCGAAGTAACGCAGGCAGATATCGCCTACCGCGCCGCGTTCGGCCAGCAGGCGCAACATGTCTTCGGTGTAGTAGTTACCGCTGTTGCGCAGCAGTTGCGAAGGCTCAAGGTCGCCGATGCCGACAATCGCCAAGGTGATGCTGTCAAAGCGCTGCAGCACCTCCTTGACCTCTTCCATCTGCACGATGCGTTGCTTGCTCTCCACCGATTGCTCGATGCTTTGCGACGGCAGCAGAAACGCCGGGCAATTGAGCAGGGTCGCCAGGCGCTGGGTCAGCAAGGTGGCTTCAAACGCACCCTTGTGGCCGACGCCGCCCAACAGTTGTACCACTTCCTGGGCCGCCTGCTTGCCGGGTTGCGCATGCAAATGGCCAACCATGGCTCGGATGGTGCTGCTCCACGATGAAATCCCGATATGGTCCTGGGGCGACAGGCTGGTTTCCAGGTAATGGGCGGCGGCCGAACCGATGGCCTGCTTGATGCTTTCGTCATTGCCCGGCTCGGTGGCTTCCACCACGATCACCCGGCGCACGCCGTAGCGACGTTGCAGCTGGTTTTCCAGTTCCAGGTGCAGGCCCTGCAGGCGCATCACCGTGATCTTCACCACGCCTTCCTGCAGCGCCCGGCGCAGGGCGCGGCTGATAAAGGACTGGGACAGGTCCAGTTGCGCGGAAATCTCGGACTGCTTGAGCCCTTCTTCGTAATAGAGGCTCGCGATCTTGGTGATCAGGCGCTGTTCTTCGATCTGGCTCATGAAAGCCTCAGTTGTTGACACAATGGCCGTGAGGATACCAAACCCTTACGACATGATCAGGCCGCCGTCGATATTGATCGCCTGGCCGGTCAGGTAGGCCGCATCGTCCGAGGCCAGAAAGGCCACCAGGCCCGCGACATCCGAGGGTTTGCCGGCACGCCGCAGGGGGATGTTCTTGACCCATTCGGCCATCAACTCACCCTTGCCGTAGCGTTTCTCGTCGGTGCTGAGGATCTCGCCCCAGACCCGGTCGTTGTAGTCCCACATCTCGCTTTCGATGATGCCCGGGCAAAACGCATTCACCGTGATGTTATGCCGAGCCAACTCCAGCGCCAGGCTCTGGGTAATGCCGATCACGCCCATTTTGCTCGCGGCGTAGTGCGGCGTGTAGATAAAGCCTTGGCGGCCCTGGCCGGAGGACGTGTTGATCAGCCGCCCGCTGCCTTGCTTGACCATGTATTTGGCCGCCTCCCGGCAGCCGAGCCACACGCCGGTGGTGTTGACCTGCAGCACCTTGTCGAAATCGGCGCGGGGCATCTTGTCGTAGTGGTCGATGGTGATGATGCCGGCGTTCTGCACCGATACGTCGATACTGCCAAAGCGCGCGTGGCCCTCGCGGTAGAGCTTTTCGATGTCGTCTTCACGGGTGACGTCAATGGCCAGGGCCAGGGCGTCGACGCTGTATTCCTGGGCCAGTTGGTCGGCGGTGAAGGTCACGCGTTCAAGGTCATTGGACGCCAGGACCAGGTTGGCGCCTTCCTGGGCGAAGCGCTCGGCAATGCCGGCGCCGATACCACGGCAGGCGCCGGTGATCACTACAGTTTTACCGCCGAATCGTTGCGACATGACAAGGGTTCCCATGGTTACCAGCAGACAAAGCCGCCATCGACCAGCAGGTCGACACCGGTGCAGAAGGACGAGGCCTGGCTGACCAGGAAAATCGCCGGGCCGACCATTTCTTCCACGCTGGCCATACGGCCCATGGGCGTGGTCTGTTCAAAGATTTTCACCTGGTCGGCG
>Ga0302347_1003060_pt1 | contig 15526 bp, 14 predicted proteins | sample PhyWR1_FD_202178 | JGI IMG/M metagenome (GOLD analysis project Ga0302347, IMG submission 202178) | Leaf surface microbial communities from wheat plants in UC Gill Tract Community Farm, Albany, California, United States - DLSL W.R1 (v2)... | ecosystem: Host-associated > Plants > Phyllosphere >...
CATTGCTGCCCTGGCCGTCAGTGTTGTCGGCTGCACCCGTTGGTCGATGGACCACCACTTGAACAACGCCTACCGTGCGTACAAGGTCGGTGACTGTGAGCGCGTCACCCTGGAATTGTCCCAGGTCGACCGTGAAAGCCGCACCCGGCGTTACGTGCAGCCCGAGGTGTCGATGCTGCGTGGGCAATGCCTGGAACGGCAGAAACTGTTCGTCGATGCGGTGCAAACCTACCAATTCATCATCAATCAGTACCCGTCGAGTGAGTACGCTTACCGTGCTCGCGCCAGGTTGGACACCCTGCAGCAACTGGGGCATTACCCAGGCGCAAGCGCGGCACAGACGCGTCCCGCGTCTTTATAATGATATTCGTCATTTCATAACTGGCCTGCTGCCAGTCTTGGGCTATCCTTTGAATGTTCATTCGTACAAGTTTCAATTCGAATGAATGCAGGGCCCGGACTCGGCAGCTGTCCAGTGACAAAGCGTTGTCTGTTGTCACACCGAGATCCAGGGAGAGCGAGTGCTTTGCTCGTTCCGAATCACTGGCACGGCCACAGTCATGGCCACAGGATGGCGATCTCACCATGTTTACCGACCGACGGATCGAGCGGCATCAGTTACCTTATTTCCTGCAAGTGTTTAACCGCCTCACCGACAAGCCCATTGGGTATTTGGGAAATGTCTCGGAAGACGGGCTGATGTTAATCAGCCAGTTGCCCATGATGGTGGGCGTGGACTTCGAGTTGCGCTTGAAGATTCCCGCGGCGGACGACACCTTCCAAGCCATTGACCTCACGGCTACCTGCTTGTGGAGCCATGAGGATATCAACCCGCAGCATTACGATTCCGGCTTCAGCGTGCTCCAGGCGTCCGAGGAATACGGGCAACTGATTAACGTTTTGTTGAATTACTTCAGTTTCGACCCCTTGCAGGCTTCGGCCTAGGTTCGGCGCGTAGTCGACCCGGTTCGGGCGTTATTGCCCTGGCTGTGGTCGCGCGCGCTTTTTTTTTCAGCGCGTTTTTTAGTTAGAGCACGCCAGCCTTCTTCCAGCCCAGGTAACGGGTTACCAGCGCCGCGCCCATTTCCGCGGGCAGGGTATCCAGCACCGACAGCCCGTGGGCGCTCAAGCGGTCATGCAGTTCATCCCGAGTATTGAGGTAATCCACGGTGCCGCTGTAGGCCAGCGCCTCCGATAGGGTTTGTACCGGGGATTGGCGCAGTTGATCGAGGACTTCCTCCCGCAGGCTGGCCACCAGCACCCTATGCTGGCGGCTGATGCGCTTGACGGCGGCGAGCAGCGCCTCATCGTCCTCATCGCGCAGGTTGGTGACCACAATCACCAATGCCCGACGTTTCTGCCGGGCCAGCAGTTGGTTTGCCGCCGCCTCGTAGTCGGCTGTTCGTCGGGTGCTGTCCAGGTCGTACACCGTATTGAGCAACAGGTTCAACTGGCTGCTGCCCTTGACGGGGGCCAGGTAGCGTGGCTGGTCAGCGGCAAAGGTGCACAGCCCCACGGCATCACCTTGGCGCAAGGCGACATAGCTGAGCAGCAGGCAGGCGTTGAGGGCGTGGTCAAAATGCGCCAGCTCGCCATCCTGACTGCGCATACGTCGGCCGCAATCAAGCATGAATACGATCTGTTGGTCGCGCTCGTCCTGGTATTCCCGGGCGATAGGCGTGCGCTGCCGAGCGGTGGCCTTCCAGTCGATCTGCCGCAGGCTGTCACCCTCGCGAAACTCGCGCAGTTGGTGAAACTCCTGCCCCAACCCCCGTCGTTGGTGCTGGCGTACGCCCAACTGGCTCAGCCAGTTATCCACACCCAGCAATTGCGCGCCGTACAAGCGGGCGAAATCCGGGTATACGCGGGTAACATCGCTGACCTCGATAAAGCGCCGTGCCGACCACAGGCCCAGGGGGCTGGGCAGGTGGATTTCGCAACGGGTGAAACTGAAGTGCCCGCGCCGCAGAGGCCGAAGGCGATACCCCAGTTCGCTGCGTTCACCGGGGCGCAGCTCGATGGCTTGGGGCATGTTCTCCACCGTCAGCCCACCGGGCACATGATCGACCACCTGCACGGTCAGTGGTTGTGGATAGTCGTGCTCCAGCGCCAGGCGTACCTCACCCCAACGGCCCAACGCCAGGCTGCCGGGCATTTGCCGTTGCACGCGCGGGGAGGGGCGGTGGCGCAGACGCAAGGCATCCAGCACCGCCAGCAGCAACAGCGCCAGAAGCAAGCCCCACGCCACCGGGTGCAGGGTGTCGGTCACCTTGAGCTGCAAGGCTGCGGCGGTACCCAACAGGATGCTCAGGCCCAGCAGGACGCCAAGCCAGGTCAACAGCAGACGGGTAGGCTTCATGGGCGAGTCATTGCCGGGGCGCCGGAATCTGGTCCAGCAACTGCTTGAGCACCTGGTCAACCTCCAGCCCGTCGATGTCCAACTCTGGCGCTATACGCACCCGATGGCGCAATACCGCCAAGGCGCAGCCCTTGATGTCATCCGGGGTGACGAACTCGCCGCCGCGCAACAGTGCGCGGGCGCGGGCGCCACGTACCAGGGCGATGGAGGCCCGTGGGCCGGCGCCGATGGCCAGCCCTGGCCAACTGCGGGTAGCTCGTGCCAGGCGCACGGCGTAGTCGAGTACTTGTTCATCCAGGGCAAGCTCACTGGCGACTTGTTGCAATTGCAGCACGTCTTCGGCCAGCAGCACCCTCTGCAGTGGGTGCACATCGAGCATGTCGGCCCGGGACGAGCGTGTCACTTCGCGCACCATCTCCAGCTCCTGCTGCGCGTCCGGATAGTCCATGCGTACCTTCAACATGAAGCGGTCCAGTTCGGCTTCCGGAAGGGGGTAGGTGCCTTCCTGTTCGATGGGGTTCTGCGTGGCCAGCACCATGAAGGGCTGCCCGATGGGCAGTGCCTCGCCTTCGAGGGTGACCTGTCGTTCCTGCATGGCCTCAAGCAGGGCGGCCTGAGTCTTGGCCGGGGCGCGGTTGATTTCGTCGGCGAGCAACAAATGGGTGAACACCGGCCCTTTGCGCAACTTGAACTGTTCGGTGTGCAGGTCGTACACGGCGTGCCCGGTGACGTCACTGGGCATCAGGTCGGGGGTGAACTGGATGCGCGCAAAGTCGCCGTCGAAACAACGCGCCAAGGCCCGGACCAGCAAGGTTTTGCCAAGGCCCGGTACGCCTTCGAGCAACACATGGCCGCCAGCGATCAGTGCGGTAAGGACATCGTCGATCACCTGGTCCTGGCCTATCACCGCCTTGCGCAGCTCGACGCGCAGGGCCTGGGCTTGCTGGCTGGCACGCTTCAGGGTTTCGCTGGTCAGGGCGGTGGCGGTTGGGATTTCGCTCATAGGGCATTCCTGAGTGTTTGCAGACATGCCACCTGACGGCTGAAATCGGCGCTGGAAAGCCGTTTTGCCGCAGGTGGGCCGAGGGCCTGGCTGATGACGTGGGAGGGTTGGCGCGTCAGGTGTTCAAGCACCTGCCACTGTTCTGCGTTGTCGAGGTGTTCAAAACCTGGATGGCGACGCCGGGCGGCGCGCAGGATATCGCGCTGCAAGGCGTGCAACAGCGTGCCCTGGCCGCTGCGGCGTAGCAGGAAGTCGGCGCTGGCTTTCAGGTGTTCCTGCAACTGGCGGCGCGCCTTGGGCGCGGGCGCCTGGATCGGGCCCTGGCGCATGCCGGCGTGCCAAAGTGTCAGTGCGACCAAGGTCAGGAGTGCCACCAGGGCCTGGGGGAAATATCGCAGCAGCAGGGTAAACAGGTCGTCGAAGTCGCTGTTGAACAGCAAGGTCACGGCAGTGCCCTGGTTCAGGTACCACAGCAGCCAGGCATTGTCGTGTTTGCCGATGTCGGGGGTTTTCCACAGGTCACTGTCGGTGATCACCGTGACGCTGCCTTCGCCGAGGTCGAGCTGCATCAGGTGGCTCGACCTGGCGCTGTTGGCGGAAAACTGCGCCAGGTGTTTGGGGTCGGTGAGGTTGAAGTCGGTGTCGAAGCTGAAATAGGCCGGAGCGGTTTCATTGTCGACATACAGCTTGGTCAGGTCTGGCGCTTTGTTTTTTCGGGGCTTTTCAGGTGCGGTCTCGAGGTCTTCTGGATCGTCACTCAGGGCCTGGTGGATAGACAGGCGATCAAGTAACAGGTCGCCGCTTTTACCGGACTCTTCATCCCATAGCGCCTGCGCCACCACCAGCAGATGGCCGCCGGATTTGGCCCAGCCCAGCAGTTGCTCTACCTGGCGTGGCGACATGTTGCTGCGTTCGCCGAGTATCAAGAGGCTGTTGCCCTTTGGTGACAGGGTAGCCAGCCGCTCCAGGCTATTGGCATGCGCCACGGCGAGGCCTTGTTGGCGCAGAAAGTGCTCGGCCGCCAGATAAGGGTTGGCCAGGGCCTCCGGGGCAGGGCCACGATCCACCACTACCTCGTAGGGAATCGCTTTGCTCCAGGCGTAAAGGCCGCCGGCGCCAAGCAGGCACGCCAGTAGCAGCCCTGCCCACAATAATGCCCGGTTCATCGCACGCCTCCGGAATTGAACAGGACGCGCCAATCGCTGCACAGCTTTTGCTGGGTTGAGAGCGCAGGGAGGTGATGACCGTAGGCGAGGTTTTGCCAATGGCGGGTCAACTCATCGCTGAAGGCCAGCAAATGCGGTTGCTGTAACTGGTGAATGTGTTCCAGCACCTGACCTTCGGTGTCGGCGCTTTTCAATGGCAGGTTGAAGTCATGCAGTAACCGGCTGAGCAGCCCGCGATACAGCAGGCCCAGAGCCTCCCGTGGCTGGGTGGCCCATAGCTGTTCGGCGGTGCTGGCGATGTCCTCGGGCAAGGTTTCGGCGCCCAGCTCCAGGCCGAACAATTGTGTGGGGGCAGGTGTGGCGGCTTTGGCCTTGCGTGGCCCGCGTCGGCCTGCAAAGGTGCGCAACCAGTCGCGATAACGCCACACCAACAAGGCCAGGCCACCGATCAGGAGGCTCCATAACAGCACTTCCAGTCCCTGGGCGATGTGCTTGAAGGTATTGCTGTTCAAGTTGTCCAGCAAGGCCTGCAGCCAGGCCGGGAGTTTGCCGTCGCTGTGTGCCTTGTTTTTAACCGTGGGTTTATCGTCGCCAAAACGGTAGCGGGTGACGGTTTCCGGGTTTTTGAAAGGCGGCTTTTCCAGCAGGGACTTGATGGATTGGCTGGCGCCTTGAGTGCTCAGTGGCTGTGTGGCAGTGGGCGTGTCGGCCATGACGGGCGGGCTCAACGGTAGCAGCATCAGCCCGATCAACAGCAATAACACAGGCGCGACACTGCTCAGGCGTTGGCGAAGGCGCCGGAATACCAGCTCCAGGTCCCAGGCTTCGAGGGTGGTACGGCGGTTGAGGTACAGGCTGAAACCGCAGGCGACATAAACAGGTTCCCAAAACACCAGGATCAGGGCGTAGAAGGCATTACCCAAGTGCTCCAGCCATAACCCTTGCGTACCCGTTGCCGTTGCCAGGCGCTGCCAGTCCCAATCCATTTCGAGCTGTTGGGGAATCAATAGATAGAACAACGCCATGCAACCGAACCACAGGCCTATCTCCAGATGCACTCCGATGGTGGTCAACCAGCGCGCGGCACCGGCATTGCGTTGCTGCAACACGCCCAGGCGTTTTTGGCGCGCCTGGCCGTCCAGGCCCTCCAGTTGGCTCACCGGCATGACAAAACTGCGGCTCAGGCTGAACCGTCGCCAGGTCAGGCTGGCCAGCAATTGGCCTTTAAGCAGGCGCGGCCATTGGCGTACGGCCTGTTTGAGGCTGGGCGTTTCGCCAAACAAGGCCTTGGACAGAATGTACAGCGGCAGTCGGTCGAATGCCGGCTTGAACCACCAGAACAGGAACATGGCGGTGGACGGGTATTTCCACAGTAACGCGCTGAGCAAGGCAAACACGGGCAGGGTCACCAGCGCCCAACTGCCCATTAATAGCAGGCGATGTTCCCGGGCCATTAGTACGCCAAGGTCCATTGCTTCCCAGGCAGTGCGCGGGCGTATCACCACACTGGCATCACTCAGGCGCATGGCGGTTCCTTCCTGCAAGGCCGAGGTAAGCGGCCACCGCCAGCCATAGGGCTGCGCCTACCGCGTATTTGACCCAGGGGCTTATTCCGGTGGTGGAGGACCAGTAAGCCTCGATAAACGCGGCGATCACCAGGAACACCATGACACCGCACAGCATCTGCACGCTTTTATGGGCGGCCAGCCGCAGGGCTTCGCCACGGGTCAGATGCCCGGGGGCGATCAGCGCCCAGCCCAGTTGCAACCCGGCAGCACCGGCCAGGGCGATGGCAGTCAGTTCGAACGCGCCATGGCCGATGACGAAGGACCAGAAGGTTTGCCCATAGCCTATTTCGGTCAGGTGCCCGGAGACTGCGCCGATGACCAGGCCATTGAAGATCAGGAAGAACACACTGCCCAGTCCGAACAGCAAACCGGCGGCAAAGGTCTGGAACGCAATACCGATGTTGTGCATCACGTAGTAGCCGAACATCATCCAGTCTTCGCTGGAGGCGCGTTCTGCAGCGCGGCCCAGGCGACTGGCAGCGGGGTCGTACATCCCCTGCATCTCGGCCACCTGCCGGGGGCTGACAATGCTGTAGATCAGGTCGGGGAACAGGTAGACCAGCAGGGCAATGCCAACCAGGCTGCCAAAGAAGAGCAGGCTGGCGATCAGCACGAAACGCCACTGTTCCCGCACCAGGCGAGGAAAGCCGGCCAGCACAAACCCCAGGATGTTCGCCGCCAATTGACTGCGGTGACGATACAGCTGCTGGTGGCCGCGCAGGGCCAGTTGTTGCAAGGGGTCCACCAGGTAGCTGCTGTAGCCACGCTCCTGGGCCATCGCCAGGTGCTGGCACAGGCGCCGGTATTGGTGCGGGAAGTCGGCCACGTCCTTGGCCTTGCCTTGTTCCAATTGCTTCAGGTGTTCGGCAAAGGCTTGCCATTGGGGTTGGTGGCGACTTTCGAACTGACTCTGCTTCATGTTGGCCCCAGCAGGCCACGGGCCACGCCATTGAGTTGCTCCACGGCGCGGGCCGGGGAGACCTGCAACGGCGAGGCCAGTATCGACGCCAACTCGTGAACGCGCTCGTTCGAGAGTTCCGCCTGACGCTCGGCGAAACCCAGGATGGCGCGCTGCTCGTTCAGGTCCAGGGCAAAGGGCAGGCGCAGTGCCGGCGCTTCAGGGACCTTGGGGCGTGCAAGCGGGAGTTCGCGGTAGATCACCAGTGTACCGGCGGCCACATCGCCCAGGCGTTTGAAGTGTGGATGCTGCAGGCAACTGATCGCGCCGAGGAAGTAGCCAAAAGGCAGCATGTCGACAAACCGCAGCAGGTTGCGGATCAGTGATGCAGACCAGCCGATCGGGGTGCCGTCATCCTGTACGACGCGCAGGCCCATCACCTGTTTGCCCGGTGAGCAGCCCTGGTTGAGTACTTCAAAGAGCACCATGTACCACCAACTGATCAGGAACAGCAGCAGCGAGCCAATGCCGATGCCTATATTGCCCAACAAGGCCAACGGCACCAGCAGCACGCCCATGACCACCCCTCGTACGCCCAGGTCGAAGGCAAAGGCCAGTACGCGCGGCACCAGGCCGGCGGGGCGCAGGGGCAGGTCGATGCCTTCCGGCGTCTCGATCTGGTAGCGGGTGTCCAATGGAGCTGATGGCATCGCGATCCTTGGCAGTGCAAAGCGGTTGGAAGACACGGATGCTAGCAGTGTCGGCGATGGAAGCAACCATCCAAGGTTTTGCTGGATATTTGTACAGGTTAATCGGTGCTGGCCTCGAAGGTTGTTCAGCGCCTAGACTTCGTCGATCTTCAGTACAGGAATAGCCCGTGACCTCCATTTTCTGGTACGACTATGAAACCACCGGCATCAACCCCCGCAGCGACCGCCCGCTCCAGGTAGCCGGCATTCGTACGGACCTCGAACTCAACGAGATCGGGGCTCCGGTCAACCTCTATTGCCAGCCCGGCGACGATATCCTGCCCCATCCCGCAGCCTGCGCGATTACTGGCATCACCCCTGCAATACTCGCGGAAAAAGGCCTGGCCGAGGCCGACTTCATGACCCGGGTGCATGCCGAACTGGCCGAGCCGGGTACTTGTGGCGCCGGCTATAACACCTTGCGGTTTGACGACGAAATGACGCGCTACAGCCTGTATCGCAATTTTTTCGACCCTTACGCGCGGGAGTGGCAGGGCGGTAATAGTCGCTGGGACCTGATCGACGTCGTGCGCACCGCTTACGCGCTACGCCCGGAGGGCATTGAGTGGCCGCAGCAGGACGGGCGCGTCACGCTCAAGCTGGAGCGCCTGACCGCCGCCAACAGTATCGACCATGGCCAGGCCCACGATGCGTTGTCGGATGTGCGTGCAACGATTGCCCTGGCACGCCTGGTTCGTGAGAAACAGCCCAAGTTGTACGATTGGCTGTTTCAGTTGCGCAGCAAACAAAAGGTGATGGATCAGGTGCGCCTGCTCCAGCCGATGGTGCATATTTCCGGGCGCTTTTCCGCCGAGCGTCATTACCTGGGGGTCGTACTGCCGCTGGCCTGGCACCCGCGTAATCGCAATGCGCTGATCGTCTGCGACCTTGGGCTCGATCCTCAGGGGCTGTTGGACCTCGACGCGGATGCCTTGCGCCAGCGCCTTTACACCCGCCGTGACGAACTGGCCGAGGGGGAGCTGCCGGTACCTCTCAAGTTGGTGCATATCAACCGCTGCCCGGTGGTCGCGCCGCTGAATGTGCTGCGTGCCGAAGACCGTGAGCGTCTGCACTTGGATATGGATCTTTATCAGGCGCGGGCGCTGCGGCTAACTGACGCACAGGAACTTTGGCGTGATAAGTTGGCGGCCATTTACGCCGAGGAAGATTTTGCCCCGAATGCAGACCCGGAACAGCAGCTTTACGACGGTTTTATTGGGGACCGTGATCGACGTTTATGTGAACAAGTCCGGGCGGCTGAACCTGCACAATTAGCAAGGCAGCAGTGGCCTTTTGATGATGAACGTTTGCCTGAATTATTGTTCCGCTACCGCGCACGCAACTTTCCCGACACGTTGAACAGCGAGGAGCAACAACGCTGGGCATTGTTCTGCCAGCAACGTTTGTCGGACCCGCAATGGGGGGCGCCGAATACCCTTGAGGCATTTAACCGGGCCCGGCAGGAGTTGGCCTTAAGTGCGACGCCGTTTCAGTGTGAGGTACTGGAGCAGTGGCAGGAATATGCCGACTCTTTAGCGGCGCGGGTGAACCTGTAGTCGTTTTTTTACAAAACAACCTGCCAATAAAAAACGCCAGCAAGCTGGCGTTTTTTATTGTGTCGCGTATCCGGCGCAGGCCGTGGAGCTTAGCCCAGCAGGGTAGCCCAGCCTTCAACCACGTCGCCGCCCCACTTGGCTTTCCACTCTTTCAGAGTTTTGTGGTTGCCGCCTTTGGTTTCAATCACTTCGCCGTTGTGCGGGTTTTTGTATTGTTTGACCTTGCGCGCGCGCTTGGTGCCGGTAGTTTTCACAGCGCCACGCGGTGCTTTAACTTTCGACTCTGGATCCAGCAGCGCGATGATGTCACGCAGGGATTTGGAATATTCGCCCATCAGGGTGCGCAATTTGCCTTCGAATTCCAGCTCGGTTTGTCAAACGGGCTTGCAGCTCTTTGATAGCTTCTTCGGTGGCACGGTATTCGTTGATCAGGGACATGTGGACTACCTTATGTAGAGCGCTGATTGACAGGGCGAGTGGGCCAATAATAGTCAGGCGGTTTGCCCAAGTAAACATTTAAGCTCGCATTTATGTGAATTACTTTGAAAGTTTGTAGCCTGGCGATGCGTTCGAGTTAATTACTAGGTTGTAGACCATAAGATAATTCCGCAGACAGTCGAGAACAGCCGCAGTGTCGCGCAGTAGATTCATATTAAGGGGGTAAAACCTTAGGCTATTAAGGGGCATGGCGCGGGTCGTTGATCAGAATAAGCGTTAACGAATACTGCAGTTTTCCTGCGTAATCGCTAGAATGGCGGCCTTTGCGAAGTTCTGGAGTTTTCCCCTAATGCGCACTTTTCGGCTGGTGATTGCTTGCCCGGACCGGGTCGGCATCGTTGCCAAAGTCAGTAACTTTCTGGCTTCTCATAACGGCTGGATCACCGAGGCGAGCCATCACTCGGACAATCTCAGCGGTTGGTTCTTCATGCGTCACGAAATCCGTGCCGATACGCTGCCCTTCGGTCTGGAGGCATTTCGCGAGGCGTTTGCGCCAATCGCCGAAGAGTTTTCGATGACCTGGCACATCACCGACACCGAGCAGAAAAAACGCGTGGTGTTGATGGCCAGCCGCGAATCCCACTGCCTGGCCGACTTGCTGCACCGTTGGCACAGCGATGAGCTGGACTGCGAGATTGCCTGCGTGATTTCCAACCATGACGACCTGCGCAGCATGGTCGAATGGCATGGCATCCCGTACTACCACGTGCCGGTCAACCCGCAGGACAAGGAGCCGGCATTCGCCGAGGTGTCGCGGCTGGTCAAGCAGCACGAAGCTGACGTTGTGGTATTGGCGCGCTACATGCAGATCCTGCCGCCGGAACTGTGCCGCGAGTACGCCGGCAAGGTGATCAACATTCACCACAGCTTCCTGCCGTCGTTTGTCGGCGCCAAGCCGTATCACCAGGCCTCCCTGCGTGGCGTGAAGTTGATTGGCGCGACCTGCCACTATGTCACCGAAGAGCTGGATGCCGGTCCGATCATCGAGCAGGACGTGGTACGCGTCAGCCACAGCGACAGCATTGAAGACATGGTGCGTTTCGGCCGTGACGTCGAGAAGATGGTGCTGGCCCGTGGCTTGCGTTATCACCTGGAAGACCGCGTTCTGGTACACGGCAACAAGACCGTCGTGTTCTGATCAAGGCGATTGAAGAATAAAGGGCCTGGGCGTTAAATCGTCCCAGGCCCTTTTTCTTTGCCTGATGTTTACGGAGTGAGTGATGAGCGACCCACTGGATAAAGCCACCTCCAAAGCCCCGGCGACACTGGGCGAGGGCTGTTTGAGTCGTTATGACCCGGATGAGCTGGGCAGTGAGGACGGCACCGAGTTCCCCGGTGCCGCCGAGTTGTGGGAGCGGGAGCAACGCAAGCCCGAGCCCGAGCAAGAGTGATCAGATCCGGAAACTGCCGACCAATTGTTTCAGGCGCGCGGCCTGTTGTTCCAGGTCGGCGCAGGCGCGCAGGGTCGATTGCAGGTTTTCCACGCCTTCCTGGTTGAGGGTGTTGATCTCGGTAATGTCCATGTTGATCGACTCCACCACCGAGGTCTGTTCCTCGGTGGCGGTGGCCACCGACTGGTTCATGCCATCGATCTCGCCAATGCGCAGGGTCACGCTGTTCAAGCGTTCGCCGGCCAGGTTGGCGATTTCTACGCTGTCATGGCTGTGGCGCTGGCTTTCGCCCATGGTGCTGACCGAATCGCGCGCGCCGACTTGCAGCTCCTCGATCATTGTTTGCACTTGTTGCGCCGATTCCTGGGTGCGGTGAGCCAGGTTGCGCACTTCATCGGCAACCACCGCAAACCCGCGTCCGGCTTCGCCTGCGCGGGCCGCTTCGATGGCCGCGTTCAGGGCCAGCAGGTTGGTCTGCTGGGAAATGCTGGTGATCACCTCAAGAATCTGGCCGATATTCACGGTCTTGCTGTTGAGCGCTTCGATATTGCTGCTGGACGCGCTGATCATCGCCGACAACTGCGTCATGGCCTTGATATTGCGTTCAACCACCTGTTGACCGTCTTCGGCCAAGTGCCTCGCGTCGCTGGCCTGGCTGGAGGCTTGCGCTGCATTGCGGGCGATTTCCTGGGCGGCCGCACCCAGCTCGTTGATGGCGGCCGCGACACTGTTGGTACGGTTGGCTTGCTCGTCGGAGTTGACCATCGACGAGTTGGACGCGCTCACCACGCGCAATGCCACCTCATTGACCTGTTCGGTTGCCGAGGACACTTCGCGGATCGACGTATGAATCCGCTCCACGAACCGGTTGAAAGCGTTACCCAGCGTGCCGAATTCATCGAGATTCTGGATGGCCAGGCGGCGGGTCAGGTCGCCCTCGCCCTCGGCGATGTCCTGCATGGCGCGGGTCATCACGTGCAGCGGTTGCAACAGGATGCGAATCAGCATGCCGAGCAGGCCGATGATGATCGCCACGGCAATCAGTGTGGCGATGACGGCCGAGGTGCGGAATTCGCTGAGCATGGCGAAGGATTTGTCTTTATCCACCGCAATCCCCAGGTACCAGTTTACGGAGGGCAGGCCCTTGATCGGAGTAAAGGTCACGATAGTGTCTTTGCCGTTGGCCTCGACCTCGCTGAAGCCACCACTGATTTTTGGCGTGTTCTTCGGGTACATGTCGGCCAGGGTTTTCATCACCAGGTTTTTGTCTGGATGCACCAGCACTTTGCCGTCGGCACTGATCAGGAAGGCATAGCCGCGGCCGCCGAATTTCAACGCGCCAATGTTATCCACCAGGGTTTGCAGGCTCAGGTCGCCGCCGACCACGCCGATGCTCTGGCTGCCTTTGCTGCTTGGGGTGGCAATGGAAATGATCAGCTTGCCGGTGGCGGCATCGATATAGGGTTCGGTGAGCGTTGAGCCGTTGCTGCTTTGGGCCCCTTGGTACCAGGGCCGCACACGCGGGTCGAAACCGTCTGGCATCTTGGTGTCGGGGCGGATGGTGAACGCGCCCTTGCTGTCGCCGACGTAGGTTGCCATGAACGAGGAGGTCAGGGTTTTCTGGTCCAGCAGGCTGGCGACTGCTGACGCCTCAGGGTTGATCGCGATGTTTTGTGCGGCGTTTTCTACCAGGGCAATGCGCCCGCTGAGCCAGGTTTGAATGCTGGTGGCGGTGACATCGCCCATTTCATTCAAGTAGCTGTTGAGATCGTCGCGAATGGCATTGCGTTGCAGGTAGTCGTTGTAGAGGGTAAATAACGCGAAGGCGGCGATGACGATAAGGGAGGCTGCAAGCAGGATTTTGTGGCTGAAACGCAGATTTTTGTTCATGGCTTGTAGGGTCCGCTAAGGTCTTGATATCCGAAGCGCGTCCTCGTGGGATGCGCAAAATGGCAGCGTCAAAAAAGGTGTGATATTTCTTGTGGTAGTTCTAGGGGTCCCTGTAGGAACTACCTGACCTATTTTTAGACTTTGTGGGTCTTACAATTACCTGTATCGACCTGGCGACACTAAAGATTAACCATGGGTGACCAAATGCCTGATCCAACGCAACTCCTTATCGGCGCAGACCTTTCTGGCCAGCCCATTGCCCAGGCAATGCGCCTGGCCAACCGCCACGGGCTGATCGCCGGCGCGACCGGCACGGGCAAGACCGTCACGTTGCATCGCCTGGCCGAAGCCTTCAGCGATGCCGGCGTGGCGGTGTTTGCCGCCGACATCAAGGGCGACCTGTGCGGCTTGGGCGCGGCGGCGAACCCGCAGGGCAAGGTCGCCGAACGTATCGCCGGCATGCCCTTCCTCAATTACACGGCCAAGGCTTATCCGGTCACGCTGTGGGATATCCACGGGCAGTCCGGTCATCCGTTGCGCACTACCATCAGCGAAATGGGCCCGTTGCTGCTCGGCAGCCTGCTGGAACTCACCGACAGCCAGCAGTCGGCGCTCTATGCGGCCTTCAAGGTGGCTGACCGTGAAGGCCTGTTGCTGCTGGACCTCAAGGACCTCAAGGCGCTGCTCAACCATCTGCGCTATCACCCGGAGTTGCTCGGCGAAGATGCAGCGCTGATGACCACCGGTTCCAGCCAGGCCCTGTTGCGACGCCTGGCGGTGCTGGAACAGCAGGGCGCCGAGGCCCTGTTCGGTGAACCGGCCCTGCAGCTTGAGGATATTTTGCAACCTGCCAGCGACGGGCGCGGGCGCATCCATCTGTTGGACGCCAGCCGCCTGGTGCATGAAGCGCCGAAGGTGTACGCAACCTTCCTGCTGTGGTTGTTGGCGGAACTCTTCGAGCAATTGCCGGAGCGCGGTGATGCGGACAAACCGCTGCTGGCGCTGTTCTTCGACGAAGCTCATTTGTTGTTTGCCGATACGCCCAAGGCGCTGCAGGAGCGCCTGGAGCAAGTGGTGCGGCTGATTCGCTCCAAAGGCGTCGGCGTGTATTTCGTCACGCAATCGCCGGGTGACTTGCCGGACACCGTACTGGCGCAACTGGGCCTGCGCATCCAGCATGGCCTGCGCGCATTCACCACTAAAGAGCAGAAGTCCCTGCGGGCCGTGGCGGACGGTTTCCGGCCGAACCCGGCGTTCGAGGCCTTGGCGGTCCTGACCGAGTTGGGCACCGGTGAGGCATTGGTGGGCACCTTGCAGGAAAAGGGCACACCGGAAGTCGTCCAGCGCGTGCTGGTGGCGCCGCCGCAATCGCGGATCGGGCCGTTGAGCGTGGCGGAGCGCGCTGCGCTGGTGGCCAGTTCACCGTTGTTGGGCAGGTATGACAAACCCGTCGACCGGGAGTCCGCCTATGAAGTACTGATGGCGCGCAAAGAGCTGGGGCCAACCGAGGACGCCAAACCCGCTGGCGAAGAACCGAGCTTCACCGAGAAGGCCGGGGCGTTCCTGGGCACCACCGCCGGCAAGGCGCTGAAATCTGCCATGCAGCAAGCCGCCAATCAGATGGGGCGGCAACTGGTGCGGGGGTTGCTGGGGTCGTTGCTGGGTGGCAGCAAGCGCAAGTAGCGGCTCAGGCCTTTGGCTTGGCGTGGGCGGCCAGGCGCTCAAGTGCGGCGCGCAGGCCCGGGTCGCTGATGCCGTCGGCCGTCGCCTGGATGGTTTCGGCGGCAATCGTTGACAAATCCATGGTGTGCCCCACCGCGCCTTGCTGGACGGTGGGCGGTTGCACCTTGAACTGGATGCGCGTCAGGCTGGCGAACTCATCAAATACCATCAATTGACGCTGCAGGCGTTTTTGCTGGTAACGCAAACGGGTCGCCCAATGGCCGTCGGTGACAATTAATAGCAAATTACCTTCACGCCAAGAGGCCACATGGCAGTGTTCACGTGCGGCGGGTTGCAGCTGGCTTTCGAGCAGGCGTTGCAAATGGCCCAAGCGTTGCGCATGGCCAAAGATGGCTTTCAACGGCTTGGCTTCGCGAAGCAACACGCTGGGCGCGCGGGCTGTAAGAGGGCGAAATGCCATGACTAGACACCTTAAGTAACAGAGCGGGCATCTTAGCAGAAAGCGCCTGTATGCCCCCAGGAGATGCATCCACGGGACTTTGCCCGCGAAATCAATAGGTAACTTCTGCGTTTCATGGGTTGAAGTTCCGGGAAAAGCCCTTATTTTAAACAAGCCCTCTCACAGCACCATGCCAGCATCGGGGAACAACGCCACTTTCCTCACCCACGAATCCGGGTAGAATGCGCGTTCGCATGCGGCCGTGAGGGCTGCTCGGGCCACTCACGGTGCGCCCTCCATCCCTATGTGTGGAAGAACCTGCCGAT
>Ga0302347_1003064_pt1 | contig 15508 bp, 13 predicted proteins | sample PhyWR1_FD_202178 | JGI IMG/M metagenome (GOLD analysis project Ga0302347, IMG submission 202178) | Leaf surface microbial communities from wheat plants in UC Gill Tract Community Farm, Albany, California, United States - DLSL W.R1 (v2)... | ecosystem: Host-associated > Plants > Phyllosphere >...
TAAAAAAAGTTAATGTAATTTAACTTGATGTTAATGATAATTACTCTCATTATTACGCATCGCTAATATTAGCCTTTAATCTACCCGCTATGGGTGTACTAATCGTGAGGTCATAAGATGAAAGTCGGGATAACAAAACTGAAAGCGTTTTTACAGGACGAAAGTGGCGTCACCGCGATTGAGTACGGCATTTTAGCAGCCGCCATGGCAGCCGCTATCGGCGCTATTTTTGGTAGTGACGGGGTATTCGTTACTGCACTGACAGATAAATTCCGTCAGATTGCCGACCAAATTTCGGGTTCAGGAACATCAGCTCCTGGTTCTATTAAATAAGTAATGGCGGACTTAGGGCTTAGTGCTCAAATTCTGTATCTGACAAGTTGTTTAATATGGTGTTCTTTCAGCGATCTTTTAGGGCGCCGTATACCCAATCGAGCAGTAGTGATTATTTTACTTGGCTGGCTGGCTATCAGAGTTTGGGATGTGACAATTAATAATGCACCGCTATCCGTTATCTATAAAGATTTGCCAGGTGCCGGAATAGTATTTTTGGTGGGGTTTCTCCTTTTTCTTACCGGAAGATTGGGTGCTGGAGATGTCAAATTAATGGCAGTGCTTTGCCTTTGGGTGGGTTATGGTCAGCAGATTACCTTTATTATGGTAACCGCATTAGTTGGTGGTGTATTAGCGATAGCGTTACCGCTGCTAAATATACTACCTACCATAATAACCACAGGAATAAACAGTATTAATAAAAAATTCAAAATTAAACTAGCCTTACCGCCAGTGCTATCACCAGAGCTTGCTCAGGGGATCCCTTATGGAATAGCAATTAGCGCTGGAGCCGCTTATATTTTAATTTTGCCTTATATATCCTGAGTAATTAAGTCTGCTTGCAGGCCAGTTATAAAGCCCCATAAATAATGCAGATAATCTCTGTGGCGGGGAAGGTATAGCTACGGCAATATGCAGGTGGTTTAAATTATGACGAGTACCTCTAAATAGTCTTACTGTTTGACCGGGAACACTAGAATACAATATGAAGAAGAAAATAAACTCGACAATATTATTGTCAGGGGCATGTATTTTTGCCGCTATTGTTGCTCTTTTTGTGCGTAGTCAATTATCTACTCCAGCGCCTGTCCAGCAACAGGTTCAAATAGCTGTGCCGAAAAAAATGGTTCTAGTGGCGGATAAAGATCTTAATCCCGGCGATTTTATTGATATAGCGTCTGTACGCTGGGAAGAAACGGATAAGCCTGTTTCCAGGAGTTTCTATTTTATCAATGGTCAGGATAAAGAGGCGCAACTCTTTGGTGCCACTGTACGTAAACCGGTACTCGCTGGAACGGCATTAAATAATAGTCTGGTTGTCAGACCCAATGAGCCGGGCTTTATTTCCGCAGTACTGGGTAAAGGCATGCGGGCCATTTCTATTCCGACCAATGCGGTAGCCAGTAACTCAGGTTTAGTGAATGCCGGTGACCGTGTCGACATTATTCTGAGTCTGCGTAAGGACGATGTACAGGAAACGACCAGCTCAGGCACTCAAGCTGCGCCACCGCGACTTGCAGCACAAACGATTGTCAACGATCTGCGTGTACTGGCACTGAATAATGATACTGACAGTAATGCCGATGTTCGTCCCCGCCAGGATGTCGATAACCCGGATACCACGAATAAGAGTAACAGACCTCGTCAGGCGCTTTTTCAGACTGTCACGGTAGAAGTTACCCCAGAACAAGCTGAAGTGCTGGCCGTTGCCAAAGAAGTGGGTTTACTGCACCTGGCCCTACGTAGCGGAGCAGACAGTCTATCTGAAAATCAACAAGCGGGTAGGGTCACCACTCTCAGCGACAGCACTGATATCTACGACGGAGTCGGAAGCGGTTATCAGGTGAAATTATTCCGTGGCGCTCAGAAAGAAAATAAAACGTTCCCTGCTCAGTAAGCGATATCGAGTGGTGAAGGTTGCCCCCGAGATTGTGTGAACAAATTAAACCCTAAATGGAAATGCCTAGATGAAAATGTTTTTTGCTTTCAGACGAGACGTTTGGACAGCAGTGTTACTGCTGGCGAGCGTCTGCCTGCTTGCCGCGTGGAGTCTGCCTGCTGCATCCAAGAATATCTCCGAGGTGCAGGAGTCCAGTGTTGTCAAACTTATTGTCAACCAGGGACGCATGTTACAGCTCAAGGACTTGCCTGACAGCATTTTAGTGGCTGACCCTGAGGTAGCAAGCTTTGAACTCCCATCACCGGGTAATCTGTTTGTCTATGGCAAGTCGGTCGGTACCACAACCTTGTATGCGATAGACCAAAATGGCAACGTCATTATGGCTATTCGTATTGTCGTTGAACACGATTTAAAAGCCCTCTCTGATCGACTGAAACGCGAATTCCCTGAAGCGGATATTTCACTTGAAGCCGGCATTCCTAGTGGCGTGATCGTTCGGGGGAGCGTGGATACCCCACAAGATGCCAAAAAGGTTATCGATAGCGTTCAGACCTATATCAAAACCTCGATCGGCCGTGGTGACGGCGGCGGCGGGAATAGCAATCTCGGTGGAACCAGCGAAAGCTCAGCTAACGTTGTTAACCAGCTTAAAATTAGAACCCCATCGCAAATTAATATCCGTGTTCGTGTGGTGGAAGTCTCCCGTAAGCTGACTCATGAACTGGGATTTAACTGGAATGCCTCCCTGAATCTGGGTAACTCAACTGTCGGCTTTAATTCCGGCACACTGTCTAATTTCTTCGACTCCAGCACCAATAAATTTACCGGAATGGAAGGCAGCGGCGCACTGGGCTTCAACACCTCCGGATCTGATGGTTCATTAAGCAGCCTGTTGTCTGCCATGGTTCAACAAAATATGGCGACGGTATTAGCTGAGCCTAACCTTACCGCTATGTCAGGCGAAACTGCGGCATTCGCTGCCGGTGGTGAAGTGCCTATCGTTCTGATAACCAACAATAACATCAGCATAGAATACAAGTCCTATGGCGTGATTCTGCGCATGACACCGACCCTGCTGTCTGCCAACCGTATTAGCTTACATATTGCACCAGAAGTGAGTGAGCTGACCTCGGTAGGACAAGTCACCCTCGAAGGGGGATCGGTGATTCCAGCCCTTACCGTACGCCGGGCCGATACCACCGTTGAGTTAGCCAGTGGCCAGAGTTTTGCTTTAGCGGGCATGCTGCGGAGTTCCAACAGCCAGACGGTTACCGGTGTTCCGGGAGCCAGCGATATTCCGGTGATGGGTAAGATCTTTGATAGCGAAGGGACCAAGCATGAGGAAACTGAACTGGTGATTATCGCCACGGCCTATGTCGTTGAGCCAGTGAGTGCCGGACAGTTGCAGACCCCTGGTCAGGGAATTAAAGCCCTTGATGCGGTGACGCCGAGTTATGGCGCTGTGGGTTACCTCTACTAATGATTCAGGATAACGTCATGAACTCCATACTGCGAGTGAACAAAAGATTTGCCGCGCCTTTAGCGGGTGGGCTGATGGCCCTCATTCTGTCTGGTTGTACTGACCGGGCGTTAAACGATATTCGTATGCAACGCTTTGATCAGCCAGTGCTGGAACCAGTCACCGCGAAGCCTAGTGCATTATCTGTCAATCTTCAGGCAGCCAGTAATGGCCAGGGCCTGAAGCCTGCCTCACTGAGCGCGCTGAACGAGTTGCTGGATAAGCAGGGGCGCCTCACCGCCCAGACGTTGATTCTGACCCCTTATACCGTTCGCGGTGAGCAACTCGCGGGCCGATTAGCGAAGGCTCTACAGAATGCGGGTGCTAATCCTAAAAAAATCAAGATAGAGCGACGCATGACAGCGGGCAGTGGCCAGGGTGACTTACAAGTCATTTCCCAGGCCTTAGCGGTGCAAGGCACACGCTGCCAGATTAATGACCCAGGGTTACTGATGGTTAAGCCTTATGACAGCGTGGGTTATCTGGGCTGTGCCACGCAAAACAATCTCGCGATGATGGTCGCCGAGCCGAAAGATTTGATTCAGGCCCGCACGCTCGATGGTGCTGATGGTGTTGCTGCGGTTAACGCTATCGAACGCTATCAGACGGATAAGGTTAAGACCCTGATCAACATCGATTTTAGCGAAGACTAAGCCGGAGGCGACGATATGAATGATGTAAAAGTTTCCTCTGGCACAAGCAGTGAGGAACACGGACCGCTGATTGCCGCATTTGCCTTCAGTGAGGCAGAAACAGTGGCATTACGCGATTCTCTGACACGACTTAAATATCTGGAAGTTCCGATCGCAAGTGGCGGTCTCAATGCTGCTCGCGCATGGTGTGAACTCAATCTGCCACCGCAGATGTTAATTGTCGATATTGAGGGGGAGCCCTGGCCGTTACCCGCTCTGGAAGCTCTACTGGCTATCTGCGGACCAGAATGTCAGGTCATTGTGACTGGAAATGCGCAGGACGTGGGTCTCTACCGCTCGTTACTGCAACTGGGTATTACCGAGTATTTAGTTAAACCCTATGCGCTGGATCAGCTGTCAGCTGCACTGGCTAAGTGTAAAGGGATGCATACCGGCTCAGAGTATGCTCGCCTGGGCAGAACGGTGGCGATAGCCGGTGTCAGTGGTGGTGTCGGTACCAGTACTGTGGCTGCCGGTTTGAGTTATTTGCTAGCGACTGAGCGTCATTTACCGACAGCCTTGGTTGATTTCGACCGACGTAATGGCGACCAGTTGTTACTGCTGGCCCAGGATGAAGATGCGGGTTTAGCGGCGGTACTGACCACAGAAGCACTGGATAGCCAACTGCTACAACGTGCGATGATTAAGGTTGAGACCCGACTTCATCTGTTAGCGCAAAAACCTGTCCGTTGTAACGACAATGAGGTTGATGCTGACGGGGTGCTTAATCTTGGTGGCGCATTGTGTCGCATGTTTAATCAAGTGGTCTGGGACTTGCCTTGTTCATTTCCGACCGGTGCCCTGGACGTACTGACTTATGCCGATCTTCGCATTCTGGTCACTGAACTGACCCTGCAAGATGCCCGTAATCTGCGCAGCATTCTCCATGATATTGGTGATGAAAGTGAAGGTCAGCGTTTACTGCTGGTCAATAATCAGTGTCATTTTTCAAGTAGTCCGCCTCTCAGTCGGGCGGAATTTGAGCAGATTGTCGGTCGCCCAATCGATATCACTTTGCCGCATGCCGGTAATGCCCTTGCTCGTAGTCTGGCGGTAGGCGCGCTGGACATTCATGCCTCTTTACCCTGGTTACAAGCGTTAAGAGAGTTAAGTCAACTGGCCTGTGGTCAGCGTCCGGAACCGGCTAAAAAACACTGGTTCTCTACGCTGTTACGCCGCGCTTAAGCTGCGCTTGGGAGAAGAGAATCTATGTTAAGGCGTAAAAATCAGGCGGTTGTTCGTGAGGTCGTGACGCAAACTTCAGTCGCCAGTCCACAGACGACTGCCGCACCGGTCTCTGAAAGCAAGGCGACCGAGCAACGCGCATCAGCCTTGGCTGCAAGCGCGCAGCAGAATGAAAGTCGCAATGCTCAGCGCAGAATTATTCGTGCCCGACTTTATGAAAAGATGGATGCCGGTAAAGCCGCCGCAATGGGACGCGACAGTCTGTTGACTCAGATACAGTCGGTTATTCGGACCATCTGTGACGATCAGCGTCTGCAACTCTCCCGGCAGGAAGAGCTGGCGCTGAGTCACGAAATGCTGGATGAAATGACGGGTATCGGACCCATACAGCCATTACTGGCTGACGACACGGTCAATGACATTCTGGTTAACGGGGCTAATCAGGTCTTTATTGAGCGCTTTGGTAAGCTTGAGCTGTCACAAATCACTTTTATTGATGAAGAGCATGTCTTTAATACCGCGCAACGTATTGCTGCCGCAGTAGGCCGCCGTATCGATGAAGCCAGCCCGATGGTGGATGCACGTCTGCCTGATGGTAGCCGTGTCAACGTTATCACTTATCCCTTAGCCATCGACGGAACGACGATTTCCATTCGTAAGTTTATGCGTCGCAATCTCTCGCTGGAGTCCCTGGCGGAGGCGCGTTGCATGTCTCCTGCTATGGCCTTGGTGCTGAATAAAGCGATGCAGGCACGAGTGAATGTTATTGTTTCTGGCGGTACGGGTGCCGGTAAGACCACGTTACTCAATGCGTTATCGCAAAAAATTGGCATCACCGATCGCATTATCACCATTGAAGATGCCGCTGAATTGCAGTTACAGCAAGAGCATGTGGTGCGCCTGGAGACCCGCCCGGTGAGTGCTGAAGGTTCCGGTAAAGTGGACCAGCGTGACCTGATGCGTAATGCCCTGCGTATGCGTCCTGACCGCATCATCCTGGGTGAGGTCAGGGGCGGCGAGTGCTTTGACATGCTCCAGGCAATGAACACGGGTCATGATGGATCCTTATGTACCGTTCATGCCAATACCACGCGTGATGCCATTCAGCGTCTGGAAAACATGGTGATGATGGCCAGTATGCAACTTCCGCTGATGGCTATCAGACGACAAATCGCCAGTGCTGTCCATCTGATAGTACAGATTGAGCGTATGCGTGACGGTGTCAGAAGGGTGGTCTCAATCAGTGAGCTGTGCGGCATGGAAGAAGAAATTATCCAGATGCAGGATCTGTTTACTTTCCAGGTAACGGGCACTAATGCGGCTACAGGCCTGTTAACGGGAGAATATATCCAGCATGTGCAGCGTCCCCAGTTCTTTACTGACAAGGCTCATCTGTTAGATGCCTGATATAAGGATGCGCACATGGCTCTGAATCTTATTAACATACTGACAGCATTAGTCTTTCTAAGCGTGTTGTCCCTGTGCCTGACGCTGAATTATGTCCGTAATCAGCGCCAGCTACGGCAGCTGCGTGAGCGGAGATTGCGACAAATTTTGCAGGACAGTGCGCTGGATTCAGGTCAGGACTCTCCGCTGTCGATTCTCAAAGAGTCGCGGACTTCGCCTTTCAGTCGCGTGCCTTTGATTGGACAAAGTTTGTCGGTTTTCTGGGAGCAGCTGGATTTCATCGGCTGGCGCAGTACCTTGCGTTCCAGACTGATAATCCTCGGTGCTATTAGTCTGGCAATCGGCATGTCTGTCGGACAGCGCACACCTTTGCCACTGACGACAGGGCTGTTGCTGTCACTACTCTTCGCATGTGTGACCGGGTGGTTACTGTTTCGCGCCACCTTGCAAAAACATCTGCGCCTGCTGCGTGAGAGCTTACCTGATGCCATCGATGCCATTGTCAGAGCAGCCCGTGCCGGTGTGCCGGTGGCCAATACTTTTGCCATGGTGGCTGAGCATCTTACCGGGCCGCTGGCCCATGAGTTTCGCACCATCGATAACTGGTTAAAGCTGGGTATTCCCTTCCGCCAGGTGATTCAGGCTGCAGCTGAACGCGTGCCGATGGCGGAGTTCCGTTTCTTTGTAGTGATTCTGATTATTAACCAGGAAGCGGGTGGCCGTCTGGGCGATACCCTTGAACGACTGGCAACCACGCTGCGTGAGCGTCGTGAGCTGGCGCTGAAGGTTCTGTCGAAAACCTCAGAATCTCGTGCCTCAGCCAAAATAGTCGCCGCGCTGTTTCCCTGCTGTCTGGCCTATATGTATTTCAAATCGCCCGAAGATTTTACCTTTCTGTTTTCCGACCCGGTCGGGACCTCGGTACTGCTCTACGCGGTATGTAGCGTCAGCTTAGGCATGCTGGTGACATTTTTGATGGTTAAACGGATAGCTTAAGAGAAAAGACAATGCTGCTAAATGATCCGCTATTGATATTGGCTGTGCTTCTGATTATTGCCGGCTTGTGGTTTGCCAGACGTCTGGGAAGTAAAGAACGAGTTCGTAAACTGCATCAGAGATTAGCGGCACACTTGCCAGCGACTGATGCTGAGGGTGACAGCGCTGAGAATTCCATTCTCAGAGGACAGGGAACAGAGCTGTCGCCAGCGCTTGAAAAAATACTGCTGCCGCTGGCTGAACAGGGCGAACGCCTTGCGGGAGCGGAGAAAGATCGTAAAAAATTTCGTCAGATGCTCGACCTGGCCGGCTTCCGTCGCACTGAAGCAGTGGGTTGGTTTGTTATCGGCAAATTCGCCTGTGGATTACTGGCCGTTTTGGTACTGGTTTTTGGTTTGGTGGCACCGGCCGATCGCATGGGGTTAACCGGGCTGGCAGGTGGTTTGATTGGCTTCTTGATAGGGAGTCTTGCTCCTGAATGGTGGCTCAGACATCGTGCTGTTACACGCGGTGCCCGGCTGGGGCGTTCCGTTCCTGATGCGCTGGATCTGATGGTGGTCTGTGCTGAAGCGGGTTTGCCTATCGGGCGGGTATTACATGTGGTTTCTAAAGAGCTCGGGCTTTCCGCTCCAGAAATGGCGGATGAACTGCGCTATACCTCGGCAGAACTGCAAATTCTGTCTGACAGAACCCTGGCTTTGTCACATCTGGCTGAAAGAACGCGCGTTCCTGAAATAGAAAACATGGTGGCGACCCTGCTGCAAGCGGAACGTTATGGAACTCCGCTTTCTCAGGCACTCAGAACCATCGCCGATGAAAGTCGAAAAACCTTGATCCTCCGTCTGGAAGAAAAAGCCGGAAAGCTGCCCGCGCAACTGAGTGTCCCGTTAATGGGCCTGATTCTCCCCCCTATTATTGCCATCATGGCTGCTCCTGCATTACTGCGGGTCATCCGTCTGATGTCAAGTTAAGACCCTTATTACACAGAGGATAGAAAGAGTGAATAAATTGAGCATTGTTCGTGCATTTTCCCTGCTTATCTGTGGCGTTGTACTGGCAGGTTGTACGGGCAGTCAGATTCAGCAAGGGTCAAAAGAAGAAGGGCTTAAACTGGCCCGCTTACTGCGCGATCAGGGTCGTCTGGAAGCATCGACGGAAGTTTACGCCCGTCTCGACAGTCGTGGGAACCTCGTGGGTAAAGAGCTGATTGAATATGGCAGCGTCGCCAGTGCGGTGAAGTCGCCGCAAGAGACCCTTGGCATCTATTCGCGTGCTCGCCAGCAACTCAGTATTGATACCCAAAAAATGGAAAAAAATGAATCGCTTGCTCTGTGTCTGGGTATGGCGCGTGCACAAATAGCGTTAGGACGTACTCAGCTTGCTCAGCGTGATCTTGATTGTGCCCTTGAGCTAGACCCGCAGAATGCCATTGCTCTGAATGGTGCCGGAATTGTGCTGGATGCCAGCGGTAAACACCGTGAAGCGCGGGTCCAGTTTGAGAAGGCATTGCAGAGCGATCCGTCGAGTACCTCTGCTCTGAATAATATGGCGCTTTCCTGGCTCAATAGTGCTGAACCGGCGAAAGCCATTGACCTGCTTCGTACCACAGACAGTTCAACGCCAGCTGCTCAGTTGAATTTAGCCCTCGCGTATCTCTACCAGGGGGACACTGCGGCTGCCCGCGACACTTTATCAGCGATTGCCAGTCCTGATCGTATTGATGGCCTGATGAACACCCTAAGTCTGCGGGCGGATGAGTTAAAACAGCCTCAGAACCGCGGTAGTCAACTGCTGCTCGCCAGCCGTAGTCCGTTGCAGTTAAGCGATATTAAGCAATGATTGCCGGGAAATTACGCCAGCGCTGGCAGCTTAACCAAGGCGTGATTGCAACGGAGGTGGCTTTTCTCTGCCCCGTTATTCTCATCGGAGTCATGATGTTATTTGAGTTGGTCAGAGTCGGGCTGGTGGTTGGCGTCGGCAGTGTTGCGTTGGATAAATCGGTACAAAGCTTCCGACTGGATGATTTGAAAGCCAGTAGCACGACACAGATGGCCGATAACCTGAAGTCACGCATCGTCGACTCCTCTTATGGCTATCTTAACGACGAGGATCTGACGGTTAGCGTGCTTCATTTTGACAATCTCAGTCATCTTGGTGGCCTGGCTATTGCCACCGAAGAGGAAGAAGAGTCAGAAGGAAATCTGCCAGTGTGGTCTGTGACCGTGCAGATCAAAAAATCGTTTTTGACGCCCCTGCCGGAAGTGCTCTCTCTGGGTGAAGCCTTCCGCTATCAGTACAAACACGTATTCGGTACGGAATTGATGTATGAGCAAGATTAGACAGTTTTTAAGGCATGAATGGGGAGTTACAGCCTTAGAGACCGCACTGGCATTTCCCATTATTTTTGCCGTCGCTGGTGTACTCGCCGATCTCTATACCGTGAGCTTAGAGCGAGAACGTATGGAACAGCGAACTGGCGCAATAGCCTCGATATTGAGCTATCAGTCCGCGCTGACGGAGAAAGGGCTCCAGGGATTGCAGGATTCGGTGATGCCCAGTGACGCGAATCACCGCTATCAAATACTGCTCAGTAACGTCAGACAGAACGGTGAGGTTTACTGGCAACTTTCACGTGGCAATGCCTCCGATTTATGCCAGCAGAATACCGCTATTACCGGTATGCAGTGGCCGGGAAGTTTGCCAGAACGCGACACTGAAAATGGCAGCGACAATATTTCGATGGTTATCGTTGAAATCTGCCGTCAGGGCAGTGATGTCAGCCTGCTCGGTGGGCTGACACTCAGCGGATTACTTGATGCTTCAACCACTAATCGTGTTGCAGCAGGGGTGATTAAGTTAGATGAAACCCTGGCTCAGGAAGCCGGACTGGGAGAGAACGAGTGATGGCAGTCAGACAACGCTTGAGCAAAATACGCCGTTCAATAGCACAGTTTTATCGCCAGGATAAGGGAGCGGGTACCGGCTTCTTAGTATTAGGCACTATGGCATTGCTAGTGAGTGGGGCGTTTGTTGTTGACACTATCAATACCACCGGGGATGCAGCGCAAATCAAGCGCGCCACCGATGCCGCGGCATGGGCCATTGGTAATCAGGTAGTGGTGAGTCATGCTGAGAACCAAACCTTTGACGAGCAAGACATGACCGAACTGGCGTATCAGTATATTGCTCATAATCTGGGTATGAACACTAAACTCTCATCACAAATAACGCGTGAGAATGTCACAGTGATCCGCGGTGAGGATGATGGCGCCAATCAGACCTATACCGTGTCAGTATCATTTAATTCTTCTCCTGACTTACTTAAATTCAATAGCGTTCTGCAGGAGATTTTTTCTTCGGCTGAGGTGCGTACTGCCTCGCTGGAAGTCGCTTTAGCGATACCCAATACGTTGATTGAAAATGGCCCTAATATGGCAGCGCTGCGCCGCATGGGAAATAGTTTTGCTCAGGATCTGGTGAACAGTAATGATAATGCCTGGCTGTCACTGGTGCCCTACAGTCAAAGCGTTAACGTCTATGATCCCGAAAAAACGAATCGTATTCGTGAATGGGGCCAGCCGGGTTCACTGAATCCGATAGAGCTGACCACTCTCTTTCAGGCAGGATATGGCAGCCTGGCCGATCGCCGTATGCCTGACCGCCGCTTTAACCGACTGTGTATGTTTCGCGGGCTGGACCGAAAAGACAATTACTTCTGGGATGAAGCGCCGAGTGGTCAGTTTGGTATCTATTATCGCCATGATTTGCCAGTTAACTCCTCGATTAACTACAACATTTCATGGATAGGACCTAATCCGATGTTTGGTCAGGCGGGCGGCGTTAACGATACCCGTTTTCTGATTGTTGACCATGGATGTCCGGTCGCACCTTTACTGCCCCTCAGTAAAGATCTTAATAAAATATCCGAGCGGCTGGGCGAAATGACCGCCGGTTTTAACGTCAACTTTGCCATCGCCATGGGCTGGGCAGCCATGTCTTTAGCGCCAAATTTCCGCGGTGAACAAGGCTGGGGTCTGCCAGACAGCCTGCCGAAAGATTTCAGTGAAGGTAAAAACAACAGAGTGAAAGCCATTGTCCTGCTGGTTAACTCCACGGATATGCGCTGGTTCGACAGTGACGGCTATAACGCCTACAACGGTCAGGCGATTGATGGTTGTCAGGGTGATACTACTGGCTGTAACGATGAGACATTAATCACTCAGCGCTTCGCCGAACTCTGTGACAGTTTCCGTGAACGCGACCTGCGGTTTTTCCTGATAGCTACGGGTACTGATGACGCTGAAGATGAAAACGGTCAGGTACCCAGCGCTTCTGCCTTCCGTCGTATCGCCGGCACCGGACTGAATAACTGTGCCGTAAAAAGTACCGATCTGAGTTATTTCAACGGCGCGAACTTTGTCGAATCAGAAAACAAAATGACCGAACGTTTAGCCTCCATTGTGGAAGAACTTCAGCAGCAGAGCAGTTCTGTCCGGCTCATAAAGTAATGGCTATGGCGATTTTTGACTTACAGGATATCAGACTATGAGTTATTCCCGTTCTAAAACCGGCGCTGAGCGTCGTTCTGTGCTGCAAGCCTGGGCGCTGGAACCGCGTATGATGTTTGATGCTGCCGCTGTGGCGACAGCAGAGCAAGTTATTGATGCAACTGACTGGAATCCTGGCGTTGTTGCGACGGGATCGAAGACTACCCTGACGATTAATGAAGGTAGCTCACCGCAGAGTATCGATCTTTTTTCCGGCGTGAAGGTTATCAGTGCCGGAGATAAAGAGGACCTGACTGAGCTGGTGATTAAAGTTAGCACCAGCGGTAGCCATCAGGCATTAGTGATTGATGGAACGACTATCGCCCTACAGACTGGCTCGGCAGAAACAGCAGACAATGGCTATGCCTATAACGTTTCTGTCAGTGGCGGAGTCACGACTCTGACGCTCAGTATCGCCTCGTCAGAAGCCTATAGCCCTGATGATGTCGCTAAACTTATCGACTCCATTGCCTATAAAGCGCTGGATACCACAGTGGAAAGCGGCCCGGTAACCGTCACCCTTGTTTCCCTGAGCGATGAATTTGACGTCACTGAGGTTGGTATTTCCGCCACCGTTGATATTGACAGTAAAATCAATGTCGCTCCGGTGGTGAGTGATGGGCATGCTCTTGACTCAAGCGGTACGATTTCCCTGCCAGGTATCGGCGACCAGGGACTGGTGAGCTATTCCGCTAATGGTCAATATGCCTATGTAGCCGGGGACGGCAACATCTCGCTGTTTACGGTAGACGGTAGCGGTAATCTGTCGCTGGTGAAGACCCTGAACGTGGAAGGGATGGGTAGCGTGACCGAACTGGTCACCGCCCCTAATGGCAATGACGTTTATGCTATTGATGGTAGCGATAGCATCTATATGTTTAGCCTGGACACCAACAATAACCTCATTCTCAGTAATACCTACAAGAGTGGTGGCAATGGTTATATCACAGGTGGGCTGGCCTTATCTGAGGATGGTACCGCCCTTTACGCTGGCACCCAGTGGAACGATGTCGCTATTTTTACCCGCGATACCGTCAGTGGCGAGCTGAGTTACCTTACCCGAGTGTCAGGCGGTGAGCGCAATGGTATGGTTGTCACCCGCGCGGATATTGTTTATACGATTTATCCGAGTAGTGATGTAAACACCATTTACGTCTATCAGCGTCAGCCTGATGGACACTTAACGGGTATTACCTCCCTGATCGTGACGGTGGATAGATTTGGCTATGAAGGCGTTGATTTTAGCCTGGCCACTTCTGCTGATGGTCAGTATCTGTATGTCGCAGATCCCTCTCAGAATATGTTGAATGTTTATCATCTCAATGGTTCAACGTTGTCAGCGGTTGATTCAAAAGCGCTTGAGGGTGTGGATAAGATTGCCCTGAGTGCGGATGGCAAATCCCTGTATGTCAGCGACCAAAGTGGTGCTTTGCATCGCTACAGTGTGGCTGCCACCGGGGGACTGACCGCTGTGAGTACCCTGGCTGAGATTAATGCTAAAGATATTGCCGTCTCTAAAGACGGGCTTTCAGTATTGGTCACTCAAAACGAGGGTATTACGCGCTACACCTCAGTCCAGACCATGACTAAAGGCACCGTCATCGATTTTGCCCAAGGCATGACGCTTTCTGACAGTAATAATGATTTCCTCAATAATGGACAGGGAAATTATCTGGGCAGTCAGATTACCGTCAGTGCCGACAGTAATAGCGGTACTTTTGGTTTTATCAACGCCAGTGATCTGAGCTACAGCAATGGTGTGATTTCACTTGATAACCAGTCTATCGCCACGGTTGTGACTAACGGTGAAGGAAAGGTGGTTATTACATTCACCAGTGATGTCACCAAAAGCGTGGCTAATCAGGTTCTTCAGCAGCTGACTTACAGCAATAATACCGCAACACCAGGAAGCTTTATTCAGCTCAGCGTGACGGTCAGTGACGGAGATCTCACCAGCCAGGCTCTGGTCACCACGGTACGCGTTAACACTGTACCCCAAGTCAATACTGACGCCGCTGTCGGCTATAGTCTGGATAAAGCCGTCAGTGAAACAGGCTACAGTTTTACGCTCTTCTCCGGGCTGTTTACTGATGAAGATGGCGATAACCTGACCTGGACCGTGACGGGTTTGCCAGAAGGGATTATCTTTGATCCGACCACGCGAACCTTGTCAGGTCAGGCCCTGGAGACCGGCACCTTTACCCTGACGATTACAGTCACCGACGATTCTGGTGGCAGTGCCTCTATTGAGCGTAGCTTAGAAGTCACGCAGATCGATAACCGTGCCCCGGTAGTGAATGAAAGTGCCTCCTCGCAGCTGAGCAATGCCACCGTCGGTAGTGCTTATAACTCCACCCTGAATAGTAACCTGTTTAGCGATGCCGACAGCCTCTATGGCGATAGCCTGAGCTGGAGTGTCTCCGGGTTACCTGAGGGGATTGTCTTTAATGCCGAAACCTTAACCCTGTCGGGTATCTCCTCGGTGGTCAAAGACAGCACTTTAACGGTGACTGTTACCGATAAGTTTAATGCTTCTGTGTCCAAAGAAATCATCTTCAGAGTCATTACTGCCGAAGAAGCCAATAATCAGGCACCTAATCTGAGCGGGGACACCAGTTCTCTGACTTACAGTCACGACGGCACACTGTCTGGTTTTAATCAGTATGTTAACAGTATCACTTTGTCAAAAGATGGCAGCCTGCTATTTGTTGCTGCGAATACCAGCAGCAACGCTAATGGCCCGAATGGCACGGGTACTTTACTGGTCTACAGTCGCGATACCAAAACAGGTGAGCTGACCCAGATACAAGCCTTTAAGCAAGGTACGGTCAATGATGGCGATGACAGTAATGGCATCGAAGTCAATGGTCTGCAAAACGTGACATCTATCATCACCTCAGCGGATGGCAGCCTGCTCTTTGTCACCGGATATAACGATACTGGAAGTACAACAGCTTACTCCGTCACTGTTTTCAGTATCAGTGAGTCCGGTGGTCTGTCTGCGCTGGGAACGGTGGCCGATATTCCGGAAAAAGTCCTGGATCTGAAAGTATCAGCCCAAGGCAACACGCTGTACGCCATCTCGGCGACCACTCTCTATAGCTACCAGATTGGCGACAACGGCGCGCTCAGTGTGATTGATCAATATCAGCCGGCTACCGGGTTGGGTACTGCCATTGAGATGGAAGTTGATGCTAAGGGGACGGTT
>Ga0302347_1003065_pt1 | contig 15501 bp, 21 predicted proteins | sample PhyWR1_FD_202178 | JGI IMG/M metagenome (GOLD analysis project Ga0302347, IMG submission 202178) | Leaf surface microbial communities from wheat plants in UC Gill Tract Community Farm, Albany, California, United States - DLSL W.R1 (v2)... | ecosystem: Host-associated > Plants > Phyllosphere >...
TCGGTAAAAGCGAAGGGAAAGAGCGATATGAAGCCATTGGTTATTATCCAACAGTTAACCAATTGGTGAACGGGCTTATTCATCATGGTGTACGTAATTCTAGCGTAAATAGTATTGCATCATTGGCCGCTGAAATTGGTCGGATTGGCAACCTATGCCAAGACGCGTTCGCAGTATGTGAGGCCCGGAATGGATAAGCCGGTTGTGGTTATCCCGACCATTTGGAAACACTATTCAGGTGCACGTGTGGCGAGCATCTATGAGCAGGCCATGGATGCTGCAGGCGTTAAATGGCGCAGCGTTGATGATTCGCCGTGTTCCCCATGTAATGAGCGATACTGCGGCAATTGCGCTCACGCGAACGGCGCAAAAGTTCAATGAGCCAAGCGGCACCCGCTTACGCTTACCCATGGAACGCACCGCGCCCGGCAATCGCCGGGCCGGTAAGACCGCTTACCCGTGAGGAACACGCTCAGGGGCAAGCTGTTTTACGCAATATCCATTCCCTGCCGCGCTTTCTTAGCGCCATTTTCCTGTCACGCCATGATTACTTGCTGAAATCCAAAGGGCTGCATGACGCCAATAAATGGTTGGTGTTCCAGTTTGAGCGCCGCATCTGGCCCCGTATTGAGGCTGTGAACGCCAAGAACGGGATGAACCTTGCAGCTTCACCGCGCTGGATGGCGGAAATTGATAATTATGCTGGCCTGCCGGGCATGGATGACAAAGAGCTAAAACGCCTTGCGGATCGCGTGGCCGGTCAACTGTCGTCTATCTATGAAAGCCGCGTTGAAGAATTCATTAAAAGCAACGGCGGAGACAAGACAGGGCTGTTTGAAGATAGCACTCAAGCCTGTTTTTATGGTCATACCGCGCCGATGGCCCGCGCCTTCAATATCACCCCGATGCATTGGAACAAATACCGCAAGGGCAAACTTGATGCCCGGTCAGCGATCGCCAGTCTGTCCCGGTTGGTAGATGCGGAATGGTGGGAACGCCAGTTAAAAGCCCAGCGCACGCGCTGGCGCGAGGCGTTGTTGATTGCCGTCGGTAATGTGAACCGTGGGGCGTCGTCCTATGCCAGCAAGCAGGCGATCCGGGAAGTGAAAGCTCGTCGTCAGTCCAACTTTGATTACCTCAACAGCCGCGAGCTGGAGAACGTCGAAACCGGTGAACGATTCAGCCTGATCGACAAGGTGATGGCGAGTATCTCTAACCCGGAGATCCGCCGCATGGAGCTAATGACGATAGTTGCCGGGGTTCAACAGGCTGCCGAGATAAAAGGTGATAAAGGGATGTTTATCACTATCACTACGCCGTCCAAATATCACCCGACACGCACCGTCGGCAAGAACAGCCCGAAGGTGCAGTTTAACCACAATTGGGATGAAGAGGCGTACACGCCAAAAGACGGCCAGCGTTATCTTGTGAATTTGTTCAGTAATATTCGGACGGCATTTAAAGACAACGGGCTGCAGGTTTACGGCGTGCGCGTGGTTGAGCCGCATCACGATGCAACACCGCATTGGCATATGATGCTGTTTACCTCCAAAGAGCAGCGCCAGCCGGTGATCGACATCATGCGGCGCTATGCAATGGCCGAGGATGGCGACGAACGCGGCGCAGCTAAAAACCGTTTCGACTGCAAGCACCTGAACAAAGGCGGCGCGGCGGGTTATATCGCCAAATATATCGCGAAGAATATCGACGGTTACGCGCTGGACGGTGAGCGTGACCATGAAACCGGCGAGCTGTTGACTGAAACGGCCGCCGCTGTCACCGCGTGGGCGTCAACGTGGCGCATTCCTCAATTTCAATTCATTGGCCTGCCGTCGCGTGGCGCGTGGCGTGAATGCCGAAAAATTCGTTCTATCAGTCTGGCCGACGAGTTTGACGACAGCGTAGAATCGGTACGCGCTGCCGCTGATGCCGGTGATTTTGCCGCCTACATTCTGGCCCAGGGCGGCACCAATGTTTCCCGCGACGATCAGACCGTGCGTGTTGCCCGCAGGGTTGCCGACGAACTCAACGCTTATGACGAAGAAGTCCAGAAAATTGCGGGAATTTATGCCCCGCATATTGGCGCAGATCGCATCTATGAAACCCGTACAACGCAATGGCGCATTGTCGCTAAAGCCGTTGCCGTTGAGCCTTTGACTTTGCAAAGCGCCTCCGGCGCGCCTCGGAGTCCTGTCAATAACTGTGGGTTGGTCGATAGCAAAGGCTCTACAAATACGCAGGATAGTGAACCTGTAGAGTCCGTGGCGGTGTTGGAACATCCGCCAGAGACACCGATTGACTGGAATGATATGACCGTTACACGGTCTGTTATGAGTCGTATACGGGCTATTCCGTCGCAGATAAAGAAATCACAACGCAGTTTTGACCCTTATCGCGTGCCGGATGTGTCTCCGTCGGCAAGATTGACCCCGGCAGAACGCGATCGCATTACCAAAATTTACTCAGAGTTGGCACTACAAAACATCGTCCCGGAACGCTGGGAACTGGAAGCGTTAGCACGTGGAGCTAAAGTCAAATTTGGTGATATTTCAATGCAGTATGCACCGGTTAATGATTGGTCAGGCTTTTAATAATTAGTTGCGGATGCAAAATTTATGGGTAATACTGTATATGCATACAGTGATTAAGCATCGGAGGAATAGGGTGCATTTACCAGCAGCGGAAGAAATGGTTTTTTTAGAACGTATTGAACTCATCGCCCGTCTGGGGGTTTGTTATGAGAGCCAAGCAAAAGATAAAGACATTGCATTGATATGGATTTCAGAACTGGCCGGGGAGATGAAAACGAATATCTGTCCAGAAAAAGCCGCGATAATCCAAAAGCTCGCCGCTATTTCGTAATCCATAGGTGACGTATGAAACGAGATTTACACTTGGCCGGGGCGTTATTGGAGACGCTGAAACCCACAGCAAAAGGCCGCAGAATTAAGACGGTAGATTTTATACATGCCGCCAATCGGTTAGGTACGCACCTCACACCAGAGGAGGCAAACTACTACATCAAAAATCGGTCTGGGCACGTTTTTAAGTTGATCGAAGAGGGCCGCTATCAGCACAATACATACCTCTTTTTATGCTGAAATTCTATACATGAGTTTGCATGATTACCCCGTATAATTTAACATCTCTACTGCTGACTTGAGCTGTTACATTGTGGTGGAGATGTTAGAATAGTATAAAGATGAAAATAATAAATCGATGTTGAATTATTATGCGATTTTTATAGCGTTCATTGAAAATATTTTATTCATTAATTTAATTTCGAGATTTCAATATGGGCGGGGATTATAAACTACCAACTGTTTTGTTAAAAAGAGGGTTTTCACTAGACACTCATATCTTTAGATACAAATTTGATGATTTTACTGTTGATAAGGATGGTCGTTATTCTGAGGGGTATTCATATTCTGAATTGACGGGTGGTAATATTTGGCATTCATCTGTTAGGGGGTTGAATGATCCATTTGAATTATATTTTTCTCCTGAAAAGAATGATAATCCCATAGAGAATTATGAGTTTTATGATATTTTTCGTGATGAGTATTTAAGGCGGAATGCTCTTGAACCTGAGTGGATGGTGAAAAAAGCATTCGAGAATGTTAAGGAGGATTTTAAAAAAAATGTAATTAAAAGTGTGCATAATGGGAAAATCCTTGATAATTACTTGAAGGAAGTCAGAGAAAGATTAGCTATGGCGTGTTTTTCAGAGCGTTGTGATAGTAGATTGATGTGGGGTTACTATTGCAAAGGGCTAAAAGGCATGTGCTTTGTATATAACAGGCAGAAGTTAATTGAATCGGGTTTGAATCTGCGTCGGGTTGAATATTTGGATGGCAAACCTGAGGTTAATTTAGTTAGGCATGCGTACGACTATAAGTTTAAAAAAGAAATGGGGGCGCTAACTGCTGTTACAACACATAAACATATGGAATGGAAACATGAGTGTGAGTATAGAAGTTTAATGAGAATTAATAATGAAGAGGGTGTTATTAGAAATGGATTTATTTATAAGTTAAGGCATAACTGTGTTGACGGTGTCATACTTGGTAAAATGTGCGGTGAGGAGTTAAAAACGCGGGTTAGGAAATTTGCCAGAAGGAATCATATAAAGGTTTTTATGGCAGGTGCGGATTTAGAAAACTATGTTGTGTCTATTTATCAATAGCAATTAGCATCAATGCATGCAGTAGGTGCATGAATTTGCATGATGATCCGGTGTGACATTTACCCCCTCAGCGCCAGCACTGGCGCGGATCGCGCCGGATCATTCAACTGCATTAAAAGCGACACATGAAGCGGGCAGGCGAGGCGGGGATAGCATTGCGCGCAAGCGGTGTTTAGACCATTTCAAATTGTTCGCCAGCAGGCCGTCACGGCGATTTATCAAAGCATTCAAACATCCACGCAGTTTTTGAACGCAACACGTTAGCGGCGCTCTCAGGGCGTTACAAAGGTATGCATTTAAATAATAATAGTGACACCAAAAAATGACACCATCATACACTTGCAATGGTGTCACAAAGTGATACTATAGACCCCATGAACAAACGACACCAAAAAACGCTGTCAGATGTGTTTGCCAGGCCTGTCAACGGTTCTATAAAGTGGTCTGATATTGAGGCGCTTTTTACCGCATTAGGGGCGGAGATTCACGAAAGGGAAGGTTCTAGGATCGCGGTGCTGTTGAAAGGTGAGAAACGAATCTTTCACCGGCCACACCCCAGACCTACCACTGACAAGGGGGCGGTTAACTCCATACGGATCTGGTTGGATAGCTTAGGAATGAAACCATGATGAACAATACACTGAAAATCGACGGCCACGTGGCCGTCATCACCTTTGACCCTGAAATTGAAATGTTTCGGGGGGAGTTTGTCGGACTGAATGGCGGCGCTGACTTCTACGCCTACAGTGTTGACGAGCTGAAAAAAGAAGGCTCTACCTCGCTTGCGGTCTTTTTGGATGAGTGTGAAAAAGATGGCATTGCGCCTTACAAATCGTACAGCGGTAAAGTGACCACCCGGCTGTCGCCAGAACGTCATCAGGCGTTAGCGATCGCGGCACAGGCCACCGGGCAATCAATTAATGAGCTGCTGAATGAAGGCGTTGATTTAGTTATCGAAAAGCATTCCTGAATAAGTAGGTACAAAGTCTCCATTATGGCGACTTTGTACCATAAAACGGCTGGTGCTAATTGGGATTGAGAGGCTGAAGAATGGACAGATTAGTAATGATTAGAAGAGCATCTGTGCACGACGCTGATAAATTAGGTGTGGTTGGTCCCGCTGCTTATGCAGCGACATACCATTATCTGTGGAGTGACTGCGTTGCTCTGGCCCATCAGCTTGATACTTTCAGTAAATCAGCATTCTTAACGCTCTTGCAGCGGGAAGAATCAAACGTTTGGGTTGCCGAAATTGCGGGCGAAATTGTTGGTTTTCTTACAATGTTAATCAATTCAAAAAATCCAATTACACATGATACTAGCGGAGCAGAAATTTCGAGGATTTATCTACTTCCAGGTAGTCAAAAAATGGGGATTGGGAAGCAGCTTTTGAATGCTGCAAAAGAAGATGCGAATAAACTTAAACTGACGCATATGTGGCTTGATGTGATGGAGTCAGCCACGGCGGCAAGAGAGGCATATTGTAAATGGGGTTTTTCAGAAATAGGACGTAAAGAATTCTCTCGCCAAGTAAAAGAAACCTTTTCTAATATGCTTGTCTTGAGTATAAAACTAAATACTAAAGCAAATTAAACCGCCGATTACTGGCGGCTTATTGCTTATTCGGTCGGCAACTCATACGGTGCGAATTTAATCACCTCTTCCCCGATCCACTCATTGACCTCTTTCATTCGCTCTTGCAGCGGGGTTAACTCGTTGCGAACAAATACCTGCGCGGCTTTTTTCACATCCCCGAACCCGCCGGAGTTATCAGGGATAATCCCCATCATTTGAGGCGGCACCCGATGGGCGCTTAACAGATCATCCCGGCTGACTTTTTTGATGTTGAAAAAGTCGTCTTTGGTGGCGACTTCGGACAGCGGCACAATTTTAATGCCGTCGGGTTTACCGTTTGGCGCGTACATGAATAAGTTGCGGAAGTTGTTTAAACCTTTGGTGCTCTGCATAGCTTTGCGCATTCTGTCAACGTCAGTTGTACTTTGCGCTGCATCTGTCATATACAGGATGTAACCAGCATGACAGCCGTTCTCAAAATATCGGCGGCGGAACAACGTAGCCGATTCATTAAGCCAAGCCGAGTTCAACGCGCTGAGGTATTCCGGCAGGCCGTACAGTTCTTGATTGATGTCTGGCTCAATCAGATGAAAAACGCTGTCAGGCTTGAAGCGGTGTGCCTCTTTCCAGTCTTGCACAAACCAATAAACGCCATGCTCAACCCCTCGGCGCGTGTACTTAGCTGGCGCGCATTTCAACTGCAGGGGTTTACCTAACTGGTTTTGCCGTTCCTCTAAAAAACCATTGCCAAACACCAAGTAATCCAGAGCGTATCGGCTAAATTCCTGCTGACTTAACAGCCGGTGCGGGATGAACGTTGACGCTAAAATGTTACGTTTTACATAAATTGGCGAGCTGTGATGAACAGCGGCCCGTAGGCTGCGTGCCAGTCCGTCAAAGCTGATCGGCGGCTCGTACCATTTGCCGTTGCCCGTGCACTCGATGTAATCCAGAATTTCCCGCTTATCCAGCACAGCGGACGGTTCGCCAAACGAGAAGGCTTCAAAGCCTTGTTGCTGCGTTGTCGGTTGGGCTGGGGTGGTCAGTGTCTTGCGGCCTTTACGCTTACTCATGAATAAAACTCCAAAATGTTGGGGCTGCTGTGGCCGCTGCCTGCGGTGAGCGGTTCGTTTAACAGGGCGTGCATGATTGCCCACGCGACATCGGCGTGGCTGGCTTCTTCACTGCGGCTGGCGGTATAGGTGGAGCGTGCGCCGCTGGCGGTCATGGTCTTGCGGATTGCCATAAAGGCGGCGGTGATATCGGTGTGGCTGGTGTCGTATTCCAGACAGCCGCGCCCAATGGTGTCTTTGGCTTTCAGCACCATGGCGGTTTTGATTTCTGGGGTGTATTTGATTTCTCTCGCTGCCGGGAAGAATTCGCGCACCAACTGGAAAACCCCTTGCCCGACGGTGGTCGCATCGATGCCGATGTATTCCACGCAATATTTTTCGGTGAGGTCTGCGATTTTCTGGGCCTGATCGGCAAAGTTCATGCCCTGCCATTGGTGGCGCTCAAGCACGCGGAATTTGCCACCGGCCACCATAGGCGGCGCGATGACTGCACACCCGGCGCTGTCGCCGCCGTTGGCTTCTGACGGATCGTAACCAATCCACACTGGACGATAGCCAAACGGCCGCACGGCGTAGGGGTTGACGTCCTCCCACTCTTCCAGCGTGTCGACCATGCAGCCTTGCAGCTCGGCGAACGGGAACACCGACGCTGTATCGTCCACGAATTCACACATCAGCAAGTTTTGATACTCACTTGGCGCGTACTCAAGGGACAGCTGATTAAGGTCAAACAGGTTACAGCCGCCGGTCAGCGCATCTTCTACCGTGACAATTTGCCGCCACTGCCCATCCCCGCACAGCACACCTTTTGCCAGATGGCTGTGACTGAGGTCGAGCTGAATGTGGTCGTTCTTACTGCGGCGACCTTTGTTGAACAGCTCACCTGACCAGAACGGGTAAGCAGAATGCGCCAGACTGGATGGCGTGGAAAAGTAGGTTGTGCGCCATTTCTTGTGCAGTGACATCCCGCTGGCGACTTTGCGCAGCTCCTGGAATTTCGGGATCCAAAAATATTCATCCAAGTAGAGATTGCCGGTGTAGCTCTGCGCGGTGCGCACGTTGGTGCCTAGGAATATCAGGCGTGCCCCGTTCGGTAACACCATGGGATCGCCTTTCAGGTCAACATCAACCTGTCGGGCAAAATCAATGATGTAGTTGCGGAAGACATGCGCCTGCGCCTTACTGGCCGATAAGAAGATTTGATTGCGGCCGGTGGTCAGCGCATCCATTAACGCCTCACGGGCAAAATAGAAGGTTGCGCCAATCTGGCGCGATTTCAGGATATTGCGGATGCGGTGTTGCATCCCGGCACGGTGCCAGCCGCGCTGATATTCGAAGCAATCCCCCAGAAAAATATCGTTAAGCTTGGCAATGGCCGCTTCACTGAACAGGTTGCGCTCTACGGGCTTACGTTCGCCTTTGTTACGGTTGGCGACGTTCGGGTTTAAATCCGCCTCGTTGCCGCTCATGGAATAGCGATTGACCCGCGCCAGCCGTTCAATCTGGCGGCCTAACAGGTCGATTTCTTTGAAGTCTTTCCCCTCCTTGACGTCTTTCATGATGAGCTGAATCAACCGCGCTTCCATGCTTTGCTCCACGCGGGAAATGGGCGCGATGTCGTCCCATTTATCGCGCAGTTTCCAGCTCTGCACGGTCGGCCCCTTGAGGTTCAGCGTTTCCGCAATTTGGCGCACAGAGAAGCCCTGCCAGTAGAGCAAGGCAGCTTGGCGGCGCGGATCGCTGATGATGGTTGTTGTCGGTGTCGTATTCATGCAGCCAAGGCTACGGAAGCGCCGAGTGACTCGCATTAAGCCCTTGTTGTGCCTCAGATCTTCCAACCGCAACGCGTTGAGACGTGACGCCATTCCCCTGAAACTAGCCCCGAACCCAACCACCACAAATGGAGCCGTTTACATGGCAAAGAAAGTTTCTAAGTTTTTCCGCATCGGCGTAGAAGGCGACACCGTTGACGGCCGCGAGATCGGCGCGACGGATATTCAACAGATGGCCGCGACCTACAGCCCGAAGGTGTTCGGCGCACGCATCAACATGGAACACATCAAGGGGATTTTGCCGGATAGCTATTTCCGCCGTTACGGCGGTGTGGTTGAGCTGAAAGCCGAGAAAATCGACGAGCCGGATGAACCCCTGTTGCACGGCAAGTGGGCGCTGTATGCCAGTCTGGCCCCGACCGCCGATCTGGTGTCAATGGTCGGCGCAGGCCAAAAAGTTTTCACCTCTATGGAAATTCGCCGCGATTTTGCCAAGACCGGCAAAGCCTATCTGGTCGGGCTGGCGGTCACCGATGACCCGGCGAGCCTCGGCACTGAAATGCTGGAATTCAGCCGCCGCCATGAAGCCGTCGAGTTTTCCGCGCCGCTGGAAGTTCATTTTGATTTTGAGCCAGCCGCTGACGCGGAATCCTCATTCTCTGCCCGTATTAAGGCGATGTTTACCCGCAAACAGGCTGGCGATGATGTGCGATTTGCTGAGATGGAAAGCGCCGTGATGACCGTGGCCGAACAGGTGCAAGAGGCGGAGGCGCGTTTTACCCAGACCACCGCCGCGCTCAATGAACAGGTTGCTGCTCTCAAACAGCAGGTGGAAAGCGGCAACAGCGCTTTCATTGAGCTGAAAACGCAGCTTTCCACCTCTGAAAGTTTTAGCCAGCCGACCCGCCCGGACGCCACTGGCGGCAACGGTGCGCAGGACGTGCTGACCGACTGCTAAGACAGTCACACCCGATAAAACTAAATAAAAACAGGAATAAAAATGCGCAAGCAAACTCGCTTTAAATTTAATGCCTTTCTGTCCCGCGTTGCCGAGCTGAACGGTGTCGACACCGGCGATCTGGATAAGAAATTTAGTGTAGAGCCGTCTGTCACGCAGACCATCATGACCCGTGTACAGGATTCCTCCACGTTCCTGTCCCGCATCAATATCTTGCCGGTGCGGGATATGAAAGGGGAAAAAATCGGGCTGGATGTCACCGGCACGATTGCCAGCACCACCGATACCGCTGGCGGTGATGAGCGCGAAACCGCCGACTTTGCCACGCTGGATACGGAGGGCTATTTCTGTCAGCAGGTGAACTACGATTTCCACATCCGCTACAACACCCTTGACCTGTGGGCGCGTTATCAGGACTTCCAGACCCGCTTACGCGATGCGATTGTGAAGCGTCAGGCGCTAGACCGCATCATGATCGGCTTCAACGGTACCCACCGCGCGAAAACCTCTAACCGCATCAAGTTCCCGTTGCTGCAGGATATTGCGCCGGGCTGGCTGCAGAAATACCGCGACAACGCCCCGACCCGCGTGATGAGCAACATCACCGGTGAGGATGGCAATGTGGTATCAGAAAAAATCCGCGTGGGGGCCGGGGGCGATTACGCCAACCTCGATGCGCTGGTGATGGACGCTACCAACAACCTGATTGCGCCGTGGTATCAGGAAGACCCGGAACTGGTGGTGATCTGCGGCCGTCAGTTGCTGGCGGATAAATACTTCCCGCTGGTTAATCAGGAGCAGCCGAACAGTGAAGCGATGGCCGCCGATCTGATTATCAGCCAAAAACGTATCGGCAACCTGCCAGCGGTACGCGTACCTTATTTCCCGGCTGATGCGCTGTTGATCACCCGTATGGATAACCTGTCGATTTACTGGCAGGAAGATACACAACGCCGCCATATGGTGGAAAACTCGAAGCGTGACCGCATCGAAAATTACGAATCCATTAATGAGGATTACGTGGTAGAGGATTACGCCTGCGGCGCATTGGTGGAAAACATTGCGCTGTTGCCCAGCAAGCCAACCGATCCACAAACCAAAGCGGTGTTGCCATCCTCCGGCGAGGACATTAAAGCGCTGGCCGGTGCCATCGTTGAGGCGGTGAAAGCGGTGTCCGCCCCGGCGGAGGTAGGCTCCGATGCCGTGGTGAAAGGCCCCGATGTTGCGCCCGCAGACGACAAAGCGGCGAAAGGCGGTAAGTAACCATGACCAGCCCTGCCCGTCGTCACCTTGTGCGTCAGTCAGCGGTTGAGGCTGCGCAGCGGAAAAATGACCCGCTGCGTCATGCCAACGGCTACGAACTGATGATGCTTAAACTCTCTGAAGATAAGCGAAAGCTCAAACAGGTGCGCTCGCAAGAGCGCAAGGCCGAACTCAAGCGCCAACTGCTGCCGGACTATGCCCCCTGGGTTGCTGGCGTGCTGGCCGAAGGTAAGGGCGCGCAGGATGCCATTCTGATGACGGTCATGATCTGGCGACTGGATGCCGGGGATATCCCCGGCGCGCTGGAGATTGCCCGCTATGCGTTGCGCTACAAACTGGCACCGCCGGGCAATTTCGCGCGCTCCACGCCATACCTCATCGCAGAAGACGTCGCCGAGTCTGCAACCCGTGCCCACGAGGCCGGGGAGGCGGTCAATATTGACCACCTCACGCAGACCATGGAACTCACCGACGCAGAGGACATGCCCGACCAAGTGCGCGCCAAGCTGCACAAAATCACCGGGTACGTCTTGCGCGAAACGGGCAGGGCTGAACTGGCGTTAAACCACCTGAAACGTGCGTTGCAGTTGCATAACGGCTGCGGCGTGAAAAAGGACATTGAACGGCTGGAACGGGCGATCCGTACTGCCGCCAGCCGCTAACAGAACGCGCCCCGCGCCGGGCGGCACGATGGCCGCGACAGGTTCCACCTTGTCTACGCCGTCGTCCACCGCCCCCTATTTTTTGAGGTCACATGAGCACCGTCATTATAAAACCACGCCCGGACGCGCCAGCCCCGCGCCCGGAGGATGAGCCGATCATTAAAAACGTCTTTTTCTTCCCGGATATCACCCCGGCAGACGTGCGCGATGTGATGCGCATCGAAGGCACGATCACCGCACCACGGCTACGACTGGCAATTAAAAGCGCGATGGCGGAAGTCAACGCCGAACTGTTCCTTTACCGCCGTGACCAGATGGCCGACGGCTATCAGCGACTGGAGGATGTACCGGGCGACCAGCTCGACGGCGAAAGTATCCGGGTGAGTGAATACCGCAACGCCGTTAGTGCGATGACCATGGCGACGCTCTCGGAGCAATACCGCAGTTTAGACACCACGGCAACCGGTGGCCGTAAGGCCGATGTGATTGAAGCATCCATCGGCGAACTGTGGCGCAATGCCCGCAACGCGATCAGCAACGTGGCCGGGCGTTCTCACTGCATCATCGGGTTGCTCTGATGAAAATCTATGCCCTGCAGGGCGACACCGTTGACGCGATTTGCTGGCGCTATTACGGACGCACACAGGGTGTGGTTGAACAGGTTTACTCACTCAATGAAGGGTTGGCTGATGCCGGGGCGATTTTGTCCCACGGCCAGCCGGTAGAGCTGCCGGACGTGACCGCCGCGCCGCAGCGTGAAACCGTCAATTTATGGGACTGACAATGGAGCGAATTACCTCATTTTTAGCCTACGCGGTGGCGATTTTCCTTGCGTGGATCGGCAAGTATTCGCCGCAGGATATTGCCTTCATGGTCGGTGCCGCCGTCGGCGTCGGTACCTTTTTTGTTAACTGGTACTACCGCCGCAAAAGCTATCAGTTACTGAATAAATTAGGTGTTAGCCGGAGGGTATACGATGAACTCAATCGCTAAACGTTGCACCGTGGCCGCCGTGCTGGCGCTTGCCGCTTTGCTGCCGCAATACAACACCCTGCACACCTCGGAGGCCGGATTGCGGTTGTTGGCTGATTTTGAAGGCTGTCGGCTTTCCCCTTACCAGTGCAGCGCGAACGTGTGGACGAGCGGCATCGGTCACACCGCCGGGGTGGTGCCGGGCAAGGTCATTAGCGAGCGCCAAGCCGCCGTCAATCTGGTTGCCGACGTTTACCGGGTTGAGCGTGCTATAGGTCGCTGTATGCCTGTCACGATGCCGCAACCGGTTTATGACGCGGTAGTGTCCTTTGCCTTTAACGTCGGCGTGACGGCGGCGTGTGGCTCCACACTGGCCGGTTTCATCAAACAACTACACTGGCGCAGTGCCTGCGAGCAGTTATCACTCTGGGTGTATGTCAACGGGGTTAAAAACAGAGGGCTGGAGCGCCGCAGGGCGTCAGAAATGGCCTACTGCCTGACAGGGGTTGACCAATGAATCGCACCGCCGCGTTGTTACTGGTGTTAGCGCTGGCCGTCGCCGGTTGGTTGAAATGGCAGGTTATCGCCCTGGGTGATCGGTTGGATGTTGCCAAGTTGGAAAACGGCAGGATATCGACGGCGCTGACCGACACCCGCGCAGCGATCACCACGTTGCAGGCAGCGGCCGGCCAACTGGCGCAGGAAGAGAAAAGCCTGAGAAATGACCTCAACGACGTGCACCGTCTGGCGCTGATCCGCGAGCAAAAAATACAGAGATTACTCAATGAAAACCAAATTTTACGCGATTGGTTCAACACTCCTTTGCCTGCTGATGTTGCAAGGTTGCACCAGCGCCCCGGCTTCACCGGCACCGCAGATTATCTACATTGGCTGTCCGACGGTGAACCCGTGCCAAATACCGGCCAGCCACCCGAAGAATAACGGCGATCTGAGCGCGGATATTCGCAAGCTTGAAAATGCCTTAGCGGCCTGCGCTGTGCAGGTCGATGCCATTAGAACCTGTCAGGAACAACACCATGTTAAAACCGCAACAGCTCCGCGCTGAGTTGACAAATTGCCTTCAATGGCTACAGCGTAACCCCGAAAGTCTGCAGGTACGGGTACAAGGTGGAAGCATTGCCGCCACGCTTGCCACCTCGCTGTCGCATGAGTACAGCTACACGCTGAATCTGCTGTTTCTGGATTACACCGGCGATCTGGATTTAATCGTGGTGCCGATACAGGCGTGGTTACGTGAGAACCAACCGGACATTATGGCCACGGCAGAAAAACGCCGCACCGGCTTTACCTTTGCCACGGATTTTAATAACGACGGTTCGTATGATTTCAGCGTGTCGTTGCAGTTAACTGAGCGTGTAGTGGTCAACGAGCAAGACGGCGGCGCATTGCACGTTAAGCACCTGCCGGAACCCCCGTTACCGGAAAACGTCACGCGCCCGCTGCAGCTCTTTGTTCACGGTGAATTAGTGAGTGAATGGAATGAACGAGCTTAGCCCCTTTGATGCACGGCTGGCTGGGCTGATTACTGCGTTGTCGCCGCAGTCCCGCAAGTCGTTGGCCGTCGCCGTGTCCAAGCGTTTGCGCGCCAGCCAACAGCAAAACATCAAGCGCCAGCAGGCACCGGAGGGCACGCCGTATGCCCCGCGTAAAACGCCATTGCGCAATACAAAGCGCCTGCGCGATCGGGCGATGTTCTCAAAACTGCGCACCGCGCGTTACATGAAAGCTAAGGGCAGCGGTGACGATGCCGTGGTGGAGTTTGTCGGGCGTGTTAAGCGCATGGCTAACGTGCACCATTATGGCCTACGTGACCGGCCAACGCCGCACAGTGATCCTGTGAAATATGAAGCGCGTCCGCTGCTGGGATTCAGCACGGCAGACGTCAAAATGATTGAAACGGCAGTTATAGAACACCTCGCCCGCTAACCCTCTGTTGTGCCTCTGATCGTCCAACTGTCCCACGTTGCCGCCGCCCTTGCCGGGCGGCATCCTTTCAGCATGAACAATCAATCCGACATTCTGCGTCTGCTGCGCAACCTGATCCGCATTGGCACCGTGAACGCCGTCGACCCAGACAGCGGTCATTGCCGTGTCGATACCGGCGGCAATCTTACCGACTGGCTCAACTGGATCTCTCTCCGCGCCGGACGCACCCGCATATGGTCGGCCCCGTCAGTTGGAGAGCAGGTTCTTGTCTTTGCGTTGGGGGGGGAACTCGATACCGCCTTTGTACTGTGCGGTATTTACTCCGACGACTTCCCGGCCCCGTCGGTGTCAGCGGATGCGCTACATATCCATTTCCCTGATGACGCGGTGCTGGAGTATGAACCGGCCACCGGGGCGCTGAGTGTGACCGGCATTAAAACTGCTGACGTACAGGCGTCAGAGTCGATCACCGCCAGCACCAAGGTGGTGATGGTCAAAGCCGCAAACAAAATCACCCTCGATGCCCCGGAGGTGATCTGCACTAACAAGCTGACCACCGGCACGCTGGAAGTGAAAAAAGGCGGCACGATGACCGGCAACATTACACACACCGGCGGCTCATTCTCATCCAACGGCGTTGTTGCTGATAAGCATACCCATGGCGGCGTCCAGAACGGCGGCGGCAAAACAGATGACCCATCTTGAGGACACCAGAATGAAAACATTACCCGTTATTTTTGCCGCTCTTTTTTCCCGTTTGGGCGCGCCAATTGCCCTATCTGGCGCCGTCTTACTTGCGCTGAATGGGGTATCCGGCTGGAGCTGGTTTCTGGCCGTTGGACTGCTGCTGTCATGAACAACGCCAAATATATCGGCATGAACAGCAACACCGGCCGCATGCTGACGGATATCGACCATATTCGGCAGTCCGTGGCTGACATTCTGATCACGCCGCAGGGTTCTCGCCCTATGCGCCGGGCCTATGGCTCTTTGCTGTCGGAGCTGCTCGATCAGCCGCAGAATGACACGCTGCGCCTGCAAATTATGGCCGCCTGTTACAGCGCGATTCTGGCTTGGGAACCCCGCGTAAAGC
>Ga0302347_1003067_pt1 | contig 15499 bp, 10 predicted proteins | sample PhyWR1_FD_202178 | JGI IMG/M metagenome (GOLD analysis project Ga0302347, IMG submission 202178) | Leaf surface microbial communities from wheat plants in UC Gill Tract Community Farm, Albany, California, United States - DLSL W.R1 (v2)... | ecosystem: Host-associated > Plants > Phyllosphere >...
GCAGCGTCAGCGGCTCAGTCGGGTTCCCTGACAAACCGAGATGTTTCAACTCCGGGATCACCCACCGGGCAAAATCCTCAAAACAGCCTGGCGAAAACCATTGCGCAAGATTAATGCCATCGGTATCGCTCTCCTGTAGCCACTGCGCCAACTGCCCCGCCACGCTGGAGCCACTGCCGACAAAGGTCTTCTGCCGCCCCAGCCCCTGCTCAGGATGAAACACTTCGCGTAGCGTACGCTCCGGTTGTCCGGCCTCACCGGTGACCATTTTCAGCAGCGAGCGGTTAGAGTTGGTCTGCTGCCATGCCAGCGGCGCATCCAGCGAATGGCCGGAAAGATCGACGCCGGTGCTGGCACCATAGTGAATCAATGCGCCCTGTAAATCATAGCGGGCGCGCCGTTCTGCAAAGCGCTGCTGCGCTTCACGCTCGGTCTCTGCGGTAATAACGGTTACTGCGCTGATAAACTTAATTGCCCCCGGTGAGCGGCCGAATGCTGCGGCTCGCGACTTGATGGCCGCAACCTGGCGACGAACGCCGCTGGCGTCCAGCCCGGCAACAAACACCACCTCCGCATGACGTGCAGCAAAATCAATCCCGCGTGGTGAGCCGCCGGCCTGAAAAATGACCGGCGTCCGCTGCGGGCTGGGTTCAGACAGGTGGGCATCTGGCACGGTAAACCAGCGGCCACGATGCCCTGTCGGATGCACCTTTCGGGGGTCGGTATAAAGCCCCTCCTTCTTATCGCGCTTTAACGCTGCCCGCTCCCAGGAGTGCTGCCATAACGTGTAGCTCACCGTCAGAAATTCGTCGGCTCGCTCGTAGCGTTCATCGTGGTCCATCTGTTTTTCCAGTCCAAGATTACGCGCCGCACTCTCCAGCTGTGAGGTCACGACATTCCAGGCAATACGTCCCCTGGTCAGATGATCGAGAGTGGTAAATTTTCGCGCCAGCAGGTAAGGCTGCTCATAGGTCGTGGAGACGGTGATACCGAAGCCCAGCCGCGTTGTCTGAGCCGCCATGGCGGAGACCAGCAGCAGTGGATCGATAAGTGGAGACTGAATGCCTTGCTTAAGCGAGGCCGCCGGACTGCCCTGCCAGCTGTCAATCAGCCCCAGCGCATCGGCAATAAACAGGCAGTCAAAACCATTCTCCTCCAGCAGCTTCGCCAGCCCTATCCAATACTCAATATCGGTATAACGATAGCTTTGGTCCTGCGGGTCGCGCCACATGCCGTAGTTAATGTGTGAAACCGCCGCCATTGTAAATCCGCTAAGAATAATATTATTGCGCATGTCATTTACCGAAATAAAAGGAACCACAATAAGTAAAACTATTTTCATCGACAATTATTAAATACAGTAAACCAAAGTCAAAAACCGCAAATTAAAAAAATAGAATATGAAATCAAAAATGCGCATTTATGCACTTTTTTTTTCAGTGCTACCATCGCTTCCAGACCTGACAGAAAGATTAGCAATTCAAAAATATTACAAATACCTGCATAAGAAAACTGGATATCGCTATGAAAAACAATGCCTTTTCATCCGGAGTGGGATTGTCTCGTCGCAAGCTATTACAGCTTACGGCTATTTCCACCACATTATTAATGGGATTAGGGTTGCCCGCTTTTTCCCGTGCTGAGGATAGCGATGAAAAATCACGTTATGGCAAAACATTAATTATTGGCCAGGCGCTGGAACCGACGATTTACGATCCTAACCGACAATATTCTTATGAAACGTATCGGGTTGATAAACATATTTATGAGTCATTAGTCGCAGAAGATCTCTCTGTGCCCGCGGCGCAGGGCACCCCGCCGATCGTACCCGGACTGGCGACTCACTGGGAAGTCAGTGATGATGCAACCGTCTTTACTTTTCATCTTCGCGAAGGCGTTAAGTTCCATGATGGAACATTATTTGATGCCGATGCAGTGCGTTTTAACGTGCGTCGTTATACCGATCCACAATTTGAATATTTTGATGCCCGCTCACAGGCGACCATGGCTCAGGTTTATCACGATCTGAAATCAATTGAGGTTATTGATCCGCTTACCGTCCGCTACACCTTCAACCAGCCCTTCCCTGATTTCCTGCGTTTCTTGCCGCAGGGCAACTGGGTGTCAGGTATTTTCAGCCCGGAGGCGCTGAGAAAATGGGGTCAGGACGGGCTGGCGGAACACCCTACCGGCACCGGACCGTACCGCTTTGTATTGCGGATCCGCAATGACCGCACCGAGCTGGTTCGCAACGACGACTGGTGGGGCAAAAAGCCGTATATGGAAAGGCTTATTTTCCGACCCATTCTTGATGGCAGCACTGGCGTCAGCGCGCTGCAATCAGGTCAGGTGGATATCCTGTCACGTACCCCGACCGACGCGGTCGATCTGCTCTCCCGGAGCGGCTATACGGTGCACGACAGCACAGAGGCCAATCAGCTATTCCTCGGCTGGAACTTTGCCAACAAATATACCCGCCAGCTGGCGGTTCGTCAGGCGGTGATCAAAGCCATCAACCGTGAAGCGCTGGTAAAATCCCTGCTCAACGGCCACGCGGTGGCAAGCTACAACATACTCAACCGTTCTAATGACGCATTTCTGGCCGGGCAGAAAGACTATCCCTACGATCCGGAAGGGGCGAAAAAGCTGCTGGCTGAGGCGGGCTATCAACCCGGTGAAGTGAGCTTTACCATCATCACTTACGACCAGAATCAACCGGTTATTGAGTGGATCCAGCGCGACCTCAGCAAGGTCGGTATTACCGTAAAGGTGGTATCGCAGGAGTGGATCACCTATAGCTCTCATCTGGCCAATCTCGCCGATGACACCGGGCTGTTCACTATGGAGTGGGGTCTGATTAGTCCGCAGTGGCTGAACGTCGCGTGGAAAAACTACGTCGTTTCGCGGGGCAAAGGTGAAAATGTGATCACCGGCATTGCGCCGCTGATTGCCGAGGCCAGCGTAACCATCGACCGTCAGAAAGCGTTGACGCTGTGGCATCAGGTCAACCAGCAGCTCCAGCAGCAGGCGGCGTTCGTTCCACTGCTGGAGCTGAATCGCGTGTTTACCACCTCGCCCGCCGTTCAGGGCTTTAACGTACCGGCGCAGAACTTCTACGACCTGACCCGCGTGTGGCTAAAATCATGATACGCATTGTACTGCTCCGGCTGGCACAGGCCGTGCCGCTGCTATTTCTGATCTCGCTGCTGGTGTTCATGATGGCGAAGCTGGTGCCCGGCGATCCGATCGCTAATGCGCTGGCAGGCCAGCTTTCCGCCGAGGCTATTGAGCAGATCCGTCACGTCTACGGGCTGGATAAACCGGCGGCGGTCCAGTACCTGCTGTGGCTGAAAAATCTGTTCAGCGGTGACTGGGGAACGTCGCTGACCCTGCGCGCGCCGGTAGTAGAGATACTGAGTAGCGCCTTTGCCAATACGGTCATCCTTACCGGTGCCGCAGTACTGATGTGCCTGATCCCCGGCGTGGCGGTCGGTGTGGCGTGCGGCCTGTGGCAGAACACCCGCCGTGACCGTCTGGTAATGCTGCTGGTGCAGCTCGGCCACAATGTGCCCATCTTCTGGCTGGCGGTGTTTTTCATCTGGCTGTTCGCTGTTAAGCTGCGCTGGTTTCCGGTCTCCGGCATGTACGACATGCGCGGCGATCGCGGACCCGGCGATCTTCTGCATCACCTGTTTTTACCGGCGCTTTCGACGGCACTGATCTCAATGTTGATCCTCGCTCGTCAGGTGCGAAACAGCGTCATTGAGATTATGAATGCGGACTACATCCGCACCTGTCGTGCGCTGGGCTATCCCACTGTACTGTTGCTCTGGCGACACCTCGGACGCAATCTTCTGGCGCCGGTTGTCAGCATTACCGGGCTGCAAATCGGCTACCTGCTGAGCGGCGTTATTTTTATCGAGAAAATTTTTGCCTGGCCCGGTATTGGCACCCAGCTATACAACGCCGCGGCGGGTCAGGATTACCCCACCATTCAGACCGGGGTCATGCTGATTGCCGCGTGTTTCCTTGCGGTCAACCTGCTCAGCGACATCCTGCAGGACTGGCTTGACCCGCGCCATCAGGGAGCCCGCAAATCATGACCATTACCCTGTTCCTGCGTCGGCTATCCCGGCACGGGCTGGCACTGTGCGGCCTGTTTATCTTGCTCATTGCGCTGCTGGTCTCTTTTCTGGCTCCGTGGCTTTCACCCTACGATCCACTCGCGTCGTTTGACGGCCTGCGCCTGGCGCCGCCGGGAACACCAGGTCATTTACTCGGCCTGGATAATCAGGGACGCGACGTACTGAGCCGGATCATCTGGGGCGGGCGTAGCCTGCTTGCGACCTCGGTGCTGCCGATTATCTTTGCCGCGCTGGTTAGCCTCGCGCTCGGTATGCTCGCCGGTTTTCGCACCTCGGCGGTTTCCGAACTGATAATGCGTAGTATGGACATGCTGTTCGCCTTCCCGATGGTGCTGTTGGCTATTGCCCTCTCGGCAGTGCTGGGCAGCGGCTATCTGACGCTGATCATCACCCTGATTTGTAGCGTTATTCCCTATCTTACCCGCGTGGTCTATCGGGATACTCGCGCCGAGATAGCAAAGGAGTACGTCGAGGCGTTGCGCGCTCAGGGGGCATCGACCACCGATATTCTGTTTCGGGAAATTCTGCCTAACGTCGCAACGCCGCTGCTGGTTTACACCACCTCGTTGCTCGGCGGCATGGTGGTGTTTCTGGCCGGCCTGAGCTTTCTCGGCCTCGGCGTACAGCCTCCGCAGGCGGACTGGGGACGTATGGTTGGCGAGGGCGCTCAAATGATGATCCTCGGTGCGCCTCACATCGCTACCGCTCCCGCTCTGGCGATCGTACTGCTGTCGTTAGCTTTTAACTGGCTGGGAGACGGCTTGCGCGATCTCCTGGACCCTTACCAATAAGGAGCGGCAACCATGAGCCTGCTACAGATTGCCCACCTTAATGTACTTTTTCATCGCCAGAACGTGCAGGCGGTGGACGATGTCTCCCTGACCGTTGCACCCGGCGAAGTGCTGGCCCTGGCGGGTGAATCTGGTTCCGGAAAAAGCGTTACCGCCGCCGCCATTCTCGGCCTGCTGCCTGCCGACCAGACGACGATCGGCGGTAGCATCACTTTTGACGGTCAGCCCTTGCTGCACCAGTCCACCGCGCGTCTTAATCGCCTGCGCGGACACGACATTGCAATGGTGTTTCAGAACTCGCTTTCCACGCTCGACCCGTCATGGCGAGTGGGCAGGCAGTTGCAGCATAATCTGCGCCGTTTGCATCCGACGATGGGACGCCGTGCGCTGCATGATGCGGCGCTAACCTGGCTTACGCGCATGAAAATCCATCAGCCGGAGCAGGTCATGGCGCTCTACCCGCACCAGCTTTCCGGCGGTATGCGCCAGCGTATTTTGATTGCCCTCGCCGCCATGTGCCGCCCGCGGCTGCTGATTGCCGATGAACCCACCACCGCGCTGGACGCCACCGTGCAGCGTGATGTGCTGCAGTTGCTCAAAGCGCTGTGCCAGCAGCAGCAAATGGCGCTGCTGATCATCACTCACGATTTCGGCGTGGTGGCCGCGTTAAGCGATCGCGTCGCAGTTATGCAGCATGGGCGCATCGTTGAACAGGGGGTAACCGCTGACCTTATTGCTGCGCCGCAGCACCCATATACCCAATCGCTACTGGCGGCGGTACCGGGGCCGAACACCACGCCGGTAGCAGCACACCACGACAGCGGCGCGCCGCTGCTGCACGCCCGCGGATTAGGAAAAGATTTCTGGCGTCGGGAAACGCAAGGCTGGTGGCCGAAAATGGTGCCCGTGACGGCCGTTAACGACGTCAGCCTGAGCGTTCAGCGCGGGGAAATCGTCGGCATTATCGGCGAATCCGGATCGGGAAAATCGACCCTGGCGCGGCTGCTGGCGCAGCTGACCCCGGCCGATCGCGGCGAAATGCACTTTGCCAGCCAGCTGGTGGGCAGCAAGGATAAAGCCAGCATCACTGCGTTGCGTCAGCAGCTTCAGTGTGTCTTTCAGGACAGCCTGGCCTCATTTAACCCGCGTCTCACGCTGGAAGAGCAGCTGGTTCGCCCGCAGTTCCGTCTTGGCAAGGTCGCACAGCGTGCACAGGCAGTCGCACGCGCTAAATCCCTGTTTAGCGACGTTGGGCTGGACGTCGCACTGCTGCAACGCTATCCGCACCAGCTCTCCGGCGGTCAGCGCCAGCGCGCCAATATTGCCCGGGCCCTGGCAGTCGATCCCCGCTTTCTGCTGCTTGACGAACCGACCTCCGCTCTGGATCTCACGGTACAGGCGCAGGTGATGGCGCTGCTAACCCGGATGCATCGCCAGCACGCCCTGACCTGCCTGTTTATCAGCCACAACCTGGCCCTGGTCGCCCAGTTTTGCCAGCGCATTGTGGTAATGGCCCACGGCCAGATAGTGGACGATTTCCCGCAACACGCGCTGTATGCCGCAGATCGTCATCCGATCACCCGGCAGTTGCTGGCCGCCAGCTATCTGCTGCCAGTGGATGCGACGGACGCGGCATGAAGACGTTTTGCCTGACCCATTTTACTAAGGACGCACCATGAAAACCGCAAAAAAACAGCTTTTTTTCAACGGCTTTATGATGAACGTCGTCGGCCATGTCTCCGCCGGTCTGTGGCGACATCCCGATGACCGGGCCAGCGAGTACACGACGCTCGACTACTGGCTGCACATTGCGCACCTGCTCGATAAGGCCGGTTTTGATGCGATGTTTATCGCCGACGCGCTGGGGCAGATAGATGTTTATCAGGGTAAACCCGATGCCGCGCTGCGCACCGCCGCGCAGTCGCCGGTTAACGATCCGCTGCTGCTGGTTTCGGCGATGGCCGCTGCCACCCGACAGTTGGGTTTTGGCATCACCGTTTCAACGACCTACGAGCACCCCTATCTGCTGGCGCGCAAGTTCACCACGCTCGACCACCTGACCAGGGGGCGCGTGGCATGGAACATCGTGACATCGGTGCTGGAGTCTGCCGCCCGTAACCTCGGGCTGGAAAAACAGATGGACCACGATGAACGCTACGAGCGTGCGCAGGAGTTCCTTGAGGTGACCTATAAGCTATGGGAAGGTTCGTGGGAAGACGATGCGGTACGCCGTAACCGGGAGGCGGGCGTCTATACCGACCCCACCAAAGTCCATCCGATCCACCATCGGGGACGCTGGTTTACCGTGCCGGACGCGCATCTCTCGGAACCCAGCCCGCAGAGAACACCGGTGCTGTTCCAGGCAGGCACTTCGGACCGGGGCCGTCTGTTTGCCGCACAGAATGCTGAAGTTGTGTTCCTCGGCGGCACCACGCCGCAGTCGATTGCGCAGAATATCGACAAAATTCGCGCTCTGGCGCATGAACAGGGGCGCGGCGACGACGCTATTAGCTTTATCACCGCCATCAGCGTGGTGGTCGATGAAGACGATGAAAAGGCACACGCCAAATTTCAGGACTATCTCAGCTACACCAGTCAGGACGCGGCGCTGGCGCTGTTCTCTGCCTGGACCGGAGTGGACTGGTCCGGCTGGTCTCTGGACGAGCCGCTCAAATATATCGAAACCAACGCCAGCCGCTCGGCGCTGGCCGGGCTGACGCGCATTGACGCTGAGCGCCAGTGGACGGTGGGCGATATCAGTCATTATATCGGCATTGGCGGCATTCATCCGACGCTGGTGGGGAGTCCGCAGAGCGTCGCCGACCAGCTTGAAGCCTTTGCCGACGCCTCCGGAGTTGATGGCTTCAATCTCGCCTATGCCATCAGCCCCGGCAGTTTCGAAGATTTTGTGCGCTGGGTCGTGCCGGAACTTCAGGCGCGGGGACGCATGCGTCAGGCGGATGATACCTCACTTACTTTACGCGAACGCCTGCAGGGGCGCGGGCAGCAGCGGCTGCGCGACGATCATCCTGGCACCCGCTTTCGACATCTGACCGCCGGCTATCCTCAGGAGAAAAAATGAGTATCCATCTGCACTGGTACCTGCCGACCAATGGCGACAGCCGGGGGATCGTCGGCGCAGGCGATGATTCTCAGCACATCAGCAGCCTCAGCGGTCAGTTCCGCCCCGCTACCCTCGATTATCTAATCGATATCGCCCGTAGCGCAGAGCGCCTGGGCTTTGAAGGCGTACTGACACCGACCGGCAGCTGGTGCGAGGACGCATGGCTCAGCACCATGGCGATTAGCCAGCACACCGAGAAGCTGAAGTTTATCGTTGCCTTCCGTCCGGGATTTATTTCGCCAACGCTGGCCGCACATCAGGCGGCAAGCTTCCAGCGGCTGACCGGGGGACGGTTGATGATCAATATCGTCACCGGCGGCGATCCGGTTGAGCAGCGCCGCTACGGCGACCGGCTGGATCACGATCGGCGCTACGCCCGCAGCGGCGAGTTTATCGCCGCGTTTAAGGGCGTTAGTCATGCCAGGGATAGCGGCCAGCCGTTCGATTTTCACGGCGAGCATTATCAGCTTGAGCAGGCCACCCTGCTACCTTCGCCGTGGCCGGTGCCGCCGGTATTCTTTGGCGGTTCAAGCCCGGCTGCCCACCAGGTTGCCGCCGCGCAGGCCGACACCTGGATTAGCTGGGGCGAACCGCCCGAACAGGTCGCGCAGCAGTTGGCGACCGTGCGCGCGCTGGCTGCCGCCCAGGAGCGTACGCCGGGCTTTGGCATCCGCTTTCATGTCATCAGCCGCGACAGCGAAGACGAGGCCTGGCGTGAGGCCGCCCGCCTGCTGCACGGCATAACCCCGGAGCGTATACACAGCGCCCGGCATCTTTTGGGGCGTACCGAATCCGTCGGGCAAAAGCGCATGACTGCACTGCTCAACGATATCCAGGCCGAGAAGGTGACGCCGGAAAATGTTCGTCTGCTGGAGATTGCCCCAAATATCTGGAGCGGTTACGGGCTGGTGCGTGGTGGCGCAGGTGCCGCCATCGTTGGCAGCCATCAGCAGGTCGCAGAGAAGATCCAGGCCTTTCACGCGCTGGGCATTGAGCACTTTATTTTATCCGGTCAGCCACATCTTGAAGAAGCTTACTGGTTTGCAGAGGGCGCGGGTGCCCTGCTACGCCGCAGCGGACTGCTGCACTCACCACATCAATCATAAAAACATTGCCGCTAAGAGAGGAAGTATGAGCCATGCTCAGGACATTTATGCAGGACTTGATCATCAGGAATTCGTCTACTGGAAAGGAGTGGCTCAGGACGTCGCGGATCGTCTCTACTCCACCTTTCTGGAGCGCGATCGTGCCAATAAACATCCGTTTGAAGAGATAGACTGGCTGCGTCAGAGTGGCCTGCTCAAGCTGGCGGTGCCGAAGTCGCTGGGCGGTGGAGGGGCGAATCTGGTGCAGGCGCTGGAAATTGGCCGCATTATCTCTGCTGCCGACGGTTCGATTGGCCAGTTGATTACCTACCACTATTCCAACGGTGTCTGGAGCTATATTCTCGGCAACCGCGAGCAGTGGGAATTTATCGCTCGCGGCGTCGCCAGTGAAGGCTGGTTTCAGTCGAGCATCAGTAACCCGCGCGATCCACGTCTGAAGCTGGAATGGGACGGTAACGATCTCTACGTTACCGGGCGTCGCACGTTTGCCACGGGCGCAGCCGTTTCGCAGGTAATGACCATTGCGGTATGGATTGAAGATCGGCTGGTACAGTACCAAGTGATCGCCGATCGTCCGGGAATAGTCTTTAACGATGACTGGGATAATCTCGGTCAGCGCCTGACCGCCAGCGGTACCCTCGAGTTCAGACGCGTGCGTCTTCAGGAGCAGGATCGCCTTACCGGGCTGGAGGAGAAGCCGGAAAGCGCGCTGTTGCGCAATGCCCTGCGTAACCAGTTCAGTCAGTTGATTTTTGTTCACTTCTACCTTGGTATTGCCGAGGGCGCGCTGAAGCAGGCCGCCGCCTATTTCCGTGACACTGTGCGCCCGTGGCCGGAGTCCGGGGTGGAAAGCGCGCTGGAAGATCCGTATCACCGGTTGAAAGCGGGCGAGCTCTCCTCCGATCTCGCCGCCGGGATAGCGCTGGCGGAAAAGACCGCGCACGCCTTCCAGGATGCCTTTCAGGCTGGCGACGATCTCACCGAAACACAGTGGGGCGAACTGGCGCTGCTCACCGATCAGGCCAAAGTTATCGCCAATAATGTGGCGCTAAAAATCAGCAATGAGATCTTCGAACTGACCGGCGGACGATCTACCAGCAATCAGTACGGGCTGGACGTATTCTGGCGTAACGTGCGTACCCACACGCTACACGATCCCGTGGCCTACCGTGCGCGAGAAGTGGGCGACTACGTCCTGAGCGGCCAGTTGCCAACACCGCGCGTCTATTCGCCGCCGAAACCTTAAGGAAGCGACGATGCCGGACATTCGGATTATCAAAGATCCCGCCGATCTGCTCGCTGCCGCAACGCTGTTTCGCCAGGCGATGTTTGGCCTGCCCGGAGGCGTTACGCCAGTGGAGGCATGGGCAGAACGCTACGTGGTGCCGGGACGCGTTTATACCGCGTTGATCGACGGCCAGTTAGCAGGCACAAGCAACAGTTTTCCCGGCGAACTGACGCTTCCCGGCGGCCAGCGCGTGCCGCATGCCGCTGTCACCCACGTCGGCGTTCTGCCCCACTTCAGCCGTCGCGGGGTGCTGCGGGCGCTATTCAGCCAGCAACTGGCCGATCTTCATCAGCAGGGCGTTGCTGTCGCCACGCTGCGCGCTTCACAGGGCACCATTTACGGGCGCTTTGGCTACGGTATTGCCACTGCGATTCAGGATCTGAGGATTGATAAACGCGAGCTGTCAGCGCTGCCGGCCGCCGAAGGTGATATTCGTCTTCTTCCGCACGCCGACGCCTGGGAGGCGCAGCAAACCGTCGTGACGCGCTATCCGCAGCACCGCGCCGGCACGTTGACCCGCTGGCCGCAGTGGTGGGCGCTCCAGCAGCATCGTCTGGCGCACAGCAACCTCAATCATTATGTGGCGCTGGCGCTGAAGAATGGCGAGCCGCAGGGCTTTGTGCGTTATCACGCCAGCCCCGACGATAACTGGTTGTATAGCACTGAGCGCACGCTGGTCGTTGACGATCTGCACGCCGCTGACCCGCAGATAGCCGCACAGCTGTTTGGCTATCTGCTGCAACTTGATATCGCGCGTTATGTCGAACTGCCGCACCGCCCGGTAGATGATGCCCTGCCGCTGCTGCTGACAAATCCCCGCGCGGTGCAGCACATCAGACGCATCGATGAAAGCTGGCTGCGAATACTCAATGTCGAACGGACGTTTAACGCCCGAGCTTTTGGCGACGGCGAGGCGCTCACGCTGGCGATTAATGATCCTCTGATTGAGGCAAATCATGGTATCTGGCGGCTGTCGTCTGACGGCATTCAGCGCCGCGACGGTCAGCCGGATATTTCACTGGGTATTGATGCCCTTGCCATGTTGCTGCTCGGCGAATATACGGCTCACCAGCTGGTAGCCGCGCGCCGTATTCAACCCCATCATTCGCAGTCCATCGTGCGTCTGACGCGCCTGCTGGGCTGCAATGACCATCCCTGGTCGGGAATTTTCTTCTAACACTTTCTGGAGATTTTTTGATGCACAGCATTCGTTGGTCCCTGATGGGCCAGGCCCTTTTTGTTGCCTTCATCACAAGCGCAACGGTTCCGGCATTTGCCGAAGAGGCTGCGCCGCAACCCGGTGGCACGCTGAAGATCGCCTCATTACAGCCGGATCTTGACGCCTTTGATCCGCTGACCGGCTACTCGGTTGACTCGTGGGAGATCCTGCGCGCGGTCACCCGTCAGCTGGTCACCTACCCCGGATCGACCCAAAGCCTGAAAGACGACACCACGCTGGTTGGCGATCTGGCAACATCATGGGACGTCAGCGCCGATGGCAAAACTTACACCTTCCACCTGCGCGACGGTATTCGCTTCGCCGGACCGACGACCCGGCCTATTGTGGCAAAAGATTTCGTCTACGCGATTAAGCGTTTTTGCGATCCCAACAAGCAGGTGGCGGCGGTAAACTACTTTAACCTTGCGTTCTCAGGATTTGCTGACTACTGCCAGGCGTTCAGTAAGGTCGCCACCGGCGATCTTGCCGCCAGTAAGGCGTTCATCGACGGCCACGAGATAGCCGGCGTCAGCGCGCCAGACGATAAAACGCTGGTGCTGCGCTCTGACAGTAAAAACTACGACTTTCTCAATATTCTGTCGATGAACTTTGTTACTCCGCTGCCGGAAGAGATTGCATCACGCTACTTCCCGGACTCTCAGGAGTTCCGCAAAAACTTTCCGTCCAGCGGTCCGTATGAAGTGGCCAGCTATGTCAGCGGCCAGAAGCTGTTATTAACCAAAGTAAAAGACTATAACCACGCGGAAGATCCGGCGCGTAAGGCCTGGGTTGACGCCATCGAGGTGAGTTTTACCGGCAACAATGAAGACAGCATACTACAGCGTATTCAGGCGGGCGATGCGGATCTTTCGCTGTACCTTGACGTACCGCCGCAGGCCGCGGTTCGTCAATATTTGCTGAAAAAAAGCCCGTACCTGCACGCCGCTAACAGCGGTGCGGCGAACTTCATTGCCATCAATGCTCAGCCGCAGGCGAAAAGCGCTGGCGCAACAGCCCTGCGCGATCTGCGCGTGCGCCAGGCGTTGGCCTACGCGGTGAACAAGTCGCACCTGGTCCAGGCGCAGGGGGGAAAAATAGCTGCCCTGCCGCTGGGGCAGATCATCACCAGTACCCTGCTCGGCCACACGCCGTTCGATCCTTACGCCACGACGGATAATAAAGGCGACCCGGAAAAAGCCAGCGCGCTGCTGAAAGAGGCCGGTCTGGCGAATGGGCTAACGCTGGATTTGGTTTATCGCGCCAATAACCAGTTCAGCACCCTGGCGGTGATCCTCAAAGAAGATTTGGCCCGCTCGGGGATCCGCCTGAATCTGATCCCGGTACCGCCGCCGCAGTTTATGGCGTATTTACAACGCCCGGAAAATCGCTGGGATCTTGCACTCGGTCAGACGTCCCCTGACTGGCAAGGTCCGGCGACGCGCATGCTGCTCGGCGGCTGGCTGAATTCAGATGCGTCACCCTGCGGGCGCGGCAATGTCTACGCCATTTGCTACAGCAATAATAAGCTGAACCAGCTGGCAAAGCAGGCCTACAGCTCCGACGCCCCTGGTCCCGTCTGGCAGGAAGCCGATCGCCTGGTCTCCGCTGACCTGCCGTGGATCCCGCTGTTTGAGAAACGCCGCATTGCAGTGACGTCTGAACGCGTCACCAACTGGACGTGGTCGTCACTGGCGACCCAGGCTGATATTACCAATATTGCGCTGAAGCCTTAAGGAGCCGTCATGCCATTACTCACTGTACGCGACTTAACCATTGGACTTGATCCGCAGAATACGCTGGTCCAGGGCGTCAGTTTTCACGTCGAGCCGGGCGAAACGCTGGCTGTGGTAGGCGAGTCAGGCTCCGGAAAAAGCCTGAGTCTGCTGGCGGTGCTTAGCCTGTTGCCGACACAAATGCGCGTGCAGGGAGAGATTGTCTTTAACGACCAGCCGCTGCACGCCTTAACGACGAATCAAAAGCGCCAGCTGCGCGGCGCGCAGATAGGCTACGTGTCGCAGGATCCTCTCAGCAATCTGCACCCGCTGAAAAGCGTCGGGCGGCAAATCGAGGAGGCGATCCTCGCTCACCGACGTATAGGGCGTAAGGCTCTGCGTACGCAGGTGCTATCACTACTGGCGGAGGTGGGCATTACGGATGCCGCCCGCCGTTATCACCATCGTCCGGCGAAATTCTCCGGCGGCCAGCGCCAGCGGGTGATGATCGCCATTGCTATTGCGTTAAATCCGTCGCTGATTATCGCTGATGAACCCACGACCGCGCTGGATGCCACCGTCCAGGCTTCCATTCTGCGCCTGTTGAAGCGGCTCCAGCGCCAGCATGGCTGTGCGCTGGTGTTTATCAGCCACAACCTGCGCGTGGTGGCTGATATTGCCGACCGGATCGTGGTAATGCAGCGCGGTCAGATTGTTGAACAGGGAGCTACACGCGCCCTGTTTGACGCACCGCAGCATGACTATACCCGCTCGCTGCTGCAGGCAGGCTGGCACCCGCGCGTCCCGTCACCCTTTCAATACGACGAGGCGATGCCGCTTCTGGAGGTGAGTCAGGTGGCGCGTAGCTTTGTCAAACCTTCGTGGCTCTGGCCGGCAAAAGCCGCTGCGCCGGTCCTGGACGGCATCAGTTTTAGTCTGCATGAGGGGGAAATTCTCGGCCTGGTCGGTGAATCCGGCTCCGGAAAAAGTACGCTGGGGCGCATTGTCGTCGGACTGGATCGCCCGGATAGCGGTACGTTGAGGCTGGCGGGCCAGCCGTGGACGGCGCCCGCCAGTCATCATCCGGAACGCCACGCGGTGCAGATGGTGTTTCAGGATCCCTACAGCAGCCTCAATCCACGGCGGCGCATTGATGACACGCTAGCACAACCGTTGCAGCTAACCGCCCTGCGCGAGCGAGGTCAGCTGCTGTCGCCGCTGGCGCTAAGAGAGGCTATCGACGATTTGCTGGCGCAGGTCGAGCTGCCCGCTGTAACGGCCATACGCTACCCATCGCAGCTGTCCGGCGGCCAGCGCCAGCGGGTGGTTATTGCTCGTGCACTGGCGATGAAACCCAGGCTTATCGTCGCCGATGAGGCGGTGTCGGCGCTGGATATCACCACCCAGCACCGCATCATTCAGCTGTTTACCCGGCTGCGTAACCGCTATGGCTTGTCACTTCTGTTTATTTCGCACGATCTTGATGCGGTTGCCGCGCTGTGCGATCGCGTAATGGTACTGCAGGCAGGACGCATCATCGAACAGGGCAGCACCGAGCAGATTTTTCAACGGCCCCGGCATGCATGGACGCGCCTGTTGCTGGCGGCCATTCCCGGCACCGGCCAACAATTCAGTAAGGAGGTGGCCTATGAGCCAGCCGCTGCTCTCTGAACCGCTTGCCCTCCCGCCGGTGGCGTTCTGGCAGAGGCTGTTGCGCGCACCGGGCGCCCGTCGTGGACTGGTGATTGTGGTAGTGATGATCCTTGCGGCGCTAGCTGCGCCACTGGTCGCTGCATGGCTGGGGCATAGTGAAACCGGACAGTTTCGTGATAGCGCGCTGTCGGATATGGGTCTGCCCGTAGGGCCGGGCGCAGCGTTTCCGCTTGGCGCGGATGATAACGGTCGCGACGTGCTGGTGCGCACCCTGTACGGCACCCGCATTTCGCTGCTGATTGCCGTCCCCGCCACCACTCTGGCAATGCTGATTGGCCTTTTCGTCGGGCTGTTTAGTGGCTATCGCGGCGGGCACACTGACGCGGTGTGTCAACAGCTGATCAATCTGGTGCTTTCGTTTCCATTCGTAGTTACCGCACTCAGCCTGCTGGCACTGAACC
>Ga0302347_1003069_pt1 | contig 15498 bp, 14 predicted proteins | sample PhyWR1_FD_202178 | JGI IMG/M metagenome (GOLD analysis project Ga0302347, IMG submission 202178) | Leaf surface microbial communities from wheat plants in UC Gill Tract Community Farm, Albany, California, United States - DLSL W.R1 (v2)... | ecosystem: Host-associated > Plants > Phyllosphere >...
TTTAAATAAAGTATTTAAAATTATTCCAAATCCTATTGATTCTAAATTGTTTCAAAATAATTTTCAGTATTCCCCAACTAGTCAAAATATCTTGTATTTTGGAAGTTTGATTCGAAAAAAAGGACTCCTTGAATTGCCGTTAATTTTTAATAAAGTAATTGAAACATACCCTGAAGCTAAATTAATTTTAGTAGGCAAAGATGTTCCGGATATTATTTCCGGAAATTCTTCAACATGGGAAATGATGATGAAACTTTTTTCAGAGAAAGCATTAAAGAATGTAGAGTATTTAGGAAGTGTTCCTTATGAACAGATAAAACAAAAAATTCAGCAATCAAAAATATGTGTTTTTCCATCTTTTGCAGAAGCCTTTCCTGTTTCATGGCTTGAAGCGATGGCAATGGAAAAACCAATTATAGCATCTAATATTGGTTGGGCAAATGAAATGATTGATGAAGGGAAAAACGGATTTTTGGTCAATCCAAAAGATCACGATTTATATGCTCAAAGAATAATTGAATTTTTAGAAAATGAAAAACTTTGTTTAGAAGCAGGAAAATTTGCAAGAATAAAAGTCGAAGAACATTTTGATATAAAGATTTTAGCAAAGAAAAATATTGAGTTTTATAAAACGTTTAAAAAATAAACCAGTAAAGAGAAAAAATGAAACTGAATGAATTTGTAACAAATAAAGGAGAGGTTATTCTTTATAATGGTCAGCCTAATTTAGATAAATTAGAACTACTTGCTTTAGGTGCCGGCGATATTTGGCATAGTTCTTTTGAGCAAGGCTATAAAAATGCTTTCCCTGAATTAGTATATCAAACAGCTGTTTTTTTTATTTATATTAACGACTTTGATAATCTTGACGAATGTGTGAGTTGGAGAATTAATCCAAATCAATTTGCAGTTCGTAAGTCGGTTTGGGAAACACTTAAAGGATTTGATTCTGAATATAAAAATCTACAGCTTCAGGCATTAGATTTTGGGTATAATGCACTTAGAAATTCAGCCGCAATACCGTTATATGTAAAAGGGCTTTTTAGAGAAAATTTTCAAGAGAAAATAATTATAACTGAAAAAGACAGGTACATTTTTTTTAGAAAGAATTTTAAAATAGATCATTCCATTTTTATGTTATATAGAAAAGGATTCTGGAAATGGAAAGAATGGAACGCCTTTTTTTGGGCTAAGAAAAATTTTAAAGAAACAAAAAATAGACCTGTTGTAAAACCTCGTCAATTATTAGAAATAGAAGGAAATCCAACTGTTAGTTACATTATTCCAACGATGATGCGTCAGGAATTTACTTTACAGTTGTTGAAAGATTTAGCTGTTCAAACCTATCCGGTTTCTCAGGTTGTTGTTGTAGATGCTACTCCTGAAAATTCAAGAAATGAGAAATTATATTGGGAAAACAAATTTCCTTTTGAATTGATCGTAAAATGGCAGGAAACAAAAGGTAGTTGCCGTGCACGAAATGAAGCTATAGAATTGTGTACTGGCGACTATATTGTTTTTGGAGATGATGATGTTTGCGTTCAGCCCGATTTTATAAAAAATCATATCAAATTATTACAAACTTATAAAGTAAATGCTTGTAATGGTTTGGATATTCGAGCAGATAATATGCAACAAGGATTAAAAGATTTGAATCATAAACTTCTTCAACTTGGAGAATCACGTTGGAAAGTTGGAACAGATGTAGGTTTTAGTAATGCAAACTCTTGTGTTAAAACAGTATATGTTAGAAAACTAGTTGGTAACGATATTAATTTTGACGGAGGTTATGGTGAGGATAGTGATTTTGGATTTTCATTAGTCAAATTGGGACAAATAGTGATTTTAAATCCTTTTTCTCCTAATTTGCACTTAAAACCTCCTGTTGGGGGATATCGATTTTGGGGAAGTCAGGCTAGAATTACCGGAAAGAAAAGAAAAACTCAGCCTTGGGAATTGGATACTCCGGTTAAGCATATTACTCCCGTTCCTAGTCCTACAGTTATGTATGGAATTATGAAGCATTTTACACCGCAACAGGTATTAGAATATAAGCATAAACACTTCTTTTTGTATCTTTTTAAAGGTTCAAAAAAAGGCTTTTTGTATCGTTTTTTTAGAATACCTTATAAATATCTTCAGTTTAAAAAATCGCTATTTTATGCTGAAAAATTAAAAGATTTAGGAATTAGACATCATTAAAAATGAAATTTTCTTTAATTATTTGTACTTATATGCGCCCTGAACCATTGATTGAATTATTGCAGTCGGTTAAAAGACAGGTTTTATATCCAGACGAAATTTTAATTATTGATGGGTCTTCAAATCAATTGACTGAACAGATTTTGAACAAAAATAGTTTCGAAAATTTAAAGTATTTTTTGGTAGATGATAAAAATAGAGGACTTACTAAACAACGAAATTTTGGAGTACAAAAAGTACTAGACTCATCAGAAATTATTTGCTTTCTGGATGATGATACTATTTTAGAACCAGATTATTTTGCTGAAATTATAAAAACATTTGAGATTAATAAAGAGGTTTCAGGTATTGGAGGAGTTGCAGTTAATGAAACCAGATGGAAAATTCAGGAACAAAATATAGTTTACAATAAAAATAAGTTTTATTTATTTGAAGGTTATTATTATAAAGAAGGTTTAAGAAATGTTGTTCGAAATTTTTTAGGTCTTCAATCTAATTTAGGTCCTGGAAAAATGCCATTATATTCGCATGGAAGGACTTGTGGATTTCCATTAACAGGAAAAACATATGAAGTAGATTTGTTAATTGGAATGTCAATGTCATTTCGAAAAAATATCTTTGATAAAATTAGTTTTTCAAAATTTTTTGAAGGTTATGGCTTATATGAGGATGCAGATTTTAGCTTGAGAGCATTACAGTTTGGAAAGAACGTTATAAATACGAATGCAAAACTAGCACATTATCATGCAGCATCTGGAAGACCCAACCATTATAAATATGGCAAAATGGTGGTAAGAAATGGTTGGTATGTTTGGAGAATAAAAAATCCAAATCCAAAATTAAAAGATTATTTAAAATGGAACGCAATTACAATTTTACTTACATCTATTAGATTTATTAATGCTGTTACAGATCGTAATAAAAAAAAGGCTTTTACTGAAGCAATAGGAAGAACTGTAGGTGGGTGGAGCTTATTGTTTAATAAACCCAAAAAAGTTTAACGAAACAAAATGAAATTTGTAATAGTAACTAATGTCAATCATGTACAAAGTAAAAGCCAATATTTTGGTTATGCTCCATATGTTCGTGAAATGAACATATGGCTAAAACATATCGACAAAGTTATTATTGTTGGTCACTCATCTGACAAAAAACCGACAGCAATTGATATTGCATATCAACACAATAATATTGATTTTAGAAAGGTTCCGGATTTTAATTTTACTAGTTTTAAAAATAATTTATTATCTCTTTTAAAACTACCAACATTACTATGGCAAATATTTTTTGCAATGAAAGAAGCAGATCACATTCATTTGCGATGTCCAGGAAATATGGGTTTGTTGGGATGTCTGGTTCAAATTCTTTTTCCTAATAAAAAGAAAACTGCAAAATATGCAGGAAATTGGAACTCAAAAAGTAAACAACCTTGGACATACAAACTACAAAAATATATTTTAGGGAATACCTCCTTAACTAAAAATATGCAGGTTTTGGTTTACGGAGAATGGCAAAATCAATCTAAAAATATAAAACCATTTTTTACTGCTACTTATTCAGAATCAGAAAAAGAGATTATTGATAAAAAAGGATTTGATCAAACAATTGAGATTATTTTTGTTGGAGGTTTGGTTGTAGGTAAAAATCCATTGTATGCTGTAAAATTAGTAGAAAAATTGATTGAAAGAGGATATAAAGTATCCCTAAATTTATATGGAGAAGGAATAGAAAGAGTTAATTTAGAACAATATATTGATGAGCATAAACTAAAAGCTTATGTGTTTTTAAAAGGCAACCATAATCAAGAAGTAATCAAAAAAGCATATCAGAATAGCCATTTTGTTATATTACCATCAAGAAGTGAAGGTTGGCCAAAAGCAATAGCAGAAGGTATGTTTTTTGGGTGTGTCCCTATAGCTACTAAAGTTTCTTGTGTTCCTTACATGCTTAATTTTGGAAACAGAGGTGTTTTGTTAGAAATGAATTTAGATTCCGATTTAATTCAAATAAAAGAAATTCTTGAAAACGAAGATATTTTTATAAATAAAAGTAAGCTGGCTGCTGAATGGTCACAAAACTACACTACAGATTTTTTTGAAGTCGAAATTAAAAAACTTTTAGAATGAGAGTAGTGCAAATTATAGATTCACTTGACGCGGGAGGTGCAGAGCGAATGGCAGTTAGTTATGCAAATGCGTTGGGAGAAAAATTAACATTTTCTGGCTTAATTGCAACTAGAAAAGAAGGAATTCTGAAAAATCAAATTGATAAAGAAGTATCCTATTTGTTTTTGAAAAAAAAAAAGAGAATTGATTTTGGTGCGATACTTCGTTTAAAAAAATATATTACTGAGAACAAAATTGATATAATTCATGCTCACAGTTCTTCCTTTTTTATAGCAGTTTTAGTTAAACTAATACTTCCAGGAATCAAAATAGTTTGGCATGATCATTATGGAAAACGTTCAAAAGAAACTAAAAAAGAAAATAGGGTTTTAATACTTTTGTCGACTTTTTTTTCTTCTATTTTTGTAGTTAATCTTCAGTTGCTGAAATGGAATGAAAAGAATATGAATTGTTCTAACGTAATGTTTATACCTAATTTTGCGACTTCAAAAAATACTTCAAAAGAAACGAGCTTGAAAGGGATTGAAGGTAAACGAATTATTTTTTTAGCAAATTTAAAGAATCCTAAAAACCATATTTTAATTTTAAAAGCTTTTCAGGATTTGAATTTAAAACAATTGGGATGGAGTTTGCATTTGGTAGGAAAAGATTATTTGGATTTTTATTCTGATTCAATAAAAAAATTTATAAAGAATTATTCATTGGATAATGATATACATTTGTATGGTTCAAAAAATGATATAAAATATATTTTATCGCAGGCCTCAATAGGAGTTTTAGCTTCAACAGAAGAAGGATTTCCTGTAACATTACTTGAATACGGTTTAGAGAATCTGGCTGTTTTATCTACAAACGTTGGTTATTGCGATACTGTAATCAAAGATAATTATAGTGGTTTATTATTTAATCCAAACTCTGACATTGAAATAAAGGAACAATTTAAAAAAATTACTGAAAACGAGTTGCTTAGAAAAGAACTTGGAGAAAACTTAAAAAAATCAATTCTTAAAAATTACTCTAAAGAATTAGTGATAGAAAAGTTGATTTTGGCTTATAAAAAAAACACATAATGAAAAGTTTTTCATTGTCATATATTTATTTGGTTTTAATTCACTGTGCAATTGCATTAGTTGTTTTTACAATTCCTTTTGTGTCAAAAATATATGCACTTTTAATTCCTATTATTGGTTTCTATATTGTATACAAATCAAGAGATAAAAATAATGAAGTGCTGATATTTGCAGCATACCTTGTAGGAGTTGAGGTTTTTCTAAGAATGACAGGTGGAAATTTTAACAATGAATATGTAAAATTTGGGGTTGTTTTTTTTATGCTTTTAGGTATGATTTATAGCAATTTTTCTACGAATGCTTTTATTTACTGGTTTTTCCTTATTTTGTTAGTTCCAGGTATTCTTTTGACATTTACTTCAGAAAATTATAATATTGATGTAAAAAAGTCCTTGGTATTTAATTTATCCGGACCGGTTTGTCTGGCAATATCGTCGATCTACATGTTTAAAAGAAAAATTTCATTTGCTGATTTACAAAATATTGTAATTGCAATGGGATTACCAATTTTAACCACAACAACTTATTTGTTTTTGTATAATCCTAGTGTAAGAGATGTAGTTACTGGTACTCAATCCAATTTTGAAACTTCCGGCGGATTTGGACCAAATCAGGTTTCGACAATTTTAGGTTTAGGAATTTTTATTTTTTTTACACAATTTCTATTATTCTCAAAGTCAAAGAAAATAATGTTTCTAAATGCATTTATCTTACTTTTTATAAGTTATAGAGGTATTGTGACATTTTCACGAGGTGGTGTTATTACAGGTGTAATTATGATTGCTTGTTTGCTCTTACTTTTGTTTTCTCTCTCAAATGCAAAAGGGAAAGGTAAATTTATATTAGTTTTTATTATAACTGGTTTAATGGGGTTAGGAATCTGGACTTATAGTTCAATACAAACAAGTGGTCTTATCGAAAAACGTTATGCAAATCAGGATGCAAGAGGAAGGGTGAAAAAAAGTGCTTTGAGTGGTAGAGAAAATATTATGGATTCTGAAATAAAACTCTTTTTAGATAACCCTATAACAGGCGTAGGAGCAGGAGTAGGGAAAGAAATGCGAAAAAATGATTTTGCAGGAGATGTTGCATCTCATAATGAGATTACCAGACTATTTGCTGAACATGGGGCATTTGGAATTATTGCTTTTGTTATATTATTTATCACACCACTCATTATTTACATAAACAATAGGCAGCATTTATATCTTTTGCCTTTTTTTGTTTTTTGGCTTTTAACCATAAATCATGCCGCGATGAGAATTGCTGCCCCTGCATTTGTATACGCTTTGACCCTTCTTTCAGTTCAATTTAAGATTCCTGAAAAAATAGTAGATAAGACAGATTAATTTCTTTTTTAATACATTTGCAGGAGATTAAAGCCCCTTAATTCTACCTAAAATATGCGTTCAAAAAATAAAATGCATTTCGAAATTTCAGAACGAAAAGTTTTACTTTTTGTTTTTGACGCTATTTTTGTTTTAGCAGCTTTGTATTTGCTGAATTCTTTTTTAGATTATAACTATTTTACATTTGAATTAGAAACCATTTATAGACCACTTATGTTAGTTGGTTATTTATATATTTTTGGTACTATATTGGAAATGTATAATTTACAAGTTGCAAGTAATCAATTTCAAATTCTTAAAAGTACCGTACTTACCGTTTCTTTTACGGTTTTGGTGTATTTGCTAACTCCTGTTTTGTCTCCCGAACTCCCAAAGCAAAGATTGATTATTCTTATTTTTTATCTCACATTATTATTAACGATCTTATCCTGGCGTTTTTTCTATGCTTTATTTCTGGCATCGCATCGATTTTCTCAGAATGTGGTTTTAATATGTGATCAGGATCAGGTTGAAGAATTGGTTTTAGGACTGGAAAATGTAGATCCTCATTATAAAATAATTGGTTTTGTCAACTCAGATTCTGTTTCTGACGAAAATACTAATTTTCATTTCGTAAAAGAAATTAAAAAGACAAATCTGGAATCTTTTGTGGTCAATAATAATGTTGCTGAAATTGTGATTGCCTCAAAAAAAACAGATGGAATTACTGCCGATTTGTACCAACAATTGCTCCATTTGCTTGAATCTGGAAATATTATCAGAGAATATACACAAGTTTATGAGAGTAAAACACAACGAATTCCGATGCAATACATTGCCAGAGATTTCTATCGTTTTTTCCCTTTTAGCCGAAGTAATAATAATAAACTGTATTTATTTCTAATTCGATTTTTAGAATTTGTATTTTCATTTACCGGACTTTTTGCTTGTGCTATTTTTATTCCGTTTATATATTTTATAAATTTTTTTGCTAATCGCGGAAGTTTGTTTTACACACAAGATCGCGTTGGTAAAAACGGTGTTATTTTCAAAATATATAAGTTTCGAACCATGATTGAAGCTTCTGAAAGTAACGGCGCCGTTTTTGCAGTTCCAAACGATAAACGTGTAACTCCATTTGGGAAATTTATGCGTAAATCCAGAATAGACGAACTGCCACAGTTTTTTAATGTTTTAATAAACGATATGGCGGTAATTGGGCCAAGACCTGAAAGACCATTTTTTGTAGAAGAAATAGCCAGAATAATGCCTTTCTACGAAACACGCCACGTTATAAAACCAGGACTTACCGGATGGGCTCAGGTAAATTATTCTTATGGAGAATCAATAGACGAGAGTTTAATAAAACTTCAGTATGATTTATATTACATCAAACATCGAAGTGTTTTCCTCGATTTGAGTATTACTTTAAAAACCATTACTACCGTTTTATTTTACCGAGGACAATAGGTTAAATAATAATCGGAATCCGTTTTTTATTTCTGATGGCAACTCTTACCAACACAAAACCACTTGTAATTATCATTGGTAAAACAATTAAAAAATGAGCTTTGTTTAGCATAAAAATGCTGTAAACGATTAAGAAAATTAAATGTAAAACAGCAAAACGATACGTCCATCTTTTATTTTTTGCAATCGAAATAAAAATCAAAATTAAGAGTAACGGACTAAATAAAAGCACATTGTAATTCATCGCCAATTCCTGGTGAAAAGAATAAAATCCTACCGAAACAAAGAAAACTCCAATTAAAGATAAAATCGAAAGATAAATTTTGTCAATTGTTTTATTGTGCGCCAAAACAACAAAACCTAAAATAAAAATATAGGTATAAATGTTGTTCCACCAGGATGTTGGCGTCTCTTTTTCAAAACTCAATAAAGTCTTACTCTCATCAGCCAAAAGATGACCTTCGTAAGTAGTTTTTTCTAAACTGTTTTTTAATTCAAAAGGTAGAAAAATTCTAGTTCCCAATTGATCCACTTTTGTTCCAAAAATGATACTTGTTGCTAATTGATCATAAAAATGGCCATTGAAATAAGGGAATAATATCGAACGATACGTTTTGTCTGTATCTTCTTTTTTAACGATAATGTTTCCTTTTAAGGTTTTGTTGATCACATCAACAACCATTGAAGTACAGTTTTTGTCAATAAATTTATAAGTGTAAAATCTTTTGTCAGATAATAAAACATCATTCAATTCATTAAAAAGTTTTTGTTTTAAATCTTGAGAAATCAATAATTCTTGCTCAAAAACACTTCTCTTCTCATACGTATATTCATTTAAAAAATCTGGAAACGAATGCGCAGCTACAAAATACTGTAAATCTCCTTTAGCGAATTTGGCAACAAAATTGGGCGTTCTAAAATCGAAAGTTCCATAATTATAAACGACGTCAAGATTGTTTATTGGGTCAGCAACACGAATAGCCGTATGTCCAAAATAAGAATAAGTTTCATTCCCCAATCCACAAGTCAAAACGCTTACTTTTGTGTATTGAGATAACGGAATGCTTTGGCTAAAACCAGTAAAACTTAGTAATAATAGTAAACAAAAAAGTGTTTTTTTGAAAATTACATTTTTCATGATTTAAAAAATTTATAAAGTTTAATGGTTTTGAATATTATCTAAAGATACCTAAATCTACTTTTAAGGAAAAAATATTAGAGTATAAAGCTGTACTTTGATTTCCTAAATCGGTTAACGCATAATCGACTTGAATTCCTTTATATTTAAAACCAAGCCCGATATTAGGTTGAAAGCTTAATTTCTCAGTATTGTCTAATTGCATTACATTTTGAAAATTTCCCGCTCCGGCCCTTAAAAAAACAAGATCTGTATAACCAAATTCAAAACCAATTGCAGGATCGATACTAACCACTTTAGAAGAAATAATATCATTAGTTTGTTCAAAGCGCATGTTTAAATTTGCTGTTGCTAGAAGGCTGTAATCATTATGAAAATCAAATTTCTTTGAAACTCCTAATTGCGCTTTTGGTAGCGTAATTTCTGTACTTTCAGGCAATTCATTATTTTCTCCCGGAATTGCATTGGCAATTTTTGCATATTCTTCTTCATCAATATTCCAGATATTATAAGTCGTAGTAATATCGCGAAGCATTAGACCAAAATTCCATCCGTTTCGCTCAAATTGAAGTCCAATATCAAAACCAAAACCCCAGGAATTGGCAAATTTTCCAATAACTCTTCTAATTATTTTTGCGTTTACACCATATTGAAAACCTTCGACAGGTAATTCTCTGGCATAAGAAAAAGTAAAACCATAATCTGCAGTCGAAAACAAACGAATTCTATTATAATCAATATTTCCCTGACTATCGATTAATTGCGTAGTATCCATAATATCGTCGACTCCAAAACGAATCATCGAGATTCCCCACGCGCTTCGGTCATCAATTGGGCTTGCATAACCAATATAATCGTATTGCGCAATATTGGCAAAATAACTAGTGTGCATTAAAGAAATTTGATGATCTTCGAGATTGATCAAACCAGCCGGATTCCAATATCCAGCATTAACATCATTTGTAGAAGCGACAACAGCACTCGACATTCCTAACGCAGCAGCGTCGACACCAATATTCATGAACTCGTTCGAATATTTTCGAACAGTTTGTGCATATTGTAGTGTGCAACTCCAGAATAATAAAAGCGCTAAGATTTTTTTCAACGGATGTTTTTTTTAGACAAATAGATGTCTTTAATTTTTATCAAAAATATAATATTTTACGCATCTAATTAATGCCTTTTTACAAATATTGAAAAAGCCAGAATTGTGAATAAAAAAACTCTTTCAAAAACGCATTTTTCATGGAGTTATTATGCTAAATTTGTTGTTTAGCATTTATCAAAAAAAACTCTAATATGAATATCAAAAAGCACATTCCAAATCTAATTACCCTAATTAATCTTTTTTGTGGCTGCGTCGCTATCGTTTTTGTTTCAAAAGCTATTGAAACAGGAGATTCATTCAACTACGAAATGGCTTTTTATATGGTTTGCTTAGGAATCTTTTTTGATTTTTTTGATGGTTTTTTTGCCCGTTTATTCAAAGTTTCAAGTCCACTTGGGTTACAATTAGACTCTTTGGCAGATATGGTAACGAGCGGTGTTGCGCCGGGTTATGTAATGTATAGTTTGTTTTTAAGTAGCGGACATCAGCTGGGAACAAGTACTTTTATTCCATTTTTAGGATTTATTGTAACTTTAGGATCTTGCTATCGTTTGGCCAATTTCAATATTGATACACGTCAGACCGATTCATTTATTGGTTTACCAACGCCGGCAAACTCACTTTTTATTTTAAGCCTTCCCTTAGTTTTAAAATTTTCAGATTCTCTAATTTTGCTTGAAATCCTCACAAATCAATGGGTTTTGTTAGCCATTACTTTGTGTAGTGCATATATCTTGAATGCCGAAATTCCGTTGTTTTCTTTAAAGGTTAAAAAGTTTAATTTAAAAGATAATGCGTTGCAGATTGTATTCTTATTGCTTTCTTTCGTTTTACTTTTATTATTTCACTTTGGAGCAATTCCTTTAATCATCATCTTTTATGTATTGTTATCAATCATAAATAATATGTTTCTGAAAAAGTAGTTTTATTCGAATGGCAAGAAAAACCACAAGACGAACTTCATATTCTCGGAAAACACAACCAAGCCGATCATTTTTTAGCAAAGTAATCCGTTTTATTGTGTTCTCGTTTTTAATAGCCTTGTTTTTAGGAACGATTTATCATTATCGTGCAGGATTGGCTTATTATCTCGGATTTAAAACTGAAAAAGTTTTAGATGAAGATGAGGTAGATAAGCATCTTTCAGACGTTCGAAACATCCGTGTTCTTGAAAATCATAAAGGCAAAGTTATCGGAATCGATGTTTCTGAATTTCAGGGAAAAGTAGATTGGGAAGAAGTCGAAATTCTGGACGAAAAATATCCTGTACAATTTGTTTTTATACGTGCAACAGCTGGAAACGACCGTGTTGACAGACAATTTAAACGAAATTGGGAAGGAGTAAAAGAAAACAAAATAATGCGTGGTGCTTATCATTATTATCGTCCAAACGAAAATTCGATTGAGCAGGCAAACCTTTTTATTAAAACCGTAAAATTGCAAAAAGGAGATCTTCCGCCAGTTTTAGATATTGAAAAATTACCAAAAAACCAGCCTTTAGACAGTTTGAAAAAAGGTTTGAAAAGATGGCTAACAAAAGTCGAAAAACATTATCAGGTGCGCCCAATAATATATTCCGGAGAAAGATATTATTCTGATTTTTTAAAAGAAGAATTTGGAGAATATTTATTTTGGATAGCCAATTATAATTTCTACCGAGAAAAAATTGAAGACGACTGGCTGTTTTGGCAATTTACAGAAAAAGCTTCTCTGCCTGGAATCAAACATCGGGTAGATGTTAATATTTATAATGGAGATATCGAACAGCTGCAGTTTATTACTGTGGAATAATATTGATCAGTGGTCAGTTTTTTAGTTTTCAGATTTTTCTAAAAAAAAAATCAGTTTTTTAGTAATCAGATTGAAACTGAATACTAAAAAACTGAACACTATTTACTTTTTAAGAACTGATCACTAAAAACCTGACCACTGAATACTTTCTTAAAACTCCAATTTCTTTTTACGAAGCTCGAAGTTTTGTCCAAGATAAACACGGCGAACCATTTCATCTTCTACCAATTCTTCCGGAACACCCGCTTTTAGGATTCCTCCTTCAAACATTAAGTAAGTTTTGTCCGTAATTGCTAACGTTTCCTGAACGTTGTGATCGGTAATTAAAATTCCGATATTTTTATTTTTTAACTGAGCAACAATTCTTTGTATATCTTCAACCGCAACCGGGTCAACTCCGGCAAAAGGTTCATCCAGTAAAATAAATTTAGGATCTGTTGCCAGTGCACGGGCAATCTCGGTACGACGACGTTCCCCTCCCGAAAGTAAATCTCCACGGTTGGTGCGAATATGTTCTAAGCTAAATTCTTCAATTAAACTTTCCATTTTGGCGATTTGCTCTTCTTTAGAAAGTTTTGTCAATTGCAAAACGCTAAGAATATTATCTTCAATACTTAATTTTCTAAAAACCGAAGCTTCCTGCGCCAAATAACCAATTCCTTGTTGTGCACGTTTGTACATTGGATAATCAGTAATGTTCAAATCATCAAGATAAATGTTTCCCTGATTTGGTTTAACCAATCCAACAATCATATAAAAAGAAGTTGTTTTTCCTGCACCATTTGGTCCCAAAAGTCCAACGATTTCTCCTTGATTTACTTCAACAGAAATTCCTTTTACAACACTACGTCCTTTGTAGGTTTTGATTAAATTATCGGCTCTTAATTTCATTTTTTAAGTTTAATCGTTTAATCGATAAATCGTTTATTCGCTACAAATTAACGAATAAACGATTCAAGAGTTAAACGTATTAACAATTATTTATTTCCCGTTTCTTCTAAAGCTTCCCAGAATTCATAAGCTCTTCTTAAATGTGGGATTACGATTGTTCCTCCAACAAGAGTAGCGATTCCCATTGCTTCCATCATTTCTTCTTTAGAGACACCTTCTTTGTAACTCGTTTCCAAATGGTATTTTACACAATCGTCGCAACGCAAAACAGCCGAAGCAACAAGACCTAATAATTCTTTTGTTTTTACATCAAGAGCTCCCGGTGCATAAGCATTGGTGTCAAGATTAAAAATTCGCTTTACAATTTTGTTATTGTCAGCTAATAATTTTTCGTTCATTTTAGAACGATAGTCGTTAAATTCTTGAATCAATTCAGACATTTTCTTTCAATTTATTTTTATATACAACCTTCGAAATCCAAATACTGATTTCGTAGATAATTAACATTGGGATAGCAACAATAGTTTGACTTACTACATCCGGAGGTGTTACGATAGCTGCAACAATTAAAATAATAACTACAGCATATTTCCAATATTTTCTCAAAAATTCAGGAGTTACCAAACCTAATTTGGTTAAGAAATAAATGATAATTGGAAGTTCAAAAAACAAACCACTTGCCAAAATACTCGTTTTAACCATTCCCATATATGATTCTAATGTAAATTGGTTTTTAACCACATCACTAATAGAGAAAGTTGCAACGAAATTAACAGACATTGGGATCACGACAAAATAGCCAAAAATCACTCCTAAAAAGAAAAGTAAGGAAGAAGTGAAAATGAAAATTTTAGCATTTTTTCTTTCTTTTTCATACAAAGCCGGACTAATAAATTTCCAGACTTCCCATAAAATATAAGGGAAACCAAGTATGAAACCTGCCAAAAGACACATCCATACAAAAATGTTTACCTGACCTTCCATTTCAGTATTCTGAATGATAAAGTTCAGTTCGGTGATACAAATGCTGTCTGCGAATCCTAACTGATGCGATAGGTCGCAAAACCATTGATAAGTGAAAAATGTAGGTCTGATTGGGCCTAAAATAATTTCATCAAATAAATAATCACTAAAAAAATAAGTGACAAAAGCCATTATACATATTGCAAATGTGCTTCTAACTAATAACCATCTTAGTTCTTCAAGATGGTCCAAAAATGACATCTCGCCAAGGTTTTTCTTTGCCATTATACGATTCCTTCTTTTAAAATGTCATGTAAATGTAATACTCCTTTGTATTCGCCTTCGTCAGCAACAATAAGTTGCGTTATTGCGAAGTCTTCTAAAATATTTAATGCATCAACCGCCATAGTTTCCGAAGATACTACTTTAGGATTTTTAGACATAATGTCTTTTGCAGTCAAATCTGCAATAGTATCTACGTCGTTTAGCATTCTTCGGATGTCTCCATCTGTAATAATTCCGATAATTTTATTGTCTTCTATTACTGCAGTAACTCCTAATCTTTTTTCAGAGATCTCAAAAATAGCTTTTTTGATCGACGTGTCCGGACTAACTGAAGGTTTTAATGAATGTTCAATCATGTCTTTAACACGAAGCAATAATTTTTTTCCTAAAGCTCCACCCGGATGATAAACCGCAAAATCCTCGGGTTTAAAATCGCGCATTTCCATCAAACAAACCGCCAGAGCATCACCCATTACAAGCTGAGCTGTGGTACTATTTGTTGGAGCAAGATTTATTGGGCAGGCTTCCATTTCTACTGTTGTGTTCAAAACATAATCTGAACCTTTTGCTAAAAACGAAGTCACGTTTCCGGTCATTCCAATTAAAATATTTCCAAAGCGTTTTAATAAAGGTACTAAAACTTTTATTTCAGGACTGTTTCCGCTTTTTGAAATACAAATTATAATGTCATCATTTTGAATCATTCCTAAATCGCCATGAATTGCTTCAGAAGCGTGCAAAAACATAGATGGTGTTCCGGTAGAGTTAAAAGTAGCAACCATTTTTTGAGCAATGATGGCACTTTTTCCTATTCCTGTAACAATTAATCGGCCCTTAGATTCGTAAATGCGTTGAGTAGTTTCGTAAAAATTTTCGTCCAGAAAATCAATTAGTTTTGTAATTGCCTCACTTTCAGATAGTATTGTTTTTTTGGCAATTGCCAATATATTTTCTTTTGTGATCAAAACAGAATATTTAAAATTTGTATGTATAAAAGAAAGTTGTATCTTTATGTGTTGCAAATTTATACAAAATACCATTAATATAAAGAATGAATTCAAACGAAATTGAAATACACAAGGAATTAAAGAAGTATTTCGGCTTTAGCCAATTTAAGGGCTTGCAG
>Ga0302347_1003071_pt1 | contig 15491 bp, 12 predicted proteins | sample PhyWR1_FD_202178 | JGI IMG/M metagenome (GOLD analysis project Ga0302347, IMG submission 202178) | Leaf surface microbial communities from wheat plants in UC Gill Tract Community Farm, Albany, California, United States - DLSL W.R1 (v2)... | ecosystem: Host-associated > Plants > Phyllosphere >...
TTGCGCGTGAGGATGAGCATGGTGCGCTGACCCAGTATCAATGGGACAGCGTGGGTCGGTTGATCCGCGTGGTGCTACCGGGCGGCGCGTGCAGGGAATACAGCTACAACGCTTACGGAAAAATCACCTCCGAACGCGATGAACTGGGGAACGTCACCCGCTACGAATACGCCGACGGCCTGCACCTGATCAGCCGCCGCATCAACGCCGATGGCAGCCAGGTCAAATACCGTTACGACAACGTGCGTTTATTGCTGACTGAAATCGAAAACGAGGTCGGCGAGACCTACCGACTTCAGTACCACAGCAATGGTCTGATCCAGCAGGAAACCGGATTTGACGGCCAGCGTACGGCTTACGTCTACGACCTCAACGGCAACCTGCAGGAAAAGACTGAACACGGTGATGACGATAGTCGGCTGGTTACTCGCTATGAGCGCGACCATGCCAGTCGACTCGTAAGAAAAACCCTGCCTGATGGTGGTGCCATCCACTATGCCTACGATCGCCAAGGCAATCTCCTAAGCGTCGAAGATGGCCATTGGGCCCTGACCTACGAATACGACGTCCAAAACCGCCTCACCGCCGAACACCAAGGCTGGGGCACCCTGCGCTACGGCTACGACGCCTGCGGCCACCTTCATAGCCTGCGCCTGCCGGACAACAACCGTCTCACCTTCAACCACGCCAAAGGCGGTCACCTCGCCACCGTCGAACTGAACGGCGAAACCCTGACCTCTCATCTCTACAAAGCCGGCCAGGAGCACCAACGCCAACAAGGCCAATTGATCAGCCACTACCACTATGACGACCAGCAGCGCCTGCACGCTCACGCCGTCACCCAGCAGGCATACACCCTTTATCAACGCCAGTACGACTACGACAAATCCAGCAACCTCACCCGCCTGCTCGACACCCGCAAAGGTGAACACCGCTACCACTACGACCCCCTAAGCCGCCTCACCCGCGCCGACCACACCCAAGACGAGCAGGAACGCTTCGGCCATGACCCCGCCGGCAACCTGCTCATGCAAGACCGCCCCGGCCCCGATATCGTCGCCGGCAATCGCCTGATGATCCAGGGTGACCACCATTACGACTACGACGCCTACGGCAACCTGATCCGCGAACGCCGCGGCAAAGGCACCCTCGTCACCGAATACCGCTACGACTGCCAGCATCGCCTGATTGGTATTAAGACGCCCGATGGCCAAACCGCCAGCTACCGCTACGACCCGTTTGGGCGGCGCATCAGCAAAACCGTCGATGGCATTACGACCGAGTTTTTCTGGCAAGGCGACACACTCATCGCCGAACACCACGCGAACCGCCACCGCAGCTACCTCTACGAACCCAACACCTTCCGCCCGCTGGCGCTGCTGGAAGGCTTCGGCCCAAAGGAAACCAAGGCCTACCACTACCAACTCGACCACCTTGGCACCCCGCAGGAACTCACCGCTCCGGATGGCGAGATCGTCTGGTCTGCGCATTACCGTGCTTACGGCGAAATCAGCCGTCTCGACATAGGAAAAGTCGATAACCCCCTGCGCTTCCAGGGCCAATATTCCGATCAAGAAAGCGGGCTGCACTACAACCGCCATCGCTACTACAATCCGGATATTGGTCGCTACCTGACGCCTGACCCGGTGAAGTTGGCGGGTGGGATCAATGCGTACCTGTACGTGCCCAATCCGACAGGATGGATAGACCCCCTAGGGCTGAGTTCTTGCCCTGGTGCTGACGATTGCAAGTCAACCGTTAAAGCGCCAAACCCTTTTGATGACGTTAAAGTTGATTCCGGTGAGCCATTCACTCCCTACCCTGCGCGTACAGAAAGGCAGGCGCGAATCGAGGAGCTGACCGAAGCCACTGCGAAGCGTCGAATTTTGGAATACGAAGCGAAGTACGATATGCATATGGTCGGCAAGCACGGAACAGAGGTAGACAGCACCAAAGTAAGGAGGCGATCAGTCGACGGAAGAGACCCCATAACAGGCAAGTTCCCAAAGAAGGGAAAGGGAGTTCCTAGTTCGCAGTTTAATAGCTGGAAGCTTCAACTTCAGGCATGGACGAAAGCGACGTCTCGGACTGAACGTGGGCTACCACGCTACACTGGCGTGGATGACAAGAAAAACGATATTGTGCGCTTAGAACTCCCAGGAGCAGGACGAGGCTACAGACCAAACAAAAACGACCCAAACAATCCAACTTTCAACCCTTCAATGAATGGTGCAGAAATGAAGTTCCGTGAAGACGGCACGCCTTTTACTCTATTCCCCATCAAGGAGTGAAAAAATGCTATTTCACCCTTCTTCCGAGCACATACCTTTCGACGCCAGCTTGAGTTATTTCGTAGGCATTTTTGACATTTATGATAGGGAGGAAACCAAGGGAAAAGCGCTTGCCCGTTTCAACCCTAACGAAAATAGAGACAGAGAGGCTCTCATACTTGAATACTGCCTAGATCCCTTCAACAAGCTTTCCTATCGCCACAGATATAAACTAATAGAGAATTTACTTAACGCGCTAAACACTGAAGCGTTTAACTTCCACTCTTACTTTGAAGACGACCCAGAGTCGTATTCAAAAATGGCCTGGGACGAAACAGAAATAACCGACCCCCGAGGCTTCTTCGCCGAGATCTATCGGCTAGCCAACGAGGTCTGGAAAGAAGACCTCCAAAAAGCCAGCCTCGAAGACCAGTCAACTTGGTAACACGAACGCTGCTCTCCCAATCAACCCCGCCCCTGTGGCGAGCGAGCTTGCTCGCGTTGGGCGGCGCAGCGGCCCCATTCGGGGCAGTGGGTATTTTCAGGTAAATCAGGACTGTCTGTTTTAGGGCTGCTGCGCAGCCCAACGCAGGGCAAGCCTACTCGCCACAAAAACCTGCCCACCACGACAAAACGCTCACTCGACAGAATGAGGGGCTCCTCCAAACGCACTGGATGAGCCCCCCACGCCTATCACCGCTTCGAAAGCTCCATAATCATCCGGCTAAGCAGATGAACCCAACACCTTCCGCCCACTGGCGCTGCTGGAAGGCTTCGACCCAAAGGAAACCAAGGCCTACCACTACCAACTCGACCACCTTGGCACCCCGCAGGAACTCACCGCTCCGGATGGCGAGATCGTCTGGTCCGCGCATTACCGTGCTTACGGCGAAATCAGCCGTCTCGACATAGGAAAAGTCGACAACCCGCTGCGTTTCCAGGCTCAGTATTTCGATCAAGAAAGCGGACTGCACTACAACCGCCATCGCTACTACAATCCGGATGTTGGTCGTTACCTGACGCCGGACCCGGTGAAGTTGGCGGGTGGGATCAATGCGTACCTGTACGTGCCTAATCCGACAGGATGGATAGATCCGTTAGGACTGAGCTGCAATATTGGAAATTGCCCTGGCAGCGTATTAGACACTCATGAAAAAGCAGGTAGACACCTAATTAAAAAGCATGTTGCCCAGACGCGAACACAACTGACTGCAAGGCTCAATTTTGAACCACATATTCCTGCAGCGTCCACATTCAAAAATCAAGAGGAAGCGGAAGCCCTAGTATCTAAGAGCCTAAACACTCACCGGCATGAAATTTTAAAATTTTTAGAGGGCAAAAAAGGACAAATATACAATCTACGATAGCTCTAGCCAAGCCGTTGGCGTGAGTATTATTAGAGGTACTGAAACCCCCATCCTGTCTACAATTTCATTCTTGTTCTGAAAAGAAAACCTAAGATGCCGGATGGCTATCTATTACTCACGGGATACCCAGAAAAATGAACATTCCATTGACAGAGCTGCAACAATTTCTCGGCGCTTACTTTAACCAGGACTGGACAGCGGAATACTCATCCGCTGACGAGGCCATTGATTCGTTCCTACTTGACTCACCAAGAGACATAATAATTACTGTAAGAAAAGAAATTTTAGATTTAATTAAAACCTACACAGATGAGCCTACCTTTCAAAGTAATATACTTCACGAGCAGCATTGTTATTACTACTACCCAAATCAATGGGATTCAGGACAATCATGGCTGAATCACATTATTGTGAAATTCGATGAGTACTTGGTCAAACCAGAAAACCCTGTTTAAGAACAACCCTGTGGCGAGCAGGTTTGCCCTGCACTGGAGCGCGCAGCGACCCCACTGCAGGCAGTGGGTATTTTCAGGTAAATCAGGATTGTCTGTTCCAGGGCTGCTGCGCAGCCCAACGCAGGGCAAGCCTAGTCGCCACAAAAAACCTGCCCACCACGACAAAACGCTCACTCGACAGAATGAGGGGCTCCTCCAAACGCACTGGATGAGCCCCCCACGCCCATCACCGCTTCGAAAGCTCCATAATCATCCGGCTAAGCAGATAAACCCGCGGCGCCACACTCTCCACCTCCGCATACTCCTCCGGGGTGTGAATATTCCCGCCGACAATGCCAAAACCATCCAACGTCGGCGTCCCTACCCCAGCCGACAAACTTGCGTCCGCCGCGCCACCGCTGCCCTCGATCGTCAGCGTCTTGCCCAACTCCCCATAGATGCCCTGGGCGATCGCAACCAACTTGTCCGACTCTGGCGTCTGCGGCATCGGTGGCAACCCACGCTGCAAGCTGGTCTTCACTTCGGTTTCAGGGATCAGCTTGTTCGCTGACACGCGGGCCAGGTCTTTCTCGATGCGATCAAACTCCTCTGGCAACGCCGCGCGCACGTCCGCCTTGGCCGTGGCCTGGTCGGGGATGACGTTGGTGCGGTCGCCGGCCTTGATGACGGTGAAGTTGATGGTGGTTTTCTTTTCCTCGTCGCCCAGTTTGCCCAATTGCAGGATCTGGTGCGCCGCTTCCATGGCGGCGTTGCGGCCGAGCTCCGGGGCGACGCCGGCGTGGGCCGCCTTGCCTTTGACTTCAACCACGGCGGTGGCGCTGCCTTTGCGCCAGACCACCAGGCCATCGGCTGGGCGGCCGGGTTCGAGGTTGAGGGTGACGTCGTGGGCCTTGGCGGTTTGGCGGATCAGCTCGGAGGCAGCGTCGGAGCCGGTTTCTTCGCTCGCGTCGAGCAGGAAGGTGATCTGCGCGTAGTCCTTGAAACCCTGGTCCTTGAGGACTTTGAGCGCGTAGATGCCGGCGACGATGCCACCCTTGTCATCCATCACGCCAGGACCATAGGCGCGGCCGTCCTTGATATGGAACGGACGCTCGGCGGCCGAGCCTTCCTTGAAGACGGTGTCCATGTGGGCCATCAGCAGGATCTTGGCCTTGCCGGTGCCTTTGAGGGTGGCAACCACGTGACTGTTGTTGGCCGCTTTATCCGGCACCAGCTCGATAGAGAAACCCAGCTGTTTCAGCTCATCCACAGCAATGTCGCGCACTTGCGTCAGGCCCGGCTCATAGCCTGAACCCGAGTCGATGTTCACCAGGCGCTCCAGCAATTTCAGGGCGTCGGCCTTGTACTGCTCGGCGTGTGCCTGGATCTGTTTATGGGGTTCGGCGCTGTAGGCCGGCACGCTGACGGACAAGGCCAGGGTGGCAGCCAGGAGGGTACGGGAGAAGTTGAAGAGCATGAACCGATCCTTGATTGTTGTTGGAGGGTGCCGCCACACCCTACCCCACTAGACCGATCGCAACCAACTCCCCTGTACGGAACTGACGCGGTTTCGCCCGCTGCTCTTGGCTTCGTACAACGCTTGGTCAGCGTCATTCAACCAGCTAGTCGAATCTGCATGGTTCGGCTGATACGGCGCCAGGCCGATACTCAAGCTGACGCGCAGGGTCGGGTCCTGGGCGTAGGCCAGGGCGTTGAAGCGGTTGCGCAACGCATCCATGACTTCGGTGGCACGGTTAAGGTCCATGTCCGGCAGGATCACGCAGAACTCGTCGCCACCGTAACGCCCGGCCAGGTCGGTGGCGCGCAGGTTCTGGCGAAGTACTTTGCCCAGTTGGCGCAGGACAATATCGCCGGTGACATGCCCGTAGGTGTCGTTGATGACCTTGAAGTGATCGATGTCGATCAGCGCGATGGCGGCGCCTGCCGAACCGCGGCGGCAGCGTTGGAATTCGAGCTCCAGGTGGTCTTTCCAGGCACCGTGGTTGAGCAGCCCGGACAGGCTGTCCGTGCGGCTCAGGGCCAATAGCTCGCGTTTGTGGCGTGCCAGGGTTACCGCCTGGCGGTAGCAGATCCAGCCCAAGGCCAACGGATACAGCATCAGGATAGGCAGGCAGGCGTAGAGCTGCACCTGGGTAGTCACCGCAATAAAGGCCGGGGCAAACACCCACAACGACGTGCCGATACCCAGTGCCTGCGCCACCCATCCCGCCAGCATGAAACGGGGACCGCCAATGGCGACGTTGTTCATGGTCATCATCGACAAGGTGGTCACGCTGGGCAGCGGGTTGAGGTGCATGGCGCCAACCCAGAACCCACCGCAGAACGAGTCGAACAACAGGTTGCGCCGTTCGCTGCGCAGGGCGTTGGCACTGCGCAAGGACAGTTGAAACGCCACGTGCGGCCACACAAACGCGTTGATCAGCATCCACGCCCACACCCACCAGGCGGGGTCCAGAGGGTACATCCCGAACACCACGCAAACAAATCCGAGCGTCAACCCGAGCGTACGGGATTTGTACAGCCGTGAAGCGAGCGGAAGTCCGTTTCCTTCTGCAGCTGACATGGTGGGGTGAGATCCTGAGTGAATGCCTGGAGTCTATCAGGGGACCGGCAATTCGCCACTACCACTCATAAGCTTGAGGCCCTCAGTGAGCAAAGCCTCGCGCCAGCATCAGCGCCACGCCCAGTAGCATCACGGCGGTGATGCGCTGCAGCAATACGCGGCGCTGAGGGTTTTGCAACACCTGCTTGATACGCTGGCCAAAGTAGCAATACAGGCAGCCGCTGGCGAATTGCAGCAACAAAAACGTCAGCCCGAGGATCGCAATATCCACTGTCGAACGGTGCTCCCCGGCCCCGGCAAACTGAGGGAATACCGCGCTGAACATGATGATGGTCTTGGGGTTGGAAAACCCCGTCAGCAACCCCTTGCGAAACAGGCTGCGCGCGGCTTCCACATGACCAATCCGCTCGATCACCACACCGTTGCTGGTCCACTGCTTGTAGGCGAGGTGAAGGATGTAGGCCACGCCGATCACCTGGATTGCCTGGGTGATGGACGGGTTGCCCTTGATCAATTCAGAAAAGCCCACCGCAAAAATCAGGATCGAAATCAGGTACGACACACTGGCCCCTATCTGCGCCGGGATCGAACTGCGCAAGCCGTCGCGCAGGCCCAGGCTCAAGAGCAGCAGGGTCATGGGGCCGGGACTGAAGGTCATGGTGGCGCAAAACAGCAGGAAGTAGAAAAACGAAGAGAGGGTTAACGCGCTTGTCATGGCCGGGGACCTGGAAAAGAGAGCGGGCAGTCTAGGCAGCTGGCATTGCACTGGGCAGGTGAAGTGAGGCTTAATCCGCCCAAACTTCACCGGTAAAATCACCGGCAAAGACAAGGAAGCCGCATGTTCGTCAAGGCCATAGCCTTCGTGGTAGGCACCTCCAAGGTGCAGCAGATCGTCGAGGCTTTCAGCCAGGCGATCGAAAGCGGTGAATGGGCCCCCGGCAGCAAACTACCCTCGGTGCGCGAACTGACCCAGGTCCTGGGCGTAAGCAAGTTCACGCTAAACGAAGCCCTCGACCGCTTGCGCGGGCGCAATCTGCTCACCTCCAGCCAAGGTCGTGGCTATTTCGTGGCCGCGACCAACACCCATGCGGCCTCGACGAACTGGGTTGAGTTGCTGCCTCAAGACCTGCTCAGCGTATTACGGCGCCCCCTCGCGACGGTCTACGGTGACCTGCGCCCCGGCAGCGGCCACTTGCCCGAGGCGTGGCTGGACAGCGACGCCATTCGCCAAACCCTGCGCAGCGTGGTGCGGGCGCCGTCGCTGCGCATCGCCGAGCTGGGCACACCGGCCGGGCTATTGCCGTTGCGCCAGGCCCTGCAACAGAAACTCCACGGCGAAGGCATGTCGGTGTCGGTCGAACAGATCATTACCACGCCCAACACTGTACAAGGCCTGGACATGCTGATGCGCCTGCTGGCGCGTCCCGGCGACACCGTGCTGCTCGACGCACCGTGCTACTTCAACTTCCACGCCAACCTCGCGCTGCACGGGGTCAGGGTGGTGACGATCCAGCGCCGGCCCGACGGTTTCGACTTCAGTGCCCTCGAACAACTATTGGCTGAACACCGCCCCAGCCTGTACCTCACCACCAGCGTGCTGCAGAACCCGACCGGCCACTCCTTCAGCCCCAGCCAGGCGTTTCGCCTGCTACAACTGACGCAGCAATACGCTTGCCATATCGTCGAGGATGACCTCTACGGCGACCTGCACCCCAGCCCACCACCGCGCCTGGCCGCCCTCGCCGGCCTGGACCAGGTCACCTACCTGTCGGGTTTCTCCAAGACGCTCAGTGCCAACACCCGCGTCAGCTTCGTGGTTGCGGCGCCGCAACTGGCGGCCAACCTGACCAATATGAAGCTGATGAGCGGCGGCGTGACCTCCGAGCTGTTCGAGCAGATCGTGTACCGCATGCTCAGCGAAGGTAGCTACGCCAAGCACCGCAAGCGCATGGTGCAGCGCTTGATGGAGGCCGGTGGACGGGTCGAGCAATGGCTCAAGCGTTGCGGCTGCGAATTGCCGATGGGCTACGAAGGCGGGATGTTCATCTGGGCGCACCTGCCACCCGGCATCAACGGCGAGCTGCTGGCCCAGGAAGCGTTGAAAAAGGGCATGGTGCTGGCGCCGGGAGTGCTGTTTGGCTATGACCCGGCACACCGCGACTCGATGCGTTTCAATGTGGCACACAGTGATGAGCCACAGGTACAACAGCTATTCGAGGCGCTGTTGCCCAAGGCGTCACACGCCCCGTGAGCAGGCCGTGATTGATCAGCGACGTACGCATCGCGTTGCGGGTGATCCCCCGGCATTTTTGCGTCGTCGTGTATCTCCCTATCGCCAGATACACTGCAATACAAAGGGCACAAGGCAAGGCCCTCGCCAATGGCTAGACTGCGCCCCTATGAGTATTTACGAGGAAGGCAGCATGGATCATGTCGATCACATCCTGATCGTCGATGACGACCGGGAGATCCGCGAACTGGTAGGTAACTACCTGAAGAAAAACGGTATGCGCACCACCGTGGTTGCCGATGGCCGCCAGATGCGCAGCTTCCTCGACACCACCCCGGTGGACCTGATCGTGCTGGATATCATGATGCCCGGCGACGACGGCTTGCAGCTGTGCCGCGAACTGCGGGTAGGCAAGCACAAGGCCACGCCACTGCTGATGCTCACCGCGCGCAATGATGAGACCGACCGTATCATCGGCCTGGAAATGGGCGCCGACGATTACCTGGTGAAACCCTTCGTCGCCCGTGAATTGCTCGCGCGTATCAACGCGGTGCTGCGCCGCACGCGGATGTTGCCGCCAAACCTGGTGGTCAGCGAGACCGGACGCCTGATCCGTTTCGGCCGCTGGCGCCTGGACACCACTGCCCGCCACCTGCTCGACGAGGACGATACCCTGGTGGCCCTGAGCGGCGCCGAATACCGCCTGTTGCGGGTATTTCTCGATCACCCCCAGCGCGTGCTCAACCGCGACCAGTTGCTCAACCTGACCCAAGGCCGCGATGCCGACCTGTTCGACCGCTCCATCGACCTGCTGGTGAGCCGCCTGCGCCAACGCCTGCTGGATGACGCCCGCGAGCCGGCCTATATCAAGACCGTGCGCAGTGAGGGCTATGTGTTTTCCTTGCCGGTGGAAATCCTCGGGGCCGATCGATGAAGCTACGGCTTGGCTGGCCACGGACCCTGGCGTCGCAGTTGTCGCTGATATTCCTGATCAGCCTGGTGTGCGCCCATGGCCTGTCCTTCAGCGCGCAGTTCTACGAGCGCTATATCAGCGCGCGTACCGCCATGCTGGGCAATCTGGAAAACGATGTGTCCACCTCGGTCGCCATTCTCGACCGCTTGCCCGCCAACGAGCGCCCCCTCTGGCTGCCACGCCTCGACCGGCAGAATTACCGTTACCTGCTCAATGCCGGCGAAACCGGCGAGCCGATGAGCAGAGACGATATGCCCATGGCCGCGACCTCTATTGCGGACGCGCTGGGCGAACACTACACGCTGACCTTCCGTGACATCCCCGGTATGCAGAAGCACTTCCAGGCGCACCTGACCCTGGCCGATGGCAGCCCGATCACCATCGACGTACGCCCCGCCGCCCTGCCCGTCGCCTACTGGCTACCGGTGGTGCTGGTGCTGCAACTGGCGTTGCTGCTCGGCTGCACCTGGTTCGCCGTACGCCTGGCCATCCGCCCGTTGACCCGCCTGGCGCGCGCTGTAGAAACCCTCGACCCCAATGCCCACCCTACCCCACTGGACGAAAAGGGCCCGACCGAAGTCGCGCATGCCGCCGCCGCGTTCAATGAAATGCAAAAACGCATCGCCGAATACCTCAAGGAACGCATGCAAATCCTCGCGGCGATTTCCCATGACCTGCAAACCCCGATCACCCGCATGAAACTGCGCGCCGAATTCATGGAGGACTGCACCGACCGCGACAAACTCTGGAGCGACCTCGGCGAGATGGAACACCTGGTGCGCGAAGGCGTCGCCTATGCGCGCAGCGTTCATGGCGCCACCGAAGCCAGCCACCGGATCAACCTGGATGCCTTCCTCGACAGCCTGGTGTTCGACTATCAGGACATGCACAAGCAGGTCAGCCTCAGTGGCAAAAGCGCGGTGGTACTCGACACCCGCCCGCACGCCCTGCGCCGGGTGCTGGTTAACCTGGTGGACAACGCATTGAAGTTCGCAGGCAGCGCCGAGCTGGAAGTGGCCTCGACGGCGAACGGTGAACTGTCGATCAAGGTACTGGATCGTGGGCCCGGGATCGCCGAAGACGAACTGGTGCAGGTGATGCAACCGTTCTACCGCGTGGAGAGCTCGCGCAATCGCGGCACCGGTGGCACCGGGCTGGGATTGGCCATTGCGCAGCAACTGGCGGTGGCAATAGGCGGCTCATTGACCTTGAGCAATCGGCCGGAAGGTGGCTTGTGTGCCGAGATTCGCCTCGGGCTCTAATTTGAAACTGGGTTAACAGGCGCCCCGCAGGCTCCCTTCTCACTGATAACATCTAACCGCTGACGGCGCCGCTAACCCATAGACCTAAGATAGTTATCGCACACTAAAAAATGGCACTAGCATAGGTGCAACATCGTTCAAGTATCGCCACAACACTCCCTCCCCCCACCCCGCTTCGCACCCTGGAAATAAAGTGGCAAATGTTAAAATTTGTCACGTTTCGGCGGAATCAATTCCAGGAAAGCCACGACAGTTGCTGGAACTAATGGTCGCTGGACCTGGTGACTTACTCAGGCTTTCCATGCGCCGCGTCCAGCCGCCAGGAAGGCTCTTGATGCGCTTGATCGGCACCTGACAAGGTGATTGCGACGCGGTTGAGCAGCAACTCGGCGTTGTACTTGGGCACCAGCGCGCAGGCCAGCAAGACCACCAGGCCACCGCCGATAAACGAAGGTGAAACCTTGATGTCGGTGCTTTCAATACGCCAGAGAAACGTAATCGCCGCCACCGCACCCAGCGTTGCACCGGCCAGGGCTTCATTGAGCGGATGGATGTAGGGTGCCACGCAATAAGCACTGAACCAGGCGCTGGCCAATAACCCCGCCCCCGCTGCCGGCCAGCGTAATACCGGATTGAACTGGCGCGCCAAAAGGCTCAGTGCCACCGTCAGCATCAGGCACGTATTCATGGCATGGCCACTGAGTACGGCAATATCCAAGGGTTCGAACGATAAGCCCCAGCCTTTGAACAGCAACTTGCTGAGCGCAACGATCGAATACGTCACGCCGACGGTGATGACCCAGGCGCGAAGTGCCCAAGGGTTGGAATACCTCAGCCATACCGCAATGATGAGGGCGGCCGGAATCATGACGGTAATACCGCCATAGTGCGCTAGTTCTGCCCGCATAACTCCCCAAACCTGACGTCCCCGTTTCGGCGCTCATCAGACCTCAGCGCAGGGGAAAACACAACGTTATCTCCAGTCAGCCTTGGGCAACCCGACGCAAACTGGCGGCCGTGACAGTGCTTCCAGGAACAACTGAATACATTCAAAATGCAAATCCCTGATACACCACCAGAATCATGATTCAATATTTTAATAATTAGGTTAGAACCAATCGGCATTTTACAGCCCTGGCCGCTGCCCCTACTTTGGACGCGAAGAACCGACCCCCTGCCCGGTGGAGGTGCCCATCCCTCACAAGACTACGCCCAAGAGAAGGACACACCATGAGCATCGAATTCATCGGCTACATTGGCGGCCACCACGCTTCCGAGATCCATCCACGCAGCGGCCCTACCCTGCAACCCGACTACGTCGAGGCCGTGGCCCGCGCCCACGAGGAAGCCGGCTTCGACCGCGCGCTGGTGGCCTTCCACTCCAACAGCCCGGACAGCACGCTGATCGCCTCCCACGCCGCCAGCGTGACCCGCAAACTGCAATTCCTCATCGCCCACCGCCCCGGTTTCGCCCAGCCCACCCTGGCCGCACGTCAATTCGCCACACTCGACGTGTTCAACGGCGGGCGCACGGCCGTGCACATCATCACCGGCGGCGATGACCGCGAACTGCGTGCCGATGGCAGCGACATCGGCAAGGACGAGCGTTACGCCCGTACCGATGAGTACTTGAGCGTGGTGCGCCAGGAATGGACCAGCGAACAACCCTTCGACTTCAAGGGCACCTACTATCAGGTCGAAGGTGCGCACTCCACGGTGAAATCACCGCAACAGCCACACATCCCGCTGTATTTTGGCGGCGCCTCCAACGCTGCGATTGAAGTTGCAGGCAAGCACGCCGACGTATATGCACTGTGGGGCGAAACCTACGAGCAGGTGCGCGAGATCGTGACTCAGGTACGCGCCGAAGCGGCCAAGCATGGGCGCGAGATTCGCTTCAGCCTGTCATTGCGGCCGATCCTCGCCGAGACCGAAGAACTGGCGTGGGCGCGGGCCGACAAGATCCTTGAGCAGGCCACCGAGCTGGCGGAGAAGAATGGCTTCGTGCGACGTGAACCGCCGAATGAAGGCTCGCGCCGGTTGCTGGCGGCCGCAGCGCAAGGGTCACGGTTGGATAAGCGTTTGTGGACGGGGATTGCGGGCCTGCTCGGTGCGCAGGGCAACTCCACCTCGCTGGTGGGTACAGCCGAGCAAGTCGCGCAAGCGTTGCTGGACTACTACGACCTGGGCATTACCACGTTCCTGATCCGTGGCTTTGACCCCCTGAATGATGCGATCGACTACGGCAAGCGTTTGATCCCTCTCACCCGCCAACTGGTTGCCGAGCGTGAACACGCCCAACAGGTCGCTTAAGCACACCTCAAAACCAATGTGGGAGCTGGCTTGCCAGGGATGGCATCAACGCGGTGTGCCTGATGCACCGAGTGGCCTGCATCGCGGGCAAGCCAGCCCCCACAGTTGGATCGTGGGGTGACAGGCAGATAGCGGTCGGTTGTCAGGCCGCTTTCGCGGGCAAGCCCGCTCCCACATTTTTGGACCGTGGGATTACAGGCAGATAACGGTCGGTTGTCAGGCCGCCAGCAGGAGCTGGCTCCCCTATGATTAAACCCGTTTGTGTCGACGATCAGTTCTTGTACTCGGTATCACTGCGCTCCAACTGCCGAATCAACGCATTCCAATGCCGCGCCACACCAGGCCCCTCGCCACTGGCAAACACCTTCGCCTGCTGCTCAACTTTCTCCACCACCTCCCTCGGCGGAAAGATCAACTCCGCATTCCCCGCCGCCTGCGCCGCGACCTGAATATTGCACGCACGCTCCAACTGCTGCAGCTGCTGAAACGCATGCTCAACACTCACCCCCGCCGTCAACAACCCATGGTTGCGCAGGATCATTACACTCTTGTCGCCCAAGTCCGCGACCAGCCGCTCACGCTCGTCCAGGTCCAGGGCCACGCCTTCATAACCGTGGTACGCCACGCGCCCGGAGAAACCGATCGAATGCTGGGAGATCGGCAGCAGGCCGTCTTTCTGCGCCGACACCGCTATGCCGTCACGGGTGTGGGTGTGCAGCACCGCTTGCAGGTCGTGGCGCGCGCCGTGGATGGCGCTGTGGATCACGTAGCCGGCGTAGTTGATGCCAAGGCCGGTGGGGTCGTCGACAATGGTGCCGTCGAGGTCGACCTTGACCAGGTTGGAAGCACTGATTTCATCGAACAACAACCCGAAGGCATTGATCAGGAAATGCTCCTCCGGGCCCGGTACGCGGGCAGAGAAGTGGGTGTAGATGTGGTCGGTCCACTTGTAAAGGGCCGCCAGGCGATAAGCGGCGGCCAATTTGACGCGCACTTCCCACTCTTCGGGAGTGACGCGTTGGCGAACGTTGCTGGAAACGCTGGAAATCGAGGTGACGCTGCTCATGGCAAAACTTCCTGGATGGCCTTAAGGACTTCCAGGCAAGCCTATGGGATGCATTTAAATAATAAAAAGCACATTTTAATCTAAGCTAATTATTATTTTTTTTCATAAACACACCCGCCATGACACAGGTGGGATTACGCGGCGTTGCGGATTTTATGCAGGGAATTCGCCACCAGCTTGCCAAAGGCGTCCACCGGCCCTTGCAGGTTGCCCAGGAAGTGCGGGTAGATCAGCCACAGGTCCATCACCGGCTTGAAATCCTTGAGCGGCATCACCGCCAGTTGCTCACGGTGGGCGCTGCGTTCCAGCAACGGCCGTGGTACCAGCCCCAGGCCCAGGCCGTCCGCCACCAGGCCCAATTGCAGCTCGGTGCCGAAGGTTTCCAGGTTCACCCGTAGCGCCAGGCCCTGATCCGACAAGGTCCGCTGCAAACCCGCGCGGAAGCCGCAACCATCCGGGTTGAGAATCCAGCCGTTCTGGTACACGTCCGCCAGCTTGCAGGGTTTCTTCGGCAATTGCGCCTTGGCGCACACCACCACCAGCTCCATCTTGCCGATGGATTCGCCGACGATGTTGTCCGGGAAGATCTTGCCCGCCGGGAATAACGCCGCTGCGGCATCCAGCTCGCCGCGCTCGATCTTGCCGACCAGTTGGCTGCCCCAGCCGGTGGCGACCTGGGCACGCAACTCAGGGTATTCAGTGCGCAGGTGCTTGAGCGCATCCAGCAGCACCACATCGCCGATAGTCTGGGGCACGCCCAGGCGCAACAGGCCGGTGGGCGGTGCGTCGGTAGCCACCAGCTCACGCAGGGCGTCCATCTCGCGCAGGATCAGCCGGCACTGTTCGTAGACACGGGTGCCGATCAGCGTAGGCTTGAGGGGCTTGGTATTGCGGTCGAACAGCTCCACGCCCAGCGCCTGCTCGAAGTTCTGCACGCGGCGGGTGATGGCCGGCTGGGTCAGTTGCAATGACTCGGCGGCATGGCTGATGGA
>Ga0302347_1003072_pt1 | contig 15486 bp, 14 predicted proteins | sample PhyWR1_FD_202178 | JGI IMG/M metagenome (GOLD analysis project Ga0302347, IMG submission 202178) | Leaf surface microbial communities from wheat plants in UC Gill Tract Community Farm, Albany, California, United States - DLSL W.R1 (v2)... | ecosystem: Host-associated > Plants > Phyllosphere >...
CTCCCTGCTTTCGAAGTCGATGCGCGGATCAACCAGGGTGTAAGAGAGGTCTCCGATCAGTTTCACCAGCAGTCCGACCAGGGTGAAGATGAACAGGGTGCCGAAGACCACCGGGTAATCGCGATTGATCGCCGCTTCGAAACTCATGAGTCCCAGTCCGTCCAGCGAGAAAATCACTTCGACCAGCAATGAACCGGTAAAGAAAATCCCGATAAAGGCCGACGGGAAGCCGGCAATTACCAGCAACATGGCATTGCGAAACACGTGGCCGTAGAGCACCCGGTGGTTGGTCAGGCCTTTTGCCTTGGCGGTGACTACGTACTGTTTGTTGATTTCATCCAGAAAGCTGTTTTTGGTCAGCAGGGTCATGGTGGCGAAGTTGCCGATCACCAGGGCTGTGACGGGCAAGGCCAGGTGCCAGAAATAATCGAGAATCTTGCCCCCCAGACTCAGCTCGTCGAAGTTGTTGGAGGTCAGGCCCCGTAACGGAAACCAGTCCAGATAGCTGCCGCCGGCAAACACCACGATCAGCAGGATGGCAAACAGAAAGGCCGGAATGGCGTAGCCCACAATGATGGCCGAACTGGTCCAGACGTCGAACTGGCTGCCGTGTCGCGTGGCCTTGGCAATGCCCAGCGGGATAGACACCAGGTACATGATCAGCGTGCTCCATAGACCCAGCGAGATGGAGACAGGCATCTTTTCCTTGATCAGGTCGATGACCTTGGCATCCCGGAAAAAGCTCTCGCCGAAGTCCAGTCGGGCGTAGTTCTTGATCATGATCCACAAGCGCTCGGGGGCGGGCTTGTCGAAGCCGTACATCTTTTCGATTTCCTGGATCAGGGCCGGGTCCAGCCCCTGGGCGCCGCGATAGTTGGAGCCCGCCACCGAGACTTCGGAGCCACCGCCCGCAATGCGGCTGGTTGCGCCATCGAAGCCTTCAAGTTTGGCGATCATCTGTTCAACCGGCCCCCCGGGTGCGGCCTGGATGATGATGAAGTTAATCAGCAAAATACCGAGCAATGTCGGAATGATCAGCAGCAGTCGCCTGAATATATACGCCAGCATTTAAGGCTCCAGGTTTGCACTTTTGGTTTCGGTTGGAGTCGCGGGTTTGGTGTCAGGCTTTGCCCACCACGTAGTGGTTCCAATGTCGTACAAGGGGGTGACCGCGGGATGGCCGATATGATTTGAATAGGCCACGCGCCAGGTTTTGATGTGCCAGTTGGGAATCACGTAGAAGCCCCACTGCAAGACGCGGTCCAGAGCGCGGGCGTGATTGATCAGGCTTTGACGCGATTCAGCGTTGATCAGTCCCTCGGTCAGTTGGTCAATGGCCGGATCTTTGAGACCTATGAAATTGCGGCTGCCGGGTTTATCGGCGCTCTGCGATTCCCAGTACTCGCGCTGCTCGCTGCCAGGGGAGCTGGATTGCGGGAACCCGCCGACGATCATGTCGAAATCCCTGGAGCGCAGGCGGTTGAGGTACTGGGAGGTGTCAACCCGACGAATTTGCAAATCGATGCCCAGGTCGCTGAGGTTACGTTTGTAAGGCAGCAGAATTCGTTCGAACTCGGTTTGCGCCAGCAAAAATTCGATTTTTACCGGCTTGCCCTGGGCGTCGACCATCTTGTCGTCGACAATCCGCCATCCGGCGTCCTGCAACAATTGATAGGCACGGCGCTGCTGGTCGCGAATCATGCCGCTGCCATCGGTGACCCCAGGGTTGAACACGTCGGTAAACACCTGGTCGGGGATCTGGCCGCGCAAGGGCTCCAGAATGGCCAGTTCTTCGGCCGTGGGCAGTGCTTTTGCGGCCATGTCCGAGTTTTCAAAAAAACTGTTGGTCCGTGCGTAAGCGCCACTGAACAACTGTTTGTTGGCCCATTCAAAGTCGAACAGCAGGCTCAGCGCCTCGCGTACCCGAACGTCCTGAAACATGGGCTTGCGCAGGTTGAAGATAAAACCCTGCATGCCTGTGGGGTTGTGGTTGCGTATTTCTTCTTTTTTCAAGCGTCCCTGAGTGAACGCCGGGGCGTTGTAGGCGCTGGCCCAGTTCTTGGCGCTGATCTCGAACCAGTAATCGAACTGCCCGGCCTTGAGTGCTTCAAAGGCCACGCTGTTGTCACGGAAGTAATCGACGGTAATCGTGTCGAAGTTGTACAGCCCTTTGTTGATCGGCAGATCCTTGCCCCAGTAGTTTTTGTTCCTTTCGTAACGAATTGAGCGCCCCGGCTTGATCTCGCTGATGGTGTAGGGGCCGCTGCCTACCGGGATTTCAAGATTACCCTTGCCGAAGTCCCGGTTTTCCCACCAGTGTTTGGGAAGGACGGGAAGTTGACCAAGGATCAGTGGCAACTCGCGGTTCTTGTTGTGCTTGAACGTGAACTTCACCTGCAGCGGGTTTTCCGCGATGGCCTGGTCAACATCGCTGTAGTAGCCCTTGTACAGCGGCGAGCCATTTTTCATCAGGGTATCGAAGCTGAACACCACGTCTTCGGCGCGAATCGGATGACCGTCGTTGAATTTGGCTTCGGGGCGCAGGTAAAAGCGCACCCAGCTGTTGTCCGGCGCTTTCTCGATCTTTTCGGCGATCACGCCATAGGCGGTGAAAGGTTCGTCCAGGCTTTGCCGGGCCAGCGTGTCAAAGGTCAGGTCAATGTCATCGGCCGGCACACCTTTGTTGATAAAGGGGTTAAGGCTGTCAAAAGTACCCAGTGCCGATTTTCGGAAGATGCCGCCCTTGGGGGCATCCGGATTGACGTAATCCACATGCTTGAAGTTGGCCGGATATTTCGGTGGCTCATCGTAGAGCGTCAAAGCATGCTGCGGGGCCGCCAGTGCCGCGCAGGCAAGACTCGCCAGCAGCATGGCGCAGAGAGGTTTGAGCAACGTACGCAAAGGCATCATCGGGTTTTCTCCGTAGGCTTGAGCCACCACGCGCTAAGGCCCAGGGCGTAGGGCGGCGTAGTCACGAAGGCGAACCGGTTGCGGTACGCCAGGCGGTGATAATTCAAATACCAGTTAGGAATGCTGTAGTGCTGCCAGAGCAGGACGCGATCCAGCGCCCGGCCTGCGGCCAGTTGTTCTTCGCGGGTCTGGGCTGCCAGCAGGCGTTCGAGCAATTGATCCACCACCGGGTTCGCCACGCCTGCATAGTTCTTGCTGCCTTTGACATTGGCCTGGCTGGAATGGAAGTACTGCCACTGCTCAAGTCCGGGGCTCAGGGTCTGATCCAGGGTCATCAGGATCATGTCGAAGTCGAATTGATCCAGGCGCTGTTTGTATTGAGCGCGGTCCACGGTGCGCAGCCGGGCATCGACCCCGATACTGGCCAGGCTCTCCACGTAGGGTTGCAGGATGCGCTCAAGGTTGGGGTTTACCAGCAGTATTTCGAAGCGCAGCGGTTTGCCATCTATATCGAGCAGGCGCTGTCCGGAAAGTTTCCAGCCACATTCGGCCAGTAAACCCAGTGCCTGGCGCATGGTGTCCCGGGGAATGCCCCGGCCTCCGGTCTGCGGCAGGCCAAAGGCCTGGCTGAACAGTTCTGGCGGCAGCTGACTGCGCCAGGGTGAGAGCATCAGCCACTCATGCCCTTGTGGAATGCCGCTGGCCGAGAACTCGCTGTTGGGGTAGTAACTGGCGGCGCGCTTGTAGGCACCGTTGAACAGCGTGCGGTTGGTCCATTCAAAGTCGAACATGAGGCCCAGGGCCTCACGGACTTTTGCCTGGGCAAAGGCAGGACGCCGGCTGTTCATGAACAAGCCCTGGGTTTGCGTCGGGATCTGGTGGGGGATTTCGGCTTTGATCACCTCGCCGCGACGGACGGCCGGGAAGTTATAGCCATTGGCCCAGTTCTTGGCCTGGTGTTCGATATAAATGTCGAACTCGCCCGCCTTGAATGCTTCGAAGGCCACATCGCTGTCGCGGTAGAACTCCACTTCAACCCGGTCGAAATTGTATTTTCCGCGATTGACCGGCAGGTTGGCCCCCCACCAGTTTTTGACGTGCTCAAACACCAGTTGCCGGCCGGGTGTGACCTTGGTGATGCGATAGGGGCCACTGCCCAGCGGCGGTTCGAAGGTGGTGGCTTTAAAGTTGCGGTTTACCCAGTAGTGCTGTGGCAGGACGGGTAATTCACCAAGGCGCAGAATCAGCAATGGGTTGCCCGCGCGCTTGAACACGAAGCGAATGCGCTTGGGCCCCAGGATATCTACGCGCTGGACTTCCTGAAGGTTGGTCCGGTACTGCGGATGGCCTTCTTTGAGCAGCAGGTTGTAGGAAAACGCTACGTCGTAGGCGGTGATGGGCGTTCCATCGTGAAAGCGCGCTTCCGGGCGCAGGTTAAACACTACCCAGCTGCGGCCTTCGTTGTACTCCACCGATTGCGCGATCAGCCCGTAGCTGGAAGTGGGCTCATCGCCGGAGGGGGCGTATTGGCCAGTCCCGGCCATCAGGGTTTCGTTGAGCTCGTTGACCCCGTACTGCAGGAAATTTGCGGTCGATACCGGGCTGGTGCCCTTGAAGGTGTAGGGGTTGAGCGTGTCGAAGGTTCCAAACGCCATGACCTTCAGCGTCCCGCCTTTAGGCGCGTCAGGGTTGACCCAGTCGAAATGGGTAAACGTGGCCGGGTACCTGAGGGTGCCGAACTGCGCATAACCGTGGCTTTCACTCAGGGTTGCGCTTGCGGGGAAGCTCAAGGCCAGGCCGATTAATAACGGGAGGAGGGGTCGCATCAAGGCAAGAGATCCGATCCAGGCGTTGGGCTTAGGGTTTCCGTACAGTAACAGCTTGTATCTGTGGGAAAAAGGCCACTCTGGAAAGCACTGCGGGCAAGCTGCTTCTTACATATCTGTAGGAAACAGCTTGCCCGCAATATTGCCAGTCAGGAGCTTAGCGAGGTTTGGAAACCGTCAGCATTTGCCCTGGTTTCAGGGCTTTGGCGCTGCTCGGGTTCCAGCGCTTGAGGTGCTGCATTTCAACGTTGAAACGCTTGGCAACGATGTACAGCGAGTCGCCTTTTTTAACCTTGTATTGCGTCGGTTTTTTGCCTGCCGGTTTGCGTGTGTCTTGCATGACCAGAATCTGGCCGACCTTGAGGTTGTTGCCGCTCAATTTGTTCCAGTGCTGCAGGTCTTTGGCATTGACCTTGTTGGCCTTGGCAATCAGCGTCAGGTTGTCGCCACTCTTGACCCGGTACTTACGGTTAAGCCGGGTTGGTGAAACGCTTGCAACGTTGTCAAATACCGGCTTTTTAGGGCGCAGGCTGATCAACTCTTCAGGGTTGAGGTTGGACAGGCTGGCGGTCAGCAGTTGCGCTTTGGAAGTGGGGACCAACAAGTGCTGCGGGCCGTCGATGGTGGCGCGCTGTTTATAGGCCGGGTTCAGCTGGAACATCTCGTCTTCGTCGATCTCGGCCAGCGCTGCCACGCGTGACAAGTCCATGGACTGTTTGATTTCGACCATTTCGAAGTAGGGTTCGTTGGCGATGGGGTTCAGGTTGATGCCATAGGCCTCAGGGGCCATGACCACCTGAGACAGTGCCAGTAATTTGGGCACATAGTCTTTGGTTTCCTGCGGCAGGGGCAGGTTCCAGTAGTCAGTAGGCAACCCCAGTTTCTGGTTGCGCTCGATGGCCCGGCTTACGGTGCCTTCACCGGAGTTGTAAGCGGCCAGTGCCAGCAGCCAGTCACCGTTGAACATGTCGTGAAGGCGGTTAAGGTAGTCCAGCGCTGCGATGGTGGAGGCCGTAATGTCGCGGCGACCGTCGTAGGCACGGGTTTGACGCAAATTGAAGTAACGGCCTGTCGAAGGAATGAACTGCCAGAGCCCGACTGCATTGGCGTGGGAATACGCCATCGGGTTGTAGGCGCTTTCGATGGCTGGCAGCAGCGCCAGTTCCAGCGGCATGTTGCGCTCTTCGAGGCGTTCAACGATGTAGTGGATATAGAGGCTGCCGCGCTCTCCGGCGTTTTCGAGAAAGGACGGGTTGCTGGCAAACCACAAACGCTGCTGTTCAATGCGCGGGTTAACGTTCTGACCGTCTTGCAACTTGAAGCCCTGGCGCATCCGTTCCCATACATCTTGCGGGGCCACGGGGCTAGGTTTTTCACTGAGCCAGAGAGGCTCCTGAGGAATACGTTTGGTGATTTTCAGGCTGGCGCGTTCGGTTGGCTGAGCCGAATGGTCCATGGATTGGCAGCCCGCGAGAATGGCAGAGACAGCCACCGCGATAGCTTTGACCAAGCGCGTCAATGCGTCTGAATTGATGGAGTTACCTATAGATGACGACATTGGCTAGAAGATAGTTCAGGCAAAAATGTCGGGGGATTCTAGAAAGCAGGGGAGACGCGGTCAACTGTTCAGAATTTTTGTGCCAACCGCGACCCTGTTTAGAACTTATCTTTCCAGCTGCGCAAGCTGGCAAAGACCGCACTGGGCGAGTCATTGTCACGGGAATTCCACTCGTCAGCTTTTTCTTTAACGGATGTTTCATTGACCCGCAGAAACGGATTGGTGAGCAATTCGAGGGCAATAGTTGATGGCAGACTGATGTGACCTGTTGCCCGCCATTCGGTGACTTGAGCGATTCGCGCGGCAATATCCGGGTTGCCAGGCTCTACCGCCTGGGCGAAGCGCAGATTGCTCAAAGTATATTCGTGGGTGCAGTACACCGCCGTGTTGGCGGGCAGTGCGGCCAGCCGGCTCAGGGACTGGTGCATCTGTTCGGGGGTGCCCTCGAACAGCCGGCCGCAACCGGCGGCGAACAGGGTATCGCCACACAGCAATATCGGCGCCGCCTGGTCAGCGTGATAATAGGCAATGTGTCCCAGAGTATGGCCGGGCACGAGCAGAACCTTGAACGTCAGGCCCAGGATTTCGATTTGATCGCTGTCGTTGAGTGCCACTTGTCGGGACGGGATGGTCTCGAGTGCAGGTCCCCAGACCTTCGCGTTAGTGTGCTCGTGAAGCTGGGCAACACCCCCCACATGGTCGAAGTGGTGATGGGTCACCAGAATGTCGCTTAGCACCCAGTCCGGGTGTCGGGCCAGCCAGGCCAGAACAGGCGCGGCGTCACCCGGATCGACCACGGCGCAACATTTGCGGGTCATGTCCTGTAACAACCAGATGTAGTTGTCGCTGAAGGCGGGCAGGGCGTCGATCTGTAACATGGTGCAATTCCCAAGTGCGAAACAATGGCGCATCTTAGGGGTTGTTGCCGGTTCATGGCGAGCCACGATGTACAGCAGCCCCGGGTTTGGTAATAGGCATATGGCGAGTTGGAGGAGCAATGACCGATAAAGCATTGGCTCAGGCAGATCCTGAGTGGCTGGAGCTGATCAGTTCAGCCCGAGAGTGGTTGTCCAGCCCCCTTGGACAAGTGCTGCTCAACGATGAGCAGCGGGTTCTCGAGGAGGAGCTCGGGCGCTATTTCGGCGGTTATCTGGTGCATTACGGCCCTGGCGCCGACACCCCGCCCAAGGCGCCGCAAGTGCAACGCAATGTACGCCTGGGGGCGCCCCTGCCCGGTGTCGAAATCATTTGTGAAGAACAGGCCTGGCCTTTATGTGAGCACGCCGCCGATGTCGTGGTGTTGCAGCATGGCCTGGATTTCTGTCTGTCGCCCCACGGCCTGTTGCGTGAAGCGGCCAGTAGCGTGCGTCCCGGCGGCCATTTGTTGATTGTTGGTATCAACCCCTGGAGCGGCTGGGGATTGCGCCATGTTTTCGCCAAGGATGCCCTCGGCAAGGCTCGTTGCATCTCACCTTCGCGAGTGGCCGACTGGCTGAACCTGCTGGGCTTTGCGCTGGAGAAACGCCGCTTTGGGTGCTATCGTCCGCCGCTCGCATCGAAAGCGTGGCAAAGCCGATTTTCAGGCTGGGAGCGCAAGGCCGGTAGCTGGCAATTGGCCGGTGGCGGCTTCTATGTATTGGTCGCGCGTAAAATGGTGGTGGGCTTGCGTCCCGTAAATCCGATGCGCAGAGAGCCTATGGGCAAGCTGATCCCCTTGCAGATGGCCAAGGTCAATCGGCGTCACACTGAACCTTAATTAATGTCAGGTCGGGTTTGCCCGGCCTCAGGTGCTGCTGATCCTCGATTGGCAGGCCAAGGCAGCCTTTTCTGGATAGTTTGTAATGAGCGATAGCGTTGAGATGTTCACCGATGGTGCCTGCAAGGGCAATCCTGGCCCGGGCGGCTGGGGTGCTTTACTGGTCTGCCAGGGGGTCGAAAAAGAACTCTGGGGTGGCGAACCGGCTACCACCAACAACCGCATGGAGCTGATGGCGGCCATTCGTGGCCTTGAAGAGCTCAAGCGCCCCTGTGAAGTGTTGCTGGTGACCGACTCGCAGTACGTGATGAAAGGCATTACCGAGTGGATGGTCAACTGGAAAAAACGCGGCTGGAAAACTGCGGCCAAAGAACCGGTTAAAAATGCCGACCTGTGGAAGTTGCTCGATGAGCAAGTCAATCGTCACACCGTGAAGTGGCAGTGGGTACGCGGGCATATCGGCCATTATGGCAACGAGCGCGCCGACCAGCTGGCCAATCGCGGGGTGGACGAAATGAGGGGCATCAAGCATGCGTAGTGTTGTTCTCGATACTGAAACCACCGGTATGCCGGTTACCGATGGCCACCGGGTGATCGAGATCGGTTGCGTCGAGTTGATGGGCCGCCGTCTGACCGGCCGGCATTTTCACGTGTATCTGCAACCCGATCGTGAAAGTGACGAGGGCGCAATTGGCGTTCACGGTATTACTAACGAATTTCTGGTGGGCAAGCCCCGTTTCGCAGAAGTCGCCGACGAGTTTTTTGACTTCATCAAAGGCGCGCAACTGATCATTCATAACGCCGCGTTCGACGTGGGCTTTCTGAATAACGAATTTGCCCTGATCGGGCAGACCGACCGCGCCGACATCACCCGCCATTGCACTATTCTCGACACCCTGGCGATGGCGCGAGCGCGTCATCCGGGTCAGCGCAACAGCCTGGATGCCTTGTGCAAACGCTATGGCGTCGACAACTCGGGGCGTGAACTGCACGGCGCACTGCTCGACTCCGAGATTCTGGCGGACGTTTACCTGACCATGACCGGTGGCCAGACCAGCCTGTCGCTGGCCGGTAACGCATCTGACGGTAATGGTTCCGGCGAAGGTTCAGGCAATCAGGCCAGCGAAATCATCCGCTTGTCAGCCGATCGCCAGCCTGGCCGGATTATCCGTGCAAGTGAAAGCGATCTGGCCGAGCACGCGGCTCGTCTGGAGGCTATTGCCAAGTCTGCGGGTGGGCCATCGCTGTGGGCCCAGCTTCTCGAAGCCAAAGAACAGACACTGCAATAACCCCGTTTGACGCCGGGGCTATTGCGCACGAAGAAGGATTTTTCATGTACCTGGTTATGAATCCAAAGGACCCGGAAGTCTCTGTGCGTTTGGCCGATGAAGGCTTTGCTCCCTACGTGTGGGGCAATGATTTCAGTTTTGACGTCTGTGCCTATGCCCGTGTCGACCAACATAAAAAGGTCGAGCACTGGCCATTGGATACGATCACGCCTTACCGCAAATGCTACGGGATTGACCCTGACGAATTCGCCAGCTACCGCGGGGCGCCAGACAGTGCGATCTTCATGGCCTATCTGGACAACCAGCCGGTCGGCCATGTTGTGGTCAGCACCAACTGGAACGGTTTTGCCCATGTCGATGAACTGGCTGTCGCCGCCTGTGCCCGGCGCCATGGTGTGGCCAAGTCATTACTGGACGTGGTCAGGTTCTGGAGCCTGAAGAAAAAACTGCCAGGCATCATGCTTGAAACCCAGAACAACAACATTGGCGCCTGTCGGCTGTATGAGCGCTGCGGGTATCAGGTGGGGGGTATCGATCATCTGCGTTATCGAGGCATTGACCCGCTGACCCGCGAGGTCGCGATTTTTTGGTATCTGTTGTTCGAAAACCACTGCTGACGTTGCAGGAACTGATTTGCCGGCGACGGGATCGCCAGCAAGATGCGCGATTGGATTACAGCGCCATCAACCCCTGATCAGCCAGCAAGGCTTCGGCCTTCTGCCGCACGATATCGAACAATGCCTGCAACGCCGGGGCTGGCTCCGAGCCCTTGGGAGTCAGTGCATACAGGGTCACCGGGATCGCAGGCGAGAGCGGGCACACGTCCAGCCCGCCGGCTTTGGCACCCGCAGCGGTAAACGGGTCGACCAGGGCCAACCCTTCGCCAGCCTCCACCATGCTGCGCAACATCTGATAATTCTGAACCTGAATCTGCACCACGGGTGCCGGGCGCAAGGCTTGCAGCTTGCTGTCCAGCACGCGGCTCAGCGGGTCCTGGTGTTGCAGGCCAATCATTGCCTGGCCTGCCAGATCTTGCAGACCTATGTATTTTTGCTTGGGGGATAACCAGCCGTGGGGGGCCAGCAACTGCACCTTGCCCTGGGTCAGCTTGAGGCAATCAATGCCCGGTTGTTCAGCCGGGTGCAGGCTGAAGCCCACATCGCATTCGTCCATCAACAAGCGGCGCGCGATTTCGCCGCAGGGCGCGCTGCTCAAGGTGCTGGGCGTATCGGCAATACGCCGTCGCAGCAGTGCAATGCTGTAGGGCAGCAGGGTCTGGGCCAGTGTTTCGCTACAGGTCACGCGCAATACGGGCTCCTGATGCTGGCGCAAGGCGTCGGCAAGCCGGCGTAGTGGCTCGAAGTCCAGGTACAGTTGATTGGCGAGGGGTTGCAGCAGAAGGGTTTCGCGGCTGGCCTGCAGCCGTCCGCGTACGCTGGCAAACAACATGAAGCCGAGCTGTTGCTCGGCCTCATGCAGCGTGGCACTGAGGGTGGCCACTGGCATTTGCAGCAGCTCGCCAGCATGGTCGAGGCTACCGGTCTGCAAGATGGCCTGAATCACTTCGATATGGCGTAAGCGCATGCGTGAAGTCCATGTTCAGCGGATGAGGTTTCAGCGTTGTGAAGCCTGACCCAAGTCTCATCCTGTGACTTCAGCGGTATGCCGAGTGCAGCAGGTTATGCAGGGATTACAGGGACTACAGGTGCGACATACTCGGTTTCGCGAATCAGAATGACGCCCGACTGCACCAGTTCGAAGTTGTCGTCATCAGTCTTTTTGACGCGATCGCCAATAGCCAGTTTGTACGTTGTTACGGGCTGGTCGCCTGTTGCTTCTAAATTTTCAAACTCATGCACGGAATAGACACGACCTTCCGCGTCCCTTGCATGAAATTGCCCAACGAGAACTGCAGCCATTTGTAGAGAACCTCTGGAGATAAACACCCAATTTGCGGTTCTGTAGACCGTTGATCAGTAGGGGAAGTTTAACGATTTGGAAAAAATAGTCCGTCTACTTTACAGGCTTGCAAGCCGATAAGGTGAACCGGGGTGCAAGAAAGGCTTCCGATCATCTATAACTAGTCTTCCTATCGCCAGACTCTCGAGGTTTTTTATGAGCAAGGTCTACAACGTTGCAGTGTTGGTCGGCAGTTTGAGGAAGGATTCCCTTAACCGAAAGGTGGCCCTGGCGCTCGCAGAACTGGCACCGGCCCAGCTGAAACTGAAGATTGTCGAGATTGGCGAACTGGCGCTGTACAGCGAAGACATTGATGTGACGCCGCCACCTGCGTCTTATACGACCTTTCGCGATCTGATCCGTCCGGCCGATGCCGTACTGTTTGTCACTCCGGAGTACAACCGCTCGGTCCCCGGGGTATTAAAAAACGCCATTGACGTCGGGTCCCGGCCTTATGGTCAAAGCGTATTCAACGCCAAGCCGGGAGCCGTGATCAGCGTCTCGCCGGGGGCGATCGGTGGCTTCGGGGCCAACCATCATTTGCGCCAGTCGCTGGTATTTCTCAATGTGCCGTGCATGCAACAGCCAGAAGCCTATCTGAGCGGAGCAGGTGATGCGTTTGATGCGGCGGGCAAATTGTCCGAGAAAACCCGGCCATTTTTGCAGAAGTTCATCGACGAATTTGCCAAGTGGGTCGAACAGCAGCACAAGGTCTGAAGCTTTAGAAGCGCCGACCTGCAAATAACAAACGCGGCAGACCTGGTCACAGGCTGCCGCGTTTTTGTTTCTGCAGACTCAGCTGCTTTGTGGCATCTCGCCATTGGCCAGGCGCTTGTTGATATCGGCAATCACGTCCGGCAGATCACTGATGGTGTCGATCATGTAGTGCGGGCGTGAGCCTTCGAACAAGGTGTGGATGCGTTTGCGTTCGCTGGCCAGGGTTTGCGCGTCGAGCGCCTTGTACTGCTCGTAGGTCAGGCCCAGGGCGTTGCCGGAGCACACCAGTGCCACCGTCCACATCCCGGCCCGACGACCTTCGAGGATACCCGGAACGGTGTCATCGATCTTCACGCAGGCACCCACATCGTCGATACCCAGGGCAATCACGTTGGCCAGTGCCTGGGCCGGCCATGGGCGACCGTTGGGAACTTCGTCGGTGGCAACGACGTGGTCAGCGATGTAGCCGTTGGTTGCGGCCAGCTCGACCACCTTGGCCATCACTTGCGCCGGATAGCCCGAGCACGAACCGATTTTGATCCCTTGCTGGCGCAGCTCGGCAATGGTTTCCAGAGCGCCGGGAATCAGTGCCGAGTGGTCAGCGATCTTTTCGATTTGCAGTGGCATGAAACGCTCATAAATCGCGGTCACATCTTCGTCGGTGGGTGTGCGGCCAAATACTTTTTTGTAACGCTCGGCGACCTGAGGCTGATCGCACAGGGTGCGGATGTGATCCCACTTGCCCATGCCCATCGGCCCGCGGGCTTCTTCGATGGAGACCTGGACGTCGAACTCGCCGAAGGCTTCGACAAAGATCTGCGTCGGAGCGAAGTTTGCCTGGATTGGTGTAGTTCATGTCAGTAAGTCCTGTATGAGCAGCCGTGGCCGCACGCAATAATTAGGTTGGTTTTGAGCGTTGCGAACTTCAGATTTCCTGCACTTCCATTTCCTGCAGCACCTGGGCCACAGCGTTCACCGCGGCTTGCATTTCGGCCTGATTGACATGGCCGATGCAGCCCACACGGAAGGTTTCGACCTGGGTCAATTTACCCGGGTACAGGATGAAACCCTTGGCCTTGACGCGCTCGTAGAACTCCTTGAACTGATACCGCGGGTCTTTCGGCGCGTGGAACGTGACGATGATCGGAGCCTGGATTGACTCTGGCAGGAAGCTGCGAATGCCCAGTGCGGCCATGCCGTCGAGCAGCACCTGGCAGTTGTCGGCGTAGCGCCGGTGACGCGCCGGCAAGCCGCCTTCTTCGTTGTATTGCAGCAGGGCTTCATGCAAGGCGGCGACCACGTGGGTCGGCGGGGTGAACCGCCATTGTCCGGTCCTGGCCATGTAGGCATGCTGGTCTTGCAGGTCCATTGCCAGTGAGTGGGAGTTACCCGTTGCGCCAGCCAGTGATTCTTTGCGGGCGAATACGAAGCCCATCCCCGGTACGCCTTCCAGGCATTTGCCCGAGGCCGCGATCAGCGCATCAAAGGGTACTTTTTGTGCATCGACGGGCAGGGCACCGAAAGAACTCATGGCATCGATAATCAGACGTTTGCCATGTCGGGCAATAACTGCAGCAATTTCCGGCAGCGGGTTAAGAATCCCGGTGCTGGTTTCGCAATGAATCAATGCCACATGGGTGATGCCCGGATCGGCCTGCAGCAGGCGTTCAACGTCAGCGGCAGTAGTGGGCTGGTCTTCGGCTGTTTCAAAGGTGCTGAAACGCCGGCCCAGAACTTCACAGATTTTTGCCAGGCGTTTGCCGTAGGCGCCGTTGATCAGGACCAGAACGTTGCCATTGCGTGGCACCAGTGTGCCGATTGCGGCTTCGACGGCGAAGGTGCCGCTGCCCTGCAAGGGCACGCAGTGATGACTCCCGGCGCCATTGATAATGGCCAGCAGTTGCTCACAGAGGCTGGCGGTCAGCTGGTTGAAGCTGTCATCCCATGAACCCCAGTCGACCATCATCGCCTGGCGGGTACGCGCCGAAGTGGTCAGTGGGCCAGGGGTCAGCAGGATCGGCGCGACAGTACTCATTCTGGTTTCCTCACAAGCTTGGGGATAGCTACTGGATACACGGCATAAGTTGCAGTTTGAGTTGATATCAATCAAATTGTTTATTGTTATGCCAGCCATCAGCGAGACTTATGCGATGAATTTGTTCCAGCTCCGTGCGTTTGATGCTGTGGCCCGTGAGGGCAGTTTTACCCGCGCCGCGGCCCGATTGTTTATCAGCCAGCCGGCGGTGACCGGACATATCAAGACCCTTGAGGAGCACTATCAAATTACCTTGCTGCGGCGTACTGCCCGGCGTGTGGAACTGACGGAGGAGGGGATAAAGCTGGCGGCCATCACCCGTGCCATGTTCGGTTTGGTGGATGAAGCGCAGGTTATGCTTGAGGCTAATCGCCAGTTGCTCACAGGGCGTCTTGAAGTGGCGGCGGACGGTCCGCACATGGTCATGCCGATGCTGGCAAGCCTGCGGGCGCGTTACCCCGGGATCACCGTCAACTTGCGTCTGGGAAATGCTCAGGAAACCCTGGCTGCCCTGCTTTCAGAACACGCCGATGTGGCGGTGCTGACGGAGGTTGAACCGCGTAAAGGGCTGACTTTGCGGGCACTCGGGGAGTCCCGGATTTGTGCCCTGGTGCCGGCCAGTCATCCATGGCTGGCGCTGGCGGATGGCATCGACATTTCCCTGCTGGACCAGGTGATCATGGTGTTGCGTGAGCCCACCTCAATCACCCGGCGCACCTTTGATGAGGCATGCGAGGGCGTCGGCGTGACACCGCGGGTACTGCTGGAGCTGGACAGTCGCGAGGCGGTGACCGAAGCCGTGGCGGCACAGTTGGGTATCGGGATCGTGTCGTCGCTGGAGGTCAGCCATGACCCTCGCGTACGAGCGGTGCCGATCAACGGGACCGGATTGCTCAACCGGCACATGCTCGGCTGCATGGAGCGGCGCGCCGGATTGCGGTTGATCAAGGCGTTTATGGAACTGGCCCCGGCATTTGAAACGGTCTGACACCTCGTGGGAGATCCCTTGTAGGAGCGAGCTCTTTGCGGTGGTTGAAAAGCTCGCGAGACAAGCTCGCTCCTACAGGTGCAATTGCAACCTTCTGCATGGGGTGCCTTCCGGCCTGGGCGGAGAAAGCTGCGATCTGCCTTGTCTCCCGCATTTCTGCACGGCACAAACCCCGTAGGAGCGAGCTTGCTCGCGAGCTCTTTGCGGTTTGGTTGAAAAGCTCGCGAGACAAGCTCGCTCCTACAGGTGCAATTGCAGTCTTATGCATGGGGTGCCTGCCGGCCTGGGCGGAGAAGGCTGCGATCTGCCTTGTCTCCGGCATTTCTGCACGGCACAAATCCCGTAGGAGCGAGCTTGTCTCGCGAGCTCTTTGCGGTGGTTGAAAAGCTCGCGAGACAAGCTCGCTCCTACAGGTGCAATTGCAGTCTCATGTATGGGGTGCCTGCCG
>Ga0302347_1003075_pt1 | contig 15480 bp, 16 predicted proteins | sample PhyWR1_FD_202178 | JGI IMG/M metagenome (GOLD analysis project Ga0302347, IMG submission 202178) | Leaf surface microbial communities from wheat plants in UC Gill Tract Community Farm, Albany, California, United States - DLSL W.R1 (v2)... | ecosystem: Host-associated > Plants > Phyllosphere >...
GAGCGGCTTCCATACTGCTTACAACCGCTTAGCCTTGCCTGCTTATGCAGTCTGGCGTCATCAGCTAATCGCGTACAAACCCGAGTATAGACAGGCTCTGCAACCCCGCAATGTGTAGGGGTAAATGAGTGAAAATGAGCGCCCAGAGCCAGTAAATACGGGAGCGGAATCGATTTTCCGACGAACGATGGCAATTCGATATAACGCCCGTGCATAACCATGAAATAATTATGACAAATGCGTCTGAGGGCCTCGTATAAACGAGCTACCTTAACCTCTCCCTTTTCCTACGCCTGCATCACTGGAGCCTTCATGAACACCGCCGCATTGCGCGAGCAGATTTCCCGTGCCCATCAACACGAATCCAGCACTGGCCAGCTTGCCCTGCAACTGGAAAAACAATTGCCGCACCTGCATTCGGCCATCTCACTGGCTGACGGTGATCGCAACATTGTCATGACCCGTTTTGTGACCGCCTACATCGACCTCGTCCCGGACTTGCTCGACGCCGCCAACGACGTAGCCCGTGAGGCCGGGATCGAAAGCCAGATCAAGCCGGTGCTGAAGATTGCCGAGCATTTCTTCCTGCAGCCGCCAGCGATCCTGGCCGGCCATGAAGGGCTCGACGGCCTGCTGGACGAGGCGTACCTGGCCCATCGCCTGGTCGAAGAAGTAAACGATCTATATATCAAGCATTTCGGCCAGCCGCTGATTCCGGCGGACACCACTGTGGCCAACCTGATCGCCCATCAACTGATCGGCGAAGCGTTCGCCAACCAGCTGGACGAAGCCGTACACCTGGCGGTGGATGAGATGCTCAACGAAGAAAGCTTTGCGCTGGAATCGGTAGAGACGTATCGCGAGCAGCTCAAGAGCCCGGACACGGAAGCCGCATGGAAGCGCTGGCCGTGCCTGTCGCGGCAATTGGGGGTTGAGTTGGCGTTGGATCAGCCGGCTTGAATCCCAAGTTACACGCAGTACAAATGTGGGAGGGGGCTTTCCCCTCCCACATTTCTTGACCCCGTTTCGTCAGGTGGTGGATGGCGCCGAACCGATCCCCGTCGTCGTACGAATCCGCCCTTCCAACCGTCGCTTCAACCCACGCGCCTCAATCATCAACTGTGAGCCCTTGGCTTTATTCGCCCGGCCCCATTCCTCCAGCAACTCCAGGCAGGAATGGTCGATGTAGCTCAAATTGCTGAGCGGCACATGCAAGGTGGTCCCCGCAGGCACCGTCGACAACACCTGGGTCAGTGCCGGTACTTTCAGAAAGGTCGCCGCACCGGTCAGGCGCAACTCCATCTCACCGTCCTGGGGCAGGTCGATCAAGCTGACCTTCAACCGCGAAGCCTTGAACGCCAGCTTCACCAGCGTCAGCCCGAAGCCCACCAGCACGCCGGTCAACAGGTCGGTAAAGATGATCGCCAACGCGGTGGCCGCGTAGGTAAACATCGGCATCCGCCCATAACGCCCCAACCCTTTGAACGCCTTGATATCCACTAGCTTGATGCCGGTGTACACCAGCACACCCGCCAGGCTCGCCACCGGAATGCTTTGCAGCACGCTCGACAGCAACAGTACAAAGCCCAGCAGCCACAGGCCGTGGAACATTGCCGACAAACGCGTGGTGGCGCCGGCCTGAACGTTGGCCGAGCTGCGTACGATCACACCGGTCATCGGCAAGGCGCCGACCAGACCGCAGAGCATGTTGCCTACACCTTGAGCGGACAATTCCTTGTCAAAATCCGAGCGCTGGCCGCTGTGCATCCGGTCGACTGCTGCCGCAGAAAGAAGGGTTTCGGCACTGGCGATAAACGCCACGGCGAAGGCAGCGATCAACAGCTGCGGATCGGCCAGGTTCAGCAGGTCGCTGGGGCGCAGCCAGTCGATGGCGTCAGCCAGGTTTTCCGGGACCTCCACGCGCTTGACCTGTAACGCCAGCACCAGGCTGGTCACTGTTGCCAGCCCCACCCCGAGCAAGGCACCCGGCACGAAACGCAGGGCTTGCGGGCGCAGCTTGTCCCACAGGTACATCACCAGCATCGTCGAAAGCCCAAGCAAGCCCGCCTGCCAACCCAGGCCGCCGCCGAGGGTCGGAATCGCCTCAGCCAAAGCCGCCGGAAAGCCTGTCAGGTTGTCCAACCCCGAAGGCTTGGGAGCGCCGTCGAGCATCACATGGATCTGCGATAGCACAATCAACACGCCGATGCCCGCCAGCATGCCGTACACCACTGCCGGCGCCGTGACGCGAAACCAGCATCCCAAACGCAAACGCCCGGCCACCAATTGCAGAAACCCCGCCAGCAGCAGAATGGGCCCGAGCATCATCATGCCGTGCTGGCGTACCAGCTCGAACACCAACACCGCCAGGCCCGCCGCCGGGCCGCTGACCTGCAGCGGCGAACCTGCCAGCCAGCCGACGACCAGCCCACCGATAATCCCGGTGATCAGGCCCTTGGCCGGCGGCATACCGGACGCAATCGCAATACCCATGCACAGGGGCAGGGCGACCAGAAACACAACCACCGAAGCCAGCAGCTCCTTTGGCAATACAGCTTTCAATTGAGCAGCACGCATGATGACTCTCCCGAGGCATTCGCCGGGCGCGGCAAAGCCTGGCTGCATCCATGGCAGCCACCGCTTTACCCGGCAGGGAAGTGTTTTAGAAGCGCGCTTTAGGCGTCGCGGAAGGAATCGAGCCTTCGCCACCCAACGGTCGGAACGCCGACTGATCCGCGTCGTAGGCCCGGATCTCGCTGGTCTCGATGTTGTAGATCCAGCCGTGGATAAATAACTGACCGTTGGCCATGCGCGAAGCCACGGAAGGGTGGGTGCGCAAGTGTTGCAACTGGGCGATGACGTTTTCTTCGGTCAGCACCTTCATGCTTTCGCCTTCATTGGCGCAGTCGCAGTTGTCATGGACCATGGTCTTGGCAACCTCGGCATGCCGCAGCCAGGCCTTGACCGTCGGCATCTTCTCCAGGCTGTCGGGGTTGAGTACCGCGCGCATCGCGCCACAATCGGAGTGCCCGCATACGATGATGTGCTGCACACCCAGGGCGAGCACCGCGTACTCGATGGCCGTGGAAACACCGCCGTTCATCTGGCCGTAAGGCGGTACTACGTTACCGACGTTACGGGTCACGAACAGGTCGCCAGGCGAGCTTTGGGTAATCAGCTCCGGCACGATGCGCGAGTCGGCGCAGGTAATGAACATCGCCCGTGGGCTCTGGGCCGTGGCGAGTTTCTTGAACAGTTCTTCCTGTTGGGGGAAAACGTCGTGATGGAAATGCAAAAAGCCGTCAACGATATGCTGCAGCGCTGCATCGGCGGACTCCGCCACTTGAGGGGCTGAAGCCGACGCAGCCAACGGCTGTTTATCCTTGTCACTCATGATTCATCCTCTTGGTTAATGCAGGGGAGTTTTCAGGCATGTTCGACGCCAGGCCAGTGGATTAGTTGTAAATTCCAAAAACCGGGCTTTCGACTCAGTAGTCATTCGCTGAACAAGGTAACCACCGAAACTTAACTCAAACTGAATGAACCGCTCTAGACCGGGGCTTTCAGTGATGTCAAAACGCGACCACTCCTACGGATGTGTAGGTTACTTCCTTGTTAGTCTACAACAATGCCATTTGCCTGCCCGGCGGGCAAAACGCCGTGCAATCCAGGTTGAATCCTTCCCGGCGGTTGAGCCCCAGGCGTTTTATCGCCTTGCTGAAGCGCTGCGCCAACAAATCGGCAAACGGGCCTTCGCCACGCATGCGCACGCCAAAACGGCTGTCATACACTTCACCGCCGCGCACCTGCCGCACCAGGCTCATCACATGGGCAGCGCGTTGCGGGTAATGCGCCACCAGCCACTCCTCGAACAGCGGCGCCACCTCCAGCGGCAGGCGCAACATCATGTAGGCCGCGCTTTGCGCACCGGCAGCATGGGCTTCGGCCAACAGGCTTTCCAATTCGCTGTCGTTGATCATCGGGATCATCGGCGAGCACAACACCCCCACCGGAATCCCCGCCTCGCGCATCACCCGGATCGCCCTCAACCGCGCCTTGGGCGCTGCCGCACGCGGCTCCAGGATGCGCTTGAGCTCGTCGTCCAGGCTGGTGAGGCTGATCATCACCGCAACCAGGCGCTGCCGGGCCAGTTCGGTGAGCAGGTCAAGATCACGCAGGATCAACGAGCCCTTGGTGATGATGGTCACCGGGTGCCGGTAACGCAGCAGCACTTCAAGGGTTTGCCGAGTAATCCTGTACTCACGTTCGATGGGCTGGTACGGGTCGGTATTGGAGCCCAGGTTGATTGGCGCACACACATAGCCCGGCTTCGACAGCTGTTGCTCCAGCACATCGGCGGCGTTGGTCTTTGCAATCAGTTTGGTTTCAAAATCCAGCCCCGGCGACATGTCCCAATACGCATGGCTGGGCCGCGCATAGCAGTAGATACAGCTATGCTCGCAGCCGCGATAAGGGTTGATCGAGCGATCAAACGGCAGATCCGGCGAGTTGTTGCGGGTGATGATGCTCTTGGCCGTTTCGATGCGCACTTCAGTGCCCTGGGTGGGCGGTACTTCCTGATACCAGCCGTCGTCCTCACCCACCGATACGCTGGGCGCAAAGCGATTATGAGGGTTCGTGGCGGTACCCCGTCCGCGAGGAGGCAAGGGAGCGTTCATGCTTTTCTCTCGATAACTGTATCCATATACAGTATTCGAGAATTCCATTTCCTGCGAGCACCGTTGGGCGGGCAATACTAGAAATAAGCATTCACACGACAAAAAGTACAACTTCCTACTTGCAACTAAAACGAAATAACTCGCCACATATGAGTCGTGGCGTCAGGCTCTGGAACGCCTTTATTATCAACTTTCAAATCACTTCCCTATCAAGGATATATATGTCTCAGGACGAACTGCGCTTAACCTGTGAAGACTTCGAAAAAGACAACAGTCCGGAAATTCTTCTGGAGCGTTTTACCGACGGAGAGCTTGCCTACGCGATGTACGCTTCTTCCTCGAAAAAGGACGGACACTACGACACAACGTCCAGCCCCACGGACCTGGACAATGACGGAGACTTTGACGAAGAGGACAAGGCCTTGTTCTTGAACCTGGCCAATACATTCGCAAAGACCTGCCCACGCGTGTAAAAATGCCTGCCCGACTTATATCAAACCAAGATATAAGTCGGACACTACTCTTTATTTATTCACAGCTTCAGCATGTGAGTTAGTTATACTTTCTTTACGCAATTCTGCAACTTGTGACGTATTAACAGGTGCTGCGTTATTACCCCAACTGCCACGAATAAAGTTAACCACGTCCGCCACTTCCTGATCCGACAACCGCCAGGCAAATGCCGGCATGGTGAAGGTCGACGGCGCCGCATGGGTAGCTGGCAAGGTGCCGCCCTTCAACACGATGTTGATCAAGGACGTGGCATCCGCCGTCTGCAATACTGGATTACCCGCCAGCGCCGGAAACACCCGCGTATAGCCATGGCCATCGGTGCGGTGGCAGGCCGCACAGTTATCGATATACACAGAAGCGCCCGGCTTGCTGTCATCGCCTTTCCACAGCGCCTCGGCCACCTGCTTGTCGTACTGATGCGGCTGATCCTTGGGGTCCACCGCCGGCAAGCTTTTGAGGTAACGCGCGATAGCGGTCAGGTCGTCCTGCGACATGTACTGCATGCTGTGGACCACCACATCGCTCATGCCGCCAAACACCGCGCTGCGGTCACTGCGGCCGGTCTTGAGGAATTGCACCAGTTGCTCTTCGCTCCAACTGCCGAGGCCGTCCTTGTGGTCGCCGCGCAGGCTTTTCGCGATCCAGCCTTCCAGCGGGGCGCTGCCGGACAAGAAGGCGGTGCCGTCGGTAGCGCTCAGGGCCTTTTCCTGCATGGTCAGGGCGCGTGGCGTGTGGCACGCGCCGCAGTGGCCGAGGCCTTCAACCAGATAAGCGCCTCGGCTGATCACCGGGTCGGCGTCCGGCGCCGCCTGGTAATCCGCCACCTCAGGGGCAAACATCCAGCGCCAGGCCGCCAGCGGCCAACGCATGCTCAACGGCCAGGGAATATCGCTGGCTTTGTTTTCCTGGGCGACCGGTTCCACGCCCTTCATGAAGTACGCATACAGCGCCTGCATATCGCTTTCGCTGACACGCGCGTAAGACGGGTAGGGCATCGCCGGGTAAAGCGTACTACCGCTCTTGGCGACGCCATGGCGCACGGCCTTGTCGAAGTCTTCGAAGCTGTAGTCGCCCAGGCCGGTTTTGTCCGGGGTGATGTTGGTGGAGTAGATCACGCCGATCGGGGTTTCCATCGGCAGGCCGCCGGCAAAGGGCTTGCCGCCCTTGGCGGTGTGGCAGGCCACGCAGTCACCGGCACGGGCCAGGTACTCGCCCTGTTTGATCAAATCGTTTTCGGCGGCGCTCACCGAGCAACTGCTGAAGAAGGCCAGGGAGGCGATAATAAGTGCTTTCATGGTCATCGCTCCTTATGCCTGAACCAGTGGGCCGGGGTTTTTCAGGTACTGCTCGCGGATCGCGCGGGCCGACCAATAGGTCAACGCCGCCACCAGGCCGGTAGGGTTGTAGCCCAAGCCTTGTGGGAAAGCGGACGCGCCTGGAACAAACACGTTGTGTACATCCCAGCACTGCAGGTAGCGGTTCAACGCGCTGGTTTTGGGGTCGGTGCCCATGATCGCGCCACCGTTGAGGTGGGTGGTCTGGTAGGACGCGGTGTTGAAATGCTCACCGACTTTTTTGCCAAGCACCGCGATGGCCTTGGGGTTCATCGCTTCGGCGACCTTGCCCATTTTCTCGACCATGAAGCGGTTCATCTTGATGTCGTTTTCCTGCCAGTCGAACGTCATGCGCAGCAGCGGCAAGCCGTACGCATCGCGGTACACCGGGTCCAGATCCAGGTAATTGGCTCGGTAGGATTGATGGGCGCCGTGGGCGTCCATCGATACCTGGTGGGTGTAGTAATCGGCGGTGGCGCGCTTCCACGCGCTACCCCAGGCCGGCGTGCCCGGTGGGTTGGACGTACCGGCAATCGGCCGGCTGCCCGCCTGGTTGACCCACATCGGCGAGCCGCCCACAAAGCCATGGGGGCCGTGGTCGAAGTTGTCGGCGTTGAAGTCATCCATCGCCACGCCGTTGCCGCCCGCGCCGATAAAGTTATTGGTGTGGGTGTCCTTGTCGAAGAACGCCTTGATGGTCGCCATGTTCTGGTAGGCGAAGTTGCGGCCCACCACGCCCTCATTGGTAATCGGGTCGTAAGGCTTGCCGATTCCCGACAGCAGCATCAGCCGCACGTTGTGGAACTGGAACGCACCGAGAATCACCAGGTCCGCCGGTTGCTCGCATTCGCGACCTTGAGCGTCGATATAGGTCACGCCCGTAGCCTTGCTCTTGGTGCTGTCGAGGTTGACCTTGAGCACGTGGGAATTGGCCCGCAGCTCAAAGTTCGGCACCTGGCGCAGCGCCGGCAGAATGTTCACGTTCGGCGAGGCCTTGGAGTACATGTAGCAGACGTAGCCGCTGCAAAACCCACAGAAATTGCACGGGCCCATCTGCGCACCGTAGGGGTTGGTGTACGGCCCCGACGTATTGGCTGACGGCAGGTTGTAGGGCTTGTAACCCACACTGGCAGCCGCTTTCTGAAACAGCTGTGCGGACACGGTGTTTTTCTGCGCTTCCAATGGGAACGGGTTGGAACGGTCTGGCGCGTACGGGTTGCCACCACGGCCTTCGCCCACCAATTGGCCTTTTACGGTCCAGGCCTGGCCGGACGTGCCGAAGACTTTTTCCGCATAGTCGAAGAACGGTTCCAGCTCTTCATAGCTGACGCCGAAGTCCTGAATGGTCATGTCTTTGGGAATGAAGTTCTTGCCGTAGCGCTCTTCATAATGGCTGCGCATGCGCAACTCGATCGGGTCGACGCGAAAATGCACGCCCGACCAGTGCAAACCTGCGCCACCTACGCCGTTACCCGGCAAGAAAGCACCGAGCTGGCGGTTGGGCAGGGCGACGTCATTCACGCTGTGGCGAATCGTCACCGTCTCCTTGGAAATATCCTGGAAGAGTTTTTTACGCACGCTGTAGGTCAGTTCGTCGATGACTTGGGGATAGTTGCCGTCCGGGTAAGTGTCCTGCATCGGGCCGCGCTCCAGCGCTACCACGTTGAGGCCAGCTTCCGTCAGCTCCTTGGCCATGATCGCGCCGGTCCAGCCGAAGCCAACGATCACTGCATCGACTTTTTTCATGATGGTCGCCACGTTTATGCCCTCTCGCCGCGAATGGAAACAGCCGGGAAGGGGTATTGCTCGTTGCGTTCCACCCAATCCATGAAGTCGGCGCGAGCGCCGGGGAAGCCGATCATGGTCCAGCCGACCATGCCTTTATTGCCGCCGTGGATCGGGTCGCAGAAGAACCCCTCCTTGGTGTTTTGCAGCAGCAGGTTGAAGAACATCTTGGCGGGCACCGCCTCGAAATGTGCCGCCACTTCACTGCCGCCAGCCTCCAGGCGGTGCAACATATCGTCTCGGGTAGCGCTGTCTTGCGCAGCAAAAACTTTACCGTTGAACGCTTTCGACCAGGCATCCGTGGCAGCAATGCCCAGGCGATAGATCTCTTTGGGCACCAATTTGCTCTGCCAGCCCATCTCCGGCGCGGCGTCGGCGTTGAATGGGCCTTGCATGAACCACAGGGCGCCACTGGCGTACGGCGTGTTCATCTGACGGTCGATATATTCCGGCGCGCCGGCTTCGAGGGCGCCAGGGCCTTGGGCGTCGGCGGGGATCAAGCGCTCGACGGCGGCGTTGATAAACGCCCACTCCTCGGCGGTGAAATAGGTTGGCTCGTAGGCCTTGTCACTTACCGCAGGCTTGGCCGGCGCGGCCTGGGCAGGCTCGGGCGTGGCCATCAGCATCGAGCCGCCAAGGCCGGTGCTGGCAACCGTGACCACCGGGATCAAGGTCAAGGATTTGCGCAGAAAGTCACGCCGGGGGTTGTCTTGATCTTGATCAGACATGGGTGCACCTCATCATGTGGTCACGGGTTTGTGCGGCCGCTTCTGGGGAGCGGCTCGTGTGTTTTTGGCAATCAATGGTTACAAATGATAGCAGGCTAAGGATGTCGGGAATGGATTCAGCGACCTAAGTCGAATAACGCAGGCAAAAAAATGTGGGAGGGGGCTTGCTCCCGATAGCGGTGGGTCAGCTGCAGATGCGCTGACTGACACTAAGCTATCGGGGGCAAGCCCCCTCCCACATTGGGTGTGCGTGGGGCTGTTAGTCTTTTTTCAGTTTCGGATTCGGGAAGAACTGCACCGCCTGTACCTTGGGGTCTGCCGGCGCTTTCAGCGCCGAGGTGTTCACCCGGGTGCCCAATTCCTTGGGCACCGACAGGCCTTGGTCATTCAACGTGTCGGTATACCCGCAGGCCACGCATTCGCGGTGCGGCACGTTGTCTTCGGTCCACATTTTCAGCTTGTCCGGCTCGCTGCACGCCGGGCAGACCGCCCCGGCGATAAATTGCTTTTTGGTAATCACAGGCCCTTCACTCATGCTGCCGCGTCCTCACTCAGGCCGCTGTGGCGCAAGAGTGCGTCAATCGATGGCTCGCGTCCGCGGAAGTCGACGAACAGCACCATCGGCGCCTGGGAACCACCGCGAGCCAGGATCGCCTCACGGAACGCGCGACCGGTTTGGGCATTGAGCACGCCGTCTTCTTCAAATTTGGAGAAGGCATCCGCCGACAGCACTTCGGCCCATTTGTAGCTGTAGTAACCCGCCGCATAACCGCCGGCGAAGATGTGTGCAAAGCTGTTGGGGAAGCGGTTATAGGCCGGCGGACGCATCACCGAGACCTCGTCACGCACGCCTTCGAGCACCTGCGCCACGCTGCGGCCATCGCCGTGGGTGGCGTGCATTTCGAAGTCGAACAGCGAGAATTCCAGCTGGCGGACCATCATCAGCCCGGACTGGAAGTTCTTCGCCGCGAGCATTTTTTCCAGCAGGTCCTGGGGCAGTGGCTCGCCGGTCTCATAGTGGCCGGAGATCAGCGCCAGGCCTTCCGGCTCCCAGCACCAGTTCTCCATGAACTGGCTAGGCAACTCCACCGCATCCCAGGCCACGCCGTTGATGCCGGACACGCCGGCGTGTTCAACGCGGGTCAGCAGGTGATGCAGGCCGTGGCCGAATTCGTGGAACAGCGTAGTCACTTCATCGTGGGTCAGCAGGGCAGGCTTGCCGCTGTCGGCCGGGGTGAAGTTGCACACCAGGTTGGCCACCGGGCTTTGCAGCACGCCGTCGACGGTGCGACGACGGTCGCGGGCGCCGTCCATCCAGGCACCGCCACGCTTGTTGGCGCGGGCGTAAAGGTCGAAGAAGAAGCGGCCGACGTGCTGGCCGTTTTCCTTGATTTCGAACAGGCGCACGTCCGGATGCCAGGTGTCGAAGCCTTTTTGCTCGGCGATTTCGATGCCGTACAGGCGCTGCACGATGGCAAACAGCCCGCCGAGCACCTTGTCGATCGGGAAGTAGGCGCGCAGGGCTTCCTGAGACACGCTGTAACGCTGCTCACGGAGTTTTTCACCGTAGAAACCGCTGTCCCAGCTTTGCAGGTCGGCGCAGCCTTGCTCGGCAGCGTATGCCTTGAGCTGCTGCAGGTCCTGAGCGGCGAACGGCTTGCTGCGCTTGGCCAGGTCGCGCAGGAAGGTCAGCACCTGGTCGCTGGACTCGGCCATTTTGGTGGCCAGGCTCAGTTCGGAGAAGGAGGCGAACCCCAGCAGTTTAGCCAGCTCCTGACGCAAATCGAGGATCTGCTCCATCACCGGGCCGTTATCGTTCTGACCGGCGTTGGGGCCTTGGTCCGACGCACGGGTGCAGTAGGCCGCGTAAATTTCCTCACGCAGGGCGCGGTCGTGGGCGTAGGTCATCACCGCGTAGTAGCTGGGGAATTCCAGGGTGATCAGCCAGCCATCCAAGCCTTTGGCCTGGGCAGCGGCGGCCATTTGCGCCTTGGCCGAATCGGTCAGGCCGGCGAGGGTGGCTTCGTCGGTGACATGTTTGGTCCAGGCCTGGGTGGCGTCCAGCAATTGGTTGGAAAACTTGCTGCCCAGTTCGGAGAGTTTGCTTTGCACTTCGGCGTAGCGCTTTTGCTGCTCGGGCGGCAAATCGATACCCGACAGGCGGAAGTCGCGCAGGGAGTGTTCCAGGATAGTTTTCTGCGCCACGTCGAAGCCGGCAGCTTCCGGGCTGTTCGCCAGGGCTTCGAAAGCCTGGAACAGCGCGCGGTTCTGGCCCATTTCGGTGGAGTAGGCACTCAACGCCGGCAGGCAGCTTTCGTAGGCCTCACGCAATTCGGCGCTGTTGCACACCGCATTGAGGTGGCTGACCGGGCTCCAGGCGGCGCCCAGGCGGTCATTCAGTTCGTCCATGGCCAGTATCAGCCCGGCCCAGGTCGGATTTTTACCCTGGCTTTGCAGGATGCCTTCGATGGCGACACGGTTGTCGGCGAGGATCTGTTCAATGGCCGGCTGTACGTGCTCGGCACGGATCGCCGAGAACGGCGGCAGGTCGTAGGACTGCAGAAGAGGGTTGTTCGCGCTCACGGTTGGCACCTTGGCTGAAGAAACTGATAAGACAAAGATGGGGCCATCTTAATTACAATCAACACCGACCGCAGCTATCAGCAGATAAGAGAGAGGCTATCGTGACCCTTCGCACCTATCAGAACCACACGCCAACCCTGGGCGCCGGGGCTTTTGTCGATATTTCGGCGGTGGTGATCGGCGATGTCGAAATCGGCACCGACAGCTCGGTGTGGCCGCTGACCGTGATTCGCGGCGACATGCACCGCATCCGCATCGGCGCGCGCACCAGCATTCAGGACGGCTGCGTGCTGCACATTACCCACGCCGGGCCGTTCAACCCGGATGGCTTCCCCCTGTTGATCGGCGATGACGTGACCATCGCCCACAAGGTCATGCTGCATGGCTGCACGGTCGGCAGCCGCATCCTGATCGGCATGGGCAGCATCGTGATGGATGGCGCGGTGGTCGAAGACGACGTGATCATCGGCGCCGGCAGCCTGGTGCCGCCGGGCAAGAAACTCGACAGCGGTTTTTTGTATGTGGGCAGCCCGGTTAAACAAATCCGCGCGCTGACTGACAAGGAACGCGCCTTTTTCACCTACAGCGCCGCGAACTACGTGAAGCTCAAAGACCTGCACCTGGCTGAAGGATTCGATCAATGACCCTGAACTACCAAACCGTCCTGTTCGACCTGGATGGCACCCTCACCGACCCGCGCGAGGGCATCACCCGTTCGATCCAGTACGCCCTGGCCAAGCTGGGTATCGACGAGCCAGACCTGACCAAACTCGAACATTTCATCGGCCCGCCGTTGCTGCAAGCGTTCATGCAGTTTTATGACTTCGACGAAGCCAAGGCCTGGGAGGCGGTGAATTTTTATCGTGAGCGCTTCAAGGTCACCGGTCTGTACGAAAACCGCGTGTTCGACGGCGTGATGCCGCTGTTGGAAGACTTGAGCAGCCAGGGCCGCCAGCTGTATGTCGCCACCTCCAAGCCCTGGGTGTTTGCCCGCGAAATCGCCCGGCATTTCGATTTTGCCAAGCACTTCAAGGTGATCTACGGCAGCGAATTGGACGGGACGCGCACCAACAAGGTGGAGTTGATCGCGCACCTGGTCAGCGAAGAAGGCCTGGACCCGGCCACCACCTTGATGATCGGTGACCGCAAGCACGACCTGATCGGCGCGCGCAGCAATGGCATTGATGCAGCAGCGGTGGGGTATGGGTTTGGCAGTTTCGAGGAGTTGAATGCCGAGGCGCCGGCCTGGCACTTTGAGACGTTGGCAGAGATGCATCAGGCGTTTTTGCAGCGGCCTTGAGATAGCTATCGGGGGCAAGTCGAATCGTCGCACCGCCCCTCCCACACTTTGATCTGTGAATACATTCAAATGTGGGAGGGGGCTTGCTCCCGATGAGGCCCTAAAGCCCACCACCCTCCAACTCCCTCAACGCCGCCTTACGCTGCACCACCGCCAACCCACCCAGCTTTTCAACCGCCGCATAAAACCTCACCCAATCCCCATCCTCCTGGCGAAACAACGCCGCAAACGCCGGCACCCATTGGTCATACAGCCCAAACGGCAACAACCGCGCGTTGTTCATCGGCTGGTTGATCCAGGCGTCATAACGTTTATCGCCCGCCCATTGGCTGTCGCGCAGGTGCCGGTATTCGCGGCGCAAACGCTCGAACTCGTCCGCTTTCGCTTGGCGCATGACCTCGGCAGACAGAGGCTGTGCATAAAGTTTTTCCAGACGTGTACGAGTATCGAGAACCAGCCGGGTAAATTGGTCGCGCTGCTGCAACGCCGCGTCACTCAATGGCGGCAAACCTCGCGCCGCACGCCATTGGCGGGTACCTTCCTGCTCGACGAAGTTGGCGAAGGACTCGTTGAACTCGGTGTCGTCCTTCACATAGAAACGCTGGTGCGCCAGCTCATGGAAAATCAGCGTGGCCAGGCGCTCGTCGCCCCAGTTCATCATCGAATTCATGATCGGGTCGTTGAACCAACCCAGCGTGGAATAAGCCTCGACCCCACCAACCGACACATCCATACCCTGTTGCTTCAACACCGCCGCCTCACCCCGCGCCGCCCCCTGGCTGTAGTAGCCGCGATAGGCCACACACCCGGCGATGGGGAAGCAATGGGTTTCGGGCGAGAGGGAGAATTCCTGCGTGGCGAACACATTCCAGACTACGTACGGCCGGCCGATGTCGGCGTACAGCCGGTAACTCTTGTTGTCGGGCAGGTACAGATGCTCGCTGGCGAAGGTTCGGGCTTTCTGAGATTGCACCAGATGGTCACGCAGCGATTGCGGGCGTGAACGGTCGGCAATCACCTCGGCCACCGGCTCCCGCGCCCGTAACAACTGCCATTGGCCGCCCGCCAATTGGCTGTAATAGCTGACACTGGAGCAGCCACTTAGCAGCACCACTACCCACACCGCAAGAAAACGCCTGACCATGCCCCAACCGCTCCTGGGTGATTTGTTCGCCAGACTAGCCTGCCTGCACGGAATTTTTCCATGGCGCGACGTGTTTATACTCAAACCTCTCCTTATGTCGAGTACTCGCCATGCGTCAGCTTTTGCTTCCAGTCGCCGCCCTGTTTCTCAGCGCCTGTGCTTCGACCCCCATTCCGCCGGTCGATCCGCAACAGGCCTGGGTCGACTTCATCACCCCGACACCGGGCGCCAAACTGGTGATGGCACAACGTCTGGACGGTAAGAACCTGGACGACGGCCGCTACTTCCAGTTCCCGCCAGGGGCCCATGAGCTGATGGTGCGTTTTGACTTTGAAGTGCCGGCCGGCGGCGGCCTGGGCGGCCTCAGCCAGATGATGTACCGCACGTGCTTCATGACCTTGCAGTACGACCACTTCCAGGCCGGCCAGCGTTATGTGCTGGAAGGGCGCTCGCTGGCCTTCACGCCCAACATCCGGCTGTATGACTCGGCGCGTCAGTTGCTGGCCGAAGAACGCAGCGTGAACTGCATCTGATCAGTCGTTGTTCTTCTGGTAGATGATCGCCTTGGTGCCGTTCTCACAGCTACCGACGACCATGGCTACGTCGTGCTTGTCGGCTTCTTCCTTGCTGACGATCTCCAGGGTGTAGGACGGCACGGCGTTAGCCTGGATCTTGACCTCGATTTCCTTGCGCAGCTCTTCACAATCTTTGGGCGCGGCCACGGCCGAAGTGGCCAACACACCGCAGATGATCGCCAAGGCAAAACGTTTCATGTGTGAAGCTCCCTGAATGCACTGCGCACGGGTGTGCGCCTAGGCTATTCGACCACAATTTGTAAACGCAGGTTCTGATTTAACGCAAAACCAAATGTGGGAGGGGGCTTGCCCCCGATAGCGTACTGCCAGGCACCAACCACTTGGCTGACACACCGCTATCGGGGGCAAGCCCCCTCCCACATGACATCGGCCGCGTCAGCTGACGAGCGTGGCATCCAGGCTGATTTTCGCGTTCAGTACCTTCGACACCGGGCACCCTTCCTTGGCTTTCTTGCTCAGTTCTTCGAACTGCGCCTGGCTTGCGCCCGGGATCTTGGCCTTGAGGATCAGGTGCACAGCGGTAATCGCAAAGCCGCCGTCAACCTGGTCCAGGGTCACTTCGGCCTGGGTGTCGATGCTGTCAGCCTTGAGCCCGGCGTCACCGAGAATCATGGAAAAGGCCATGGAGAAACAGCCGGCGTGGGCCGCGCCGATCAGCTCTTCAGGGTTGGTGCCCTTGCCGCCTTCGAAACGGGCCTTGAAGCCGTAGGGCGCTTCGCGCAGTACGCCGGTTTCCGTAGAGATGGAACCCAGGCCGGTCTTCAGGTCACCTTCCCAATGCGCGGATGCTTTTTTAACGATACTCATAGCGGTCTCCT
>Ga0302347_1003081_pt1 | contig 15457 bp, 22 predicted proteins | sample PhyWR1_FD_202178 | JGI IMG/M metagenome (GOLD analysis project Ga0302347, IMG submission 202178) | Leaf surface microbial communities from wheat plants in UC Gill Tract Community Farm, Albany, California, United States - DLSL W.R1 (v2)... | ecosystem: Host-associated > Plants > Phyllosphere >...
AGGAATTGCAATACCAGTTCAATATTAATTTTGCGATAGATTTGGGTTACAAAGAATATTTGTCCCATCAGATTTATGCTTCGGCAGATTTCTTGCTAATGCCAAGCCGTGTGGAGCCTTGCGGACTGAACCAAATGTATTCTATGCGATATGGAACGATTCCCATCGTAAGATATACAGGCGGATTGCGGGATACAGTTCAGGATATTTCAACCGGCGGAAGCGGGCTGAATTTTACCAATGCTGGTGCAGAAGATGCCGTTCACGCCATAAAAAGAGCACTGCACATCTACAGTCAAAAGGATTTGATGAAAGGTTTAATCTATAATAATATGTCTTTTGATTTTTCTTGGGAGAAATCTGCACAGAATTATTCTCAGCTATATAATTACTAATTTTTTTGTTAACATTGGCTTAATATTTGAAAAACTATCATTAACTTTAATAAAATATATAACTAAAACATTTTATGAATGAAAGCGTAATTTCTATCGTCTTAGGAGGAGGAAGAGGAAGCAGATTATTTCCTTTAACTAATACCCGTTCAAAACCCGCAGTTCCAATTGCTGGCAAGTACCGTTTGGTAGATATTCCAATCTCCAATTGTCTTAATTCTGGATTGAACAGGATTTTGGTTTTGACTCAATTCAACTCTGCATCATTGAATTCCCATATCAAGAATTCTTATCATTTCGATACGTTTAGCAAGGGTTTTGTAGATATTTTAGCGGCTGAACAAAATGTTGAAAATGAGAATTGGTATCAGGGCACAGCAGATGCGGTCCGTCAAACAATGAAGCATCTTGAAAAGTACGAATATGAATATATTCTGATTCTTTCCGGCGACCAGCTTTATCAGATGGATTTCAAGAAAATGATAGAGTTTCACAAAGAAAAAGGAGGCGATATTACAATCGCAACCATCCCTGTAGTGGCCAAAGATGCAACTGGATTTGGGATTATGAAAGCTGATGAAGACAGCACTATCACTGCTTTTACAGAAAAGCCAGGTTTGGACATTCTCCAAGACTGGTCTTCTGATACAGGAGAAAAAAATAGAGAGAATGGCAAAGAATATTTGGCGTCAATGGGAATCTATGTTTTTAGCAAGAATGTGCTTCGCCAGCTTTTTGCAGACTACGAAGGCGATGATTTCGGGAAAGATTTCATTCCGGCTTCTATTGGTAAATTGAATGTTTTGAGTTATCAGTACGATGGTTATTGGACAGATATCGGGACAATTGAATCTTTTTATGAAGCAAATTTAGATTTGGCTCAGGACTTACCACAATTCAACTTGTTCAGTTCCAACCCGATTTACACAAGAGCGAGAATGCTTCCTCCGTCCAAGATCAATGGTTCGTATGTCAGCAAAACTATTTTCGGTGATGGATGTATCATTTTAGCAGATAAAATCGAGAATTGTATCATTGGGAACAGAACCAGAGTGGACAGAGGTTCTACGATTGTGAATTCCTATGTGATGGGAGCAGATTACTACCAGACAGCTCAGCAAGTTTCTCAAAATGAGAAAGATGGGATCACGAGTATGGGGATTGGAAAATACTGTTACATCGACCAGGCGATTTTAGATAAAAACTGTTACATTGGAAACAATGTAAGAATCATTGGAGGAAAACACCATCCGGACGGTGATTATGACACGCACTCTATCAAAGACGGAATTGTTGTGATTAAGAAAAATGCAGTCATTCCAGACGGTACAAATATTATGTAAATTGATATATACTTAATAAGCCCTTCGGAAACGGAGGGTTTTATTTTTTAAATTTGGCAAATTATTTGTTTTTAAATGATTTATATAAATAGTAATTAATGAAGAACGTTTTTTTTCTAATTGGAATCCTGTTTTTTACTTCGGTTTCGGCACAGTTTGATAATATCAATGCAGGGGAAACTATCAATTTCAGAATACATTATGGCTTTATCACGGCAGGTAACGCAACTTTGTCCACTACCAAAACCTCGTATAAAGGTCAACCGGCTTTTTACGTAAGAGGTGTTGGCAGAACAAGCGGTGCAGCGAAAGCTTTTTTCAAGGTAGAGGATGTCTATGAAAGTTACATCAGCGAAAATCAAGAGCCACTTTTCTATGTAAGAAATGTGTCTGAAGGTAGTTACACGCAACATTTGCAAAGCACCTTTTATCCAAATAACAATTCCCTGGTCTTGGTGGACAAAAAACACACAGACAGACCTGCAAAAACTGTCAAAGTTCCGAATGATGTTCAGGATATATTATCTTGTTTCTACTATCTCAGAAGCTTGTCAAACGAAAGTTTAAAAGTCGGAACCGTTTTGAAAATGAATGTCTGGATAGATGACGAATTATTTCCGTTTCAATTAAGGGTTGTAGGAACAGAGAACTTATCTACCAAATTTGGGAAAATCAATTGTCTTAAAATTATTCCTTCTGTTATCAGTGGAAGAGTTTTCAAAGATAAAGAAGGCGTTACAATGTGGGTGACAAATGACCAGAATAGATTGCCGGTTCTTATAAAAGCGGAGCTTGCGGTTGGGTCGCTCAAAGCAAGTATTGATAGTTACACCAATGTGAAGTATCCACTCAACTTTAAAAAATAAATCAACTGGAAATCACTCTTTTATGAGTGATTTTTTGTTTAATGACCAAATATTGTCCTAAGGCAAGTTGATGATTTCAAAATAAAATTAACTTTGAGATAAAAAAAATTACAAATGAGTAAATTGACAATAACATCTGAAATCAATAAACCATTCAACGAGGTTTGGAACTATTTCAATCAGCCTGAACATATCACCAAATGGAATTTTGCCCACGAAAGCTGGGAATGTCCTTCCGCAAAAAATGATTTGAAGGTCGGAGGAAAACTAGAAGTCAGAATGCAGGCAAAAGACGGAAGTTTCGGGTTTGATTTTGTTGGTATTTACGATGAGGTCAAAGAATATCAATTAATAAAATACCATCTGGAAGATGGGCGAGAAGTAAAGGTGATATTCGAAAAATTATTTGATGACCAAACAAAGATCACAGAAAACTTCGACCCGGAAAATCAAAACCCCTTAGAATTTCAAAAAGACGGTTGGCAGGCAATTTTAGACAATTTCAAGAATTATTCTGAAAGTATATAATAGATTCATATCTAATTTCTAACTTATAACATCTGAAAAATGAACAACAACATATTTCCCTGCTATTGGTTCAATCAAAATGGAGCGGAAGCAGCAGAATTTTACACTTCTGTTTTCAAAAATTGTAAGATTACGGTCAATACTCCGATGGTCATCAATATAGAAATTGATGGTCAGAAGTTAATGTTTCTGAACGCTGGACCCATGTTCAAACCAAATGTCACATTATCATTAATGATGATGTGCGACTCTGCCGAAGAGGTGGAAAGCTATTACCATAAACTTGCTGAAAAAGGGAAGGTAATGATGGAATTGGATGCTTATCCTTGGAGTGAAAAATATGCTTGGGTAGAAGATCAATACGGGATTTCTTGGCAACTGTATCTCGGAGTTGAAAAAGCAAAACAAAAGTTTTCTCCAGTAATGATGTTCACAGGAAAAAATGCCGGAAAATGTAAAGAAGCTTTAAATTATTACACAGCCATTTTCCCACATTCTGAGATCCAGGGCATTATGGAATATGAAGAAGGGCAAGGCGATGTTGTGGGGAATGTGGCACATTCTCAGTTCAGCATCAATGATTATTTGATGATGGCAATGGACAGTTCTCACGACCATAAAGCCCAATTTACAGAAGGAACTTCAATAACCATAATGACAAAAGACCAGGAAGAAACAGACTATTATTGGAATGCATTCACGAAAGAAGGTGAGGAAAGTATGTGCGGTTGGTTGAAGGATAAATATGGTTTCAGTTGGCAAATAGTTCCACACAGATTAATAGAATTGACCAATACGCACGAAGTAGAGAAAGCTCAAAAAGCTTTTGGAGCGATGATGAAAATGAACAAAATCATCATCAAAGATATCGAAGACGCTTATAACTCATAAAATAAAACATGATGGAAAAATTAAAATACCAAATCGAGATTGATGCCTCAGCAGAAAAAGTTTGGGGCATATTGTGGAATGAGAAGAGTTATTCTCAATGGACGTATTACTTCAGCCCGGATTCCAATATGGTAACCGATTGGCAAGTTGGCGGTAAAACATATTTTACGGACTCCAGTAAGAAAAACGGAATGGTCAGTACCATAGAACGCATCGAAGAACCGAAACATTTGATTTTTAAACATCTTGGTGAGCTTCATAATGGAGTAGAAGATGTTGACAGCGATAAAGTAAAGGCTTGGAACGGAAGTTTGGAAGCTTACTATCTGGAAGAAAATAATGGAAAGACAACACTTAAAGTCGAAGTCGACTCTAATGATGAATTCAAAGAAATGTTTGATAACGGCTTCAAAAAAGGATTGGAAGTGATAAAAAATCTTTCTGAAAATTAATTAAAACTCAATAACAAACTATAAAATTATGGCAACAGTCAATCCTTACCTTACATTCCACGGACAGTGCGAAGAAGCTTTTAAATTTTATGAATCCGCATTCGGAAAAGTTGTTCCTTTTTGGGGCAGATTTGGCGAGATGCCACCTATGGAAGGGATGCCACCTTTGGCAGAAGAATATAAAAACCAAATAATGCACGTTTCTCTGCCAATTTCCAAAGAAACAACATTGATGGGAAGCGATTCTCTGCCAGGAATGGGCGAGTACAAAAACGGAAATGACTTTTCGGTTTCCATCAACACAGATTCCAGAGAAGAAGCGCTAAATCTTTTTACCAAACTATCTGAAGGCGGAAAAGTAACAATGGAACTTCAGGACACTTTCTGGGGCGCTTATTTCGGGATGTGGCAAGACAAGTTCGGAATCCAATGGATGGTTAATTATGACGATCCAGCGAAAGTTCAGGAACATTAATATTGCTCGCTGATTTTGCAGATTAAGCGGATTATTAGAAAATTGATTTGCAAAATTGGTCTAATCTGCGAGACTTTTTACAATCTAAAATTTTTAACCAGCTATAATTATTAATTCATCATTAAAAAATCGACTTATGCCAAAATTAAATCCCTATCTCAATTTTGATGGTACAGCAGAAGAAGCTTTCAAATTTTATCAATCCGTTTTCGGTGGAGAATTCATCGGTGGCGTGATGAAAATGGGAAATGCTCCCGGAGCAGAAAACCTCTCCGAAGATGAAAAAAACAGAGTAATGCACATTGCCCTGCCAATCGGGAAAGACCTTTTGATGGCTTCTGATATCGCTCCATCTATGGGACAAACCTTGAAGCAGGGAAACGGAAATTACATTTCTATATTCCCAGACAGCAGGGAAGAAGCAGACCGGATCTTCAACGCGCTTTCTGCAGATGGCGAAGTGGAAATGCCAATGGAAGACCAGTTTTGGGGCGATTATTTCGGAAGTTTCAAAGACAAATTTGGTGTTTACTGGATGGTGAATTACAGTAAAGATTCTGGTTACGAAGGATAACGAGAGCTACTCGCAGATTTAGCAAATTTTGCTGATTTTCAATGATCTGACAAAATTAAAAATATCTACGAGAAGTTTAATAATTAATATTTTATGGAAAAATTAACAGCAAAAGCATCTATCGGAATTCAGAAGCCTGTTTCGGAAGTTTTTGAAGCGATTGTCAATCCGGAAATTATGAAGAATTACTTCATATCCAAAGGTTCTGGACGAATGGAAGCCGACAAGGAAATCTTCTGGTCTTTTCCCGAATTTGATGGTTCTTATCCATTGACAACGAAAGAAATAATTCCTGATGAAAAAATTGTTTTTGTCTGGGACCCGAAATCTGTTGTGACCATTGAGTTACAACAGTTGGCTGAAAATAACATACTGATAAAAGTTGCAGAAGAAGGGCATAGTAGTGATGAAAAAGGTATAAGGTGGGCAATCGGTCAAACCGAAGGTTGGGCGAATTTTCTGGCTTGTATGAAAGCATGGCTGGAATATGGGATCCACCTGAGGAAAGGTGCTTTCGACTTTATGAAAACTAACTAAAATTAAGCTTTGCAAACTGCAAAGCTTTTTTTTGCTTTATATGATTCTATCTTTTTCAAAGATTGATTTCCCAATTATAAAATACCTGAGAAATTTGCTAATTACAGATTTGCTTGTGAGGATTATGATTTTATAAAATATTTTGATTATTAATTAAATTTATTATTATGTTTTATAAGCTTGTGTGAAAAAATGTTATTTTTATTGTGCTGAACGGGATGTATTTATAAATTTTAAATACTCCGTATTTTACCCTTTTGTGTAATTGATTCTAAGAGGCTAAGATATCATATTTGTAAAAAAGTTATAATGAAAATCACTGTTGCGATAGTAGAGGATGAAAAAACGTACAGCAATGCATTGAAAAAAATCATCAATCATCAAGATGACCTTATTTGTATTGCTCAGTTTTTTAATGGGAAAGATGCAAAAGAAAATTTGGAGAAATATCATCCACAAGTTGTTTTGATGGATGTCCAATTGCAGGATATGTATGGAACAGATGTCGTAAAGTTTGCAAGATCTCTATTGCCAGACACCAAATTCATCATGTGCACCACTTATGAGGATGAAGATACTATTTATGAAGCATTGAAGAATGGCGCCTGTGGTTACCTGGTGAAAAATGAAAGTATGCAGAAGATCACAGCATCTGTAAGGGAAGCGGTAGATGGAAGCGCACCAATGAGCAACGTTATTGCCCAAAAAGTTTTGAGATTTTTCCAAAAAAGGCAAACTGCTGAAAATGAGTTGGATCTTCTTACAACAAAAGAATTGGAGATACTGAGATCTCTTTCAGAAGGATTTTTATATAAAGAAATCGCCGACCAAAAATTCATCAGTATAGATACTGTGAAAAAACATATCGGGAATATCTATCGTAAATTGCAAGTGGCCAATAAGATAGAGGCCGTAAACAAATATAACCAAACAAAAAATTAGAAACATGAGTGAAAAATTAGACCATTTGAAAATTGCTTTGCAGGATTATCTTTTAGAAGTCTTCACAACTAGCAGACAAGACGTTGATGCGTATTTGAATCGTAACCGACACGATGTAGAACGTCTGGTCATTGATTTTATTGAGCAGGGGTCAACAGCATCATCTGGACATCAAATTACTGTTCAAAGAGCAGCAAAACTAAAAAACAATCTGGATATCTCAAATTTAAGTGAGTTCAGTTATAAATATGCCTTGAGAAAGAAGTGCATAGATTTTATTGTTACAAATGCCAGTGATAATAGCGACTTGCTCTTTGATTTGATTGTTCTCCCGGCAGATCAAAGAGGTGGCAAGAAAATTACTTTCGCAATCAGTTTTTCAGATGATCCGGAAAAGCAATATTTGGTTTTTGACAGAGATCAAGTTCAAGATATTTCGGCTGACTTCCAAACCTATAAAGCTAATTTTGACAATGTCTATAAAGAGATATTTGATAGAGGTGTTTCCGGCAACATATTCTCTCGAGATGAAAATACGAAAAGAATAGTTGTTTCTTATGATCCATATTTTCAGTCATTATGCAGAACTGCGATAGATGATGGCACTGGCAAGGTGTTGTTGTCTTTTAATACGGGAATTGTCAGTTTTGATATGGAGGATATTTTAAGAGGAGAATCCCGGCTTAGTTTCTTTAATATGGGGCAATTTACATTGTATTATTCGTTAGAGCGCAATGCTGTCGCTGGAGTTGCTGCAGCAGCTCAACATGGGGATGTTTTCCCAACCTATCCACCACTTAAAGAAGGATAGACCAGGTAAAAAGAGATATTTTTAGCGTTTCTGTGTTTGTTTTAATCTAATCTCCCCAATGCAATATTTATATTATATATACATTGTCATCATCGCCATTTGTTTACTGAGGTCTATTGCTAGAAAGGATATTCTATCTATTTATTTTACCACAGTTCTGTTGGTAGACTTGTACATGTACTTTCTATTCAAAAAAACGGAGTGGAATATCCATCCTTATGCTATGATATTTTACATTTGTTTTTTTATATATTATTACAGGGCATTATTTAATAATAGGCGCATATATTACCTTGTCTTGTTCAGTATAGTTTTAATCGGTCTTTCCTTGGTTTTCAGTTCAGATAATCCATATAGTACACCGCTTATTGTTTTGATGTCTGTTGTGTATGTGATATTGCCTTTATCTTGGTTTATAAAAGAGATAATCACAGTAGATGAACAAAAAATAACTGATAAGCAAAGATTTTGGGTAAGTACGGGTCTGTTATTTTGGATCGTATTTTTTATTTTCAAAATGATACCACTGTATTTTTTCAATAAGCAAGACTTAGAATTTTTATTGGTACTTGACAATATATATCAGATTGCAACTATTATATCCTATCTGATCTTCTTTAAAAGCCTATATCACAAATGAAATATATACCAGAAGAAGTAAGATTGACCTACATCATTTCTATTTTTGTAATGATGCTCTTTGTGGGGTTTTTAATATTTCTGGTATTTATATACAATAAAAAGCAGCTCTTATTCCATCAACAGCAAAGACTGAACGAATCTGAACATCAAAATCATCTCTTGCAAAAAGAACTCGAGAAGCAAAAAGAAATAGAACGAGAGAGGGAACGTATTTCCAGTGATATGCATGATGACATCGGAGCAAGGATCTCTGCCCTGAAATTACAAGGAGAATTTATAAAAGAAAACTTATCCAATGATCCCTTCTTAATATCAGAATTGGATGAGCTGATAAAAATAACAGAAGAGATGACCATTGCAATGCGTGAAATGATATGGAGTCTAAAAACGCAGAATGATTTTCTATTGAGTTTCATCGATTTTTCACATAAATATGCCACCGAATTCTTTTCAAGATCCAAAATAAAAACTCAATTCAAAAATAGGATTCAAAATGATTTTCCGCTTTATGCAGATATTCGCAGGAACCTTTTTTTTTGTTACAAAGAAGCCCTTAACAATATCTACAAGCACAGTGGCGCAACCGAGGTTACTATCACCTTCAGCATAGAAAAAGATATATTGAACTTAGAGATAATAGACAATGGAATAGGGATTTTGACAGATTCTGACAGACTATTGGGAAATGGCATCTATAACATGCAGAACAGGATGCATAATATCTCCGGAACACTGGATATTTCAAAATTAGATCATGGCTGTTCGTTGGTTTTTAAATTACCATTTACCAAATAAACCCATATGTGAAAACTACCCGTTTGTGTAATTGACAGGGATTGTTCTTTTTCTCATCTTTGATCTAATTAATAACCATGGAAGACGATTGGTTTTTCCGAAACTACTACATTCATTAATGAAACCTTCAATTTCTATTGAAGGTTTTTTGTGAATAAAATTTACCCCTTTGTGTAATTGACAAGTATCCCCATTATCTGGAAATTTGATATTAAATCAAATGTTACCAGCTGTTTTAACATAATCGATTTTTAAACTATTGCCAAATCATTATTAACATAAAATCTAAACTATGAAAATCAACAATCACAAATTGGTCTCCGAGAATACTTCCGAGAAAATCACTCAGGAGAAGACCAGTAACAAAGGAGGGGTGATGTCTCCCGGTTTTATCATCATCCATTTTACTGCAGGACGTAGCGCAGAATCTTCTGTGGAATGGTTCAAGAATCCAAATGCTGGAGCTTCTGCGCATTTGGTAATTGGAAGAGACGGCAATATCTCTCAGCTCATAGATTTCAACTTGAAAGCTTGGCATGCCGGCGTCAGCAGATGGGCAGAACATGTGGGATTCAATAATTTTTCGATTGGTATAGAGCTGGACAATCCTGGAAGATTGAAAAAAGAAGGTGAGAAATATGTGGCTTGGTTCGGAAAAGAATATCCTAAGGAAAATGCTGTAGAGGCCATACACAAGCATGAGGACATCCCAAGCTACTGGTATAACTATACAGAAAAGCAGATAGGTACCTGTCTGGAGGTCTGTAAGGTGATTATGCAAAAATATCCTGCAATAAAAGAGATTCTGGGTCACGATGATATCTCTCCGATGCGTAAGAATGACCCAGGACCGTTATTCCCGATGGATAATTTCCGTGCCAGATTATTAGGAAGACACGATGATACGGCCGATATCTTCAAAATCACGACCAACGGGACAAATTTGAGACGAGGCTCCGGGACGGATCATACTGTGATAAGACAACTTTCCAAAGATACTGAAGTAGAATTTATCAAGAGTGAAAAAGGATGGTTCTACGTGTTCATCGCAGAAAAACCTAAGGATGGAGAGGATGTTTTGTATGGCTGGGTGCATAATTCTTTGGTGAAAAAATAAAAAACAAATACTATTAACATAAAAAAATCAAAGACATGATTACAATTAAAGAATTCTCAAGAAAGTATGATCTGGATATTATTCCTGTTTCATACCAAGACCTTACATTCGGAAAATGTGTATGGGATGCGGCAATTTTTGGCAAACCAAAATTTTCTCACAAAAACATGCCCGATTATATTTTTTCGACCTTTATTTCCGCTGGATTAATGACGCTTAAAGAAGCAGAAGATAAATTGAGTCAATTCAGAAATCAAGAATTGAAAAAAGCTTCTTTTTTCAATGTTAATATTGATGTTGAGAATAATGTGGCTGTAGACCTGGATCTGGATAGCTATAAATCTTAAGGGCGAGGTCAAGTCTCACAAAATTGTGAAATTCACATTTTCCGATATTAGATATAAAGAATTAGGCTTTGCAGAGAGATTTATGATGGATGAAAAATTGGATAAAATAAAGGAGGAGAATTGGAAGGATTATGACCAAGGTTTGCGTAGCGCATATTTGGTTACACAACTATATTATGGCACTATAAAAGTTTACATAAAAAAGGAATTCAGTAGTGAACTGAATCTTCCCCTGAAAGGCTTTACTTTAAAGAATGATATCTCTTCTAATTCGGTATTAGAATATGAATTTAATAACTCTGAACTTCCCTTTGCTATGAAATTAGAAAAAGTTAAGCATTTTAATTAAAAGTCAAAAAAGTATTATTTCTTCTTCATCAAAAAGCTTCATCGATTTATTTGATGGAGCTTTGTTTTTATTAAAGGGCTATCCAATTCATTTTGTTGGCGGTTCGTTTTCTTCTACTTCGCTGAGTTTTGCAACTGCAGTGGTGTAGAGGGTTTGGAGATTGGCGACCGATAGATTTGCTACGGGAGGGTTGTAAAGTGTGTAAACGGAAACTTGCTCTGTGAGTTTTTGTAGGTTGGCTACGTTTTTAGCGTGTCCTACTTCTGAAGTACTAGACATATTATTTGTGTTTTAAATTGTTTTTTTCAAATATAGAATTTATTTTGAATTGAAATGATTTTTAGATTAAATATTTTGTTATGAGGATATTATGTTAAATTGAGAATGGGAAACCCTAGCGGGAGGCTAGGGTTTTTGAGTTTTGTTGGGGAAGCAAGGATTGCAAATCCGCGCTATGGGGTTTATGTAATGCTTAAAAATTATAATATATAATATTAGTCTTCCCATATTATGCTGATGATAGATTTATATTGCTTGGTTGGGATACAATATTCATAGAAATCAGAATCTTTCTCATAAGATTTTAGCTCGAACCATACTGATTTTGAAATAAGTTGGGCTTTATCAGATTCTTTATAGATAAAATTATAGTCAGCTTCAATATATTCTTGAGCAACTGAATCTTCAGGTGGTGCTAATTTTGTAATATTTTTAACCTTGACCCAAAAATTTTCAGATTTATTCCAATATGAAACCATACCCTTGTGGATTGATACAATAAATAATGGATAAATATTTAAAGCAACCAATCTGTATACAACAGAGGTAAGACTTGTTTTAAAATATGAAGCTATTTCTTTTAATAAACTTGGCGAAAACCTTTTGTTTTCAACAAGTTTTCTAAACAATTTCTCTGGCATTAGTAATTCAGAAGCAAAATCATTTGCCTCCCACTCTTGCAATCCTTTTTTTGCTTGTTGTTCAGCAGATTTAAACCAATTTAAAGTATTACTATTATCATTATGCACATCTAAATCTAATTTGTCATGAAGTAGAAAATGGCCTAACTCATGAGCAATTGTGAATCTGATTTTTTCTTCATAAGGTATTTCAGAATTTATTTTTATTAAGGTTTTAGTATTACCTCTTATAATTTTGCCATCTGAATTTTTCAATGGCTCCATAACTAGTGTCGCACCAAGCGCAGAGACTAAAATGTCCATAGGTATATCAGAGATATTATCATAACCAATTTCTTCAAGCAGTTCTTTTGCTTTTAAAGAACCTTTTTTATTGGTCTTCATTTTCTAGCTTTTCCAATAGTTCTAAAAGATTTTGATCTTTAATTATTTCCTTAATTTCATCAACAGTTAAATTTTCAAGATTTCTATATTGAACTTGAAACTGGTTATTTTGAATTAAATTTTTTAAATAGTTGATTGGCTTGTCAATTTTATCCTCTAAAGCTTTTTGAATCATTAATGAAGCTTTTTCCAAGAGATTTGCATCTTTCTGTTTATTAATTAATCCCTTTAACAAAAATGATTGTCGTTTATAAAGTTTATCTGAGAAAGCATTAATTTCTTCAATATTATATCCTAAAGATTCCAATTCAGAATCAATAGAAGTAAAATCTCTTTCAATATTTTGCGAAATAATCGCTTTGTCTATTTTTTTTATGAAATTATTTTTCATAGCCCAGTCCCTTTAATTTCATTTTAAGTAACGGTAATTTTCTATCTAGTCTTTTTTTGATATTTGTTAGTTCTGATAAGGGTATCCCAAACAAATCAGACAAATCTTGTCTTTTCATTTCTGGTATTATATACGGTTCAAAAAGTAAAATTTCTTCATCAGTAGAATCTAATTTTTTAAGCTCTTCGATACATATATCAACAAGTTGCTCATATTCTTCATTTTCTGTTATTTCAATTTCTTCGTTTTCAAAAATTTCAAAAGTATTTTTATCTTTTTCCAAATGAGTAGAGACCGTATTTGATATTACACTATCCAGACAGCTAATAATCTGTAGTCTAATATCATCAAATTTGTCTTTATACCAATTCCTCCCACCTGTTTTTAATAAGCTTTCAAGAGTTTCCTGAATCATATCTTCAATAGTAATTCCTCTAATCCCCCTTTCAAAATTGTATTTAATATTAAATACAACACTTAATCTTTTAAGACAATGTTTTACAAGGGATTTAAAAAAATCAGGTGTAATAGCTTCTTGGATTGCTTTGCAAATCTCATCAGAAGTAGCGATATCTCGTCTATTTGCCATCATTTATTATATAATGCTAAAGTTTTTTTTAAAATTTCCATGGTAATGGCAATTTAAGGAATTTTTATAGCATTACTATATATAACACACAAAAAGAATTAATTATGGAAAAATGGGCAGATTATTTAATATCTCATGTGGAAAGAGATTCAAATGGTAATGTTCTCAGAGTTTTACTTCATATTGATAATGGAGATACGGTTTCAAAGGGATATGTGAAAACTAAAGACGAAGTTATTGATTTGTTAAAAAAAGGATTTACTGTAGAAACCACAATATGGGGTTATCCAAAATGGCAAAGAGGTGCAATAGTACATTATGTTAGAGTGGGTTCTTATGAATATTTAAGAACAAACAGAAATAAAACAGATAAAGATAATTTAGATAATTTAATACTTCTTTATTAAATAATGAGCGAAACTCCACCGCTCTGAATGGAGATTTTTTAACATATAAAATTGTAAACGATGGCTACAAACCCACCAAAAGACAATTCTAGAAAAGGAGCTGTAAAAGACAGAACTCAAGTACAAAATCCAAAAACTGGATTATGGACAAAGAGAGATTCAGATACAGGTAGATTTATGGATGTAAAAACATCAAGTCCAACTCCTTTCAAAGGAATTACAAAAGAATAATGGAATTTATTCACAGAATTAAGCAAAGGTTTTAAGTACTTCCTTTTAAAAAGTACTTTTTAATTTAAATATAAACTTAAAAAAGTACAATGGAAATTTTTAAAAAACCTTTTGTTCAGGTTACTGTTCCTCCTTTTAAAAAACAGAATTCACAAAACGTAATCAAGGCAGAAAAACTTTTAGATTTAATTAAAGATGAAGAATTCAAAAAAGCTATTATTACGCATTACGGTTTATCATCATTAGATTTTTATATTAATATTGGTAACATTGACACCGCCTATAATTATGTGGAATATGTTTCTAATAAATATGAATATATAAATAACTTATGGTCAAATAATAATCATGTTAAAGCCAGTTTTTTAGCATCTGAAGAAAATGATTCAAAAGCTGAACTTTACTTTGATTTTGACTTTTTGTATGATAAAGAAGATGGCGTAACTTATAATGATATAAAAGCTAAAGTAGAGTACGATTCTTCCTCTCAATTTTATAATGATAGAGAACTATCAAAATATATTAATTATCTAAAGTCAAAAAATAATAAAAGCTTATCTAGTATTAGAGACCGAAATATTCTAATTGATGATGTAAATGATTCATGGAAAAAACATTATGCAAGAAATCCTAAGTCAATTCTTGAAAGAAGATTTAAATTTTTGAAAGATAAGAAAGGTAATTATTACTTAAAAAGCATTTCTTCGAAATTTTATAAAGAATATGGAGTGTCTTTTTGTTTTGTAATCGCTATGTTAGCTCTGCATAAAGCAATGGAAAATGATAAGGGTCTTAATTTAGATATAAATACATTGTCTTTAAATGAATCTAAAATTGATATCATTGTTTCATCTGGAAATGCTGTATTTATTGAGGAGATTGGACAATTTATATCATCTTCTATTTTGATAAATAATAATGATTTAGGTAATAAATCACTTTCTTTCACTCATTCATTAAAGCTAACTCCTTTGCAAAATGACGAAAATAAAATCTATTTATTTCCGAAATTTAAAAGTAACGAATTGAAATATAAAATTTCAACTTCACATAAATCTGATGTATTCGATGTTCTATCAGTATTTGATAATCTAAGCTCTGTAATTCATTCTAATGATGAATATATCAAAGATTTTAAAACAATTGCGACTACTAATACTCCAGACGAATTACGTCAAAAAATTGAAGAGAAAATTTTAAATTCTAGTGCATTTAAAAGTGTTCATAAATTAAAAGACTTATTTAAAAGAAGTCCAATTCAACATATCGATAATCTTGCTAAATTATTAGAAATTTGTCAAAGAGCAGAGATGATTGATATGGATTATGATTTGAAATTTAAATTAAGATATTGGATTTCAGACATATTATTATATGGAAAAAGCATTTAATAGCTTTGAAGTATTTAAACATAAAAAAAACCATCTCAAATTTCGAAATGGTTTTTTAATTTACGTTCTGATTTTTTTTT
>Ga0302347_1003089_pt1 | contig 15412 bp, 13 predicted proteins | sample PhyWR1_FD_202178 | JGI IMG/M metagenome (GOLD analysis project Ga0302347, IMG submission 202178) | Leaf surface microbial communities from wheat plants in UC Gill Tract Community Farm, Albany, California, United States - DLSL W.R1 (v2)... | ecosystem: Host-associated > Plants > Phyllosphere >...
CGATGCCTGAACCGGCGCCGCTGATAAAGGCAATTTTGTCTTGTAAACGAGTACCCATGATCTGCTCTCCCATTGCTGTGCGCGGCACTCAGATAAACGCCATGCCGCCGTTGACCGCGAGGTTCTGGCCGGTGATGAACGCTGCGTCATCGCTGGCCAGAAAGGCCGCGACGCGAGCGATTTCATCGGTTTCACCCATGCGGCCCAGGGGGATGGCCTTGAGCATGCTTTGCATCCAGTCGTCCGGGATGTCAGCCATCATCGGCGTGTTGGTCGGGCCGGGAACTATGGTGTTGACGCGTATGCCGTTGCCTGCAAGTTCACGCGCCATGCTGCGGGTCAGGCCCATCACCCCGGCCTTGGCCGCGCAGTAATGGCTCGGACCTTCGCCGGTCAGGGCCGCGGTGCTGGAGATATTGATAATGACCCCGGGGGTGGCAGCGGCGAGCATCAGCTTCACCGCTTCACGGCTGCAGAAAAACGGCCCGGTGAGGTTGACCCCGATCACTCGTTGCCAGTGCTCGTCGGGGGTTTGTGCAAAGGCGTCGATCGAGCCGATGCCGGCGTTGTTGACAAGTACATCGAGGCTGCCGAAATGTGCATGCACGGCGGCCATCGCGGTGGCGACCGAATCGCTGTCGGCGACATTGCAGGACACTGCCAGGGCCTTTTCGCCCAGCCCTTCAATGCTCTGGCGTGCCGCATCGAGGTTGATATCGGCGGCGACAACCCTGGCCCCCTGCTCGGCAAAGTGACGAACAATCGCCCGTCCCATGCCCTGGCCTGCACCGGTTACAAAAGCCACTTTGTTCAGCAATTTCATCATGTTCTCCCACCTGCCCGAAGTCGGCCCGCCGGTAAGCCCGGACGGTGTATGGGAGCAATCATTGACTGCGGCTAAAAGCTGAACATCGTCCGATGGGACTAAGCAGCCCCAGAGCGGATGACGACCGTAGCAGCTGACGAGCAGCGCGAGGCTGCGTCCGGCGGCGAAGCCGTCGTGAAACCATTTGGTTTCGGTATTTCAGACACACCACGTTTAACTGATTTACGACGGCTTCGCCGCCGGACGCAGCCTCGTTCCTACGGCAGCTGCTACAGCTTTCATCCCCAGAGAGATCCTGTGCATGACCGGCTGGTCTAAATGGACGATGTTCCCCCAACCGGTTCGTGGAATAACTCATTCACTAGAACAAAAACCGGGAGTACCCGCCGTGTCCATACCCTTGCGCCCTACCTGGCGAACCCATTACGCATTGGGCGTGCTGGCCGCCATTTATATCTTCAACTACATCGACCGCCTGCTGATGGCCATTCTGATCGAGCCGGTAAAAGCCGAGTTTGGTATCTCCGACACCGGCATCGGCTTGCTGTCTGGCGTGACCTTTGCCGTGTTCTACACCCTGTTCGGCTTTCCACTGGGGCGTCTTTCCGATCGGATCGGGCGCAAAAAAGTCATCGCTTTCAGCTGTATTGCCTGGAGCGTCATGACCATTTTCTGTGGCTTTGCCGCCAGCTTTACCATGCTGGTGATCGCCCGCATCGGGGTCGCTATCGGCGAAGCCGGGGGCACCGCGCCGTCAATGGCCATGGTCTCGGACCTGTACCCGCCCGAACGCCGCTCGACCGCCCTGTCGGTGTTGATGCTGGGCTCAAGCCTGGGGGCGATTTTTGGCCTCGGCCTGGGCGGTTGGATTGCCCAGCATTACGGCTGGCGTTTCGCTTTTGTGGTGATTGGCGCACCGGGGATTTTGCTCGGCCTGATCCTGCTGTTTACCGTGCGGGCACCCAAGCCGGCACGACTGGTCAGCCCCAACCTGGTGGCGCAAGATCACTGGGCGGTCACAGTTCGCCAGTTGTTCCAGACCCCGTCCTTTTTCTGGCTGGTCTGCACCGGCGGCTCGGCGGCCATTGCCGGTTATGCCATCGGCACCTGGAGCCCGAGCTTCCTGATCCGCTCCCACGGCCTGAGCCTGCAGGACGCGGGCCTGCTGGCCGGGGTCGCAGGCGGTGCCGGGGCAACCATCGGCACCCTGACCTGCGGCATTTTGTGTGATCGCCTGGTGCGTCGCGACAAGGGCTGGCAAATCGGGGTGCCGCTGCTGGGCACGCTGATCAGCATCCCGTTCGGTCTGGCGTATTTCCTCTGGCCAGTGGGCACTGCATTTTATATGGGCAGCACACCCATGCCGACCGCGTTTCTGTTTTATTGCGTATTCAGCTTTTTTGGCACCTGGTGGGCAACGCCCTGCCTGGGCGCCATCTCCCATCTGTTTCCAGCCACCCGCCTGGCCCAGGCCACTGCAATTTTTGTAATGGCCATGACCCTGCTCGGGGTCGGTGTCGGGCCGCTGCTGATCGGCATGCTCAGTGACGGCTTTGCCCATACCCTGGGCAACGAAGGCCTGCGCTATGCCCTGGCTTCCTGTATCTCGCTGCTGGTTCTGGCCTCGGTGTTTCTGGCCATGGCCTTGCCGCGCTACCGCAACCACCTGATGAACAAGACCCCGACCCCAGCACCGCTGGCTGACGCGGCCACTGCCTGACAACTGGAGATTGACTGATGACCGAACAAGACCTTCCCCTGCCCATCGGCCACTTTGTGACACTGGACAGCGGCCTGCGCCTGCACTTTCTCGACGAGGGCAGCGGCCCGGTCGTTTTGTGGTTGCACGGCAGCGGCCCGGGCGCCAGCGGCTACAGTAATTTCAAAGGCAATTACCCGCAGTTTGTGGCTGCCGGGTTCCGCAACCTGGTGGTGGACTTGCCGGGCTTCGGCCGCTCCGACAAGCCGGAAGATGTGAACTATGATCTGGCGTTCTTCGTCAACGCCATGTCGGGTTTTCTCAAGGCAGTGGGGGTCAAGCGCGCCACCCTGCTCGGCAATTCCCTGGGCGGGGCGATTGCCCTGGGCCTGGCGCTGGCTGAGCCGGAGCGCGTGGAAAAACTGATTCTCATGGCTCCAGGCGGTGTTGAAGAGCGCGAAACTTACTTCAAGATGATCGGCATCCAGCGCATGGTCGAGCTGTACAACGCCGGCCCGCTGGGCATCGAAGAGATGCGCCGGATCATGAGCCTGCAACTGTTCGACACCTCGCAACTGGACGACAACCTGCTGGCCGAGCGCGTGGCCGTGGCCGTGCATCAGCCGCGCAATCTGTTCAGCACCATGATGGTGCCCAACATGACCGAGCGCCTCGAAGAACTGCAGGCACCGATCCTCGGTTTCTGGGGCACCAACGACAACTTCAACCCCGCCACCGGCGCGCTGAAAGTACTCAACCACGCGCCCAATGCGCGCTTTATCATGCTTAACCAGTGCGGGCACTGGGTGCAGGTCGAACACCGTGACCTGTTCAACAAGGCGTGCCTGGAGTTCCTGCGCGGCTGACCTTGCAACGGCATGACCTGCGGCTGCCTGCGGGCGGCCGTATCCCCTTCCAGACACCCGCTCGGGCTGAAATAACAATGACAAAATATCCTCAGTTGCTGGCACCCGGTCGCATTGGTTCCCTTGAACTGCGCAACCGCATCATCATGGCGCCCATGGGCTCTAACTTCGCCGAGGCCGATGGCCAGTGTGGCGAGCGCATCCAGGCCTATTACGAAGCCCGCGCCCGTGGCGGCGCCGGGCTGCTGATCATGGGTGTGTGCTCGGTGGCGTTTCCGGCCGGGACCGCCGAGCCATTCCAAGTCGGCGTTTCCAGCGATGACTTTATCCCCGGGCTAAGCCGCCTCGCCGAACGCGTCCACCAGCACGGCGCAAAAATTGCGATGCAGTTGCAGCACGCGGGCAAGACGGCAGTGCGCGACATGGCCGAAGGTCGGCAACTTTGGGTGCCTTCGGTACCGCCGGTGCTGCAAAGCGACATGATGGCCGCGTTGACGCCAGAAGAACTGGCCAACTTTGTCAGTTCCATGAGGCGTCGCGCCGAAGGCTCGCCAATCCGGGTGATGGACAGCGCCGATATCGCGCAGATGATTGACTGGTTTGCCTGTGCCGCCGAGCGCGCCCGACGCGCCGGTTTCGACGGTGTGGAAATTCACGCAGCCCACGGCTATATCATCGCCGGCTTTTTATCCGGCTATTACAACCAGCGTGAAGACGAGTACGGCGGCTCGCTGGAAAACCGCGCCAGGCTGTTGCTGCAAATCATCGCGGCCATACGGGCCAAGGTCGGCCATGAGTTTGCCGTGTGGCTGCGCCTGGACGCCGAAGAACTGCACACCCCCGGCGGCATCCATCTTCAAGACGCCATCGCCGTGGCACGTATGGCCGAGACTGCGGGTGTCGATGCCGTCAGCGTTTCGGCCACTGCGCGTATCACCAGCGGCGTGGTGTTTACCGAGGCGCCACTGGTGCACAAGCCCGGCGGTTATCTGGAATGGACCGCAGCGCTCAAGCGTAACGTGCAAGTCCCGGTGATTGCCGTGGGGCGGATCGAGCCGGATGTTGGTGAAGCCGCCCTCAAGCGCGGCGACTGCGACTTCATTGCCATGGCCCGCAAGTTCCTCGCCGACCCGGACTTGCCCAACAAGCTGCTCCATGATCAGGAAGCGAGCATTCGCCCGTGCATTTACTGCTACGTGTGTGTGAGCCAGATTTTTATCAACGAGCGAGTCAAATGTGCGGTCAACCCCATGACCGGCCATGAGTTCGAATACGTCATCGGCCCCACCGCCACACCCAAGCATCTGGTGGTGGTGGGGGCCGGGCCTGCCGGGATGGAAGCTGCCCGCGTCGCGGCCTTGCGCGGCCATCGCGTGACCCTGCTCGAACGCAGCGACCGCCTGGGTGGCACGCTGTTTTTTGCCGGTCTGGCCTATGCCGAAAACGCCCGTCTTCTGGAAAATCTCAAGGTGCAGGTGCAGCAGTCGGCGGTTGATATCCGCCTCAACACCCTGGCCAGCCCCGCCCTGCTCCGTGATCTGGGCGCCGACCAGGTGCTGGTGGCCGTAGGCGCCGAGCGCGCTGCGCCAGCGATCCCCGGCGCCGATCAGGACCATGTCTGGAGCGGCGACGAATTGCGCCGTTTGATGACGGGTGACCGTGCCGAGGAAATAGCCAAACGCAAACTTTCCTTTACCCAGCGTGCGCTGATGAAGGCCGGCAGCCTGGCTGGGGTTACCGACAGCCGTGAAGCCATGGAAAAACTGTCGCGGGTATGGATGCCGCTGGGCAAGCGCGTGACCATTATCGGTGGCGGACTGGTGGGCCTGGAACTGGCGGAATTCCTGATCGCCCGCGGGCGCCAGGTCTGCGTACTGGAAAGCGGCACGCACCTGGGCCGGGAGCTGGCCATTGTACGCCGCTGGCGGGTGCTGCATGAAATCCGCGTGCATGGCGGCGAGTTGATCACCGGGGCCAGCGTGACCGCCATCGACGGTCACAGCGTGCGCTATCAACTGGCCGATGGCAGCAGCAGCCAGAGCGAGGCCGATTCAGTCGTACTGGCCATGGGTGCGCAGCCGGATACCAGGCTGCTCGACGAGTTGACCCGGGCGGGCTTGAGCGCCAGCAGCATCGGCGACTGCCACAGTATCGGCTATATCGAAGGCGCCATCAGTGCCGGGCACAAGGCCGGACGGGAAGCCTGATCTGTAGCCGCTGACGAGCGCAGCGAGGCTGCGATCGGCTGCGCAGCAGTCGTAAACCGAACACTGTAGTCGTTCAGGTAAATCACGGACTCAGGTGTTACGGTCGCTGCGCAACCGATCGCAGCCTCGCTGCGCTCGTCAGCGGCTACAGCGTATTGCGCAAGGTTCCATGACGACCCCAGGTTTACCAGGCTCTTTCAAACAAACAGTCAAACATCGCCTGGGCCGCCGCTGACAGTTCATGCCCTGGCTTGGTCAGTACCCCTATCGCCCGCTCTACCACGGGCTCATGCAAGGTGATGCAGCAGGCCCCCAACTCACGCATCTGTTCGGCACACAGGGCTGGCACCACGCTCACACCCAACCCGCTGGCGACCATGCGCCCCACTGTAGCCAACTGGTGACTTTCAAACTCCACCGGCAACTTCATCTGCCGTGCCTGCAAGTGTTCTTCAAGCATCACCCGTACCGCGGAAGGCCGCTGCAAGGTGATAAAGGGCTGTTCCAGCAGGGTGTTCCAGTCAATCAGCCGGTGCCCGGCCAGTACCGAGTCACGGGGCACCACGGCGACAAAGCGGTCCAGATACAGCGGGGTGAACGTCAGCGACGAAGCGCCCGCCGGCTCGAAAGCCACACCCAGTTCGACCTCCCGGTCACGCACCATCTCCAGCACCTGTTCGTTGATCACATCGTTGACCGTGACGTTGACCTTGGGATGGCGCACGCGAAAGCTTTTCACAATGGCCGGCAGCACGTTGCCCGAAAAGGACGGGATGGCGGCCAGGGTGACGCGCCCGCGCTGCAGGGTGAAGCGCTGGCGCATTTGGTCTTCGACATTGTCCCAGTCAGCTATCAAACGCCGGGCCAGCGGCAACAGCGATTCGCCCTCAGGGGTCAGGGCTACATTGCGCGTGGTGCGACTGAACAATCGCCCGCCCAGGCCCTGCTCCAGGGCCTTGATGGTCAGGCTCAAGGCCGACTGCGACAGATGCAGGCGCTCGCAGGCCACAGCAAAACTCAGGCTCTGGGCCACGGCAAGAAAGGCACGGATCTGTTTTACGGTCATGGCTTGGCCTCACGCTGATTGATTTGTTTTATCTATTAATCCCTCTTAAAAATCAACTTATCAAATCAATGCTGCGCGGTAACACTCATTACCAATGGCTGAGCACAGCCGGCGAATAATAAAAGAGGTACATATGGCAGGTTTCGATAAACGTGTGGCGTCCTATGAAGAAGCCCTGGCCGGGCTCAAGGACGGCATGACCGTGATCTCTGGCGGCTTTGGCCTGTGCGGTATCCCGGAGAACCTGATCAACGAGATCAAGCGCCAGGGCATCCGTGACCTGACCGTGGTGTCCAATAACTGCGGGGTCGACGGTTTCGGCCTTGGCGTGCTGCTGCAAGACCGCCAGATCAGCAAGGTCATCGCCTCGTATGTCGGTGAAAACGCCCTGTTCGAAAAACAGTTGCTCAGCGGCGAAATTGAAGTGGAACTGACCCCCCAGGGCACTCTCGCGGAAAAAATGCGCGCCGGCGGCGCCGGTATCCCGGCATTTTTTACCGCGACCGGAGTGGGTACACCCGTGGCAGACGGCAAGGAAACCCGTGAATTCAAGGGCCGTACCTACCTGATGGAAGAGTCCATCACCGGCGACTTTGCCATTGTCAAAGGCTGGAAAGCCGATCACTTCGGCAACGTGATCTACCGTCACACCGCGCAGAATTTCAACCCGCTGGCCGCTACGGCGGGCAGGATCACCGTGGTTGAAGTCGAAGAAATCGTTGAACCCGGCGAGCTGGACCCGACGCAGATCCACACCCCGGGCATCTACGTCGACCGGATCATTTGCGGCACGTTCGAAAAACGTATCGAACAACTGACTGAACGTACCTGATCCCCCCAGCTTCCGAACCCGAGCACGGAGAACCACCATGGCTCTTACCCGCGAACAAATGGCACAGCGCGTCGCCCGCGAAATGCAGGACGGCTTCTACGTAAACCTGGGTATCGGTATTCCGACCCTGGTTGCCAACTACATCCCCGAAGGCATGGAAGTCATGCTGCAATCGGAAAACGGCCTGCTCGGCATGGGCGCCTTCCCCCGTGTCGGTGAAGCCGATGCAGACATGATCAACGCCGGCAAGCAAACCGTGACTGCGCGTACCGGGGCGTCGATTTTTTCCTCGGCCGAATCTTTCGCAATGATTCGCGGCGGCCATATTGACCTGACCGTACTTGGCGCATTTGAAGTCGACGTCCAGGGCAATATCGCCTCCTGGATGATCCCCGGCAAACTGGTCAAGGGCATGGGCGGCGCGATGGATCTGGTGGCCGGTGCCGACAACATCATCGTCACCATGACTCACGCCTCCAAGGACGGCGAGTCCAAACTGCTGTCGCGCTGCAGCCTGCCGCTGACCGGCGCCGGATGCATCAAGCGTGTGCTGACCGACCTGGCCTATCTGGAAATCGACAACGGCGCTTTCATCCTCAAAGAACGTGCCCCGGGTGTCAGTGTTGAAGAAATCGTCAGCAAAACCGCCGGCAAACTGATCGTCCCCGAGCATGTGCCCGAGATGCAGTTTTAACCGAAAGTCCTGTAGATACTCTGTTACCGGTCAAGGGCTCTTTGTAGCAGCTGACTCGCGGAGCGAGGCTGCAGAAACACTGCAACTGTGGGAGCTGCAACAGAGTATCTCCAGAGACTGCCAGCTCAGATTTTTTCAGGATTTTTCGCACAGGTTGTCAGTTTTTGGGTGATGGTTGTGATCTGCTTGATCTTGTTTGTTTAACTGATACGTTGAGTACATATCCGGCATTTGTATCTAACTGGAATATTGGTTTCGCCCTTACGGCGAGTCCCTTTTTGAAGGACCAAAAAGGAACCAAAAAGTCCTCGCCCCATCGTACGGCCTTCGCTGCGCTCAGGTTCCCTCGCTCCGGTCCTGCTCCGTGGGCACGCCGCCACGGGCCATCCATGGCCCATCGCGGCTCTCCCGGCATCCATGCCGGTCGACCCACTCCACAGAACCTCCTCTCGGCCTCCCGGGAGGGCTGGCAGATCAAAAACACTGCGCCCCGAGGCGGCCGACCGGCCGGCCTGTTCGGTTCGCGTGTAGCTCCTCGGCAGCGACTACAGAAACACTCGCTCCCACAATAGGGCTAGACCTGCAACAGAGTATCTACAGGTGCAAGCGTGATCCGGGTGTGAACTCTGTAGCCGCAGCGGCTGCAGGACTCAAGACTTCACACCTCGATTTTTTTTACCCGGGTTTGCCCGGGCCCAATCACCCGACCATCCGCAGCCACCGGTTGCATCAAGGCCAGCGGCTGATCGGTGGCGGTGTCCACCAACTGCGAATGGGTCTCGCGGGGGGCGAACAGATACTGTTCCGCCCATTGGCGAAACGCCACGACCACCGGAAACAGACTCTCCCCCTTCGCCGTCAGCACGTACTCCTGATACGCGGTTCCGTCTGACGCAGGCCGCACTTCAAAAATCCCCGCCTCGACCAGATGCTTCAGGCGGTTGGTCAGCACACTGCGCGCGACACCCAGGCCACTCTGGAAGTCGCCGAAACGCCGGACACCATCAAAGGCATCGCGCACGATCAGCAATGACCAACGATCGCCAATCAAATCCACAGACCGCGCCACCGGGCAAGTCGGCGCAGGGTCAACAGGCTGCTTGTCCATTCAGACTCCTCCATTTGCCCTGCCAATCAGGGCCAGCTTAGGCAACAAGTTTCATTTTAAGACTCGTTGCCCTAGAATAAAACTAGTCTTAATTTGAGACCGGATTATCGAGAGGTGTGCCCGTGCCCAATGACCTGCCTTTACCAGCCCCAGCGGCGCCCCCAACGCGAACACCTCAAGGCCTGGTCGGGCTGTTTGCCTGCGCCAGCGGCTTGAGTGTGGCGAATGTCTACTACGCCCAACCCCTGCTGGACCAGATGGCGGGTGACTTTGCTATCAGCACGGCTGCGGTCGGCGGGGTCATCACCGCGACCCAGGTCGGCAGCGTGCTGGCATTGCTGCTGATCGTGCCTTTGGGTGATCAGCTCAACCGCCGACACTTGATGCTGGTGCAGATAGGCGCATTGATTGCAGCGCTGTTTTGCCTCGGCATGACCCACTCTGCGGCGATTATGCTGCTGGCCATGCTGGCAGTCGGACTGCTGGGCACGGCCATGACCCAGGGCTTGATCGCCTTCGCCGCCACTGCGGCCGCCCCGCAAGAGCGTGGCCGTGTGGTCGGTACAGTGCAGGGCGGGGTTGTCATCGGCCTGCTGCTGTCACGGCTGGCAGCCGGGGTAATTTGCGACCTGGCCGGGTGGCGTTGGGTCTATCTGGGCTCGGCGCTGGTGATGGCTCTGCTCGCTCTGATCCTGTGTAAAGTCTTGCCTGCACAGCGCCCTTCGACTGCGCCAATGGCCTACCCGCAGTTGGTTTTATCCATGTTCAGATTGCTCAAGGAGGATCCTGTGCTGCAAATCCGCGGCATGCTCGCGCTGTTTGTTTTTGCCGTGCTGGGTATTTTCTGGAGCGCATTGGTATTTCTTCTTGGTCAGGCGCCCTATGAGTTCTCACACACAACAATCGGCACCTTTGGCCTGGCCGGCGTCGCAGGTGCGCTGGCAGCTTCACGTGCAGGCATCCAGGCAGATAAAGGGCTGGGGCAGCGCACTACCGGTCTGGCACTGGGGTTACTGATAGTGGCCTGGGTTGCCCTGTGGCTGACCCCTTGGTCATTACTGTGGCTGGTGCTCGGCATTGTCATCCTCGACCTTGGCGCACAGGCCGTGCATGTCACCAACCAGAGCATGATTTTCAGCGCCCGATCCGACTCGCACAGCCGGGCTGTAGGCTGCTACATGCTCTTTTATGCCATTGGCAGCGGGCTGGGAGCGCTGGCATCCACGGCCGTGCATGCCGCATACGGCTGGACCGGCGTATGCGTACTCGGCGCTGGCGTCAGCGTCGCCGCCCTTGGGTTCTGGGCTGTGACAGTGCGTCAAACACCAGCCATGGCCCTGCCCGCGTAGTCGCCTGCATCAAGGGCATGGTTTGTCATGGGCTCTCACATATTTGTCCTGCTGCGATAAAGGCCGGTGGCTAGTCTTTTTCGAGACCGCCACCCACGCCGCAACCACTCATCGGAGCAAAATATGCTGGCATATAACAAAGCTTGCAAATCGTCTCCAAATGGAGACAATCGTTTATGAACCACGAGATCCGGCAAACCATCATTTTTGCTGATTGGCTGCTGAATTTAAGAGACATGCGTGCACGGATCGCCATCGCCCGAAGAATTGACCGGGTATCAACCGGCAACTTGGGTGACTTCAAATCCGTGGGCAATGGCGTATCTGAGCTGCGCATTGATATCGGCGCCGGCTATCGAGTGTATTTCACCCTGCGCGAGGTCTCGATCGTGATTTTGCTGGCCGGGGGTGACAAGTCCACACAACCTGGCGATATCCGCCAGGCGCATAAAATGGCAAAGGAGATTTAACATGACCACCACACTGCTGCCCTTCGACATGGCACAGCTGCTGAACAGCGATGAAGCCATCAGTGAATACCTGACTCAAGTGCTTGCCGACGGTGACACTGACGAACTAATCCGCGCCGTTGGCTACGTTGCAAAAGCTCGTGGCATGGGGCAAATAGCCAATGCCACCGGGCTTGGCCGTGCCAGTTTGTACAAGGCTTTCGCTGCGGGTGCCAAGCCCCGCTTTGAAACCGTGATCAAAGTGATGCACTCCCTGGGTATTGATTTGCAGGCCACCACTCAAGGCAACAGGCGCTGATTCAATGCGGCGCCGGTTCCTCCCTTACATCCGGAATCGTCAATATCCGCTTCAATAACTCTGCCGTCTCGACCCGGCTGGTTTTCTTGAATTCGACCGTGATGCTCTCAGTGCCCACCTCCGGCCCCTGCTCGACCAGCACCTGCTTGAGCCGCACCGCATCCACGCCCAAAAACGCCTCAAGACTCTGACGATTGAGCACGCCAGTCGGCGCTACCAGCTTGATCACATGGACCTTTATATAATCGCGATAACGGTGCTCGATCGGCCCGATGGCAATCAAGATAGCCAGAATCAACAGGGTCGCAGCCACACCCAGCACATACATGCCGCCACCAATGGACATGCCGATGGCCGCCACCGCCCACAGGCTCGCCGCCGTGTTCAACCCCTTGATCACTTCACCGCGCATCATGATCGACCCGGCCCCGAGAAAGCCGATGCCGGTGACAATCTGCGCAGCAATCCGCGAAGGGTCCAGTTGCGTACCCGGCTGGGTCAGCGCCTGCTGAAAGCCGAAGGCCGACACGGTCATAAACAAACATGCCCCGGTCGCCACCAACATGTGCGTACGCAAACCTGCTGTCCAGAATTGATGCTCGCGCTGCAAGCCAATCAGGCTGCCGAGCACCGCTGCCAGCAGCAAACGACCAATCATTTCCCATTCTGAAATCATGCCAACCCCTCGAACCAGAGCATCTGCCTGCGCAGTAAGTGCCCACAGCATAGTCAAGGATCGGCATTGTGCCGGGCCGCGCTATTTCACCAGGCGCACTTCCTTGGACGGCCGATAGCCGAAATAGGCGCTGTAGCACTTGCTGAAATGACTGGGCGAGACAAACCCGCACGCCACCAGGACATCGACTTGAGACAGCTCGGTGTGCTGCAGCAACCGGCGCGCTTCGGTGATGCGCAATTCCAGGTAATAGCGTTGCGGTGTGGTACCCAGTTGCTCCTTGAACAGGCGCTCGAGCTGACGTCGGGAACGGCCGACATAAACCGCAAGTTGCTCAAGCTCCAGGGGATCCTCGAGGTTGGCGTCCATCAGCTTGACCACTTCGCGCAAGGGCGCACTGACGCAGATATTTTCCGCCGGCTTGATCCGTCGGTAGCGTGACTCCTCAAATGCCAGAATATCCTCGATACCCTCAACCAGCGCCTTGTCATGCAGGCCCTTGATCCAGCCCAGAGCCATCTGGAAGGCCCCTGCGGGGCTGGAGGCGGTCATCCGGTCACGGTCGATGACATAGGGCTCACTGGTGACCTGCGCAGCCTTGGCCACTTCGGTCAGTGCCGGGCGATGCTCGGGGTGTATCGCGCAACGATAACCGTCCAGCACCCCGGCACTGGCGAGAAACCAGGCGCCATTCCACAGCCCGCCCAGCGTGATACCCGCACGCGCAGCAGCCCTGAGCAGGCTGATCAACTCATCGTTGAGCTTCAACTCGGTCCGGTAACCCCCGCAGATCATCAGCAGGTCCAGTTCATGGATCATCGCCGGATCAATACAGGCATCGGGGCGGATCACCAGGCCCAGATCGCTGACCACCTCACCACCGCTCAAGCCATAGGTGCGCGAAGAAAACAGACCGGCGCGCAGCAGGTTGGCAGTAATGATGGTGTCCAGCGCCTGGGTGAAGGCCGGCAGCGAAAAATGCTCAAGCAACACAAAACCGGTACGCACCATTGGCCCTGGCTCCATGGCACTGTCTTTGAGGTAACGAAGGTTCTTGCCCTTCATTCCGCTGCTGAATTGACGTCGTTCGGTCAAGATTCGATCCGTTTTTTGTGTATTTACAAGGCCCAATGCTAACCGCCGACAGGTGAAAAAGCTCCTGCCATACACGCTGCGGCCACCCTCCCTGATAGGCCGATACTCCCAGACCTCCTGGGAGTATCGGCCGATGCGCAACCTGGCGCACAAACCCATAGTTGAAATCTGTGGCAATAAATCCCCAGCGGTCAGCTCTGTGACCGGAATCAGCCAGGAGAGCGTCATGGCTATCATCTTGAACAGCAGTATCACGGTCGATGAAACGAGCGGTTTGCAGAACGCCGCCACCTCCACCGATATCGAAGATATCAACGATAACGACATCACCGTCGCGGCCATCAATGGTACCGACGATACCGGCGATCTGCCCTTCCCGTTTGAGTCCCGACTGTTCGCCCTGCTGGGCGCCACCACGGTCAAGAACGCGGCGTTGAGCGGCTATACCGGGGCCGCCGGGAATACCGGGGCCGACCTGATCACCATCACCGGCTCCTACGTGGACCTGGCCTTTACCGATGCCCAGGGCAAGGCCCTGGGCGACCCGAGCAACGCCAACAGCGGCTCGGACTGGAGCGGGCTGTATACCCTCGATGGCACAAAAATCTTTCTGTATACCGACACCAACAACAATATCGTACTGGGCCGTGCAGGCAGTGAGGGGGCGACCCCAGCCCCCGACGATGATCTGGCCAATCCGAACGGCACCCTTATTTTCGCCGCCTATCTTGAACAGACAGCAACCGGGGCCAAGGTCTGGATGGTGCAGCAAGAACCGCTGATGCACCCGGACACCGCCAACCCCGATGATGTGGTCGACATGACCAACCACCTCTGGGTAACAGCCAGCCAGGATCTGGCCTTTGATTTCGCCGGCTTGCCATCCGGGCAAAACGGCTTTCTGATGTTCAAGGCCGGTGGCAGCACCACAGGCCTGATCGTTACCGGCATGGACCCGGATCAGGTACCCGCCAATCAGGCTGACACAGTCAATACCAGCCAGGGTGCCGGCCCTACCACCATCGGCACCAACAGCCAGGGGATCAAGGCCGGCGAAGGCATGATCTTCAGTTTTATCAGCAATCCGGACGCGCGCTATACCGTGCCAGATCTGACCCATGGTGAGGCGACCAACGAAAGCAATATCCTGTTTGGCGGGCTTTTCGCTGCAAGCGGTGCAACCATTATCATCGCCCAGGCCACGCCGCCGAAAACCTGTTCAGCCACCATCAGCGCCTTCACCACGGGCCTGGAGGTCGGCTCGGCCTACTATGAGGGCCTGCTTGACGGTAATGGTCATGCGGTCAACGGGGCTGACAATCTTGGCTATATCGCCAGCATTACGGTGATCGGTGCCAATGGTGTTGCCATCGCCGGTCTGACCGGGGTCACGACCAACACCACGCTCGGCAGCATCAGTGTGACCTTCAACACCAGCAATGGAGGCCTTGATCGCACCGCAACCATTGTCGGTTTTGAACAGAATTTCTCCCTGCAATACACCGTTGATGGCACCCACAATCGCGTGGTGATTGAAAACACAGGCACCGGCAACTCCACGTTCGATATCGGCGGTTTCCATCTGCCCAATGTGGTGGCCGTGCCTCAGGAAGTCGGCAGTCAACTGAACTTTGAAGACGACGGCCCTGCCGCCGCCGGGCTGCCGGTAACGGCCCTGGTGGATGAAGACAGCCTGGCCGGTGGCATCGACGGCGGTGTCGGCGACGCGGGCCTGCTGGTTCCAGCATCGGCCTCCGGTACTGTGGCCACTGTATTCACATCCGGTACCGATGCACCGGCGAGCTACTCCTTGTCCAATGACACCTCCGGCGTGCAAGTGTTTGACAGCGCCGCGACTGCGGTAGCGCTGGCTTCCAAAGGCGAGGCGGTTAAATATGACGTGATCGGCAACACCCTGTGGGGTTATGTCGGTGCCGCTGCTGAATACGTCGCCGCCACAGACCGCGCGGTGTTCAAGCTGGAGCTGACCAATACCTCTGACGGCAGCTATACCTTCACCCTTCTCGATCAACTCGACCACCCGGATACGGTGGGCGGCGACAACAGCGAAAACGAACTGCTGCTACAGCTGGGTTCGGTGCTGAAGGTTACCGACAAGGATGGCGACTCGGTCACCGCTACGGCGCAAAAACTGGTGATCACGGTGGATGACGACACCCCGATCGCCACACTGAACCAGCTCACGGGGACGGTGGACGAAGACGG
>Ga0302347_1003092_pt1 | contig 15381 bp, 15 predicted proteins | sample PhyWR1_FD_202178 | JGI IMG/M metagenome (GOLD analysis project Ga0302347, IMG submission 202178) | Leaf surface microbial communities from wheat plants in UC Gill Tract Community Farm, Albany, California, United States - DLSL W.R1 (v2)... | ecosystem: Host-associated > Plants > Phyllosphere >...
ACTCCAGGGCAAGGTAAAGCGCTAGCCCCCCAGGCTGCGGCCCCGGCAGGGCGGCGACCAAGCGGCCCGCCCCGAACCGCTGGCCCGGCAAACCCACGCACCGGTTCAGCGTTCCCGAAGCCTGGGCCATCTTCAGCCTACATGCGAACGGACGGTCAACCCACATGCGGGCAGACGGCAGGCGGTTTCAATCATCACTGGCGCTATTGCCAGGAGGATTTGAAAATGCTGACGACAGACGATACCGACATCAACGCCCATGCCATGGACACCACCAAGCCTGTCGGCCTGGAAGCCGCGCAGGACAGGGATCAGCTGGCCACGGATGAACGCGTGCTGCGCGCCACCACCGTGCAGCCCCTGCGCGCCGACACGGAAGCGGCCAATGCCGCCACGGGCGAAAGCGTCAAGAGTGCCAAGGACCTGGCCAAGGATGCCAAGACCGTCGCCGCCGATGCCTGGCAGGCCGCGCGCAGCTACGCCAAGACCGCCAGTGGCACGGCCGGCGAAAAGCTGGGCGACCTCAAGGTCAAGGCCGGTGAACGGCTGGGCGACCTGAAGGTCAAGGCCACCGAGTTCCAGGGCACGGCGGCCAAGCGCATTTCCGAGGAACCGATCAAGGCCGTGGCCATTGGCGCGGCCGCTGGTGCGCTCTTGGCAGCGGTCATGCTGCGCCGGGGCGGCAGCCGCCGGGACTACTGACCATGGAGCCGATGAAACCCATGGAGCCCATGAAACCGATGAAGCCGATGGCGCCGCCCGATTCGAGCTGGTGGCCTCAAGGGCTGTCCAACCCGTCGAGCAGCGGAAGCCAGAACGGCGTGCAATACGCCTTCTTTGCCGACAAGCACCGGCTGGCGGTCAAGCAGGGCGACAAAGTCACGCAGTACGACACGGGCGAGCACCGGATTTCGGGCGTGAGCCAGGCGCAAGGCGGCAAAGAGGGCTCGCTCCGCTTTTCCAGCCAGCAAGGCGATGTGGACCTGGAATCGCTCAAGAAAGTGAGCTGACGCGGGGGCATCTCCGTCGCTTTGCCATCACATCGCAAGCGCCAGGCCAAGCCAGGGCATGGCCTGATCGTCGATCGGGTGTGGTGTGTTTCGGGCCGCTTCAGCGGCTCGATGCAGATTTGTCCGCAGCATTTCCTTGCCTGGCGCTGCCATCGGCCTTGGGCAGGGTCAGCGGCTCGACTTGGACGGTGGCCACGCCGTCGCGCGGGTCAATGCCGATTTTTCTCGCCGTGGCGGGCGAGAGGTCCACGATCCGGTCTTTTGCATACGGCCCCCGGTCCTGAATGGTGACCTGGGCGCTTTTGCCGTTTTCCAGGTTGGTCACCCGAGCGGTGGTGCCCAGCGGCAGCGTCTTGCTGGCCGCGTTGTCGTCATGCAGCCGCATGCGCGTGCCGTCGGCCATTTTCCGGCCTTCGAGCTTGCTGGCGTAAAACGAAGCCTTGCCCACGCGCTTGTGGCCCGACAGGTCTTGCCTGGCATGGGCCGCTCCTCTGGCGGCCTTGGCAACCCTGAACGCGTTGGCGCCGGCCGATGCTTTTTTCGCGTGCAGGCTGCGCGCCGATCTGGCCGCCGCCTTCGCGGGCCGAGCACCCTTGGACGCATGGGCTGAGCCCGAAGGCGTGGCCCGGCTGGACTTGGCGCTGGCGGACTTGGCCTTGGCCGGCTTGGCCTTGTTCAGCTTGTGGGGATGAGGATGGGTATGGGCTGGCGCGGCAGCGCGGTGGTGCGGCGCCTGCTGTCTGGCGGCTGCATGCGCGCCAGCCGAAAAACCGATGGCGCCACTGCCCATGAGCGACACCATCAGCCAGCCGGCCAGGCGGTTGAGACGCAAATTCCGGGGCATTCATTCATCCTTTCGAAAAATAACGGACGCGCAACGCCGGCAGCCGAGCCGAGCCGAGCCGAGCCATACGGACATTGCGCTGCGCTGAAAAACGATCAACCCAGTATGGCAGCGCGCGCCGCCGCCCCGGTCCCGCACAGCCGTGGCGCGGCGGCTGTTTTGTAACGAAAATTTTTCTTTTTTTGCGTCAGGCGCCATGCGCCGGCAGCCCACCGGGCAGCGGACACAGGCCAGGCAAACCGCTATTAATTCAATAGCATGCTGCGCAGGCTGGACAAGCGCCAGCGGCTCATTTCACCTTCAAAATCAATCCCCACCCTGGGCGCTCAGCAGGCACGGGAAATCGCGCATGCGGGCCAGCACGGCCGCGCGCGTGGGCGGCACGCAGCCGCGCTGCATGACGCATAGGCTGGCGCTGGCCAGCGCATGCGACAGGATTTGGCCGGCGGGCGCGTCGCCGAGGGTTTCGCGCACCGGCTCGCCTTCGAGCAGCACGGCCGTCAGCAGCCCGGCCAGAAAGCAGTCGCCCGCGCCCACGGTATCGACCACGCGCACCGGCGCCGCTTCGCGCGCCTGCCAGTGCTGGCCGCCGCGCGTGAGCAGGCAGGCGCCCTCGCCGCCCAGCGTCAGCGCCATCCAGCGCGCCCCCGTCAGGGCCAGCAGGTTGCGGGCCTTGTCCAGCGCGCCGTCGCCGGCGATGCCCAGGTGGTCTAGGTCTTCATCGCTCGCCTTGACGATGTCGGCCAGCGCCAAGGCCGCCAGCACATGGCGGCGGTAGGCGCCCAGGTCGGGCATGACCGAAGGCCGCAGGTTGGCATCGACGACCACGGTTTTGCCGGCGTCGCGGCTGGCTGCCAGCCACGGCAGGTAAATGCCTGCGTCATCGGGCGCCAGCGCCAGGCAGCCGCTGCAGACCATGCGCAGCGTGGGCGCGGCTTCGCAGGCGCGGACCAGGCCAGAGGCGGTCACGGCGCGGTCGGCCACGCCCTGGCGGTAAAACGCGTAGTCGGGATGCCCCGCCTCGGTCAGCCCGACCACGGCCAGCGACGTGGCCTGCGGCACCGGATCGGGCCGGGCCAGCCGCACCCCATCGGCCGCCAGCGCCTGCGCCAGCCTTCGACCAAAGCGGTCGCCCGACAACGGATTGAGGTAGAGCGTGCCCACGTCCTGGCGCGCCATGGCACGGGTGAAATTGAACACCGAGCCGCCCAGGCACGGCTCGAACAGGCCGTCGGGCCGCCCGATCAGGTCGATCAGGGCTTCACCGGCTGTTGCAATTTGAAGGGTTGTCTCAGGGTTTTCCATTAATAAAGCAACTTGATTTAGTTAGTCAATCTTCACTATAGTTCGGACACGCTCCAACGTAAAGCGTACAACCCCGGGGTTTGCAGTCCCGGCATGAAGACCGCCGCTTTTGGCCCCGTTTCGTTCCACGAGGAGACACGCATGAAAAAATTGACCGCCATCCTGGCCCTGAGCGCCCTGGCTGTTGCCGCCGGCAGCGCCCGTGCGGCCGAGCCCGTGATCGGCCTGATCACCAAGACCGACAGCAACCCCTTTTTCGTCAAGATGAAGGAAGGCGCCCAGGCCGAAGGCAGCAGGCTCGGGGCACGCGTCATCACCGGCTCGGGCAAGACCGACGGCGACAACGCCGGGCAGATCACGGCCATGGAAAACATGATGGCCGCCGGCGCCAAGACCATCCTGATCGCGCCCAGCGACGCCAGGGCCATCATTCCGGCCATCAAGAAAGCCCAGCAGCAAGGCGTGATGGTGATTGCGCTGGACAGCCCGACCGACCCGGCCAGCGCCGTGGACGGCGTGTTCGCCACCGACAACTACAAGGCCGGCCAGCTGATCGGACAGTATGCCAAGGCCGCGCTGGCCGGCAAGAAGCCGGTGATCGCCGCCATGGACCTGTTGCCCGGCCATCCGGTGGGCGCGCAGCGGCACAACGGCTTTTTGCAGGGCTTCGGCCTGCCGTCGCTGGAGGCCAGCAGCAACGCCCTGGCCAGGCCAGCCGAGGTGGCCTGCATGGCCGACACCTTCGGCGACGCCGCCAAGGCGCAGACCGCCATGGAAAACTGCCTGCAGAAAAACCCGGCCATCAATTTGGTCTACACCATCAACGAGCCTGCCGCAGCGGGCGCCTACAAGGCGGTCAAGGCCGCCGGCAAGGAAAAGGATGTGGTGATCGTCTCGGTCGATGGCGGCTGCGCCGGCGTGCGCGACGTGGGCGCCGGCGTCATCAGCGCCACCGCGCAGCAGTACCCGCTGAAGATGGCGGCCATGGGCGTGGCCGCCGGCGTGGAATATGCCAAATCGGGCAAGAAGGTCAGCGGCTACACCGACACCGGCGTTGCCCTGATTGCCGCCAGGCCGCAGCCTGGCGTGCAGAGCCTGGATGTCAAGACCGGCACCGAGCTGTGCTGGGGAAAAAAGTAAGCCGCGCCTGGCGCAGCCACCCTTGCAAAGAACTGTCCCCATGACCCCTTCCAAGCTACCGCCCCTGGCCACCCTCGGGCCCTTCATCGCGCTGCTGCTGGCCTGCATTTTCTTCAGCGTGCAGAGCGAGCGGTTCCTGTCCGCGCAGAACTTCTCGCTGATCCTGCAGCAGATCATGGTGGTCGGCGTGATCGCCATCGGCCAGACCTTGATCATCCTGACGGCCGGCATCGACCTGTCGTGCGGCATGGTCATGGCGCTGGGCGGCATCGTGATGACCAAGTTCGCCGCCGACTACGGCTTGTCCGCGCCGCTGGCCATTGCCTGTGGCATGGCGGTGACCATGCTCTTTGGCCTGGTCAACGGCCTCTTGGTCACGCGCATCAAGCTGCCGCCCTTCATCGTGACGCTGGGCACGCTGAACATCGCCTTCGCCATCACGCAGCTGTATTCGCAGTCGCAGACGGTGACGGACATTCCGGCCGGCATGAGCCTGCTGGGCAACACCTTCCTGCTCGGCCAGAGTCCGATTGCCTACGGCGTGCTGCTGATGCTGGCGCTTTACGTGGCGACCTGGCTGTGGCTGCGCGAGACCGCGCCGGGCCGCCACATCTACGCCGTGGGCAACAACCCCGAGGCCACGCGGCTGACCGGCATCGGCACCGAGCGCGTGCTGCTGGGCGTGTATGTGCTGGCGGGCCTCTTCTACGGCATTGCGGCGATGCTGTCGGTGGCGCGCACCGGCGCGGGCGACCCGAACGCCGGGCAGACCGAGAACCTGGACGCCATCACCGCCGTGGTGCTGGGCGGCACCAGCCTGTTCGGCGGGCGCGGCATGCTGCTGGGCACGCTGGTCGGCGCGGTGATCGTCGGCGTGTTTCGCAACGGCCTGACGCTGATGGGCGTGTCTTCCGTGTACCAGGTGCTGGCCACCGGCATCCTGGTGATCCTGGCTGTGGCCACCGACCAGATGTCGCGCAAAGGAGTCCGTTGATGAGCACCCAGCCTCAAATCGTGATGCAGGCCAAGGGCCTGGTCAAGCGCTACGGCCAGGTCACGGCCCTCGACGGCGCGGACTTCGAGCTGCGCGCCGGCGAAATCCTGGCGGTGATCGGCGACAACGGCGCGGGCAAGTCCTCGCTGATCAAGTGCCTGTCGGGCGCGACCATTCCCGACGAGGGCGAGATCCTGCTCGACGGCCAGGCCATCCATTTCAGGAGCCCGATGGATGCGCGCAAGTCAGGCATCGAGACCGTGTACCAGGACCTGGCCGTCGCCCCCGCGATGACGATTGCCGAGAACCTGTTCATGGGCCGCGAGCTGCTGCGGCCCGGATTTTTCGGCCAGTTCCTGCGCCTGCTGGACAAGAAAAAGATGCTGGCCGAAAGCATCTCGCGCATGAACGACCTGAAGGTTGGCATCCGCTCGATGACGCAGCCGGTCGAAACGCTCTCGGGCGGGCAGCGCCAGTGCGTGGCCGTGGCGCGCGCGGCGGCCTTTGCGCAGCATGTGGTCATCATGGACGAGCCGACCGCCGCACTGGGCGTGAAGGAAGGCAACATGGTGTTAGAGCTCATCCGCCGCGTGCGCGACAAGGGCCTGCCGGTGGTGCTGATCTCGCACAACATGCCGCACGTGTTCGAGGTCGCCGACCGCATCCACATCGCCCGGCTGGGCAAGCGCGCGGCCGTGGTCAATCCCAAGCACATCAGCATGAGCGACACGGTGGCGGTGATGACCGGCGCCAAGTCGGCCGCCGACCTGCCCGAGGAAGCGCATGCTTAAGGGCATCGATCCGCTCATCACGCCCGAGCTGCTCGGCCTGCTGATGGCGATGGGCCATGACGAGGCCGTGCTGCTGGCCGACGCCAACTTCACCGCGCTGAGCCTGGGCGCGGGCAAGCCGGTGATCCGCCTGCCGGGCGTTGGCATGGCGCAGGCGGTGCGGGCCATCGGCGCGCTGCTGCCGCTGGCGGCCGACGTGGCGCATCCGGTGGCCTTCATGCAGGTGTCGGGCAGCGAGCCGCCCTACCGCTCGGCCCTGCAGCGCGAGGTGCTGACGCTGCTGGAAGGCAGCTTGCTGCCCGGACAGCAGCCCGAGCCGGTCGAGCGCCATGCGTTCTACGAACGCGTGAAAAAGGTCTGCGCGATCGTGGTGACGGGCGAGCTGCAGCCCTTTGGCAACTTCATCTTGCGCAAGGGCGTTATCGGCGAAACTCTGCGACCATGACAAACGACCTGGCCCCTCCCCTGCTGCGCCCGCGCGGCTCCAACCATGTCGGCATGCGCCAGTTCAACGAGCGCGTGGTGCTGCAGGCGATCCGCCAGAACGGCAGCCTGCCCAAGGCCGATCTGGCGCGCCTGACCGGGCTGACGTCGCAGACCATCGGCCTGATCACCACGCGGCTGGACGAGGACGGCCTGCTGGTGCGGCACGAGCCGGTGCGCGGGCGCATCGGCCAGCCCTCGGTGCCGCTGGCGCTCAACCCGGATGGCGCGTTTGCCATCGGCATCAAGATCGGGCGGCGCAGCACCGACTGGCTGCTGGTGGACTTCACCGGCCGGGTGCGCCAGCGCAAGACGCTGGACTATGCGTTTCCGCAGGCCGACGTGCTGCTGCCGGCGCTGCGCCAGCACATGAATGCGCTGCGCGACGAACTGGCGGAACTCGGCCCGCGCCTGGTGGGCGTGGGCATTGCCGCGCCGCTGCAGTTCGGCGGCTGGCACCGCCTGCTCGGGCTGTCCGAGGCGCAGTCCGGCGCCTGGAACCAGCTGGACCTGAAAACCGAAGTGCAGGCCATGACCGAACTGCCGGTGAGCTTTGCCAAGGACACCTCGGCCGCCTGCGTGGCCGAGCTGGTGGCCGGGCGCGGGCGCGACCTCAAGGGTTTTCTCTACCTGTTCGTCGATACCTTCGTCGGCGGCGGGCTGGTGATCGATTCGCACCTGCACGCCGGCCTGCACGGCAACGCCGGCGCGGTGGCTTCCCTGCCGCTGGACCTGGCCCGCTCCGCAGCATCCAAGCCCGAGCAGCTGCTTCACCAGGCCTCGCTCTGGGAGCTGGAGCAGCGCTTCAAGCGCCGGGGCCTGGACACCGCCGCCGCCTACGACGAGCGCGCGCTGCAAGCGCCGTTCGAGGAGGAAACGGCCGCCTGGATGGCGCTGGCGGCCAATGCGCTGGCGCATTGCATCGTCAGCGGCACGGCGTTCCTGGACCTGGACGCCATCGTCCTGGACGGCTCGTTCTCCAGGCCCATGCTCCATCGGCTCCTGGCGCAAACCCGCACCGCGCTCGACGGCTACAGCTGGGAAGGCCTGTGGCCGGCGACCCTGCTCGAAGGCAGCATCGGCCCGGATGCGCGCGCGCTGGGCGGCGCGCTGCTGCCGCTGCACGCCAACTTCGCGCCCGACCGCGACCTGTTCCTCAAGGTGAGCCGGTAGCGCCTTGCGTCACTTTGGTTTATTCATCAAATTGGCACTTTGCGCAAGCGGTGCAAGCGCTGGCAGCTATTAAAAATATAGCAAAACCCTTTTAGCCGCTCTCAGGCAGCCGGCGCCCATGCAGCGCCGCCAGAAAACAGCGGGTCGCCTCGCTCAGCGGCCGGTCCTTGCGGGTGATCGAGCCAAAGGACTCCATTTTGTGCTGGATGTGGCAGGGCAGCACCCTGAGCAGGCCGTGCCGGGCATAGGTGTCGGCAATCGACAGCGGCACGACGCCGATCATGTCGGTTTCGGCAATCAGGTTGGTGGTCGTCAAGATCGAGGATGTCTCGATCAGGCCTCTGGGCAGGGGCGCCTGCTGCATCCTGAACTCCTGCTCCAGCACCTCGCGCATCGGGCTGCCGGTGGGCTGCAGGATCCACGGGTAGCCGAGCAGGCGGGCAAAAGTGACCGATTTTTCCGCCCCCAGCGGATGGTTCACCCCCACCACGATCGCCAGCGCCTCGTTTTCCAGCGGCGTGAACGCATAGTCGGCCCAATGCTCGCCGCGAATCCGCCCGATCGCCACGTCCAGCACGCCTTCGCGCAGCAGTTCGAACAGCCGGTCGCTGGTGTCCAGCGTGACATCGAGCGAGAGCAGCGGATAGGCTTTTTTCAGCGCGATGATGGCCTGCGTGAGCAGGGTCGGCGACGGCGCCATGATGCTGCCCACCGACAGCCGGCCGGAGCGGCCGAGCTGCAGCTCGGCCAGCTCCCGCGTCATGGCTTCGATCGAGCCGCGCAGGCCGGCGAAATGGCGCAGCACGCTGTCGCCAGCGGGCGTGAGCTTCTGGCCGCGCCCCACCCGCTCAAACAGCTTTTGCCCCAGCGCCGATTCCAGCTCTTGGATCATCCGGGTGGCGGCAGGCTGCGTCAGGCCCAGCTCGGCCGAGGCCTTGCGCAGCGTGCCGTGCTCGCCCACCGCCAGGATCAGGGCGACCTGGCGCATGCGCAGGCGGTTCAGGAGCTGGGGCGTCGGGAAGGTGCTGGGCATGCAAGAGGTGCGTCACGCGGAAATGAACAGCCTCAAATGATAACCCCAGGTTATCAAACAATCATTTATTTTAAATTTACGTTAACTTTTGGGCCGCCTACCATCGACGCCTACCGACAGCCAACGACCCGGAGACAACCATGAGAATTTTTCCCGCCCTGCTGCTGGCCGCCTGCGCCCTGGGCAGCCAGACACCGTCTTTTGCGCAAGACTGGCCGAGCAAGCCCGTCAGGATCCTGGTCGGCTCCGCGCCCGGCGGCGGCACCGACGCGATGGCGCGCGCCGTGGCCGACCGGCTCGGTCCGCTTCTCAAGCAGCCGGTGGTGGTTGAGAACCGGCCCGGCGTGTCCAACACGCTGGCCGCCGACGTCACGGCCAAGTCCACCGACGGCCACACGCTGCTGATGGGCGTCTCGACCGCGCATGCGATTGCGCCGCACCTGCTCAAGCTCGGCTATGACAGCGACAAGGACCTGGTGCCGGTGGTGTTCGTCGGCGCGGTGCCCAACGTGCTGGTGGTCAACAACGCGCTGCCGGTCGATTCGGTCCCGTCGCTGATCAAGCTGGCCAAGGCCCAGCCCGGCAAGCTGAACTACGCCACCAGCGGCGCCGGCAGCACGCAGCACATCGCGGCCGAGCTGTTCAAGGACCAGGCCGGGGTGTTCATCACGCACATTCCCTACCGCGGCAGCGGCCCGGCGCTGGTCGATCTGGTCGGCGGGCAGGTGCAGATGAGTTTTGACACCATGCCCTCGGTGATCGGCCAGATCAAGAACGGCCGCATCAAGGCTCTGGCCGTGGCCAGCGACAAGCGCAATCCGCAGCTGCCCAACGTACCCACCATGGCCGAGGCGGGCCTCAAGGGCGTGGAAATGAGCGCCTGGTACGGCATCTATATGCCCGCCGCCACGCCCAAGGCGGTGCAGGACCGGGTCTATGCCGAGGTCACCAAGGTGTTGGCCATGCCGGAGACGCAGGCCCGGCTGGGCGCGATAGGCGCCGACCTGGCGCCGATGACGCATGCGCAGTTCGCCGCCTTTCATGCCGCTGAAAACAAGCGCTACGGCGAGCTGATCGCCCGCAAAAACATCAAACTCGACTAGGACGCAGGACGAATGACTTCCCAAGACAAGCCCGTCGTGGCCCTGACGCTGGGCGACGCCGCCGGCATCGGCCCGGAACTGGTGGCCCGGCTGCTGAGCCAGCCGGGCATCACCGACAGCGCCAACATCGTGCTGGTGGGCGACCCCTGGCTTTGGTGCGATGGCATGACCACGGCCGGCGTGGATGTCGCCACGCAGGCCGTGGGCAGCCTGGCCGAAGTCCGCGCCCGGCGCGACCAGCGCCTGCCGGCCTTCCTCGCCACCAAGACAATTGCCCCGGAACAGGTGCAGCGCGGCCAGGCGCAGGCGGCCTGCGGCGCGGCGGTGCTGCAGGTGCTGAACCTGTGCATGGACGGCGCCAGGCGCGGCGAGGTCGATGCGATCTGCTTTGCGCCGCTGAACAAGTTCGCCATGAAGCAAGGCGGCCTGCAGCACGAGGACGAGCTGCACCACTTTGCCCAGTACCTCGGAGTGACCGGCTATTTCTGCGAATTCAACACGCTGGGCGACCTGTGGACCTCGCGCGTGTCCTCGCACATTCCGCTCAGGGACGCGGCGGCGATGCTCAGCATCGAGCGCATCGTCGAAGCCGCCAAACTGATCTACCGGTCGCTGCAGGCCAGCGGCACGGCCGCGCCCAAGGTGGCGATAGCGGCCTTCAACCCGCACGGCGGCGACGGCGGCAGCTGCGGCCGCGAGGAAATCGACATCATCGCGCCGGCCGTGGCCGAACTGCGCGCCAGCGGCTTTCCGGTCGATGGCCCCTTCCCGGCCGATACCATCTTCTTGAAGGCCCGCGACAGCCAGTACCAGGCCATCGTCACCATGTACCACGACCAGGGCCAGATCGCCATCAAGCTCATGGGCTTCAGCAAGGGCGTGACCGTGCAGGGCGGCCTGCCGGTGCCCATCACCACGCCGGCGCACGGCACGGCCTACGACATTGCCGGCCAGGGCGTGGCCGATGTCAACGCCACGCTCAACGCCTTTCGCATTGCCTGCCGCATGGGTGCGGCACGGCTTCATTCCTGAAAACAAAGAGTTCCACCATGAAGATCAAATCCGTCCGCGCCCGTGTTTTTGAATGGAAGGGCAAGACCGTTCCGCCGCAGGGCAATTTTTGCTCCAACGCCATGGACCTGGTGTATTCCAACACCGAGTCGATGAGCACCTTTCGCTTCCATTCCTGGACCGTGGTCGAGATCGAGACCGACGACGGCATCGTCGGCCTGGGCAACGTGGCGCTGGCGCCAAGCATTGCCAAGGCCATCATCGACCAGTACCTGACGCCCCTGGTGCTGGGCCAGGACCCCTGGGACTACGAATACCTGTGGCAGCGCATGTACCGCGCCACCCACGCCTGGGGCCGCAAGGGCGTGACCATGGCGGCGATCTCGGCGATCGACCTGGCGATCTGGGACATCCTGGGCAAGTCGGTGGGCAAGCCAGTGTTCAAGCTGCTGGGCGGCAGGACCAAGGAAAAAATCCCGGTCTATTACTCCAAGCTCTACCGCACCGACCTGGGCGAGATGCAGGCCGAGGCGCAGAAGTACAAGGACCAGGGCTTCACCGCCTTCAAGATGCGCTTTGGCTACGGCCCGGCGCACCTGCAAAAAGGCGTGGCCGAAAACCTGAAGTCGGTCGAGGCGGTCCGCGAGGTCATCGGCTACGAGAGCGACCTGATGCTGGAATGCTACATGGGCTGGAACCTCGAATACGCCAAGCGCATGCTGCCAAAATTAGAAAAATTCGAGCCGCGCTGGCTGGAAGAACCCGTGATCGCCGACGACATCGACGGCTACGCCGAACTCAACCAGCTCACCAGCATCCCGATCTCCGGCGGCGAGCATGAGTTTTCGCTCTACGGCTTCAAGCAGCTTCTGGACAAGAAAGCCGTGTCGGTCGTGCAGTACGACACCAACCGCGTCGGCGGCATCACGGCGGCGCACAAGATCAACGCGCTGTGCGAAGCGTTCAGCGTGCCGGTCATTCCGCACGCCGGCCAGATGCACAACTACCACCTGACCATGAGCACCCTCGCCTCGCCGATGAGCGAATACTTTCCGATGTTCGATGTGGAAGTGGGCAACGAGCTGTTCTATTACATTTTCGACGGCGAGCCAGTGGCCGAGAACGGCTTCGTGCAGCTCGACGACGACAAGCCCGGCCTGGGATTGACGATGAAGACCGAGTTCCTGGACCAGTTCAACATCATCGAGTAAGCCATGCGACCGATCTACCAGGGTGTCTTCCCGGTGGTGCCCACCACCTTCACCGAATCAGGTGAACTCGACCTGTCCAGCCAGTTGCGCTGCGTGGATTTCATGATCGACGCGGGCTCGACCGGCCTGTGCATCCTGGCCAACTTTTCCGAGCAGTTCGTGCTGTCGGACGAGGAGCGCGAGGTGCTGACCGCCGCCATCCTCCAGCACGTCGCCGGCCGGGTGCCGGTGATCGTGACGACCACGCATTTCTCCACCCGCATCTGCGCCGAGCGCAGCCGCCGCGCGCAGGACATGGGCGCGGCCATGGTGATGGTGATGCCGCCCTACCACGGCGCGACCTTGAGGGTGAGTGAAGAAAAGATCTTCGAGTTCTACGCCGCGCTGTCGGACAGCCTGGACATTCCCATCATGGTCCAGGACGCGCCCATGAGCGGCACGCCGCTGTCGATGGCATTCCTGGCGCGCATGGCGCGGGAAATCGAGCAGGTGTCGTATTTCAAGATCGAGACCGCCGGCGTGGCCTCCAAGCTGCGCGAGCTGATCCGCCTGGGCGGCGATGCGATTCAAGGCCCGTGGGACGGCGAGGAAGCCATCACCCTGCTGCCTGACCTGGACGCGGGCGCAACCGGCGCGATGACGGGCGGCGCGTACCCCGATGGCATCCGGCTGATCATGGATGCCTACGCCGCCGGCAACCGCGAGGAAGCCGTCGCCCAGTACACGCGCTGGCTGCCGCTGATCAACCACGAAAACCGCCAGGGCGGCATCCTGACGGCCAAGGCGCTGATGAAGGCCGGCGGCGTGATCGACTGCGAAGCGCCGCGCCATCCGTTTGCGCCCATGCATCCCGAGGTGCGCCAGAGCCTGCTGGAAACGGCGCGGCGCCTGGAGCCGCTGGTGCTGCGCTGGGGGAAATAAGCGCGCTTTGGCGGCGCGCAAAAACCAGCGCCGCCAGGCGGCATGCCTTCACGCGCCGGCGCCTTGACTTGCTATTTATTTGATAGCTGCACGCACTGACCCGTATTGCGCAAAAGACCGATTTCATTGAAAAAACCGGTCGCTGCCCGAAGGCTCAGCAGCGCACCGTGTCGGCCACCCGCTCGGCGCAGGCTCTGGCCTGCTCGGCGTCGCGCGCCTCGACCATCACGCGCAGCAGCGGCTCGGTGCCGCTGGCGCGGATCAGGAGGCGCCCGCTCTCGCCCAGCTCGCTCCGCACCGCTTCGGTTTGCGCCGCCAGCGCGGCGCTGGCCTTCCAGTCCTGCTCGGGCTTGAGCCGGACATTGATCAGGGTTTGCGGAAACAGCACCACATCCGACAGCAGTTCGGACAGCGTCTGCTGGCTGCGCACGCAGGCCTGCAGCACCTGCAGCGCGCTGATCAGGCCGTCGCCGGTGGTGTGCTTGTCCAGCGCCAGCAAGTGGCCCGAGCCTTCGCCGCCCAGCAGCCAGCCGCGCTTGTCCAACTCTTCCAGAACGTAGCGGTCGCCTACCTTGGCGCGCACGAACTCCACGCCCTTGGCTTTCAGCGCCACTTCCACGGCCATGTTGGTCATCAGGGTGCCGACGGTGCCGGGAACTTTCTCGCCGCGCGCCAAGCGTTCGCTGACCATCAAATACAGCACTTCGTCGCCGTTGAACAGCCGGCCTTGCGCATCGACCATCTGCAGCCGGTCGGCGTCGCCATCCAGCGCGATGCCGTAGTCCGCCTTGTGCGCCAGCACGGCCTTGACCAGCGCCTGCGGATGCGTGGCGCCCACGCCATCGTTGATGTTCAGGCCATCCGGGGCGCAGCCGATGGCGATTACCTCGGCGCCCAGTTCGTGAAACACCATGGGCGCGATATGGTAGGCCGCGCCGTGCGCGCCATCGACCACGATCTTCACGCCCCTGAGCGTCAGGTCGCTGGCGAACGTGCTCTTGCAAAATTCGATGTAGCGCCCGGCCGCATCCTCAAGCCGGCGCGTCTTGCCAAGCGAGGCCGAATCGGCCCAGACTGGCGGCTCTTCGAGCGCGGCTTCGACGGCCAGTTCCCACTCGTCGTTGAGCTTAGTGCCCTGCGCGCTGAAGAACTTGATGCCGTTGTCGGCAAACGGGTTGTGGCTGGCGCTGATCACCACGCCCAGGCTGGCGCGCTGCGCCCGCGTGAGATAGGCCACGCCGGGCGTGGGCAGCGGCCCGAGCAGCACGACATCGACGCCGGCCGAGTTGAAGCCGGACTCCAGCGCGCTTTCGAGCATGTAGCCCGAGATGCGCGTGTCCTTGCCGATCAGCACCGTCGGGCGCGCCTGGGTGCGGCGCAGCACGCGGCCCACGGCATGGGCCAGCCGCAGAACGAAGTCCGGTGTGATGGGCGCTTGCCCCACGGTGCCGCGAATGCCATCGGTGCCAAAGTATTTTCTGTTCATGATTTTTGAGAGGTTGAATGCCATTGCCCAGTGGCTGCATGGCTGGTTTTTAAACGATTTACCGACGGTTGAAAAAGAGGAAATCGGCCCGGTCCAGCCTTTCGCCACGCAAGTGCCTGCACCATGTCAATCCTGCGCGGCCGGCCGGCTTGCGGCCGTCCAGACCTTGAGCGCCTGCACGGTTTCACGCACATCATGCACGCGCACGATGCGCGCGCCGCGCTCGACCGCCAGCAGGGCAGCCGCCACGCTGGGCACCAGGCGCCCGGCCATGTCCAGCGGCTCGCCCGCCGGACCGCCGCAGACCGCCGCCAGCGAGGACTTGCGCGACCAGGCGGCCAGCACCGGATAGCCGGCCGCCAGCAATTCATGCTGGCGCGCCAGCAGCGCAAAATTTTGTGCCACGGTCTTGCCAAAGCCCACGCCGGCATCCAGCACGATCCGGGCCTTTTCGACGCCTGCGGCTTGCAGCGCCTGAGCTTCGTGCTGCAAAAATGAGAGCACTTGCGGCACCACGTCGCCGTGCATCGGCTGGGCCTGCATGGTTTGGGGCTCGCGGTGCATGTGCATCAGGCAAACGCCGCAGGCCGGATGCGCGGCCACCGCCTGCAGCGCGCCGGGCTGGCGCAGCGCCCAGATGTCGTTGACGATGTCGGCGCCCAGGTCCAGCACGGCGCGCATCACTTCGGGCTTGTAGGTATCGACCGACACCGGCACGCCCAGCGTGAGCGCATGGCGCACGACGGGCAGCACGCGCGCCAGTTCCTGCGCCAGCGGCACGGGCGGCGCGCCGGGCCGGGTGGACTCGCCGCCGATGTCCAGGATGTCGGCGCCTTCGCTGAGCAGCTTTTCGCAGTGCCCAAACACGCCGGACAG
>Ga0302347_1003094_pt1 | contig 15365 bp, 15 predicted proteins | sample PhyWR1_FD_202178 | JGI IMG/M metagenome (GOLD analysis project Ga0302347, IMG submission 202178) | Leaf surface microbial communities from wheat plants in UC Gill Tract Community Farm, Albany, California, United States - DLSL W.R1 (v2)... | ecosystem: Host-associated > Plants > Phyllosphere >...
CGAGGTAAAAGGTGCCACCGTTGTAGAGCACGATGCCCACGTTGTGGCTGCCGCCAAAGGTGTGGTTCCACGGCAGCCAGTCCACCAGCACCGGCGGCTCCTCGCCGAACACCGGAAAGGTCTGCAAAAGCATTTGCTGGTTGGCGCAGAGCATGCGCTGGGTGGTGACCACTGCCTTGGGCAGCTTGGTGGAGCCGGAGGTGAACAGGAACTTGGCGATGCTGTCCGGTCCCGTGGCCTCGAACGCCGCCTCGGCCGCCTGGCCGCCAGGGGTTTGCAGCAGGCTGGCGAACGGTATGCAGGTACGCCCCGGCACCTCGCCGCGCACCGTGATCAGCGGTGTTGTAGCCGGCAATACCGCCTCGATCGCGCACTGGTAAGCGGCGCCATCGCTGACGAACACCAACCCCGGTTGTAGCAGATCGCACACGTGCCGCAGCTTGGCGAAATCCTGGGACAACAATGCATATGCCGGCGACACCGGGCTGTAGGGAATGCCGGCGTACATCGCGCCGAGCGCCATCTGCAGGTGCTCGATGTCGTTGCCCGAGAGCAACGCCAGCGGCCTGTGCGCCGACAGCCCGTAACCGAGCAGGCTTTGGGCAATCGCGCGCACGCTGTCGAGCATGTCCTTGTAGCTGACGTGGCGCCAGTCACCGTCGGCCTGGCGCGCTGCGATAAAGGTCTGCGCGGGCCGCACCTGCGCCCAGTGCACCAGCCGGTCCAGCAGGCGCGGCGGCAACGGCGCCAGGGGTTCCAGGGAGCGCATGTGCAGCACGCCCTCTTCTTCAGTGATTGCCACCGGCGCTTGGCCAATGGACACGTTGCGGTAGCGCGGGGCGGGCTGGGGTTGCGATCTGAATTCGGAACTCACGGGGGATGTCCTCTGCCGTTTTTGAAGGTACGGGGCCACCGCGACGCGGCGGCGCCGGCTCAGATCGGGTAATGTCCAGCGGCGTCAAACAGACGGGAACCAGGCGCGTTGGGCACCAGCGCGGTACACGCGCAGAACAGGGTTACGTCCAGCATGGTGATTCCTCTTGTTGTCTTTATCGGGAACACGTTCAAGCGGGGTTGCAAGGAGCGGCCGATGGCCGCTGCGCTCAGCGTTTGTAGGTCTGCAGGCCAGGCTTGATGCTCTTGTCGTCGAGGAACTGTTTCATGCCCTGCTCGCGGCCGCCTTCGGTGTCGAGCAAACGCGACTGATCGAGCTTGGCGTAGAGGTAATCCTCGTTCTGCTCCCAGGTCAGTTCGCGGCAACGCTTGAAACCATGCTTGGCCGCACGCAGTACCACCGGGTTTTTCTCCAGCAGGTTGCGCGCCAGCTCGAGGGTGACTTCCCGCAGTTGCGCCAAGGGCACGCTCTCGTTGACCAGGCCCATTTCGGCGGCTTTTTGCCCGCCGAAGGTCTTGCCGGTCATGATGTAGTACAGCGATTGACGATGGCCCACGGTGTCGGCCATGGCTTTGCTCACCAGGTTGCCCGGCGGGATGCCCCAGTTGATTTCCGAGAGACCGAAGGTGGCTTCATCGGCGCAGATCGCCAGATCACAGGCCACCAGCGGGCTGAAGCCACCGCCGAAGCACCAGCCGTTGACCATGGCGATGGTGGGTTTGGCGTACATGCGCAGCAATTTCCACTGCCATTGCGACGCTTCGCGGCGGATTTTTTCCTGGAGGATTTCCGGGCCGGCATCCACTTCGCGAAAATATTCCTTGAGGTCCATGCCTGCGGTCCAGGCCTCACCGGCACCGGTCAGCACCAACACGCCGGCGTCCGGGTCCTGCTCCAGGGTTTCCAGCACGTCGATCATTTCGCGGTTGAGGGTGGGGCTCATCGCGTTGCGTTTTTCCGGACGGTTGAGGATGACCCAGGCGATGCCTTGCTCGATCTCAACCTTGACAGTGCTCCAACGACCTTCGTAATTGCTCATGGCGATACGCTCTTGTTCTGGGGAGTGAAGATGCTTCGAAACTAAACCGCAAATATAGTTATGTCAATTAACCATTAACCCGAATTTCCCTTGTTTTACTGACTTTGTACGAAGCTGGCATAGCCACGGAGCGTCAACCCCGGCAAACTGCATAGCCTTCATAACCACCCTTTGAGGATTGCATCGTAATGGCCAAGCCTTCCCCTATCACCGACATGCCGCCGCCGCTGGATTCGGCGCTGGATGACCTGATCGGCTACGCCATGCGCCGCGCCCAGCTCAAGCTGTTCCAGAACCTGATCGGCCGGTTGGCCGAACACGACCTGCGTCCCGCGCAGTTCTCGGCCCTGGCGATCATCGAACAGAACCCCGGCCTGATGCAGACCGACCTGGCCCGCGCCCTGGCCATCGAGCCGCCGCAGGTGGTGCCGCTGCTCAACAAACTGGAAAGCCGTGCCCTCGCCGTGCGCCTGCGCTGCAAGCCGGACAAGCGCTCCTATGGCATCTTCCTCAGCAAGAGCGGCGAAACCCTGCTCAAGACACTCAAGGACATCGCCGCCCAGAGCGACCTGGACGCCACCGCCGCGCTGGACAGCGAGGAACGCGCCACCCTGCTGCGCCTGCTGAAGAAGGTTTACCAGGACTGAGCGGCCCTAGAACTTGTGCAGCCAGTTGAGCACCAGCTTGTTGCCCTGGGTGCGGTTCTCGGCCTGCTGCTCGAAGTAGGCGTTCACCGACAGCACGTTCTCCTTGTTGAACCCGTAGGCCAGCCCCGGGCCGATGGCCCAGACCTTTTCCCGCCGCCCGCTGACGGCGTGGCCGTCCACCTCGGTGTCAGTGATCTGCTTCAACCAGTAACCGTTGAGGCCCACGCTCAGTTGCTCGTTCACGGCATATTGCAGGGTCAGGTTGGCATGCAGCGCCTGGCCGGCCTGGGTGTTGGAGACGTCACCGAAGCCCGCCTGCGGCTCGTCGTTCCTGCCGTTCCACAAGTACATGAAACGCCCGCTGGCCGACCACTTGGGGCTGAACCAGTAGGTCGCCGCGTAATACGGGTTGAATGACCAGAAGTTGCTGCCCGGGTTGATCGAGCGCGTGCGGTCATAAGCACCCACCGGTATCGACACATCGGCCTCCACGCGCTGGGTCAGCAAGGGGCTGCCATCGGCCCGGCTGAGGGTCGGCAGTTGCAGAAACGCCCCCACCGTCAGGTCGCCAAAACCCGCCCGCGAACTCAGCGCCGCATTGTTCAGACCATCGTCGACATCGGCGTGAGCCAGGGAGGTGTTGATCAGGGTGAATCCAGGCATCGCGCCGTTGGCCAGGGGCTGGCCGACGTAGATGATCTGCGTGGTCGGCGCCAGCACTTCCACGTCCTGTCGCGGCAGGGCCAGCTTGTTGCCGTTGGTGTCATTGAAGCGACTGGCGCGGGCGTACGTCAGGTATTCCTCCAGGTACCAGCCCGGGCCCGCCGGGGCCGGTGAGCCGTCGTAGAAACTGGTGCTGCCCAGGTTGAGCCCGGGCAAGTCATAGGCATGGGCCGTGGACGACACGGCGATGAACGTCACGGCCGCAGCCGTCCGCAAGATAGGCTTGAGCATCTTGTATGTCCTGTATTTTTGTTGTTGTTCAAGACCCCCGGTGCAGGGCTCCACACCGGGGTTGCGTGTGCTTACACGTAGGTGGCCGCCAGCCCGCCGTCCACCGGCAGATTGACCCCGTTGACCCAGCGCGAAGCATCCGAGCAGAGGAAGGCAATCACCGCCGCCACCTCATCGGCCAGGGCCGGACGGGTCATGCGCTGGCTGTCGCGGGCCACGCGTTCCGGCCCGAGCATGCTGACGAAATCGCCAAGGATCGGCGTAAACACCGGCCCCGGCGCCACGCAGTTGATGCGCACCCCATGATCGCGAAACCAGCCTTGGGCCTGCTGGTAACTCCAGACAATCAGCGCTTCCTTGAAATACTGATAACAGGTGGCCTGTTCCACCGGATTGGCCGCCAGCCACTGCTGCCCGGCGGCGAAGCTGTCGGTCGCGGCCAGCGACTTGTGCTGCTCCAGGCGCTGCGGCCATTGCGCGCCGAGGATCGAGGCGACATTGACCACACTGGCGCCCGCCGGCATGCGCGGCAGCAGCGTCTGGGTGAGGTGACGCACACCCAGATAGTTGACCTGCGCCACCGTGTGCGCCGGCGCCGTACCGGGTACGCCGGCAATGTTGCACAGTGCGTCGACCCGCGCCGGCAAGCGCGCCACCAGCGCGTCGATACTCTGCGCATCGCCGAGGTCGGCGTGCAGGAAGCCATCCAGGGTCAGGTGCGGTTCAGCGCGATCGACACCGATCACCGTCGCGCCCTGGAACCGCGCCAGCCGCGCCACTTCGGCGCCAATGCCGGAGGCGACGCCCGTGACAATCAAGGTTTTGTTATGCAGGTTCATCATCAGCCCTCTTGTTTTTGTATAGGCGTGCGTGTTTCAACCCCTGAGCCAGGGCTCAGAAGGGATAGGTCGGTGGCGTGTTTTTTACCGTGACCCACTGCCACTGGGTGTACTCGTCCCAGTCGGCCGGCCCGCCCACGTTGCCGCCATTGCCGGAGGCGCCGCGCCCGCCGAACGGGTTGATGCATTCGTCGGCCACGGTCTGGTCATTGATGTGCAGCAGGCCGCAGTCAAGCCGCTCGCCGATGGCCATGGCGCGGCCGACCGACGGCGAGATGATGGCGGCGCTGAGGCCGTACTCGCTGCGGTTGGCCAATTCGATGGCCTCCTCGTCCGTGGCAAAACTGACCACCGTGGCCACCGGCCCGAACACTTCCTCCTCGAACACGCGCATGCCAGGGCGCACGCCGCTGAGCACGGTGGGCTGGTAGAACAAGCGGTCGTATTCACCCCCTGCCTCCAGCCGCGCGCCGGCCTGCAGGCTGTCACTGACGATGGCATGCACGCGCTGCAATTGCCGTTCATTGATCAACGGACCCAGTGCGGCCTCGCCCCGGGCGGCATTGCCCACGGTCAGCGCGCGGGCCTTGTCCACCAGTTTGCGCGTGAGGCTGGCGGCGATGGACTCGTGGGCCAGAATCAAGCCGGTCGCCATGCAGATCTGCCCCTGGTGCAGCCACGCGCCCCAGGCCGCATTGCTTGCGGCCAGGTCCAGGTCGGCGTCTTCAAGAATGATCAGCGCGTTCTTGCCGCCCAGTTCCAGCGCGACTTTTTTCAGGTGCCGCCCGGCCACTTCGGCAACCTTGCGCCCCGCCGCCGTGGAGCCGGTGAAGGCGATCATGCGCACATTGGGGTCGCGGCACAGCGCTTCGCCCGCCGGCGCCGCACCTGGCAGCACGTGCAGCAAGCCTTTGGGCAGGCCCGCTTCTTCGAACAGCCGCGCGATGAGGAAACCGCCACTGACCGGGGTTTGCGGGTCGGGCTTGAGCACCACCGCATTGCCGGCGGCCAGGGCCGGCGCCACCGAGCGCATCGACAGCACCAAGGGGAAATTGAACGGTGAGATCACCCCCACCACGCCATGGGGCTGGCGCCGCGCATAGGACAACCGCCCGGCCTCACTGGGCAGTACCACCCCGTGGGGTTGGGACAACAGGCCCGCCGCCTGATGCAACAGCACTATCGCCTCGCGCACCTCGTGCTCGCCCTTGTACAGCGCGCCGCCGGTTTCGCGGGCAACGTACAGCGCCAGTTCGGCGAACGACCGCTGCGCCACCTCCGCGGCCTTGCGAAACACTTCGGCGCGTTGCCGTGGGCCAAGCGCGGCCCAAGCTGGCTGAGCCAGGGCCGCGCTGCGAGAGGCGACGGCAACGTCGGCCGGGCTGGCCATGGCGCATTGCATCAGCGGTTCGCCGGTGGCCGGCTCAATCACCGGGAGCGCAGCCCCCGAGGCTTGGATCCAGTCGCCGTCGAACAGGCACTCGGACTCGATGGCACGCTTCAACAGGTGGGTGGTTTCAGACACTGACATGGTGACTCCCGGTTCTTGTAGTTGTCATCGTCTGCACAAGGGCAGACGCCGCCTCTAGCCTTGAGCAAGGGCTGTGCCGTTTAAAGGCCACGGCGCTGACATAACGCCTCGAAGGCTCTGCGTCGGGGCTTGCCGTTCACGTCTCAGGCACATGCGCAGGACCGTCTGCAAAAACCGCCTCGCTGCCACTTGTTCAATTGATAAGGTTATGTTTAATAACTATCTCAGCGGTTACTCATATCGATCACACGCTTTGCAGGGGCATAACAACAACGCCGTCCAGTTAAGCGCAGATTCCCTGTGGCGAGCAGGCTTGTCCTGCGTTGGGCTGCGCAGCAGCCCCAAAACCAGGCGCTGAGCCATATCAGGTACACCGCGTTTTGCTGGATGGGGGGCGCTTCGCACCCCAACGCGGGGCAAGCCCGCTCGCCACACTAAGCCAACACATTTTCCTTAACTGAACGGCATTAGGGCATAACAATGACTCATCCTTTCAGCGCACACCCCGGCCTTCACGCGGCAACCACGCCTTTTCATCCGCGTGGCGACAGTCGCCAGCTCAGTGACAGCAGCTCGCCCACCCCGGCGGAGCTTGCCGACTGCCTGTTTTTTTCGCCCGAAGACGGACGCATCTGGCTCAACGACCAACGCATGGTGCTGCTGCACGGCTCGTCATTCGGCGCGCTGCGGGCAGAGATCATCGAGCGCCTGGGGCTGGAGCAGGCACGCGGCCTGTTCACCCGCACCGGCTTCGCCTCGGGCGCACGGGATGCGCGCCTGATCCGCGAGCGCTGGCCCCACGCCGATGCCGCCGCCGTGTTTCGCGCCGGCACCCACCTGCACACGCTGGAAGGCATGACCAAGGTCGAGCCCCTGCATTTCAAGTTCGACGCCGACTCCGGGTTCTACGAAGGCGAATTTCTCTGGCACCACTCATGCGAGGCCGATGAGCATGTGAATGCCTACGGCATCGGCCAGGACCCGGTGTGCTGGACCGAAACCGGCTACGCCATGGGGTTCGTCAGCGGGCTCTTCGGGCAGATGGTGATTTTTCGTGAGGTCGAATGCCGCGGCATGGGTCACGGCAGTTGCCGCGTAGTGGGCAAGACCGCCGCGCAGTGGGGTGACGCCGAGCAGGACCTGCGCTACCTGAATGCGTCGCCGACGCCCGGCACTGCGCCGCTCGCACCCACGCCCGCCAGCCCCCCGGGCAGCACCGCCAGGGACACGCTGATTGGCGCCAGCGCCACCTTCAACGCCGCCACCCAAGCCCTGGCACGGGTCGCATCAACCCCGGCGACGGTGCTGATCAGCGGCGAATCCGGCGTGGGCAAAGAGATGTTCGCCCGCCAGTTGCACCAGCTCAGCCCACGCCGTGACGGCGCGTTCGTGGCGCTCAATTGCGCGGCCATCCCGGACAACCTGATCGAATCCGAACTGTTTGGTGTCGAGCGCGGCGCCTACACCGGCGCCACCCATTCACGCCCCGGACGGTTCGAACGCGCCCAGGGCGGCACGCTGTTCCTGGATGAGATCACCAGCCTCAGCCTGGCCGGGCAAAGCAAGCTGCTGCGCGCACTGCAGGAGCGGGAAATCGAACGGGTCGGCGGCGTGCGCGCTGTGCAGGTGGATGTGCGGGTGGTGGCGGCCACCAATATCGATCTGCGCAAGGCCGTCGCCGACGGCACGTTTCGCGAAGACCTGTTTTACCGGCTCAACGTCTACCCCATCGCGCTGCCGCCCCTGCGCGAACGCCGCGACGACATTCCGTTGCTGATCAACGCATTCCTCACGCGCTTCTGCCAGGACTATGGTCGCACGCCCGCCGGTCTGACCATGCGCGCGCTCAAGGTGCTGCTGCGCTACGACTTCGCCGGCAATGTGCGCGAGCTGCAAAACCTGATCGAACGCGGCCTGATCGCCAGCGACGAAGGCCAGGCCATCGACCTGGTGCACCTGTTTCGCAATGAACCCATGCCGGCGGACCCGTACAGTCTGGATGAACAAGGCAGCCTGTCGAATGCCGCAGCCGTGGTGCACCCTGCCCTGCTCGACACCCTTGGCCAACTGGACCAGGGCTTTTCCATCGACGGCCTTGAAGCGCGCCTGATCAATGAAGCGCTGCAACGCAACGCCGGCAACCTGGCCGCCGCCGCCAGGCTGGTGGGGCTGAGTCGCGCGCAATTTGCCTACCGGCTGAAGAAACACCAGCGGCAACCGGGCTGAGGCACGGGACCCGGCGATTGGCTTGGAGAAATCTTGAACGACCGGGTCACCGCCTGGATCACACCCTTCTTGAAGAACGTATTGAAGGAAGCCCGTGATGATCCAGCTGAACAGCTACACCACCGTGAAACGTCGCGAACGCGTGCCCCACGACATCTTCGCCACCTACTGGCGCGATGTGCACGGGCCGCTGTGCTCGCGCTTGCCGGGGCTCGGTTTGTACATCCAGCATCACTTCGACCGAAACCAGGATGCACACCTGTGGCCATTGGCCGATGGCATCAGCGAGATCGAACATTATGAGCTGGACGGTGGGGTCGAGATTGGCTTCGCCAACGCTGATGACCAGAAGCTGTTCCAGGAGGCCGCCTCACTGCTGTTTTCCGACGAGCAAAACATGTTCGAGGAAACCCTCGCCTACGACCTGCCGCACGGCTCGCAAAAACGCGTCAATCGCTTGCACGACAGCACCTTCAACGGCGCGGACAGCGTCGACCGCCTGCATGTGCATGTCAGCCCGCGCGGCAGCCTCGCCGAACTGCACGACTACCTCAGCCAGGAGCTGGCCGCCGTGCTCGGCAGCGCCGATGACGTGCTGAAACTCACGCTGCACCTGACGTCGCGCTTCGACAATGACGGCATGCACCCGCCGGCGCCGAATGTCGCGCACCATGCCAGCCCCGCGCGGGAAGAACTGGCAATCATGGAAATTGCCTTCGCCAGCCCGCTGACGCGACGCGCATTCTTTGCCAGCGATACCTTCCAGCGCACCCTGGCGGGTCAGGCCCACCACATCGCCCAGCTCAAGGCCTTCGCGGTGTCCGGCCTCTACACCTACGTCAACGACAAAACGCTGACCACCGCCGGGCTGCGCGGCAGCAGGGCGGCGCAGTTGATCGAGTACCTGGGGGCCAACAACCAGCTCAACCCCGAGGTCGAGCAGTTGTTCCTGCGCGGTTGAACCCGCGCGGTCATTTGGCCGGACGCAGCAGTTGCATCTGCTGGCGGTAATCATCGGTCACCTGCCGTGCCTGGCTGCTGCTGGTGATTACCCGCGGCGTGATCAGCACGATCAACTCGGTGCGGTCCTTGGACTTGCTGGTGTTACCGAACAACCAGCGCAACCCGGGGATGCGGCCCAGATACGGCACGGCGCTGACGCTTTCGGCGTTGTCCTGTTTGATCAGGCCACCGAGCAACACGGTCTGCCCGCTTTGCACGGCCACCTGGGTGGACACCGAGCGCGTGGAGATACGCGGGTTGTTTTGCGAATCGTTGTTGGACGACTGGTCCTGGGCATCGCTGACTTGCTGCTGAATGTCCATGTACACAAGGCCCCCCGGATTGATGCGCGGCACCACGTCGAGGATCACCCCGGTCTGGACGTATTCGACACTGCTTAAGGTGGTGTCGGAGGCGCCAGTGTTAACGGTGGTCTGGCTGATGGGAATGTTGTCGCCCACCTGGATCTGCGCCGGCTGGTTGTTCATCACCACCAGCGACGGCGCCGACAGCACCTGGGTGCGGCCGTTGGTTTCCAGGGCGTGCAGCGCCACTTGCAGGTTGGTGCTGACGAACGAATAGAACAACGAATCCGCGCCCAGGCCAGCGCCGCCGCCACCCAATGCGCCCTGGCTGCCAGCGGCATTGGCCACGGTGGTGCTATTGGAATTACCCGCCAGGCGGCCCAGGTACCACTGCACGCCCAGGTCCAGTTCGCCGGTGAGCTTGACCTCCAGAATGCGCGTTTCGATCTGCACCTGCAGTGGCGGATTGTCGAGGCGCTTGATCGCCGATTCGATCTCTTTCCACTGCACCGGCCGCGTGCGCACCAGCAACTGGTTACTGCTTTTTTGCGCGGTGATGCGCGTGCCGGCGTCGAGGCTTTTGGCCGGTGCGCCTTGTTCTTCGCCAGCGCCCTGCTCGGCGCTCTCGCTGCCCTGATCGGCTTGCGCGTCGGGCTCCTGCTCCTCCTGCTCGGCAGAGGCGATCTGGTTATTGCCCATGCCGTTGCCGTTGCCATTGAGCCCACCGGGCATGCTGCCGGAGGTGCTGTTGGTGCCGGGCGATGACAAGGTTGCGGTGCGCAGACCGGGGGCCACCTTGGCCGGGGCGTCGTCCTTGATCGCGCCACTGCCGTAGATCTGCCGCAGGTATTTGGCCAGGTCAGTGGCCTTCATGTTGCGCACGTCGTAGACGTACATCTGCGGCTCGTTGCCGCCACCTTCGTCGATGGTGTGTATCCAGTCGCCGACTTCGCTGAGGTACTGCGGCTGGGACGAGATCGCGACCACCGAGTTGGTCCGCTCGATGGGCAAAAAGCGCACCATGCCCGCCAGGGGCATGCCGCTGTCGGGGCCGAACATCTTTTGCAGCTCGGGCATCAGCTCGGCCACGGACGCGCGTTGCAGGCCGAACACGCCCACCGACATGCCCTTGAGCCAGTCCACATCGAAGGTGTCGATGGTGTCCTGATAGTTGGCCAATTCCTCGGGCGTGCCGGCCAGACTCAGCACGTTGCGCGCCGGGTCCACCAGCAGGAATGCATTTTCCCGGGCGAACGGCTTGAGCAGTTTCTGCATCTCGGTGGCCGAGATATAGCGCAACGGAAACAGGCGCGCCGACAGGCCGCTGGACGGTTGCGACACGCGCATCTGCGGCACCAGCTTGCCCGATACCGCCTGGTTGGCCGGCAGGATCACGTAGCGGTTGCCCTGCTTGATCATGGCGTTGTCGGTCCACGACAACAGGGTTTCGAGAATCGACAGCGCCTGCTGCTTGTTCACCGGCTTGGAGGTGGAAAAGCTGACGTTGCCCTTCACGCCCTGGGCGATGCTGTAGCTCTCGTGCAGCAGGTCGCCCATCACGCTGTTGATGACCGCCTCTATGGGCTGGTCGGCGAAGTTGAACACGATGTCACCGCCGGCCTCCTCCTTGCCGGCGCGGGACGCGGCTGGCTGACGAACGAACTGCTGGTTACCGCGAATCAACTGGCGTTGCGGCGGCGTGTTCGCCTGGGGCTGGCTGCTGCTGGTCGACGCCTGTTCACTGGCCGGGTCCACGGCCGGACGCTGCGAGCCGGTGCCCTGTAGCGCCTCATGCAGCAGGGACTCGTCAGGCGCAGGGTGCTTGGGGAATGACCCGCAGCCGCCAAGGGCAACGGCGGTGGCCAGGCAAAACACGGTGGTGCGCAAGGCGCCGGGGTAGGTATCGATCAAGGGGATGACTCGTGAGGAAGGGTAATCGGAGGTGTGCTGGACGGCGGTGGCAAACGCAGCGCCCGCAGGCTCAAGGTTTGCGTGCGGCCGTCAAGCACGAAACGGGCGGTACGGGCGTCGAGGTGCTCCAGCACCCAGCCATTGGGCAGGGTCTGGCCCTGGCGGACTTTCAGCGCAGGGCCGTCGGCACGCTTGAGCAGCGCCACGCGCAGGTCGCCGTCAAGCACGATGCCGGTCAGCGTCAGGCTCGACAGGCTGGACGTCTGGGCCTGGCCGACGGCGCGGTCGGGGCTGCGGTCGGGGCTGAACAAAGGCGCCTGCCAAGTGCCGGCCAGGCTGTCCAGAGTCGCGCTCGGCGCCACCAGCACAGTGGCCGAGGCGTTGGCCCGAGCATCCGGCGCGGGCGGCGGCAACCACTCTGGCGCATCGCCGAGGTTGCTGAGAATGCCGACCATCAGCACACCCAGCAGCGCGGCCACGCCGAGCAAACCCCACTCCAGGGGACGCAATGGATTGATCATCGGCGCACCTGAGCGGCAGCGGCCGGTTGCAGGTAGCCGCGCACCAGCAGGTGCACCACCAGTTTGCCGGCGGCGCCGCTGGCGGGCGCATTCGGGCTCCGGCGAATGCTCATTTCATCGACGAACAGAAACGGACGCTGATATTCCAGCTCATGCAGGATCGCCGTCAGCGGTTCAATCGCGCAATTAAGGGTCAGGCTGACCTTGACCTGGCGATACGGTTCGGCCTCGTCCTGCTCCGGGGTGATGGGCATGCGCTGGGTCAGGCTGCAGCCGCCGCCGACGCTGGCGCGGCTGTTGATCAGGTCGGCGAGGCGCTGCATCAGGTCCGCGGCCACCGCGCTGGGGTCGTCTCCCGGCAGCAGGCTGGTGCTGCTCGCCGGGTCCTGGCGCGCCTGCTCCAGCTGTTCGCGCAGGCTGTCGCGCTGGCGCAACACGCCGGCGTAACGCTGCTGCTGTTCGCGCAGTTGTTCGGCCTGCTCGCCCATGGCGCGCAGCGGCCCGGCGAACCAGCTGTCGATCAACAGCCAGTACGCCGCGCCGAGCACCAGCGCGAGGGCGATCAAGGCCGCGCCACGGCGTTCACGGGGTGTCAGTGGACGGCGCATCGGCAGCCTCCTGGTGCAGGTGGGCGCGCAAGGAAAACTGATCCTTGCCGGTTTGCGCATCGGGCTGAATCACCCCTTCGAACTGAGCATTTTCCAGGCTGCGGCAGGCCTTGATGCGGGTGATCAAGGCACTGGCCTTGGCGCTTTGCCCGGAGAATGAAACGTCGGCACCGTCGTTGACTTCCAACTGGTCGATCCAGGTGTCGGACGGCAGGCACGCGGTGAGTTCATTGAGCAGCGCCGCCAGGGGCGGTTGCGCCATTTTGCGGCGGATCAGGTACTGCGCGGCACCACGGGTATTGAGCAATTGCTGACGCAGCGCTTGCACCTGCGCCACCTCGGCTTTTTGCTCGCGCACACTGTGGTGCATGGCATCGAGCACGCGCTGGCGGTCGTTGAGCCACAACAGCATGGCCGCGATCAGCAGGGCACCGCACAGCCACGGCAGGCTGCGCTGCAACCCCTTGCCGGCGGGGCGCTGGCGTGGACGCAGCGGCGCCGGCAGCAGATCGACACCCATCAACTGCCCCGCGCCATCGTCCACATCCACGGCGTGGGGACGCAGACCGAGGGCGGCGCACTCTTCAAGAATCCGGTCCAGACGCTCGCGCAGGATCGCCACCAGCGTCACCTGCACATGGGTCGCCGTGCGGCGCTCCTGGCGCGCGACGAAGTACACGCTCGCCGCGTCGAACGGCGTAAAGCGGTCAAGTTCATAACCGACCACCGTCGACAGGTTACGCGCGGCGGCCAGCGGCAACTGCAGGCTCTGGCGCAGCACCGCGTCGCTGCCCAGCAGCAGCACCTGGCGCGTATCACCCGCGAGTGTTTGCACCGGCGCGGTCAGCGGCCAGCGGTAAACCTGCTCGGCGGCATCTTGCACCAGCAGCCATGCCGGCACGCAGCCGCGCAGCTCCTTGAGCCACAGCCGCCATCCCTGTTGCAGGACGCTGCCGCGCCAACGCCGCGTGACCGGTTCGCTCAGCACCTGCAGGCGGGCGGCCAGGTGTTCATTCATTCTTGCCAACGTAGGACTCGATAAGGTTGTGCGCTGCCTTGCGCGGGACTCAATAAAACCGTGACTTGCAACTGTGCGTGGTAACCGCCGGGACGTTGTGCGCGGCTGTCGATCACCAGCACATCACCGGCGTTGGCGCCCACCGCGCTTTGACGCGGCAGGTTCAGCGCCCGGCGCATCAACGCGCTGGCGAACGCCGGGTCGGGCCGGTCCAGCCCGCTCCACAGGCTGATCTCCGGCACCATTTCGCTATACAGCGCGCCGCTCATGCCCGGCAACTGGCGCAGCTCCTCGACCACGCGAAACGGCGCATGACCCTGGTTGCGTCGCACCTCCAGAGCCCTGGCGAGCTGGTCGGCCTGGGCCTGGTTGGCGCCGCAGGCCAGGGCCAGGCGCGCAAAATCACCCACGTCGGCGCTGTTGAGGTAGAGCTTGCCGAGGTCGCTGCGAACGCTGACGCTCAACTGTGCATCATCGAACGTCAGCGGCACCTCACGGCCGTCGGCCACCCACTGCTTGCGCTGCGTCGGATCAGCCAGGGCCTGCAGGGTCAATGCCACGCCCGCCTCCGCGGCCAGCAGCGCCTGGGTGTGCTGGCGATGCCAGGCGGCCTGGCGGGTCTGCAGTTGCACCCAGCCGGCCAGCCCGCCCAGCAGCAGACTGAGCAAGGCCAGCACCCACAGCACCAGTAACAGCGCGACACCGCGTTGCTGCCTGATCATTCCGGCGCTCCGCCCGACAGGTTCAGGCGCAGCGCAACCACCTGGGTGACCCACGGCACCGGCCCGTTCACCCGGGCGTCGATGCGCACCGCATACGGCAGGCGTTTGCTCCACGGCCACTCGCTGATCCAGCCGGTGGCCTGGCCCTTGGGCGACACGCCGCGATAGCTGAACTGCAAGTCCTCAACGCCTTTGAGCAGCACCTGCGGTTCGCCGCGCGAAGCCGGTACGCTGACCTGCGCCGCCGACTCGAACCGCGCGAACGCCACCTGCAATTCGCGCGCGGCCTCGGGGCCGCTCAGTTGCAGGGTAAAACGCTGGATGCCGCCGCCCAGCACACCGGGCAAGGTCGCGACAAACTGCATGCGTTGCGCCGTGCCGCTGAAAAAGCCGTCGGCCTGGCTGTCGTCCTCGGTCACGTCCAGCGGCAGCGCCTCGCTGATGGCGGTGCGCAAAAACTGCTGGGCGGCGCGCATTTCATCCAGGCTGACCGTGTAGCGCTGGGCCTTGAGCACCGCGCGATTGGCGCCGAGCAAGGCGCCGCCCACCAGGGTCAGCAACACGCCGAGCAGGCTGAGCACGATCATGATTTCAAGCAGGGTGAAGCCCTGCTGCCGGCGCGTCACAAACCGGCCCCGGCGGCGCGCAGTTTCAAGGTGCTGAAGTGCGCCTGGTGCGTGCCTTCGCTGACACTCAGGTCGAGGCGAAACAGATGGGGCTGGCCCGTGCGGGTCGGTTGCTGGGCGATGTTCAGTTGCCAATGGATGCCATCGAACTCGCCCTGGCGCACCTCGCTGGCCAACGGCCCCATGGTTTCCTCGTCCAGCACGCTCTGCGCCGCGAGGGTCAGGCGATCACTGTGATTGACCTGCAACAACGAGCGCGCGCTCTGGCCGAAAGCGACCAGCAACACCGTGCTGCAGATGGCCATGAGCGTCAGCGCGGCGAGCATTTCCAGCAGGGTAAAACCGCGCTGTCGCTTCATGGCAAGGCCCTGGACTGCACGCTGCCGGTCAGCCAGCCAATGTCGATGCGCCAGCGCCGCGTACCGTTGGCCAACAGCAGGTTGCCACCGGTGGAACTGCCGTCTGGGTAAAACTCCACGGTGGAACCTGCCTGTTCGGCGGTGTGCAGGGTGACCTGCAGA
>Ga0302347_1003096_pt1 | contig 15354 bp, 10 predicted proteins | sample PhyWR1_FD_202178 | JGI IMG/M metagenome (GOLD analysis project Ga0302347, IMG submission 202178) | Leaf surface microbial communities from wheat plants in UC Gill Tract Community Farm, Albany, California, United States - DLSL W.R1 (v2)... | ecosystem: Host-associated > Plants > Phyllosphere >...
TCATCGGCATTCTCTCCTGAGAACTGTGCAAGTTGTCTACGGGGTTAAGATTAACCAGCGGTCCTTAATTCAACCTGAAAACAGCTGGCGGGATGATAGCGCAGCCGCGTGGCGATGGGGGCTTGGCAATGGGCCTGGCTTGAGGCATGAGGGGCGGCGGTCGATCTGATAGGCGCTGAAGATGCCAAGGCGAACTGTTAGACTGCACACACTATTGATTCATACAGAGCAAACCCGCGTGGAAATCTTCAAGGAATTTACTTTCGAATCCGCACACCGCCTGCCCCACGTCCCTGCCGGGCACAAGTGCGGCCGCCTGCACGGCCACTCGTTCAAGGTCGGCCTGCACCTGACCGGCCCGCTGGACCCGCACACCGGCTGGATCCGCGACTTCGCCGAGGTCAAGGCAATCTTCAAGCCGATCTACGAGCAACTGGACCACAACTACCTGAACGACATTCCGGGCCTGGAAAACCCCACCAGCGAAGTGATCGCCAAGTGGATCTGGGAACAGGTCAAGCCGCTGATGCCAGAGCTGTCCAAGGTGCGCATCCACGAGACCTGCACCAGCGGTTGCGAATACACCGGCGACTGACGTCGCTGCCGGCTAGCCCAAAGGCCTGGGGTGCGGCGGGACAGGCACGGTCATCACTTCCAGGCTTAGCGCCCCCCGCACGCCTTGGTGCGTAGCCAGATAGGGGCGGCCGAACTGTCGGTAACGCCTGACAGTCCGTCCCGACGGATCGATCAGCTGGAGATTGCTCAGCCGTTCACCCACCTCCAGCTGCCGCGGGTCGAGGCCCTCCACCCCCCACTGCGGGGCGTTGTGAGTACCGGCTGGCTGCGGGCTCCCCGACATGCCCAGATAGCCGAAATCCTTGGTCATCGCATATTCAAGTCGCGGCCAGAGGTAAACCGTCTTGCCGAAATAGGCGGGTCTGATTTCGTACGTGAATTGCCCGTATATCTGGTAAACGCCAAACCACAGGATGTCGCAGAGAATGCCAGGCCGCTTCACCCGCAGGCTGGAGGAAGGCTCGAGCGCGCCCTCCGGCTCCGCCCTTAACCAGCCATCCTCGCCATCGCCACTCTCGAAGCGCACCCACAGCGGCGCCAGGTGGTCGACAGCAGCGCCCCACTCCCCTTCAACCCGAACACCTCCCAGCTGCCACCAGCACCGCGCGTTGAAGCACAGGTCGGGCTTGAAGTTGTAGTTGCCCACGGAAGCGCTCCTCATTCGTTCACGAGGGCGCCAAGCTAGCCAGCCGGCTAACGGGTAAACAGAGGGAAAGGGCCTACTCGAACGCGCTTTTGAGGAAAGCCGGAGCGATGTACCGCTGGTAATGCGCTTCGGACAGCAGGAAGAATTCCCGGTCGATGGCGTCACGCAACTGCGGCAGCTCCCAGTCACGGAATTCCGGCAGCAACACCATGCCATACGCCTCCAGCTCTCGGATCATCCGCGCACCGCGGGCAATCAGCTGGTAAGCCCAGCAATATTCCGACTGCTGCTCGACAAAGCGGATGGAACGCTGCTCCAGTTGCTGGCGCAGCAGGCCTTTGTCGAACACTTCCAGTTTGGCCATCATCACCTGCACCAGCAGTTGCTCAAGGCGCAGCCACACCGCGCGCTTCTGCGCGTCGTCATAGCCGTTCCAGTTGATCACTTCGTGGTGAAAACGCTTGCAGCCACGGCACACCGTGTCTCCGTAAACCGTGGAGCACAGGCCGACACAAGGGGTCTTGATGGACTTGTTGGACATGAAAAACAACAGCTTGGCGGTGGGACACGCCCCCATGTTAGCCCTTTGTCTAACCAGGGTCACTGCTTAAAGTCATCTTTGCCGCCTTACCTTCGGGCGTTTTTTACCGTAGAATCATCCGGCCTTTTCGAAGGCAACAATGTCCGTTGGAAGCTGTTTTCAAAGCGTCACGAGCACAGTTAATCCGGTAGAACGGCGTTGGCCCGGGCCATGCACCCCTCGCATGCCCGCGCCAGCCCTCATCAGCTCCCCGTTCTGCAGGCGTAAAACTTTGAAAGCAGCTTCTGTAAGGATTCTTTGCGACCCTGGCTGGGCGGCCCACAAAGCCGTGGCAGCGCATGGGTGCATCGAATGCTGGATAAGCGTCCCGGACCCCCTTTAGGGACCACTGATGAGGGAAATAACTGTGCTTGAAGCCTACCGCAAACACATCGAAGAGCGTGCCGCCCTGGGTATCGTGCCCCAGCCGCTGAACGCCGAACAAACCGCAGGCCTGGTCGAGCTGCTGAAAAACCCGCCGGCCGGCGAAGAAGCCTTCCTCGTAGACCTGATCACCAACCGCGTACCGCCAGGGGTCGACGAAGCTGCCTACGTCAAGGCTGCTTTCCTCTCTGCTGTTGCCAAGGGCGAAACCCAGTCGCCCCTGATCGACCGCAAGCACGCCACCGAACTGCTCGGCACCATGCAGGGCGGCTACAACATCGAAACGCTGGTCGCACTGCTGGATGACGCCGAACTGGGCGCCGTCGCGGCCGAACAGCTCAAGCACACCCTGCTGATGTTCGATGCCTTCCACGACGTGGCCGAAAAAGCCAAGGCCGGCAACGCTCACGCCAAGGCCGTGCTGGACTCCTGGGCTGCCGGCGAGTGGTTCACCGCCCGCCCGGCCATCGCCGAGAAGTACACCCTGACCGTGTTCAAGGTGCCAGGCGAAACCAACACCGACGACCTGTCGCCTGCTCCGGACGCCTGGTCGCGCCCTGACATCCCGCTGCACGCCCTGGCCATGCTGAAAATGGCCCGCGACGGCATCGAGCCGCAGCAGCCTGGTTCGGTCGGCCCGCTGGCACAGATCGAAGCCGTCAAGGCCAAGGGTTTCCCGGTTGCCTATGTAGGTGACGTGGTAGGTACCGGCTCCTCGCGTAAATCCGCTACCAACTCGGTACTGTGGTTCTTCGGCGACGACATTCCGTACGTGCCGAACAAGCGCGCCGGTGGCTTCTGCTTCGGCACCAAGATCGCCCCGATCTTCTACAACACCATGGAAGACGCCGGCGCCCTGCCGATCGAGTTCGACTGCACCAACCTGGGCATGGGCGACGTCATCGACGTTTACCCGTACAAAGGTGAAGTACGCCGCCACGAAAGCGACGAGCTGGTCACCAACTTCGAGCTGAAAACCGAAGTGCTGCTGGACGAGGTCCGCGCTGGCGGCCGTATCCCGCTGATCGTTGGCCGTGGCCTGACCGAAAAAGCCCGCGCCGAGCTGGGCCTGGGTGCTTCCGACCTGTTCAAGAAACCAGAGCAGCCTGCCGACTCCGGCAAGGGCTTCACCCTGGCGCAGAAAATGGTCGGCCGTGCCTGTGGCCTGCCAGAAGGCCAGGGCGTGCGCCCAGGTGCCTACTGCGAGCCGAAGATGACCACCGTCGGTTCCCAGGACACCACTGGCCCGATGACCCGCGACGAGCTGAAAGACCTGGCGTGCCTGGGCTTCTCTGCCGACCTGGTCATGCAGTCGTTCTGCCACACCGCGGCCTATCCGAAGCCGATCGACGTCACCACCCACCACACCCTGCCAGACTTCATCCGCACCCGTGGCGGCGTGTCGCTGCGCCCAGGCGACGGCATCATCCACAGCTGGCTGAACCGCATGCTGATGCCTGACACCGTCGGTACCGGTGGCGACTCGCACACCCGCTTCCCGATCGGCATCTCGTTCCCGGCCGGTTCCGGCCTGGTGGCCTTCGCCGCCGCCACCGGCGTCATGCCGCTGGACATGCCAGAATCGATCCTGGTGCGCTTCAAGGGCAAACTGCAACCCGGCATCACCCTGCGTGACTTGGTGCATGCCATCCCTTACTACGCCATCCAGAAAGGTCTGCTGACCGTCGAGAAAAAAGGCAAGAAAAACGCCTTCTCCGGCCGCATCCTGGAAATCGAAGGCCTGGACGAACTGACCGTCGAGCAAGCTTTCGAGCTGTCCGATGCCTCGGCCGAGCGTTCCGCTGCCGGTTGCACCATCAAGCTGCCAGAGAAGGCCATTGCTGAGTACCTGACGTCCAACATCACCCTGCTGCGCTGGATGATCGGCGAAGGCTACGGCGATGCCCGCACCCTGGAGCGCCGCGCCCAGGCCATGGAAGCCTGGCTGGCCAACCCTGAGCTGCTGTCGGCTGACGCCGATGCCGAGTACGCTGAAATCATCGAAATCGACCTGGCCGACGTCAAAGAGCCTGTGCTCTGCGCGCCGAACGACCCGGACGATGCCCGCCTGCTGTCTTCGGTACAGGGCGAGAAGATCGACGAAGTGTTCATCGGTTCGTGCATGACCAACATCGGCCACTTCCGCGCTGCCGGCAAGCTGCTGGAGAAGGTCAAGGGTGGCATCCCTACCCGTCTGTGGCTGGCTCCGCCAACCAAGATGGATGCTCACCAGCTGACCGAAGAAGGCTACTACGGCATCTACGGCAAGGCCGGTGCGCGCATGGAAATGCCAGGCTGCTCGCTGTGCATGGGTAACCAGGCACGTGTGCAGACCGGTTCGACCGTGGTTTCCACTTCGACCCGTAACTTCCCGAACCGTCTGGGCGACGCCACCAACGTGTACCTGGCATCGGCCGAGCTGGCTGCTGTCGCTTCGATCATCGGCAAGCTGCCGACTGTCGAAGAGTACATGCAGTATGCGAAAGACATCGACAGCATGGCTGCCGACGTTTACCGCTACCTGAGCTTCGACCAGATCGCCGAGTTCCGCGAAGCGGCAGCCAACGCCAAGATCCCGGTGGTTCAGGCGTAAGCTGAGCAGCAAGTTGTAAGCTGCAAGCTACAAGCAAAAGCCCCGGCAGAAATGCCGGGGCTTTTTTGTGTCTCCTGTGCTGGCCTCTTCGCGGGCAAGCCCGCGAAGAGGCCGGCACAGACAACCTCAAATCACAAACAACTCAACAAACCTGTGCACCGCCATCTGCTCCAGCCCTTGCTGGTCCTTGCACAGCTCGAAAATCTGCTGGCACCGCTGCCGCGCAAAGCGCGTCGCCAGGTTGGCCCTGAACTTGGCCTCCAGCAACGGTATCCCCTCTTCCCGCCGCCGCCGGTGGCCGATCGGGTATTCCACCACCACCTGATCGGTAGTGCTGCCGTCCTTGAAGAACACCTGCAGCGCATTGGCGATCGAACGCTTGGCTGGCTCCAGGTACTCGCGGCTGAAGCGCGGGTCCTCCACTACCTCCATCTTCTCGCGAAGCCGATCGATGCTCGGGTGGTTGGCATGGAAGGCGTCTTCATAATGCTCGGCCACCAGATGCCCGAAAATCAGCGGCACAGCCACCATGTATTGCAGGCAATGGTCGCGGTCGGCGGCATTGGCCAGCGGCCCGCTCTTGGAAATGATGCGAATGGCCGACTCCTGGGTAGTGATGACGATGCGGTCTATTTCATGCAGGCGATTGCGCACCAACGGGTGCAGGGCTACCGCCGCCTCGCAGGCAGTCTGCGCGTGGAACTCGGCAGGGAAACTGACCTTGAACAGCACGTTCTCCATCACATAGCTGCCCAGTGCCTGTGGCATGCGCAGCTCCTGCTGGCCCGCCGGCTTGAGCGCCAGGTCCTTGTTGGTATGGCTGAACAGCACGTCGTAGAAGCCCCACTGTGGCGCCGTCAGCACACTGGGCACGCCCATCTCGCCGCGCAGGGCGATGTCGGCCAGGCGTACGCCACGGCTGGACGCATCGCCAGCGGCCCAGGACTTGCGCGAACCGGCGTTGGGCGCGTGGCGGTAGGTGCGCAGCGCCTGGCCATCGACAAAGGCGTGGGACAAGGCCGAGAGCATCTGCTCGCGGCTGGCCCCCATCAGCCTGGCGCACACGGCGGTGGAAGCCACCTTGACCAGAATCACATGATCGAGGCCGACGCGGTTGAAGGCGTTTTCCAGCGCCAGCACACCCTGGATCTCGTGAGCCATGACCATGGCTTCGAGCACATCGCCCATCAGCAACGGCGCCTCACCGGCAGCCACCCGCTTCTGCGACAGGTGGTCGGCAACCGCCAGGATGCCGCCGAGGTTATCCGAGGGGTGCGCCCATTCGGCGGCCAGCCAGGTGTCGTTGTAGTCCAGCCAGCGCACCGTGCAGCCGATGTCCCAGGCGGCCTTGACCGGGTCGAGACGGTAGGCGGTTCCGGGGACGCGGGCACCATTGGGCACCACGGTGCCTTCGACCAGGGGGCCAAGCAGTTTGGTGCATTCGGGAAACCGCAGGGCCAGCAGGCCGCAACCGAGGGTGTCCATCAGGCAGTTGCGCGCGGTGTCCAGCGCCTCGGGGGATTCGACCCGGTAGCTGAGGGCGTAGTCCGCCAGGGTTTGCAGTACCCGGTCGTAGTCCGGGCGGTCGTTGAGGTCTGCGTTGGCGCTCATATCCAGCTCCCTTCAAAAGTGCTGGGGCTGCCGTGCAGCCCATCGCCGGCAAGCCAGCTCCTACGGGGATCGCACAGCTCTGGAGACTTGTGCAGTACCTGTGGGAGCTGACTTGCCGGCGATGGGCCGCACAGCGGCCCCGCTTGAAGCCGAGCGCCGGTGGTGCGTCTAGAAGCTATCGCCAGGCACGCGAACCCAGCCCTCCATCAGCACGCGAGCACTGCGGCTCATGATTGCCTTGGTCACTGTCCACTGGCCATTCACCTGGCGCGCCTCAGCCCCCACTCGCAGGGTGCCCGAGGGGTGGCCGAAACGCACGGCGCTGCGCTCGCCCCCGCCAGCGGCGAGGTTGACCAGCGTGCCCGGAATGGCCGCTGCGGTGCCAACGGCCACCGCAGCCGTCCCCATCATTGCATGGTGCAGCTTGCCCATCGACAAGGCCCGAACCAGCAGGTCGATATCCCCCGCCTGCACCGCCTTGCCACTGGACGCAGTGTAGGCGCTCGGCGGCGCCACGAATGCGACTTTTGGCGTGTGCTGACGCCCGGCAGCCTGGTCGACGTTGTCGATCAGCCCCATGCGTACGGCGCCATGGGCGCGGATCGTCTCGAAACGCAACAGGGCCTGCGGGTCGCCGTTGATGGCGTCCTGCAGCTCGGCGCCGGTGTAGCCGAGGTCCGCAGCGTTGATGAAGATGGTCGGGATGCCGGCATTGATCAATGTCGCCTGGAACGTACCGACACCTGGCACCTCAAGGTCATCGACCAGGTTGCCGGTGGGGAACATCGCAGCGCCTGCGCCGTCTTCGTCGGCTGCTGGGTCGAGGAACTCCAGCTGTACCTCGGCGGCCGGGAACGTCACCCCGTCCAGCTCGAAATCGCCGGTTTCCTGCACCTCACCCTCGGTGATCGGCACATGGGCGATGATGGTCTTGCCGATATTGGCCTGCCAGATACGCACGGTGGCGATGCCGTTGCGCGGAACGCGCGCAGGGTCGACCAGGCCGCTGCTGATGGCGAATGAACCGACTGCCGCAGACAGGTTGCCGCAGTTGCCGCTCCAGTCGACGAAGGCCTTGTCGATGCTGACCTGGCCGAACAGGTAGTCGACATCATGTTCGGGCTTGATGCTGGGCGACAGGATCACGCTCTTGCTTGTGCTTGAAGTAGCCCCCCCCATGCCGTCGATCTGCTTGCCATAGGGGTCGGGGCTGCCGATTACCCGCAGCAGCAGCGCATCGCGCGCCGGGCCGGGGATTTGCGCTCGCTCGGGCAGGTCTTGCAGGCGGAAGAACACGCCCTTGCTGGTGCCGCCGCGGATATAGGTGGCGGGGATTTTTACTTGCGGTACGTGAGCCATTGCGTTGCTGTCCTGTCTGATAATCATGACCCCCCGGGGCTGCCTTGCAGCCCAGCGCCGGCAAGCCAGCGCGATCCCTGTGGGAGCTGGCTTGCCGGCGATGGGCCGCACAGCGGCCCCGCTCTCATGGTTAGGCGGTCGCTTCGAGGAAGTCCTGGGCAAAGCGCTGCAGCACCCCGCCCGCTTCGTAGATCGACACTTCCTCGGCGGTGTCCAGGCGGCAGGTCACCGGCACTTCCAGGCGTTCACCCTGGCGGCGGGTGATGACCAGGGTCAGGGTCGCCCGCGGCGTCCGCGCACCCAGCACGTCATAGGTCTCGCTGCCATCCAGGCCCAGGGTCTTGCGGTCGGTGCCCGGCTTGAATTCCAGCGGCAACACGCCCATGCCCACCAGGTTGGTGCGGTGAATACGCTCGAACCCTTCGGCCACGATCGCCTCGACACCTGCCAGCCGCACCCCCTTGGCCGCCCAGTCACGGGACGAGCCCTGGCCGTAGTCGGCACCGGCGACGATGATCAGCGGCTGCTTGCGCTGCATGTAGGTTTCAATCGCTTCCCACATACGGGTGACCTTGCCTTCCGGCTCGATCCGCGCCAGCGAGCCTTGCTGCACGCTGCCGTCTGCCTTGCGCACCATTTCGTTGAACAGCTTGGGGTTGGCAAAGGTGGCGCGCTGGGCGGTCAGGTGGTCGCCACGGTGGGTAGCGTAGGAGTTGAAGTCCTCTTCCGGCAGGCCCATCTTCGCCAGGTACTCACCGGCGGCGCTGTCGAGCATGATGGCGTTGGACGGCGACAGGTGGTCGGTGGTGATGTTGTCGGGCAGCACCGCCAGCGGGCGCATGCCGCGCAGGGTGCGCTCACCGGCCAGGGCCCCTTCCCAGTATGGCGGGCGCCGGATGTAGGTGCTCATCGGACGCCATTCATACAGCGGGGCGACCTTCGGCCCGCGGTCTTCCTCGATGGCGAACATCGGGATGTACACCTTGCGGAACTGCTCAGGCTTCACTGCGGCACGCACCACGGCGTCGATTTCCTCGTCGCTTGGCCAGATGTCCTTGAGGCGGATTTCCTTGCCATCGACCACACCCAGCACATCTTTCTCGATGTCGAAGCGGATGGTACCGGCAATGGCGTAGGCGACCACCAGCGGCGGCGAAGCCAGGAAGGCCTGCTTGGCATACGGGTGAATACGGCCGTCGAAGTTGCGGTTGCCCGACAGCACGGCCGTGGCGTACAGGTCGCGGTCAATGATCTCCTGCTGAATCACCGGGTCAAGGGCACCCGACATACCATTGCAGGTGGTGCAGGCGAAGGCGACGATGCCGAAGCCGAGTTGCTCCAGTTCCTTCTCCAGGCCGGCCTCTTCAAGATACAACTGCACGGCCTTGGAGCCCGGCGCCAGCGACGACTTGACCCACGGCTTGCGGGCCAGGCCCAGCCTGTTGGCATTGCGCGCCATCAGGCCGGCAGCGATCACGTTGCGCGGGTTGCTGGTGTTGGTGCAACTGGTGATGGCGGCGATGATCACCGCGCCGTCAGGCATCTGCCCCGGCACGTCCTCCCAGCTGCCGGCGATGCCTTTGGCCGCCAGGTCGCTGGTTGCGACGCGGGCATGCGGGTTGGACGGCCCGGCCATGTTACGTACCACGCTCGACAAGTCGAAGCTCAGGGTGCGTTCGTAGACCGCCTCGGCCAGGCTGTCGGCCCACAGGCCAGTAGCCTTGGCGTAGGTTTCCACCAGCTTTACCTGTTGCTCTTCGCGGCCGGTCAGGCGCAGGTAGTCGATGGTCTGCTGGTCGATGGCGAACATCGCTGCCGTGGCGCCGTATTCCGGCGCCATGTTGGAAATGGTCGCGCGGTCACCCAGGGTCAGGGCACGCGCGCCCTCGCCGTGGAACTCCAGGTAGGCGCCGACGACTTTCTGTTTACGCAGGAATTCGGTCAGGGCCAGCACCAGGTCGGTGGCCGTGATGTTCGGCGCCAGCTTGCCAGTCAGCTCGACGCCGACGATTTCCGGCAGGCGCATCCACGAGGCACGGCCGAGCATCACGTTCTCGGCTTCCAGGCCGCCAACGCCAATGGCGATCACGCCCAGGGCGTCGACATGCGGGGTGTGGCTGTCGGTGCCGACGCAGGTGTCGGGGTAGGCCACGCCGCGGTCGCTGTGGACCACCGGTGACATCTTCTCCAGGTTGATCTGGTGCATGATGCCGTTGCCTGGCTGGATCACGTCGACGTTCTTGAACGCCTTCTTGGTCCAGTTGATGAAGTGGAAACGGTCTTCGTTGCGGCGGTCTTCGATGGCGCGGTTCTTTTCGAAGGCTTGTGGGTCGAAGCCACCGCATTCCACGGCCAGCGAGTGGTCGACGATCAGCTGCACCGGCACCACCGGATTGACGGCGGCCGGGTCGCCGCCTTTGTCGGCGATGGCGTCCCGCAGGCCGGCAAGGTCGACCAATGCCGTCTGGCCAAGGATATCGTGGCACACCACGCGCGCCGGGAACCACGGGAAGTCGAGGTCGCGCTTGCGTTCGATCAGCTGGGCCAGCGAGGCGTCGAGGGTGGCCGGGTCGCAGCGGCGCACCAGGTTTTCGGCGAGCACGCGGGAGGTGTAAGGCAGGCCAGCGTACGCGCCGGGCTTGATCGCCTCGACCGCTGCGCGGGCATCGAAATAGTCCAGGTCAGTACCTGGCAGGTGCTTGCGGAATGCAGTGTTCATAATTATCAGGCTCGGTCACGGTACGGTCGTGGATAGCTTTCCAATCGCTGTCATGTGTCGGCTGCTCCGGCCTCATCGCCGGCAAGCCAGCTCCCACAGGTACAGCGCAAGCCCCCAGGGCGGTGCAACACCTGTGGGTGTTGGCTGCTCCGGCCCGTTGCCGGCAAGCCAGTTCCCATAGGCACAGCACAAGCCTCGAGGGCGGTGCAACACCTGTGGGTGTTGGCTGCTCCGGCCCGTTGCCGGCAAGCCAGTTCCCATAGGCACAGCACAAGCCTCGAGGGCGGTGCAACACCTGTGGGAGCTGGCTTGCCGGCGATGAGGCCGGAACAGGCCACCCCACAGGTTCGGTCGGTCAGCGCTGCTCGATCGGCACGAACTGGCGCTGATCGACACCGACATACTCGGCGCTTGGGCGGATGATGCGGTTGTTGGCGCGCTGCTCGAAGACGTGCGCCGCCCAGCCGGTCAGGCGCGAGCAGACGAAGATCGGGGTGAACAGCTTGGTCGGGATGCCCATGAAGTGGTACGCCGAGGCATGGTAGAAGTCGGCATTGGGGAACAGGCGTTTCTGCTCCCACATGGTCTTGTCGATGGCTTCGGATACCGGGTACAGCACTTTGTCGCCCACCTGATCAGCCAGTTGCTTCGACCAGCCCTTGATCACCTCGTTGCGCGGGTCGGACTCTTTGTAGATGGCATGGCCAAAGCCCATGATCTTGTCCTTGCGCTCGAGCATGCGCAGCAATTCGGCGGTGGCTTCCTGCGGGCTCTGGAAGCGCTCGATCAGCTCCATCGCAGCCTCGTTGGCACCACCGTGCAGCGGGCCGCGCAGCGAGCCGATGGCGGCGGTGACGCAAGAATACAGATCGGACAGGGTCGAGGCGCAAACACGGGCAGTGAAGGTGGAGGCGTTGAATTCGTGCTCGGCATAGAGGATCAGCGACACGTTCATCACTTTCACGTGCAGCTCGCTCGGCTTCTTGCCGTGCAACAGGTGCAGGAAGTGGCCACCGAGGGTGTCTTCGTCGCTGCTGCAGTCGATGCGCACACCATGATGGGTGAAGCGGTACCAGTAGCACATCACTGCCGGGAACAGCGCCAGCAGGCGGTCGGTCTTGTCGCGCTGGGCCTCGAAGGTGAGCTCTGGCTCCAGGGTGCCGAGCACCGAGCAGCCGGTGCGCATCACGTCCATCGGGTGGGCGTCACGCGGAATACGCTCCAGCACTTCTTTCAGTGCCTGGGGCAGGTCGCGCAGGCCCTTGAGCTTGTGTTTGTAGTCGGCAAGCTCGGCCTGGGTCGGCAGCTCGCCATACAGCAGCAGGTAGGCCACTTCCTCGAATTCGGCAGCGGCTGCCAGGTCACGCACGTCGTAACCCCGGTAGGTCAGCCCGGCACCGGCCTGGCCCACGGTCGACAGCGCGGTCTGGCCAGCCACCTGACCGCGCAGGCCTGCGCCACTGAGTACTTTTGCTTCGGCCATGGTGTTTCTCCTTTCTTGAATTTGTTATGGAAATCTGGCTAATCATTGAAACCTGGGCGGGCCCCTTCGTGGATTCACCCGCGAAAGGGCCGGTCGCAGCAGCGACAAACGGAACTGTCAGCCTTTCTTCTGGGCAAACAGCGCATCGAGGCTCTGCTCGAACGCGTGGTAGCCAATGGCATCGTAGAGCTCCATGCGGGTCTGCATGGTGTCGATCACGTTCTTCTGCGTGCCGTCGCGGCGCAGCGCGGTGTACACGTTGTCGGCGGCCTTGTTCATGGCGCGGAACGCCGACAACGGGTACAGCACCAGTGACACGTCGACCGAGGCCAGCTCTTCGGTGGTGTACAGCGGCGTGGCGCCGAACTCGGTGATGTTGGCCAGGATCGGTGCCTTCACCCTGTCGGCAAAAGTCTTGTACATCTGCAGCTCGGTGATGGCTTCCGGGAAGATCATGTCGGCGCCCGCTTCGATGCAGGCGGCGGCGCGGTCCAAGGCGGCGTTCAAACCTTCGACGGCCAGGGCGTCGGTGCGCGCCATGATCACGAAACTGTCGTCGGTGCGGGCATCGACGGCGGCCTTGATACGGTCGACCATCTCCTGCTGGGTGACGATCTCCTTGTTCGGGCGGTGCCCGCAACGCTTGGCACCAACCTGGTCCTCGATATGGATCGCGGCAGCGCCGAACTTGCACATCGAGCGCACTGTACGGGCAACGTTGAAGGCCGACGCGCCAAAGCCGGTGTCGACGTCCACCAACAGCGGCAGGTCGCACACGTCGGTGATGCGACGCACGTCGGTCAGCACGTCGTCCAGGCCACTGATGCCCAGGTCTGGCAGGCCCAGCGAGCCTGCGGCCACACCGCCGCCGGACAAGTAGATGGCCTTGAAGCCCGCGCGCTTGGCCAGCAGGGCATGGTTGGCATTGATGGCGCCAACCACCTGCAGCGGATGTTCAGCGGCAACGGCATCGCGGAAACGCTGACCGGGGGTGCTCTTCAGAGTCATTTCTCACCTCGTGGGCTGTTGTTGTGGGCGTCCATGTAGTGACGCTCGATATTGCGCTTGGACGCGCCGATGTGGCGGCGCATCAGGAGTTCGGCCAGTTCGCCATCACGGTCGGCAATGGCATCGAGAATGCGGTGGTGCTCGGCAAAGGCCTGGCGCGGCCGGTTGGGCGTAGCGGAGAACTGGATGCGGTACATGCGCACCAGTTGGTAAAGCTCGCCGCAGAGCATCTTGACCAGGGTCTGGTTGCCGCTACCCTGGATGATCCGGTAATGAAAATCGTAGTCGCCTTCCTGCTGGTAGTAGCCCAGGCCGGCCTGGAAGGCGGCATCGCGTTCGTGGGTGTCGAGCACCCGACGCAATTCGTCGATGTCGGCCTGGCTCATGCGCTCGGCAGCGAGGCGGCAGGCCATGCCCTCCAGCGACTCGCGGATCTCGTACAGCTCGATGAGCTCGGCGTGGTCGAGCGACACTACCCGCGCACCGACATGCGGCACGCGCACCAGCAGGCGCTGGCCTTCGAGGCGGTGGATGGCTTCGCGCAACGGGCCACGGCTGATGCCATAGGTGCGCGCCAGCTCCGGCTCGGAAATCTTGCTGCCGGGGGCGATCTCACCCTTGACGATAGCCGCCTGAATGCGTCGGAAGACGTTTTCGGACAACGTTTCCGTTTCGTCTGTCAGCACCGGGGTGGGGGTAGAAAGGCCCTGCATATTGTCGACACCTTGAAAATCTCTTTGCCAGAAATTAGCGAAAACGGCGGCCGCAGTCAAAGAAAAAATGAATATTGTCGACAATCGTCTAAGGGCGAACTAACGCCACGGTTGCGCTGTCAGATCGCGCACCGCTGGCGTCAAGACGTCGGCGTGATAGAATGCCGCGCCTCCGACGGAGTATGGATAGCCTATCTGTCATCCAGCCATGATTGTTGACAGATGAACGAGGAAGCTTGCGCAGTAGTTGCCAGTCGCCTTGCCCTGAACCTTGCACAGCACCGCGCCCGGAATATGAGACTTACACCCGTTTTAATGCTGCTATGCCTCACCCTGCTGCCGGCCCTTGGCCAGGCTGCGGGCAAGACCGTGTACGGTCTCAACGAATACGCCCGCCTGGGCGACCTGGACCTGGAAGTGGCGGCCAAGCTCGACACTGGCGCCAAGACCGCCTCGCTCAGTGCCCGCGACATCAAGCGTTTCAAGCGCAACGGCGAAAGCTGGGTGCGCTTCTACCTGGCCATCGATGCCGCCCATTCGCACCCGATCGAGCGCCCGCTGGCCCGCGTGAGCAAGATCAAGCGCCGCGCCGGCGACTATGACGCAGAATCCGGCAAGGCCTACACGGCGCGCCCGGTCATCGAACTGGAAATCTGCATGGGCCAGGCCATGCGCACCATCGAAGTCAACCTCACCGACCGCAGCGCGTTCCAGTTTCCGCTGCTGATCGGCTCCGAGGCGCTCAAGCACTTCGACGCGCTGGTCGACCCAAGCCTTAAATACGCGGCCGGCAAACCTGCCTGTGCCACCGACGCTCCCAAAGCAGAGTAACCCCGATGCGCTCTCTTACCCTCCATCTGAAAGTCCTGATCACCGTACTGGTGTTGCTGGGCGTGGCGGTCACGGCTTATCAGATCTTCTTCCTCGGCATCCCGGTGACCGAGGACGAGACCGACGACCTGTGGAACATCGACGCCAAGGTCGAGTTCGTGGCCAGCACCAAGGACCCGGTCAAGGTGCAGATGTTCGTGCCGCCGCTGAACCGCGACTACGTCAGCCTCAACGAGAGCTTCATCTCCAACAACTACGGGGTCAGCGTCAATCGTGCCGACGGCAACCGCAAGGTGACCTGGTCGGCGCGCCGCGCCAACGGCAACCAGACCCTCTACTACCGCCTGGTGCTGACCAAGCGCTACAGCAACGAGAAGACCACGGTCAAAGGCGCCACATTCCGCGACAGCCTGGCCGTCGAGGGTCCTGAGAAGATCGCCGCCGAGGCCCTGATGGCGCCGATCCGTCAGCACTCCGCCGACGTCGAGACCTTCGTCAGCGAGACCATCAAGCGGGTCAACAACCTCAACGACGACAACGTCAAGCTGCTGCTGGCCGGCGACACCTCGGCCATGAAGAAGGCCCAGGTCATCGACCTGCTGCTGTCCATCGCCCATGTGCCGATGGAGAAAGTGCACACCATTCGCCTGGTCGCCGATACTCCGCAAACCCCGGAACTGTGGCTGCGCAGCTTCAACGGCAACGACTGGCTGTACTTCAACCCGGACACCGGCGAGCAGGGCCTGCCCAGCGACCGCCTGCTGTGGTGGACCGGTGACGACAACCTGATCACCGTCGATGGCGGCAAGAAGGCCAACGTCACCTTCAGCATGAACAACAGCGAGATGAAC
>Ga0302347_1003097_pt1 | contig 15346 bp, 13 predicted proteins | sample PhyWR1_FD_202178 | JGI IMG/M metagenome (GOLD analysis project Ga0302347, IMG submission 202178) | Leaf surface microbial communities from wheat plants in UC Gill Tract Community Farm, Albany, California, United States - DLSL W.R1 (v2)... | ecosystem: Host-associated > Plants > Phyllosphere >...
GCTTCCTCTTGTACAGAACGATGCTCAAGCACGAACTGACAGTGAGGAATTCCTGAGGGGCTGACCTTACGAAGCGGTGTCTTACACACAGTGCCAGACAACACTAGCCGGTTGGCCATCATCAGAATTACTCTTCAGAATCCCCAGCATCTGCATCATCAGCGGTTTCGCTAGCGAAATCATCACGGCGATCGCGACGTTCGTCTTTAGCTTTAACCATTGGAGATGCTTCGGTAACCGCGTGCTTAACGCGCATAACCATGCTGCGGATAACGGCGTCGTTGAAGCGGAAGTTAGTTTCCAGCTCATCAATCACTTCCTGCGGAGCTTCAACGTTCAGCAGAACGTAGTGAGCTTTGTGCAGTTTGTTGATTGGGTAAGCCAGTTGACGGCGGCCCCAGTCTTCCAGACGGTGGATCGTACCTTCTGCTGCAGTAATTGCACCAGTGTAACGTTCGATCATACCCGGAACCTGTTCGCTCTGGTCAGGATGGACCATAAAAACGATTTCGTAATGACGCATCGAATTGCTCCTTACGGATTATTCAGCCTCCTGTCAGGGTCAGCCGCGGCCCATGGAAGCAAGGAACGTTGTTTGAAATGCGGCTGAAAAATTGACGCGTAATAATACTGATACCACAGGCTAAACTCAAGGCCTGGGCGCATAAATTATGCTCAAAAGGGAAAGTAATATTTAATGCTTTGAATTACAGAGAGATAACTAAAGGTTTTTTTCAAAGAACGCTGTCGTTACCTCCAGCGCGAAGGGGGTAATGCGGTGTTTCACGCCCGGCTCCAGTAAATAGGTCAGCTGGGTATCGAGCCCCTCAACCCTGAGAGCCTGCTGCAGACGCTGGGTTTGCGCAGCAGGAACCACGTCATCGTCTGCGCCATGCCACAATAGCAAGGGCCGGTTACCCAGTTGGCCGAGCTGATGCTCAATATCATAAGGCGCTAATGCCGTTATCACCTTATCTTTCTCCCCAGGGAGAGGTGGAAACAGCGTTTGTGCCAGAGAGGAAAAATAGCCTGAACCCATCAGGCAGGCCACAGCGCGTAATTCAGGATGGCGCGCCATAATTCCCAGTGCTGTCATGCCTCCCATGGATGCCCCGGCGACGGCGACTTTATTGTCCGCAATCCATGATCTTTCTGATGCCAGCCGATGAATTTCAGGAAACTCATCAATATTTTTTTGCAAAATCGACCAGAATTGCTCCAGGCGTCGGTTTTCATCACCGGTAAAACGAGCGCCGTGCTGATCGGCATCCGGCATAATGACTCTAAAACCTGCCTGTGCTAAGGCGACGGCAAAATAGCTATACACCAACTTTGACGAGAGAAATCCGTGGTAAAAAAACAGGGTGGGTAAGGGAACATCACGTAATCCTGAAGGTGCAGCATGTAAAAACTCCCTTCCGCCAATTTTATCGAGATTAATCTCTATCACGGGCCATCATCCTCAATATTTGCTGTCAGAAAAAATAAACGTCACCACCGATTATTAACAGGATGAGATCTGGCTTGCAATTTTCATTTTTTACTCATTAAAAAATGTGTCGGAGATAACAAATAACAGGCTTATATCCTCACCAAAAAGACATTCAAACTATAATAAAAACATGATGAAATGGGGCTGAAGAGGCAACTCTCGCGGTTATCGATGACGGGTTAATAGCGTTATATTTTAAGCCATTAAACTTTAAATGTAATGATTATGTTAACAACAAGTCACATATAGCCGAATACATTAACAAAGATATAACGAATCTGTCCAGAGTCATTCGTCTGTAAATAACATGACAGATGACGGATAGAAGTTTTACCGGCAATGATGCCAGTATCATTTCGAGCATTATCCCTGTTATTGATAAGCCTTTATTTCTGATGAATTTGTCTGTGAGTTATTAATAAATAAACGTTATTTATTGATATTTACACATGCTTTCACAGATTTATTCTTTATTGTGCACAATGAACTGCGAGCTCAGGAAAGAACCGTAGTTTGATTCTGCAAAGGAATGTCCAGCGCTATCGGGATATGAATAAAAGGAGCCGACAATGAAACGATCAAATGCCTTAACAACCTTGCTCTCGTCTATGAGCTTGCTCCCACCACTCGCACGTTCTGCTGAAGATGTTGCTGCAGACTGTGTCACAGGGTTGAATGAAATTGGCATGATGTCTGTCAATGACATGGTAGGAAGCCCGTTCGATGTGGAAAAGGTTATTGCCCTGAAAGCCAGTGAACAAGGGGCATCCTACTACCGTATTATCCAGCTCGAAGAAGATTTACCGACTGAAAGCTGGCAAGCACAAGTGATTATCTATGCCTGAAAACCTCAGCTTCATCACCCATGGCACGGTCAGACTGGTATTTAATGATATTTTTGTCGATTAAGCATCATTTAATACCCTGCCCCGGCCATCGGTGGTGTAAGCGACTTAAACCTTTACATCTCACAAACTAATTTAATTTATTACTGAATACACCTTCTAAGGTTTATATAACCTTTTCTGACGTTTCCACCAGACCTGTCAGCTTGATCCTGCTGTAGTGAAAAAAATACGCCCTTCCCTCTCATCAAGCCTGAAGTAAAAGTCGTCCAAGTCAGCGTAAAATCATCGCAAGTGAAGATATTCGACAGAATTTACGAAAGCAGCATCCAGGCAACTTGAATCATGGCGGGTATAAATACACCGATTAATAAAGGGTTAATACTCTCTTGATATCCAACTTCAGGATAAGAAAAAGCTCTGGATATATACCCAGCCGAGTACTGTTCCGCGCCATTTAAAAACACAAACTGTTGAATATTAAGTCTAATATTAGACTTATCGTCAGCAAAAACACTATAGTGAGCTTCACTGCTAAAGTGCGTTTTAAATTTATCGTACTGTTCATTACTTACAGTAAAATGAAAGCAAGATTTAAGTAATTCCAGCCCTGCACAAAAATCATCTTCCTGTATATACCCTAAATAATTCGAGTTGCCTGTAGGCGCTGAGTAAATTCTGTCGGTGAGCATAGATAAACTATGTGATTCGGCAGAATTTGCGAAAGCAACGCCCAGGTAACTTGAAGTATGACGGGTATATTTCGTATAACGGCATGCTGGTTTGCATATCAAACTCCAACCTCTAATAATATAAGAACAATCCATGCTAATACGCTTTAATTTTTGAGCAAATATGAAATATGACTTTAGAAAACTAGAATTGTTGTAAATCAAAAAGAATGGATATCAGTGCGGAGTATTAGAATATATTGGCAGGATAAGTAATGATGCAGGGGCCAGATAGCTGAACCCCTCTCTACGCGTCGCTATTGACTACGCTGGCGTACAATTTCAAACAGGCAGACCCCGGTAGCAACCGAGACGTTTAGTGAGGAAACGGTACCTGCCATAGGAATACTGATCAGCTCATCGCAGTGCTCACGAGTCAGTCTGCGCATACCTTCACCTTCAGCACCCATCACTAATGCAATCGGTCCGTTGAATTTGCTCTGATACAGGGTATGTGTGGCTTCACCGGCAGTGCCGACGATCCAGACATTGGCTTCCTGTAACAGACGCATAGTACGTGCCAGATTCGTTACCCGAATTAAGGGAACATTTTCTGCAGCTCCACTGGCGACTTTCTTAGCCGTGGCATTTAACTGAGCAGAGCGATCTTTCGGGACAATAATCGCATGCACGCCAGCAGCGTCTGCGCTACGCAAGCAAGCACCAAGATTGTGTGGATCGGTAACACCATCGAGGATCAGCAAGAAAGGACGCTCGTGCTGGGCCAGCAGATCCGGCAGATCGTTTTCCTGATACTGACGACCCGGCTGTACTCGGGCGATGATTCCCTGGTGTACTGCACCTTCTGCTTTGTCATCAAGCCACTGGCGATTAGCCACTTGAATAACGACACCTTGCGCTTCCAGTGCCTTAATAAGCGGCATCAAGCGCTTATCTTCACGTCCTTTCAGAATAAACACTTCCTGAAAACGTTGTGGAGCGTTTTCAAGCAAAGCCTGAACCGCATGGATGCCGTAAATAATTTCACTCATTGATTTCACTCATTTCAGACTAGGGTGTGTCTGTGTTGGTTTGTTGCTTATTTTACCCTGCCAGACATCCTGGCAGGGATATATACTGAATGACTTCAAGTTACTCAGGTGTAACCTGCTTTTTGGCTGCTCGTTTGGCCTTCGTTGCCGCCGCTATTTTACGGGTTTTATCTGAAGGCGCTTTTGCTTTTTTCTCTTTGCTGCCCGCTTTTTCAGGTTTTGCTTTTACAGTCCCTTTCGCGTGACTACCCGATTTTTCAGGTTTTGCTTTGGCAGCGCCCTTCTCGTGACTACCCGCTTTTTCAGGCTTCACTTTCGAGGGATCCTGTTCTTTGCGGAAAGTACTGTCGGACTCAAAGTTCTTACGTTTCCCGGCATGGCGGCGTTTTGAGGATGCCCCACCCGCCTTTTTCTTCGCTCTGTCTTTTTCCGTTTTACCTTCGCCACGTGGTACACGCTGGCTGGAGATCAAAGCAAAGTCGATTTTACGCTCATCCATATGTACGGCTTCAACACGGACTTCTACTTTGTCACCGAGGCGGTAGGTTTTTCCGCCCGATTCGCCAATCAGCCGCTGACCAACCTGGTCGAAGCGGTAATAGTCGTTATCGAGGGAAGAAACGTGTACCAGCCCATCAATAAACAAATCATTCAGACGTACGAAGAAACCAAAGCCTGTCACACTGGCAATAATACCGTTAAAGACCTGGCCTACCTGGTCTTGCATAAAGTCACATTTCAGCCAGTCAGACACTTCACGCGTCGCTTCATCAGCCCGGCGCTCAGCCATTGAACAGTGCTGGCCCAATTGCAGCATCTCTTCCATGCTGTAGTGCCAGCCACCCGACTCGGTGCTATTACCTTGATGACCTTGCTCTTTTGCCAGCAAATATTTAATGGCACGATGCAACGACAAGTCCGGATAGCGACGAATAGGTGAGGTAAAGTGCGCGTAGGACTGCAGCGCCAGACCAAAGTGACCGCGGTTTTCCGGATCGTAAATCGCCTGTTTCATTGAACGCAGCAACATGGTTTGCAGCATTTGATGATCAGGACGATCCGCAATTGAAGTCAGTAACTCTGCGTAGTCACGCGGTTCTGGTTTTTGTCCACCCGGTAACTCCAGTCCCAGTTCAGCCAGTACGGAACGGAATGCCGTAATCGCATCATTACCAGGTCTGTCGTGATCGCGGAACAGAGCAGGTTCATTATATTTTTCAACAAAACGCGCGGCTGAAATATTGGCGAGGATCATACACTCTTCAATCAGCTTATGCGCATCATTACGCACGGTTTGCTCTACACGTTCAATTCGACGCTCAGCATTGAAGATAAACTTCGCTTCTTCACTTTCAAAAGAGATCCCACCACGCTGGGTACGTGAGACTTCCAGTGCTTTATAGAGGTGATGCAGCTCTTCAATATGTTTTACCAGCGGCGCATATTGCTCACGCAACTCTTCGTCACCCTGCAATACATGCCAGACCTTGGTATAGGTAAGACGGGCATGAGAACGCATCACAGCTTCATAGAACTTAGAGCCAGTCAGGCGACCAGCAGCTGAAATGGTCATCTCACAGACCATGCATAATCTGTCGACCTGTGGGTTCAATGAGCACAGGCCATTGGATAGCACTTCCGGCAGCATTGGAATCACTTGCGACGGGAAGTAGACCGATGTTCCGCGATTACGTGCTTCAGCATCCAGTGGTGTTGGTGGACGTACATAGTAGCTCACATCGGCAATAGCCACCCAAAGACGCCAGCCGCCACCGCGTTTTTTCTCACAGAATACGGCATCATCGAAGTCACGCGCATCTTCACCATCGATAGTCATCAAAGGTAAATCACGTAGGTCAACACGTCCGACTTTCGCTTCTTCCGGGACTTCTTCTTTCAGCCCCGAAACCTGCGCTTCTACTTCTGGTGGCCATTCATAAGGAATTTCATGGGTACGCAGTGCCATATCCACTGCCATACCGGTTCCCATATTGTCACCTAGCACTTCAACAATTTTACCAACAGCTTTGGTACGTCGCGTCGGTCGCTGGGTGAGTTCTACTACCACCACAAAGCCCATACGTGCGCCCATAATATTTTCAGGCGGGATCAGGATATCGAAACTCAGGCGACTGTCGTCTGGCACCACAAACCCGACACCTGCATCGGTAAAGTAACGCCCGACAATTTGTCCGGTTCTGGATTCCAGAACGCGGACAATGCGCGCTTCACGACGGCCTTTACGATCTGCTCCTAAAGGTTGTACCAGGGCAATATCGCCATGCATACACATTTTCATCTGCTCAGAAGAGAGGTAAAGATCATCTTTACGCCCTTCTACGCGCAGGAAGCCAAAGCCATCACGATGGCCGATAACTTTACCTTTGAGCAAATCCAGGCGCTCTGGTAAGGCGTAGCACTGACGACGAGTAAAGACCAGTTGTCCATCACGCTCCATCGCGCGCAGACGGCGACGCAGCGCTTCTAGCTGCTCTTCATCAGTAATGTTTAGTGCTTCTGCCAGCTCGTCCCGGCTGGCTGGTTTTTCACGCTGGGAAAGAAGGTCGAGAATAAATTCCCGGCTTGGGATCGGATTCTCATATTTTCCGGCTTCTCTTTCCTGAAAAGGATCTTTTGACATTGCGGTTCCTCCGTTGTCATCTGGAGCCGGACGCGCGTCGCACCCGGCTCCAGCAAAATGGGTAAAGCAATGGGTGGAGGTTTATTCTGGGCCAGGTCATTTTTATCTGGCAGCGCCAAACCACTCATCCCCTACATCTGCCCTGTCTCACGCATTACGCTGAAAACATAGGGCCAAAGTATTGCTGTTGTTCGCTCTCGAGCGAAGTTTTTGGTGGTGAGCCTCAGCATATTCAATGGTGAGACTGAAAATTTGCCCGCACGAGATATCGGTATCTGATAGCCCTGGTGGCGTGTTGATTAATATTTTCACCCTGAACTCAGGATGATCCAAACGTCATGGTCTCTTTTATCTTAGTCGTATCAGTCATCTTTGCGGTGAGTAACAACGTTTATAAAGCAAATCTGGCGCACATAACCGATAAAACGAGAGATAACCATCAGCCTGTCAGATGGATAAACAGGTTATACCCTAAATAATTCGAGTTGCTTCCAGGCGCAAAGCTTTGACCGCCAATGCGCATAGACAAACTATGTGATTCGGTGCGCTGGACGCCGACAACCCTGAGCAACTTGAAGTATGACAGGTATTATTGATGATAAACCAGCCTGGTGGTTACCCGCTAATTTATTTACGGAAGAAGGGAAGGAGTGGGAATACAGTGAATAGGGTGCGCAAAGCACACCCCTTAACATGTTATGCGTCGAAAGGATCACGCAGAATCATGGTTTCAGTCCGATCCGGGCCGGTTGAAATAATATCAATCGGTACACCTGTCAGCTCTTCAATACGCTTAATGTAGTCCAGAGCCGCTTGTGGCAAGCCACTGCGCTCTTGTACTCCAAAGGTGGTTTCAGACCAGCCTGGCATCGTTTCGTAAATCGGTTCGATACCTTCCCAGTCATCCGCAGCCATCGGAGTGGTGGTGACTTCGCGGCCATCAGGCAAGCGATACGCCACACAGATTTTAACTTCTTTCAGACCGTCCAGTACATCCAGTTTGGTCAGACAGAAGCCAGACAGGGAGTTGATTTGTACAGCACGACGGACGGCAACAGCATCAAGCCAGCCAGTACGACGACGACGACCAGTGGTAGCACCAAACTCGTTGCCCTGCTTGCACAAGAACTCACCGATATCATCAAACAACTCAGTCGGGAACGGACCTGCGCCAACACGAGTAGAGTAAGCTTTAATGATACCCAGGACGTAATCCACATAACGTGGACCGATACCAGAACCTGTCGCTACGCCACCTGCGGTGGTGTTAGAAGAGGTTACATACGGATAGGTACCGTGATCAATATCCAGCAACGTACCCTGCGCACCTTCAAACATAATGAAGTCGCCGCGTTGACGAGCCTGGTCTAACAAATCAGAAACATCAACCACCATACTGGTCAGGATGTCGGCAACAGCCATCACATCGTCCAGTACTTTCTGGTAGTCAACCGCTTCTACTTTGTAATAATTCACTAACTGGAAGTTATGGTATTCCAGAACTTCTTTTAATTTGTCCGCAAAGGTTGCTTTATCGAACAGGTCACCGACGCGCAGACCGCGGCGGGCAACTTTATCTTCGTAAGCAGGACCAATACCACGGCCAGTAGTGCCGATAGCTTTAGCACCACGCGCTTTCTCACGTGCCACGTCTAGTGCAACGTGATAGTCGAGGATCAGCGGGCAAGCTTCAGATAACAGCAGACGCTCGCGTACAGGAATACCGCGGTCTTCAAGCTGTGTCATCTCTTTCATCAACGCAGCAGGAGACAGTACAACACCGTTACCGATGATGCTGGTCACATTGTCGCGAAGAATACCTGATGGAATAAGATGGAGAACGGTTTTTTCACCGTTGATTACAAGAGTGTGGCCTGCATTGTGTCCACCTTGGTAGCGCACAACATATTTAGCCCGTTCAGTCAGGAGATCAACAATCTTCCCCTTGCCTTCGTCACCCCATTGGGTGCCCAGTACGACGACGTTGTTACCCATTTTTCAAAATCACCGTTTGCTTAAAAATGGATTCTATCATCGGTTTCCTGGATGATCAGCCACTTTAGTGCACTAATTAGTATTCTTATGAATGATTTTTAGTCAGCCCGCGCTATGACTCAACATATAGTATATAACGACCCCTGCAACCACAAGACCACCGCCAAAACGACGCAGCATAGTTTCAGGTAATTGTGTAAATGAGAGGATCATACGCCGCCAGGCCTTGGGATAAAGCATCGGTCCCAATCCTTCAAGCACCAAAACTAACGCCAGGGCCAGCCAAATAGTCGAATTCATATCAAGTGATTCCTGCATCGAGTAGGAGACAGAGTTACTCCCATCGCTTTCTTATAGGTTGCGTATCGGATGTCTGTGTTGCTCTGGCGCTGATAGTACCCTTTCCTGCCTTAATCACGACATTTTTATCGTTTTCGTTTATTACAAGCATGTCTGTCTTAACATAAAATTAAAAAGTCTGATCCCGGCGGGATGCCGAACTCAGACTGAGTGAATCTGTGGGTATGAGTGACTTTATTTGGTCACAACTTCCTTTATATCTGTAACGCTACTTTTCACGACTCCGGTACTGTTACTTAATCGGATAATGATAATGTTCTGGAATTTTATAATCATCAGGGAAATGAGTGTTTTCTGGAATATTTAGAGCACGCTCAATATCTTCTACTGTCTGATAAAAAACGCCATATAGTCCCATCATAAAACACCTGATATTAAGTAATGCTGCCCGCATAGCTAATTCATCGTTAGATTTTTTAGCCTTAATAAATAATTCAATAGAAAGATTGATATTTTTAACATCGTTCTGAATACTTTCAACAAGTGAATGATTTTCATCCAGATAAAGCTCTTCGCTTTGCAGCGTGTCACCTGCTATTTTTTTTAAAAAAATCAAATGCTCACGACTAAACTCATCAAAAGAATCAATATTTATCATTTTGGCAATCTCCGACCTTCTTTAATTGCTGATTCTGTTTTTTTCTGATTATATGACCCATCAAGGTTAAGCACAGCTTTTACTTTTGCACCTGTTCTGTCAAAAACCTCAATATGATTTTTATGACGGGCATCGAGATAAAACTGATCGCCTGGTTGTGTAAAGAACTCAACCATATTACCAATCGCGCCCTTATTTGGCTCATAACCTCCTGCAAGATAAACCAAATCATCCATGCTCGGCCTATCAGGTATCGGTGTAATTGTAGTCTTTATACCGGTATGACCTGGCGCTTGTGGGGCTAATGACGGGTTACTGCCTGTATTGCGCAGGGCAGTATCTGCTAACTGCTGGTTCCCGGTATGTGCGGGTGCATACTTATCTTGCAGTGAACTCAGATAGTGGCCCGTTGCAGCAGGGTTCCCGGCGGTACTCAGAGTAGTAATATGATTCAGTTCATCGAAGGTTATCCTGTCTGCAACATCCTTGATGGCCAATGCGGTCAGGCCCGTGATGCCCACTTTGGCACCGATTTCCAGCAACTTTCCGGTCACTTTCTCTGGATGTGGAACCGCTATCGTCCATCCTTCAGCCCGTGCTTTGCCGAGGGAGCTATTCTCCATCGCAGGATTTGCAGCAAACTGGGTACTTCTCAGCTTTTCTTGACTGGGTTGGTTGGGATTAATTTCAAGAGTTCCACTTAACATCAAAGTCAGCTAGCTGATTATCAAGAAACTCTTTTTTTTCGAACCAAAAATCAAATACATCAACGCCTTTACTACATAAAAGTAAGTAGAACCCTCCGGTATTGCCATGAGTATCATCAATAATTTGGATTTCCCATCCGGTATACTCACCACTATCAACAATGCCTTGTTTCAATATCATTTTTTTTCCTTAATCTTTATAAGGAACATGGTTGTTAGAAATATATTTACCTGTTTCAGGATTTTTCATACCAAAGTGGACATGTGGCACTCCTGGCAAATGAGCACCACTAATAGAACCGGAGTCTATCCGAAATTCCTTTGTCCCATCAGCACTGTGATAAACACCTGATCCTGATTTTCCGATTTCTTTATATCCCGTCCCTAAAAATTTCAAACCAGCAGCTAATGCTTCATCTGAAGTCAATATTGTTGAACTAGTAAAGTTTTTCTTCCCTGATAATGTTTCATTAATAATAGAATCTATCTTACTACTAGGCTTTTCTGAAAGATAAACTATATCTTTCGTGGAAAGTGGATCAAAACTAGGATTACTAAGGATATATCCACCAGTATCCGTCACACCTGCTGTATTCCCGGTGTGCGTGACTCCCTGGCCTGAAATCTGATTATTACCGGTATGACCTGGCGCTTGTGGGGCTAATGACGGGTTACTGCCTGTATTGCGCAGGGCCGTATCTGCTAACTGCTGGTTCCCGGTGTGTGCGGGTGCATACTTATCTTGCAGTGAACTCAGATAGTGGCCCGTTGCAGCAGGGTTCCCGGCGCTACTCAGGGTAGTAATATGATTCAGTTCATCGAAGGTTATCCTGTCTGCAACATCCTTAAGCGTCATGGCGGTAATACCGGTGATACTTGCTTTGATACCGATATCCAGCAACTGCTCGGCTACTTTTGTCTGTTGAGGAGTGGCAAGGGTTAATCTGTCTACCAGCGCTTTACCAAGGGAAGGATTTTCCAGGGGAGGCATTTTCATCAACAGGGCGTTTTTCAGTGCCTGCTGGTTGGCAAGTATAGCGGCCTTATAGGTATCAGGAACCCCTTTCGGTGCCATATACCTTGCCATACGTTCAGGGGTGCTGGCGGGTGACAGAGCCACATCGGATCCCGTTTTGGCTACTGACCCGGCTTTACTGGTCACTTTAGCAATAGCCTTCTCTGCGACTACCGCGCCACTCTTCAAAAACCCGGCACCACCCGTTACCAGTCCGCCGATATCTGTCGTTAGCTTACCGCCCTCAACACCGGCGTTAAACGCACCGCTGATGCTGCCTTTTTGATACTCTGCCTCCATGCGATCGATACGGTCTGTCCAGGACTGTTTAACTGCCTGGGCCAGGTTTCCCAGTACATTTCCACTGTCAGACAGGGTTTTCAGCGCACAGTAAGCTTCAGCCGGGTTACTGGCTGTTTTCACAATCCCGTCGACAGTTTCATACAACCCTGCCGGAACACCTGCAACCATTCCTGCCGCAAAGCTGGTTCCCTGAGCCAGATCGGTGATTGCCCACTGCGCTTCTTTGCCAATTTTGCACATGGCAGTCTGACATTCAGCCATCTCTTTACTTTTCTGAGCCTGCTGTTCATTGCTCAGAAAAATATCGCCAAAAAGAGCGACTCCTGGGGAGATCTTATCGCTATCCAGAGGCGGAGGAAGGGGTAAATCCTGCCGTATATTGCTTTCTGCTTTCTTCTGTTCAACAATCCGAGTATTACGCTGAATAATCTCCTGTTTTTCTTTTTTTAACCTATCAACCTCTTTTTTTTTAACCTCAATGTTGTGAATTTCCGCTGTAATTTTATCGATATGCTTTTGGGTTTTATCTAGTTGGGAGATCGCACTATTTAAGCGCGTGATCGCATTTTCTTTGTTGATTAATTTAGTTCTGAAATCTAACCAATCTTTCCATTGAGCACCACTTTGCGCTATAGCACCATAAAATTTATCTCCGTTATCTATCTTCTGCTTAAGAGAAGGATTCTTGCCACTGATCCCTTTAAGAACTTCGTTATAAGCCCAGCTTTTAATAAAATATTTTTCTTTTTCATTCGCTATGGGGATTTTTGTAGCCACCTCCTTTTCAGCAGCTAGTTTTTCTACTAATAATTTCTTTAATAATGACTGCGTCTGAATTAACTGTTTTTGTAGATCATTTTTATTATTAGCAAGAGAATCCAATGATATATTTAAAGGACCTAAACTTTCGGTTACCGTAGTTATAATATTTTTACATTTACTTAAATCTATCTGTATCCTGTGAGGCGTTCTCGCAAGATCTATGGCGTTACTTTGTGCCGAGGAAATGTGACGATTGATATTAGGAACAGGTGCAGCATCCACATGATGTAACACGCAATGTCCTGGCTGAGGGCCATTGAAATTGGGCTGGCAAGTTAAACCCATATTATTACTCACAGGCGTGAAGCTGCCTGGAAATCCATTATTCATATATTATCCCTAAATAGCTTATTTCAATTCCGCTATATATTTTCCAGACTCTGTTTTCTTTAAATATTTGATATATTCAATTTCAACCTGATATCCTGCCATGTAATAACAACATAGCCAGACAAGACTATTTTATTTGCCTCTGGAATTTATTTGTTATATTTTTCGCTATTGATTCTTTATCATTTACACCCCAAACAATTCGAGTAACTTGAAGGATGACGGGATATAAGGTTTTTAATTAGAATGGAATGCGTCGAGAGGGAATAACGTTAATTTAATGGGTATTGTTTATATTAAATTATTTACTACATAAAAAATAACGACGCTACGTGCCATATTCAGCTCAAAAAAAAGAGCCAGTTTCCTGGCTCTCAGAGTATATTTAACCGCGAATTACTGACCGCTGGTTTTTTCCGGCGACTTCATATGACGGAAGAAATCATCGTCCGGGCTCATAACCATAATGTCCTGATTCGACTTGAAACTATTTTCGTAGGCACGCAGACTACGCACCAGAGAATAGAAGTCCGGATCCTGACTGAAGGTTTCAGCGAACAGCTTAGCGACTTCAGCATCACCCTCACCGCGTGTGATACGTCCTTCACGCTCGGCTTCTGCCAGAGTGCGGGTCACTTCATAGTCTGCTGTTGCGCGCAGCTTTTCAGCTTCTTCCTGACCTTGTGAACGGTGGCGACGTGCAACCGCTTCACGCTCAGCGCGCATACGGTTGTAGATAGCCTCGGACACTTCGGCTGGCAGGTTGATCTGCTTAATACGGACATCGACAACTTCAATACCCAGTGCAGCCATACTGTTCGGGTTAACTACCGGAATTTTACCGTTAGTTTCTTTCATCACACGAGCAGCAGCAGAAGCAATAGCATCATCAGCACCTGGTGTCGCTACTTCGTCATCAGTACCTGCAGAACCTGAGTTCAGTGCATCACGAACGTCCAGAGTCAGGCGACCACGTGAGTCAGTAACAATGTCTTTGACATCCAGACGACCAATTTCAGAGCGCAGACGGTCACTAAACTTACGTTTCAGTAACACTTCTGCCTGAGAGACATCACCGCCACCTGTCGCGAGGTAGTAACGACTAAAGTCGCTAATACGCCACTTAATGTAGGAGTCAACGATCAGGTCTTTTTTCTCTTTGGTAACAAAGCGATCGGCCTGGTTATCCATAGTCTGGATACGGGCATCAAGTGTTTTAACTGACTCGATGAATGGGACTTTAAAGTGCAGACCCGGCTCGAATACCAGTGGTTTATTTTCATCATCACGGACCACTTTACCAAAACGTAAAGTAATACCGCGCTCGCCTTCATGTACCACGAATACCGAAGTAAAGAGTACGAAAAGCACGATGATAATCAGTGCAATTATAGACTTACGCATCGTTATTCACTCCCTGCGCGCTGTGCATTGGCGCGACGCTGATCCATGATGTCGCTATTCCGGGTTTGTGAAGTCGTACTGGCACGGCTGTTAGTGCTCGATGCTGGTGCAGGCGGCAGACGTAACAGATTCTCCGTCACACTGTTACCACTGCTCGCAGCAGGTGCCTGAGCGCCTCCTTTCAACATTTGATCAAGTGGCAGAACCATCAGGCTATTGCCTTTATCGTTGACCAGCACTTTACGCGTATTGCTGAGGACTTTTTCCATGGCTTCGATATACAGACGCTCACGGGTAATCGCCGGGGCAGCTTTATACTCTGGCAACAGTTTTGCAAAACGGGCAACTTCACCCTGAGCTTCCAGAACTGTCTGTGTTTTATAGGCGCGAGCTTCTTCCAGAATACGTTGAGCTTGACCGTTAGCACGTGGCTGAACTTCGTTGGTATAAGCTTCTGCTTCACGGATGTACTGTTGCTCATTCTCACGAGCAGCAATCGCATCATCAAATGAAGATTTGACTTCTTCAGGTGGACGCGCGGCCTGGAAGTTAACATCCAGTAAGGTAATACCCATATTGTACGGACGCACGGTTTCTTCAAGTTCCCGCTGAGTATCGTTACGAATGATCGTACGTCCCTCAGTCAGAATCTTATCCATGGTGTATTTACCGATAACACCACGTAATGCACTGTCCGTTGCCTGACGCAAGCTGTCATCTGCACTGGTCACGCTATACAGATAATGCTCAGGATCAGTGATGCGATACTGTACGTTCATTTCAACACGGACCACGTTTTCGTCAGATGTCAGCATGACACCAGACGCCGCCAGTTCACGTACCGCTTCAACGTTGACAGGTCTTACGCTATCAATAAAGGTCGGTTTCCAGTTCAAACCAGGTTCAACTAAATGGCTGAACTTACCGAAGCGGGTCACAACACCACGTTCGGCTTCTTTGATAGTATAAAAACCGGTTGCTGCCCACAGGATAACAATAACTGCAACAGCAATACCGAGAATACGCCCACTCACTGGTTTATTAGGTTCCTGTGATGAGCCACCACCGGTGCCACCACTTTTACCACCTTTACCAAATCCATTGAGTTTAC
>Ga0302347_1003101_pt1 | contig 15336 bp, 11 predicted proteins | sample PhyWR1_FD_202178 | JGI IMG/M metagenome (GOLD analysis project Ga0302347, IMG submission 202178) | Leaf surface microbial communities from wheat plants in UC Gill Tract Community Farm, Albany, California, United States - DLSL W.R1 (v2)... | ecosystem: Host-associated > Plants > Phyllosphere >...
ATGCCAACTGGCTGACCCGCTGGCTGAAAGAGCCCGACCAGATGCTGGCCGAAAAAGACCCCTTGGCCATGCTGCTGTATGAGCAGTACAACCGCCTGGCCATGCCCAACATGCGCCTGGGCGATGCCGAGGTCAGCGCGTTGATGAGTTATATCGAGGAAGAAACCGCGCGCTTGCAGACACCAGTAGCTGACCGGGGAAAACCTTAGAGGCTATTGGCCACTAGTCATTAGGCTGTCATCTGACTGTCGTATTTTTCAAACATCACCCAGGGTCGGGAACTATCAGCAGTGATTCGCCGTTCGCTTTCCTCCGCCAGCCTTCTGCGGCTGCTGATCCTGATGCTCTGTGCAGCGACCCTGGCCTTCCTCTGGGGGCTGCACGTCACGCAAAAAACTGCCGCTCGGCAAGATGCGCTGTCGGCCAAGGCCGCCGAGCACCTGAACCTGGCCAGTATCGTCGGCGAAAGCCTGCGCCAGCTTGTCGACCGCGCCCAGGCCGTGGGCCGGGTCACCCAGGACGACATGAAGATGCTGCGCCAGGGCAACTTCAGCCTGGCGCGGATACTCGCCGAAGACCCGGTGTTCAAGCGCATGAGCCTGTACGACCGGCAAGGCCGGCTGCTGTCGGCAAGCCATGCCGACGAGGCCCGCGGGCTGCCCGAAGACTGGTTGCGGCAGTTGCAGCAACACATTGCCCGCTATGGTTTCAAACCTTTCCTGCCCAGCGTTCAAGCCGCCCGCCCGCCAGCCGCCCTGCCTGACTGGCGCCTGCCCTTTGTGCTGCCACTGACCGACCTGACCGGGCGCGAAATCGACCATATCCTGGTGGTCCAGCTGGACATCGGCTACCTGGCGGTGCTGTTCCAGCACATCGACCTGGGCAGCAGTGGCCTGGTACGGCTGCTGCAGGATGACGGCCTGGAGCGGTTGCGCATCGACACCAGTGGCGTGGTGGTGGCGGGCGATACGCTGCAGCCCGAGCTACCGAACAGCGGCAACGAAGCGGGCTTGCTGGCCCAATACGCAGCTGGCGAGGCGTACCAGAGCCTGTACCGGCGCGTCCCTGAACGGGGCTTCAGCGTGGTGGTCAGCCAGCGCCAGGATCAAATCCTGGCGGCCTCGACCCTGGCCTATTCCCGGCAGTTCTGGCTGAACCTCAGCATGACCCTGATGATCCTCGCCAGCCTGCTGTGGACCTTGCGCCTGTTGCGCAAGCGCCAGGAGGCCTTCAGCGCGCTGGAACATGCCCAGCAGGTCAACCAGCAATTGATCGGCCGCCTGGAGGACGAACACCGGCGCAGCAGCCACGCCGCCGCCACCGACCACCTCAGCGGCCTGCACAACCGCCGCCAGTTCGTCGAAGTGGCCGGCCTGGCGCTGACCAGGCAGCGCGGCAAGCGCCGGCTGATGGCGATCCTGTTCATCGACATGGACCGCTTCAAGTCGATCAACGACTCGCTTGGGCACAAGATCGGCGACTTGCTGCTGCAGGCCGTGGCCGGGCGTATCCAGCGCCTGCTGGAGCCTGGCGACGAGGCTTCGCGCTTTGGCGGCGACGAGTTCGTGGTGTTGCTTGCCGGCGAGCGCAGTGAAGAACAGATCAATGGCTGGGTTCGTGAACTGGTCCAGAAGCTGTCGGCCACCTACGCCCTGGACGGCAAGGAGGTCAACACCAGCCCCAGTGTGGGCGTAAGCATCTGCCCGCGCGATGGCCAGGACATCGACAGCCTGATCCGTACCGCCGATGCCGCCATGTACTCGGCCAAGCAGGCCGGGCGCGCGCAGTATCGCTTCTTCGACCCCTCGCTGAACCTGGCTGACATTCAGGCGTTCACCCTGGAGCAGGCCTTTGGCAGCGCCTTGGCCGAGCGCCAGTTCGTGCTGCACTACCAGCCGCAGATACGCCTGGATACTCAGCAAGTGCTGGGCTACGAAGCGCTTGTGCGTTGGGACCACCCCGAATTCGGGCTGCTGTACCCGGACCGTTTCATCGACCTGGCCGAACGCAGCGGCTTCATTGTCGAGCTGGGCTGGGAGGTGTTGCGCCTGGCCTGTGAGGCGTTGTCCAGCTGGGATGCCCAGGGCCGGGAGACGCGGCTGGCAGTGAATGTTTCCGCCCTGCAGCTGCGCCAGGCCGACTTCGCCGCGCGGCTACTGCGCAAGTTGCTGCAGCATGGCCTCGCGCCCCATCGGCTGGAGCTGGAAATCACCGAAACCACTATCCTTGACGCCGAAGGCACGGCAGTGACGCACCTGCATACCTTGCGCAACGCCGGCCTGGGTATCAGCCTGGACGATTTTGGCCGCGGCTACGCAGGCTTCGCCCACCTGCACTCACTGCCACTGAGCAAGCTGAAGATCGACCGCTCGCTGATCGCGCCGCTGTCCAACAGCCATGACGACAGCCCGATCGTGTCCTCCACCATCATCCTGGCCAAGCGCCTGGGGCTGGAAGTGGTGGCCGAGGGCGTGGAAACCCGTGAACAGGTGGTGTGCCTGAAACTGGCGGGCTGCGATATTGCCCAGGGCTACCACTTCAGCCGGCCGCTGTCGCTGGCGCAGTTGCGCGAATACCCGCCTTTCAACGGCGTCGAGGACAAGGCATGCGCGTATTGAAAACCCTGGCCGGGTTGCTGCTGGTCAACCTGCTCGGCATCCCCCCTGGCAATGCTGCGCCGGCGGACTGTACGCCACGCAGCCTGCGCCTGGTGGTGATCCCGATCAAAAGCGCCGAACAGATGATCCGCGAGCATCAGTCGCTGCTGCAGCGCCTGAGCGTGGCGGCGGGGGTGCCAGTGGAGCTGGTGATCGCGAGCTCCTACGAAAGCGTGGTCGATGCCATCGTCTCGGGTGGAGCGGACATCGCCCGCCTCGGCCCCGCCTCGTACGTGCTGGCCCACCGCCGCGATCCGCGCATCGAGCCGTTTGCCACCCTCACCTTGAGCGCTGGCCCCTACACCCCGGCGGGCAATCATTACCAGGCGCTGCTGCTGACCCGGGGTGCAAGCCCTGATGGCATCGAGGCGCTGCGCGGCAAGCGTGTGGCGCTGACCGACCCGGCCAGCACTTCCGGCAGCCTGGTGCCCAGCGTCGAGTTCGCCGAACGGGTGGGCATGCCACTGTCGCAGTTTTTTGGTGCGCTGGTGTATGCCGGCAACCACGACAATGCACTGCAAGCCTTGCTGGAAGGCCGGGTCGATGCCGCGTTCGTCGCCAGCGAGCGCACCGACGCGTACCTCGCCCAGCACGCCATTGCACCGGCGCAGCTCAAGGCACAATGGCGGTCACGGCCAATCTACTACGACCCGTATGTGTTCAGTGCCAGCCTGTGTCCGGCGCTGAGAAGCCGTATTCGCAGTGCCATGCTCGATGACCCGCAGGCGCTGGCGGCGTTCGTTGCTTCGCAGGATGCCAGCGGCCTGGTCCCCGTCAGCCAGGCGGACTATGCGCCGCTGCAGCAGATGATGGACGCAGCGCTGCGGCCCTGAGCCTGCCTGCGCGACCCCGTTGGCATGCATTGCGCCCTGATACCGGGTATGGTGTGCCCATCACCCACCGACACCCGCACCATGACCGATATCGAGCGCTACCTGCGCGCCGCCACCCGTGACAATACCCGGCGCAGCTACCAGGCTGCCATCGAACACTTCGAAACCCACTGGGGCGGCTTCCTTCCGGCCACCGCTGAAAGCATTGCCCGCTACCTGGCCGACCACGCTGACCAGCATGCCGTCAGCACCCTGCGCCAGCGCCTGGCCGCGCTCAGCCAATGGCACGTCGCCCAGGGCTTTCCCGATCCGACCAAGGCGCCGCTGGTGCGTCAGGTGCTGCGTGGCATCCGCACCCTGCACCCGACACCGCCAAAACAGGCAGCCCCGCTGTTGCTGCAGCACCTGCAAACCGCCGTGGCCTGCTTTGAAGAGGAAGCCCGTGAGGCCCGTGAGCATCACGACCTGGCCGCCCTGCGCCGCGCCCGTCGCGACAGTGCGCTGCTGTTGCTGGGCTTCTGGCGCGGTTTTCGCGGCGATGAACTGGCGCGTCTGCGCATCGAACACATCCAGGCCGAAGCGGGTGTCGGCATCACCCTGTTCCTGCCACGCAGCAAGGGTGACCGCGAGGCCCTGGGCGTGCAGCACCGCACCCCTGCCCTCAAGGCCCTGTGCCCGGTCACTGCCTACCTGCAGTGGCTGGAGGTCGCCGGCATTGCCCACGGGCCGGTGTTCCGCAAGCTAGACCGCTGGGGCAACCTCGGCGACAGCGCACTCAACAGCAACAGCCTGGTCGGCCTGCTGCGGCGCATGCTGGAGCGCGCCGGGGTGCCGGCAGCGCTGTACACCGGCCACTCGCTGCGCCGTGGCTTTGCCACCTGGGCCACGGCCAATGGGTGGGAATTGAAGTCGCTGATGAGCTATGTGGGCTGGAAAGACGCAAAGTCTGCGCTGCGCTATATCGATTCGGCGCAACGCTTTGGTGAACTGGCCGTGTTACCGGCCAGTCAGGCCCAGGTGCTTATTCCTTGAAGCAGTGTCGGGCGACGCCGCCGATTTCCGGGCGGATAGCGTAGAGGTCGCCGGCGTCCGGATAATGGTGCAGGTCTTCGGCACTCATGTCGTAGCGCGCGGTGCTGATGTACAAGGTATTAAGCCCCGGGCCGCCGAAGCAGCAACTGGTGGGGCATGGCACCGGCATCAGCACCTGGTCGGTCAGGTGGCCTTGGCGGTCATAGCGCAGCAGGCAACTGCCATGGTACTGGCACACCCACAGGCCGCCTTCGCGATCCAGGGCGAGCCCGTCCGGGCGCCCCAGCTCGGCAGGGGTTTCGGCAAACAGCGTGACGGCGCCCAGCCGCCCTTCGGCCAGGTAGTCGGCGCAATAGATTGCGCGCGCCGCCGAATCGACGAAGTACACCGTGCGGCCGTCCTGCGACCAGGCAATACCGGTGGGCAACGCCATGTCGTCGTGGATCACCTGATCGCACAACTGCCCGTCAAAGCGAAACAACGCCCCGCTTTTGCCGCTGGGGGTTTCGTCCATCAAGCCAGTCACGAAACGCCCTTGCGGGTCGCATGCGCCATCGTTGAAACGGTAGGTCGGGCGGGGATGCACCGCCGCCGAATGCTGGCTCACCGTGCGCGACGGCACATTGAAGATGCCCACGCTGGCATCCTCGGTGAAAATCAGGTTGCCGTGGTCGGTCAACGCCAGGGCGCCGATGCGTGCGGCGGACTCGTACAGGCTCTCGACTTCGCCGTCGGCCGCCAACCGGTTGATCCGCCCGCCAGAAATATCAACGAAGTACAAAGTGCTGCTGTGCTCGTCCCACACCAGGCTTTCGCCCAGGTCGGCGCGGGTATTGGCGACCTTGACTGGCACATAGTTGCATTCCTTGATGCGGTTCCAGCGTTCGGCAACCTCGGCCAGGTTGCCCGCCTGCACACGGCCGAGGTCCCGAGGGTAGCTGACGCCGCTGTTCTCGTTGAAGCGTGTGGCGGTGAACTGGCCATTGCTGGCCCGCAGGATGTAGCCGGTGTCATGGCACAGCGCGCTGGCCAGGTACAGCACCCCGGGCGTGACCCACTCGGGTTTCAGCTCCTCCGGGGGTTGGGTAATGCCCCACATGCGAGTCTTGGCCACGGGTGAAATGGCATTGACCAGGATGCCGTGCTCCTGGCCCTCCATGCTCAGGGCATTCATGATGCCGACCTGGGCCATCTTGCCGGCAGCGTAGGCCACCAGGCCGGGCTGCGCATAGCGCTGGTACATGGCACGGTCCGAGGTGGTCAGCACCACGCGCGGGGCCGTGGAACGCTTCAGGTGGGCCCAGGCATGCTTGGCCAGCCACACGGGTGCCTGTACGTTGATGCCCAGCGCGCGCTGCAGAAAAGCGTCATCCTGCGCCTCGATGCGCTGGTAATCGACCCAGCCGGCGTTATGGATCAGGATATCCAGTGCACCGAAATGCTCGATGGCCAGCTCGACCAGTTGTTTGCATGCGTCTTCGTTTTCCAGCCGGCCGGTGTGACCGACAACCGCGAAGCCCTTGGCCCACATGGCCGCCAGCGCGTGATCCAGGGCCCAGGTATCCTGCCCCTGCCCGGAACGATCGGTGCCCAGGTCACTGATCACCACCCTAGCGCCCCGTTCGGCCAGTGCCATGGCATAGGACAAGCCCAGGCCCTGTGCAGCGCCGGTGATCACCGCAACTTTGTCGTGGAAAGGGTCTGTAACGGGCATTTGCTGGGTACCTTCAAATCTCCTTTTTAAGATATCAACAAAAAAATCAATGGCTTAATATTAAAAGCATGCAAGTTTGATATCTGAAAGATATCACCGCCGGGTCAGCTGTACTGAAGGAATGCTGGATGATCGAGACACGTTTGCTGCGGCAGTTCATTGCCGTGGCCGAAGAGCTGCACTTTCACAAGGCGGCCGAGCGCCTGCACATGGCGCAACCGCCACTGAGCCAGGCGATTGGTCGACTTGAGGAAAAGCTCGGGTTCAAGCTGTTCCTGCGCAACAAGCGCGGGGTGCACCTGACCGCCGCCGGCACGGCATTTCTCGACACGGCTTACCGCACGTTGGCCGAGTTGGAACAGGGCATCGAGTACGCCCGCAATGTGTCTGCCGGGGTCAGCGGCAAGCTCGCCATCACTGCCATTTCCATCGCCTACTACGACTCGCTGCTCAACAGTTTGCGCCGCTACCGCGAGACCTACCCGAACGTGCAACTGACCATCCGCGAGATGCCGTCAGCCTCGCAGGCCAAGGCGCTGCTGGCCGGCGAGGCAGATGTCGGCTTCATGCGCAGGTTGCCGCTGCCGGCCGGAACCCTTGAGTCGCGACTGCTGCTTGACGAGCAGATCGTCATGGCGTTGCCCGCCCGTCATGCGAAGGCCCAGGAATACGACGTGGACCTGCGCGGGTTTGCCGATGAGGATTTCGTGTTCACCCCGCAAAACCTTGGCGGTGGCTATCACGCGCAGTTGATCGCGTTGTGCGAAGCGGCGGGTTTTTACCCCAAGGTGGTGCAGGAGGCTGCGCAGATTCACACGCTGCTTGGCTTGGTGGCCTGTGGGTTTGGCGTGGCACTGGTGCCGGCTTCGTTTGCCAGTTCCACGCCTGGCGAACGTGTGCAGTTTCGGCCGATCCGGGTTATCGGTAACCAGCCTGTGCCAGGGCTTGGGTTGTACATGAAATGGAGCGGGCAGAATGCATCGCCAGCGCTGGCCAACTTTATTGCCATGTTTGGAGAGTCTTGAGGTTATTGGTGGCAGGTTGGGCCAGCAGGGATCACATCAGGGCTGACAGGTGCCTGCCGCTGCATTTGTAGCGCCAGGGAGATCGAGCGCCGCCCGCGCGGCGCTCGATCTCACAGGCGCTGAATATACCAAGGCATACACCTGTCAGCCCTGATGCAACCTCCCAGAGGCCACCCCCCACATGACCTGCGCTCCCCACCGGGGCAATACCTTCAGACCCGCTTCGAACAACGCCACAACCGCCCGATATCACAAGCCCGTGCCTGCAACAGCTCCCCAGCATTGGCACACGCGTGCTCCAGGCTCATCGGCCCACTTGCCAGGGCAAAGGCCGCATCTATCCCATGGGCATACAGGGCCTGATAGCCCTCACCCAAGGTCCCGGCCAGTACCACCACCGGCACACCATGGCGCTTGGCAACCCGGGCTACCCCCATTGGCGTCTTGCCGCGCAAGGTCTGCGCATCGAAGCGCCCTTCGCCAGTCACCACCAGATCAGCGCCTTGTACCAGCGCATCGAGACCGGCCAGTTCAGCCACTACCTCTACCCCCGGGCGGAACTGTGCACCCATGAATGCCCGGGCCGCAAAACCCATGCCGCCGGCAGCACCGCAGCCAGGGTAGTCACGCATATCCTCGCCCAGCAGCTGCGCACAATGGTCGGCAAAATGCCCCAGGGCATGGTCGAGCGCATCAACCTGCTGCGGATTCGCACCCTTCTGTGGGCCGAAAATGGCCGATGCACCATTGGCCCCACACAGTGGGTTATCGACGTCGGCAGCCACTTCAAACTGCACCTCGGCCAGGCGCGGGTCGAGGTCGCTGGCATCGATGCGGGCCAGCCTGGCCAAGGCCAGGCCGCCCTCTTCCAGCGTTTGCCCTTCGGCATCCAGCAGGCGCAAGCCCAGCGCCCGCAACATGCCGCTGCCGGCATCGTTGGTGGCGCTGCCGCCGATGGCCAGCACCACCCGCTGCGCGCCGGCGGCCAGGGCGGCGGCAATCAGCTCGCCGGTGCCCCAGGTGCTGCTGCGGCAGGCGTCGCGCTGGCTGGTTGGCACCAGCTGCAGGCCACTGGCCTGGGCCATTTCGATGATTGCCGTGCGGCTTTGCGGCAACCAGCCCCAGCCGGCTTCGACACTTTGCCCCTGCGGGCCGCGTACGGCCTGGCGGCGCAGTTCGCCGTGGCTGGCAGCAAGGATCGCCTCCATGGTGCCTTCCCCGCCATCGGCCATCGGGCACTCGACCAGCTCGGCCTGCGGCCAGGCCTCGGCCAGGCCGGCGGCGATGGCGCGGGCGACACCGGCAGCGTCGAGGCTGTCCTTGAACGAGTCGGGGGCAATGACGATTTTCATGGGGATTCTCCTGTCCTGATGAGCGGCATGCTGACAGTTGTGCGCCTGGGGGGCCTCGGTCAAATGCACAAAACGCGGGACGGGTTGTTTGGGCAGATGCATTTGTGCCTGCTTCGGGGCTATTTGCGGCAGGCCAGCTGCCGCCGACGCCCGCCGCAGCTCACCCCATCACCCAGCCGGCAACAACTGCAACCCCAGATACAAGCTGAGCATCCCTTCCATGCGCAACGGATCAACCTCGCCCAGTTCGGCAATCCGCTCCAGCCGGTAACGCAGGCTGTTGCGATGTATGCCAAGGGCATCGGCACACGCCTGGCTCTGGCCGTCATGCGCGCACCAGGTGCGCAGGGTGGTCAGCAACTGGCCGCTGCCGTCCTTGGCGCGGATGCGCTGCAACGGTTCCAGCAGCTCATCTAGCGCATCATCGTTGCGGTGCCGCCACAACATGGCCGGCAACCGGTAGCGCTGCAGGCTGAGCAACCGTTCGCCGGGCAGTACCTCGCGCCCGTATGCCAGCAAGTCACGCACCCGGCGATAACCTCGGCGCAGTTGCTCCAGGCTTTGCGCAGCACTGCCCACGGCGAGCCGCTCCACTTCCCAGCCATGGCGTTGCAGGCGCTCGAGCAGGCGGGGCTCGTCCAGCGCCGCGCCGGCCGGGCGACACCACAGCAACGACTGGCGAGCCGGGCTGACACACCAACTGTCCGGGTAACGGCTCATCAACCATGCCGACAGCGCCTCGGCGGCAGGGCCCGAGGCCAGTTCAAAAAGGCACGGTACCCGCGGCAACTGGGGTTTCAGGCCCAGTTGCCGGGCTTCATCGAGCAGCCGTGGGGAGTCGCCGCTGCCGCCGAGCAACAGCGCCAGCAGGTCGTCACAGCGCTGCCGACGCCATTGCTGGTCGGCCTGCAAATGGCGCTGGGCCAGCAGCATTTCAGCGGTCATGCGCACCAGCTCGCCATAGGTACGCACCTGTTGCGGCTCACCAGTCAGGCCCAGTACACCCATCAGCCGGCCATCGAGCATCAGCGGCAGGTTCACCCCCGGCTGCACGCCCTTCAGGCATTTGGCCGCGTCGCTGTCCAGCTCGACGATCCTGCCGTTGGCCAACACCAGTTGCGCGCCTTCATGGCGGGTGTTGATGCGCTCCGGTTCGCCACTGCCCAGGATCAAGCCCTGGCTGTCCATCACGTTGACGTTGCACGGCAAGATAGCCATGGCCCGGTCAACGATATCCTGTGCCAGGTCATGGTCGAGTTCGAACATTGCAGGGTCCTTAGGGGTGTTAGGCTTTTGGGCCCGGGCACAGCAGGCTGGCCCAAGCGCTGTGCAAAAGCACAAAGACAGGTACGCCGCCGTCCCCGAGACTCGTCAGGGCGAGCGCCGAAACAGGCGACGCGGCGACAACCATAACAACAGAGAACCCGATCATGGCACACAGCCCCGCCCCTGACCAAGGCACGGACTCCACCCGCAACGCGCTGTACCGGCGCATCACCCTGCGGCTGATTCCGTTCATTTTCATCTGCTACCTGTTCAACTACCTTGACCGCGTCAACGTCGGCTTTGCCAAGCTGCAGATGCTCGACGCGCTGAAGTTCAGCGAAACGGTGTACGGCCTGGGGGCCGGCATCTTCTTCATCGGCTACGTGCTCTGCGGCTTGCCGAGCAACCTGGCGCTCAACCGCTTCGGACCGCGGCGCTGGATTGCGCTGATGATGATCGCCTGGGGCAGCCTCTCCACCTGCCTGCTGTTCGTCACCACGCCCACCGAGTTCTACACCCTGCGGCTGCTCACCGGCGCTGCCGAAGCCGGCTTCTTCCCGGGCGTGGTGCTGTACCTTTCGCGCTGGTTCCCGGCTGCCCGCCGTGGTCGCATCATGGCCCTGTTCATGTCGGCGATCCCGGTGTCAGGCCTGCTTGGCGGGCCGTTCTCGGGCTGGATCCTGCAGCACTTCGCTGCAGGCCAGCACGGCCTGGCCGGCTGGCAATGGATGTTCCTGATCCAGGGCCTGCCCACCGTTGCCCTTGGCGTGCTGGCCGTGTTCCTGCTCAGCGACGGCTACCAGAAAGCCGCCTGGCTGAGCCCGGCAGAACGCCAGATGATCGCCAGCGACCTGCAGGCCGATGCCGCCGGCAAGCCCGGCACCAGCGGGGACCGCGTGCTGGCCGTGCTGACCAACCCGCTGATCTGGGCCTTCGGTTTCGTCTACTTCTGCATCCAGAGCGGCGTATACGCGATCAACTTCTGGCTGCCCTCGATCATCAAGAGCATGGGCTTCGACAACCCGCTGCTGATCGGCTGGCTCAGCGCCATCCCGTACCTGCTGGCCGGTGTGTTCATGATCCTCTGCGGGCGCTCGGCTGACCTGCGCAACGAACGGCGCTGGCACCTGGTGGTGCCGATGCTGATGGGTGCCATCGGCCTGCTGATTGCGGTCAACTTCGCCGGCAACCCTGCCATCGCCATCCTCGGCCTGTCGATCGCCACCATGGGTGCCCTTACCGGCCTGCCGATGTTCTGGCCTATGCCCACTGCGCTGCTCAGCGCCGGTGCAGCGGTGGCGGGCCTGGCGATCATCAACTCGGTGGGCCAGATGGCGGGCTTCCTCAGCCCGTACCTGGTGGGATTCATCAAGGACCAGACCGGTTCCACCGATGCCGCGCTGTACTCGCTGGCGGCGCTGATCGTGGTCGGTAGCCTGGTGGCCTTGCGCATCACCCGTGCGGGTGCGTTGAGTTCTGCTAAAGCCAGTTGAACTCATTCGGGGGTAAATCGGAGCGGCGGTGCGCGATTCGATTTACCCGCGAAGAGGTCCGCCCAGGCCACATAAAAGAACCATCCCCGCCGCTCGTCAGCCTGACATTGTCGCTAAACGGTGCTGACCATTACCTCCAACAGCTCTTTAGTTGCCGGCATGTTCCGGAGGTTGCGCATTTCATCGGGCAGTTCAATGCGAACAATGCCCGATTCCCTTGCGCGTAGCATATTCACACCGAACATTTCCTGCGCCACCTCACTCGCAATCTGCGCGTAGCTGATGTTGTACTGCGAGATGTCTGCGAGTGTACGCTTCGAGGAACTCCAGGCCTGCATCGCCCGCCCTGTCATGCCCGATGCACCAGTTCCCAGCCGCGTCCCCGACGAAAACATCGAAGACAATGACGATTGCGCTTGCCAAGCCGCTACGATTCCGGTTGGCGTGCCCAGGATCACACTGGCCACCCCCGATACCGTTGCAATTGAATTGCCGGCGCGAGCCAGCTTAGGGTATTCGGGAATACGCGTGGGAAAGGCGAGGTACTGCTCTGCTGTCATATTCAACTGCGCGGCATGAACTGACCTTTTGATAATGGGTGTAGCAACCTTGAGCCCTGACATGCCGGTGTTTATCAACCCAGTGAAGCCACTGAAGAACTGCTGCAGGGTACGCACAAAATCATGACCGCTTCTGTCGACATGGTTTACGGGGTCGTCCTGACAGTAGGCATAGCTGTTCAGTCCCCCTTTACCAAAGGGGCTAAATGAGTCAGCGCTGCAGAATCTCATCAAATTCGAACGATACAAGCGCTGGCCATTTCCAGGCAGATAGCCCCCCGTGGCATTGTCCCGCCACTCGCCGACAAAGCCCAAAACAGCGTTGCTCCGCGGGTTGAACCCATACGCAGTGTGAGCCGTGGCGCCCATTACCGACTGTTGTATATCCACTGTGAGTAGCATGCCGGCTCCTGATAGCGACGCTCAGTGAAAGGATGGGCAAACGCGGGGCATACTGAAACTGATAAAAATGCCAGTAGCACATACACCACTCCGATCGTCAGATAGGTGCACTTACTCCCGACCTCAGGCGTCAAATGGTTGCAAAGGCCCCCTTTGGAGAAGCCCTATGACCCAGCACGCCGTCGCCCGCCTGGCCCAGCTCGACGAACACCGTCCCCTACGCGTACAAGCCGGCAACGAAGAACTGATCCTGATCCGCCAAGGCGACCAGGTGCATGCGTACCAGGCCACCTGTCCGCATGCGGGCGCCCCGCTCGATGAAGGTGTGGTCTGCGCTGGCCTGCTGGTGTGCCCTTGGCACAAAGCTGCGTTCGCCGTTGACGACGGTGTGGTCTGCGAGCCACCTGCCCTGGCTGACCTGCGGCGTTACAAGGCCTGGGTGAAGGGCGACGAAGTCTGGGTCGAAGATCAACCCCTGCCCGTGATCGAGCCGCCCAGGCACAGCGATGCCCGCTGTTTCGTCGTGGTCGGCGCCGGTGCCGCCGGCAGCGCCGCAGTTGCCACCCTGCTGTCCCACGGCTTTGCGGGCCGCCTGCTGTGGATCGACCAGGAGCGCCAGCCAGCGTACGACCGCACCGCCCTGAGCAAATTCGTGATTGCCGGGGAGATGCCCGCCGACGAAGTGCCCGCATTGCTCGAAGCCGACGCCCTGCGCAAAGGCCATCTGGAACGCAAGCACGGCAAGGTGCGCACCCTGAACAGCCAAAAACGCCAACTCACCCTCGCCGACGGCCAGCAGTTCGACTATGACGCCTGCCTGCTGGCCACAGGTGGCAAAGCAATCCGCCCCGACATTCCGGGTGTCGACCTGCCTGGGGTATTCACCCTGCGCTCAAGGGAGGATGCCGCGCAGTTGCTCGACGCGGCCGAACCTGGCCAGCCAGTGGTGATCGTCGGCGACGGTTTCATCGGGCTGGAAGCTGCCTCGGCGCTGCGTAAGTACGGCGTACACGTACACGTGGTCACGCGCCATGAAATCCCCCTGGCCAAACAGCTGGGGGAGCGCATTGGCCGCAGCATCCGCGCGCTGCACGAACGTAAAGGCGTTACCTTTCATGGCCCCACCGAGGTCGAGCGGATCGAGGGCCAGGACAAGGTGGAAGCCGTGTTGCTGAGCAACGGTGAACGGTTGCAAACGTCACTGGTGCTACTGGGCACCGGGGTAAAGCCGGCCACCGGCTTCCTCCAGGGCGTGCCCCTGACCGAAGACAAATCGCTGCGGGTAGATACCGAAATGCGCGCCGCCGACCGTCTGTGGGCCGCAGGGGACATCGTGACCTTCCCGCTTGCGGGGCGGCCGGTGCGCATCGAGCACTGGCGCCTGGCCCAGCAGCAAGGGGTAATCGCCGCCGCCAATATGCTCGGCGAGCAGCGCCGCTACGCCGATGTGCCGTTCTTCTGGACATACCAGCATGGGCGCACTTACGAAGTGCTGGGGCATGCGCGGGACTGGGATCGTATTGAATTTGTCGGTGAGCCGGAGGAAGGCGACTTCATTGCGTTGCAATGCGTTGGTGATCAGGTTGAGGCAGTGGTAGCAAGGGGGTATTCAGATGCCATGGCCATGCTGTCTCTGCGAATGAAGCGTTCCCTGAGCCTTTGCGATGCCGTTCGGCTGGTTTAAAAAAAACTATCGTTTCTGCATCGCCAGATTTCAAGTAACGACTAATGATTAGCACCTCAGGCTGACAAGCGATTACCTACGCCCGGAGTGTCATCGCGAATGACCGCTAAACGTTGGTTTATCATCTATTGCGAGGCGGATTTCTGAAATACTTGATCATTCTTGGTGTCGCATCTTTATTGAGCACATACAGCCCGCCGAGTACTGATACAACGCCAACGGCAGGGCTCAAAGACCCCAATCCGAACGCTGCAGCAGCGTGTGTCATTAGCGACCCGCCGGCTATTGCCATAGGGGCCGAAGCTAGCAGCTGTGCTTGATCCAAGAGCATTCGCCGATTCGTTGGAGGCTGTTCTGAAACACTTGTCGGAGTCGGGGGCAACCCTGCAGATCCGGGCGCAGGTGTCACTGCATCAGCTGCCGCTAGCTGTCCAATTCTGCGGAGCGGTGTACCCCTTCCGGCTGTCGGCTCACTTGGAGCTACAGAGGGCCGTACCTCATCTGGTTGGGAACTGACTATTTCGTTTAACGGAACATACTCAATTGGCTCCGAACGAGAAAAAAACTTTGAAATCCGCTGCCCAACGCGTGTAAAAATCTCCCATGCGTACCCGCTCGGATCAAATCTGTTAACTGGATCAGATTGACAATAGCTGTACCCGTTTATCCCGCCCTTCCCGAATGGAGACAGCGCGTCCGGCTGATTGAAGCGCATCGTGCGCGGATTAAAATCACGCTGCCCGTTGCCAAGAGGATAATTCCCCGTGGCCTTGTCGCGACGCTGGCCCACGAATGTTACCAACGTCGTCGGTTCTTGTGATTTTGAAAACCCGTAAGGGGTGTAAATTTGAAAATCGGCCGTTCGGCTGTTTTTCATGATCGTATTTGCTTGGTCACATTGCAGCGCTGAAATGATCTGGTCGTGGATGTTTAACTGTGCGCACGCGATCGAAGCGCCCCAAACCACGCGTGCGCTTGCGCCCCCAATGGTGGTAGACGTACGCCTACCTTGGTAGAAATAGAGTTCCCGTTGCTTTGCCGGCATGATGCTGGAGCTCCAGAGTTTGATGCTCAGGATCATCGGCGATCGCGCTGCAACCTGCTACTGGCAAAAATGTCAGGTTGTCCGATCTGAATTGCTTATCGCGCATGGCGTATCAAGCATTGGCGCCTGGCCCAGCAGCACGGGGTAATCGCTGCCGCCAATGCTGTACCGAACCAGTGAGGCCTGTGCCAATCGTGCGCGACCGCCTTGTCGTACCAACTCGATATCAAGGCAGGCGCCAAGGGGCCGAGCGCCTCGGCCTCAGGAATAATT
>Ga0302347_1003102_pt1 | contig 15331 bp, 13 predicted proteins | sample PhyWR1_FD_202178 | JGI IMG/M metagenome (GOLD analysis project Ga0302347, IMG submission 202178) | Leaf surface microbial communities from wheat plants in UC Gill Tract Community Farm, Albany, California, United States - DLSL W.R1 (v2)... | ecosystem: Host-associated > Plants > Phyllosphere >...
CTGAGGAAGTCAAAACGTCATGATGCGCATGAAATATCTGGTGGCAGCTGCCACACTGAGCCTGGCTTTGGTGGGGTGCTCCGGCTCAAAGGAAGAGGTGCCCGATAATCCACCTGCGGAAATCTACGCGACTGCTCAGCAAAAACTGCAGGACGGTAACTGGAAACAGGCAATAACGCAACTGGAAGCACTGGATAATCGCTATCCATTCGGCCCTTATTCTCAGCAGGTACAGCTGGATCTAATCTACGCATACTATAAGAATGCCGATTTACCGCTGGCTCAGGCCTCTATCGATCGCTTCATGCGTCTGAATCCAACCCATCCTAACATTGATTATGTCATGTATATGCGTGGGTTAACCAATATGGCGCTGGATGACAGCGCATTGCAGGGCTTCTTCGGCGTCGATCGTAGCGATCGCGATCCGCAGCACGCTCGCGATTCGTTTAACGATTTCTCTAAACTGGTACGCGGTTATCCAAATAGCCAGTATGTTACCGATGCCACTAAGCGTCTGGTATTCCTGAAAGATCGCCTGTCCAAATATGAGTATTCGGTGGCGCAATACTATACCGAACGTGGCGCATGGGTGGCGGTCGTTAACCGCGTTGAGGGAATGCTGCGCGACTACCCGGATACCCAAGCCACTCGTGATGCGCTGCCGCTGATGGAAAATGCGTATCGTGAAATGCAAATGAACACTCAGGCCGACAAGGTCGCTAAAATTATCGCTGCCAACAGCAGCAACACCTGATTTTCGCGCTGAAATGCACAACGGCAGCCTGCGGGCTGCCGTTTTTTTACCGCATACTGACTTATTATTTTACGCGGATCATCCGATCAAATATGGCCGGGAATTCTCGCCACTTCAAGCAAAAAAGCACATCTTCATGTTCTGCCTCACAAAAAGCCTTTCTTGACAAAAAGTGACAAAAAAATGTGATTTTAATCACGCAAATTGCCATTGAGCGCGTTATGCTGAAATTACCAAGACGGAAAGACAAGAGGTAAAATTTATGACAATGAACATTACCAGCAAGCAAATGGAAATCACCCCGGCAATACGCCAACATGTCGCCGACCGTCTCGCCAAACTTGATAAATGGCAAACTCACCTGATAAACCCGCACATTATTCTATCTAAAGAACCGCAGGGGTTTACGGCTGACGCGACAATCAATACGCCAAACGGCCACCTTGTCGCCAGTGCGAAACATGAAGATATGTACGCCGCCATCAACGAATTGATCAACAAGCTGGAAAGACAGCTCAATAAAGTGCAGCACAAAGGCGAAGCGCGCCGGGCCGCCACGTCGGTGAAAGACGCCAACTTCGTTGAAGATGTTGAAGATGATGTTGAAGAAGTTGAAGAACAAGAGAAGTAACCCTTATATTGAGTGTATCGCCAACGCGCCTCCGGGCGCGTTTTTTGTTGACAGAGTTAAAACAGAGCGGGTACTTTACCTCTATCGACATCAGGACGTTATTATGAAAATCATCCCGTTTTTCTTCGCATTCTTTTTTACCTTCCCCTGAATGGGAGGCGTTCCGTCGTGTGATAAACAATGCGAAGACGAACAATAAGGCCTCCCACTCCGGGGGGCCTTTTTTATGGACATGAGACAGGCGATATTATGATTGAGGAAAACCCGTTACTGGCCCTGCGCGACAAAATTAGCGCGCTGGATGAACAACTGCTGGCATTGCTGGCCGAGCGTCGTGGACTGGCGGTAGAAGTTGGTAAGGCAAAACTGACTTCTCACCGTCCGGTGCGGGATATTGACCGCGAACGCGCCCTGCTGGAAAGATTAATTCAGCTCGGTAAAACGCATCATCTTGACGCCCACTATATCACCCGCCTGTTCCAGCTCATTATCGAAGACTCTGTCCTCACACAGCAGGCGCTACTTCAGCAGCATCTGAATAAAACCAATCCGTATTCTGCGCGCGTTGCGTTTCTGGGTCCCAAAGGGTCTTATTCTCATCTGGCAGCACGCCAGTATGCGGCGCGTCATTTTGATCAGTTTATTGAAAGCGGCTGCGCGAAGTTTGCCGATATTTTTAATCAGGTTGAAACCGGTCAGGCTGATTACGCCGTTGTGCCTGTTGAGAATACCAGTTCGGGCTCCATCAACGATGTTTACGATCTGCTGCAACATACCTCGCTCTCGATTGTGGGTGAAATGACGGTAACTATCGATCACTGCCTGCTGGTGTCCGCCGCTACCGATGTCAGCCAAATTAAAACGGTTTATAGCCATCCGCAGCCGTTCCAGCAGTGTAGTCAGTTTATTAACCGCTATCCGCACTGGAAAATCGAATATACCGAAAGCACGTCTGCCGCAATGGAGAAAGTGGCCCAGATAGGCTCTGCGGACGTCGCTGCGCTGGGCAGCGAAGCCGGCGGCGCGCTGTACGGTTTGCAGGTGCTGGAGCGTATTCAGGCCAATCAGACGCAAAATTTTACCCGCTTTGTGGTGCTGGCGCGTAAAGCAGTGGATGTCTCAGAGCAGGTACCCGCGAAGACCACGCTGCTGATCGCGACGGGCCAACAGGCCGGTGCGCTGGTTGAAGCGTTGCTGGTATTGCGTAATCACAATCTGATTATGACCAAGCTTGAATCGCGTCCGATTTACGGTAATCCGTGGGAAGAGATGTTTTATCTGGATATTCAGGCTAATGTACACTCACGGGCAATGCAGAAAGCGCTAAAAGAGCTGTCTGCAATCACCCGCTCCATGAAAGTGCTGGGCTGCTATCCCAGCGAAAACGTTGTACCTGTCGATCCGATTTAACGTTCGATGAAAGGCAATTTCTTCACGCCTGCCACGCTGACCGGCAGGGTGAAGATTGCGCCGGACAACGGATATTGCGCGATTTCCTCAGCATCCATATTTTCCCGCGTAGTGGTGATAAACAACGTTTTCATCTGCGGCCCGCCGAAACAGACCATCGTTGGACACCGTACCGGCAGCCGGTACTCTTCCAGTTGTTCACCCTGCGGTGAAAAACGGGCAATACGCCAGCCGTCATACAGCGCGCTCCAGTAGCAGCCTTCTGTGTCGACGGCCGCACCGTCCGGGCTGCCTTCACCCTCAGCAAACTGACGGAAAATCTCACGCTGGCCCGGCTCTGCCCGCTCATCCAGCGGCGTACGGTAAATAACGTTATTTGGCGTATCAGAGCTGTACATCCACTTCTCATCTTCGCTAAAAGCAAGACCGTTAGAACCCTGAATATCACTCTGGATCACCTGCGGCGTGAGATCGTTGTCGACTCTCATCAACATTGCGCCATTATAATCGCCGGGTGACCAGAACGTACCGGCATAAAATCGTCCACGACGATCGGTGCCGCCGTCATTAAATCTTGCCAGCTGCGGATTGGACGGATTATCGCAGACTTTGTGCGTTAACAGACCGCGCGCATCTGCCAGCCAGATAGCATTGCGTAGCGCAACGATGAAGCCGCCCTTCTCTCTTAATGCGAAACAGCCGACTTCTTCGGGGAACTGAAGTACCCGATGCTCGCCGCTTTCAGGATGATAGCAATGAATTTCGCCTTCAATAATATCCGCCCAATAGAGCGCCTGCTCATCCTCGCTCCAGGTCGGACACTCAGGCAGGTGCCCGGTATAATCAAACAGTGTTTGCAGTACGGTCATGCCCTTCTCCCTTATAAAAAAAGCCAGCGGGTTTCCCCTCTGGCTTTTGAGTATATACAGGATTTTAAATTACTGACGGCTATCATTGGCCTGGCGCAGCAGACCGCGGCTTTCACTCTGAAAGCGCCGGGCATAATCGCCAAACCAGTGTTCGACTTTGCGGAAGCTGTCGATAAACGCCTGTTTGTCACCCTGCTCCAGTAATTTAATCGCATCACCAAACCGCTGATAGTAGCGCTTTATCAGGGCCAGATTATCCCCGGAGGCCATAATAATATCAGCATAAAGCTGCGGATCCTGAGCAAACAGCCGTCCCACCATCGCCAGTTCCAGACGATAAATCGGTGATGAGAGTGCCAGCAACTGCTCAAGCTGTACGTTCTCTTCGGCCAGATGTAGCCCATAGGCAAAAGTAGCAAAGTGACGCAGCGCCTGAATAAACGCCATGTTCTGATCGTGCTCGACCGCGCTAATACGATGCAGACGCGCTCCCCAGACCTGGATCTGCTCCAGAAACCACTGATACGCTTCTGGCTGACGGCCATCGCACCAGACCACCACCTGCTTGGCAAGACTGCCGCTGTCCGGACCGAACATCGGGTGCAGGCCAACTACCGGACCCGTATGTACGGCCAGCATAGCCTGTAATGGCCCATTTTTTACCGACGCCAGATCCACCAGAATACAGTCTTCAGGTAGCGGCGGTAACTGACGGATAATCTGTTCAGTGGCGTGGATTGGCACGCTGACGATAACCATTCCGGCATCGGCTACCATTTCAGCCGCGCGTGACCAGTCCTCTTTTTCAAGGATTTTGACCTGATAACCGGACAGCGTCAGCATTTTTTCAAATAACCGCCCCATCTGGCCACCGCCGCCGACAATCACTACCGGGCGCAGCGTCGGGCAGAGCGTTTTAAAACCTTTATCGTTTTCGCTGGAATACGATTCGCGCATCACCCGGCGTAATATATCTTCAATCAAATCAGGCGGTACGCCCAGCGCTTCCGCCTCTTCACGGCGTGAAGCCAGCATTGACGCCTCACGCTCGGGGACATAAATCGGTAGCCCAAACCGGCTTTTAACTTCGCCGACTTCGGCAACTAACGCCATACGGCGCGCCAGTAATCCCAGCAGCGCCTTATCTACTTCATCAATTTGATCGCGCAGCGCGGTCAACTCAGCAACCATAACCAACCTCTTATGCCAGACGCGTCGCCATATGGCCTTTTAAATCGCGATCGATTTCGCGCAACAGCGCCTCGGTAGTTTCCCAGCTGATGCAGGCATCAGTCACCGAAACGCCATATTGCATTGCGCTGCGCGGTTGCTCAGAAGACTGGTTTCCTTCATGAATGTTACTTTCAATCATCAGGCCGATAATCGACCGGTTACCATCTTTAATTTGTGCAACGGCAGATTCTGCAACCGCAGGCTGGCGACGGTAATCTTTATTCGAATTCCCGTGGCTGCAATCTATCATCAGCGACGGTTTGAGTCCCGCCTGGGTCATCTCTTTTTCGCACTGTGCCACGTCTGCTGGACTGTAATTTGGCGCTTTACCGCCGCGCAGGATCACATGACCATCCGGGTTGCCCCTGGTTTGCAGAAGACAAACCTGACCGGCCTGGTTAATGCCCACAAAGCGGTGGGATTGTGCCGCCGCACGCATTGCATTGATCGCTGTTGCCAGGCTGCCATCGGTCCCGTTTTTAAACCCTACCGGCATCGATAACCCGGAGGCCATTTCGCGGTGAGTTTGCGATTCGGTGGTGCGCGCACCAATAGCAGACCAGCTAAACAGATCGCCCAGATACTGCGGACTGTTTGGATCTAATGCTTCAGTCGCCAGCGGTAGCCCCATGTTCACCAGATCTACCAGCAGCTGACGCGCAATTTTCAAACCGGCTTCAACATCAAACGAGCCATCCATATGCGGATCGTTAATCAACCCTTTCCAGCCAACGGTGGTACGGGGTTTTTCAAAATAGACGCGCATCACCAGATAGAGGCTATCGCTGACCTCTGTGGCAAGTTGCTTAAATCGACGTGCATATTCCAGCGCCGTTTCCGGATCGTGGATAGAACAAGGACCACACACCACCAGCAAACGCGGATCGCGACCGGCAATAATGTCGGAGAGCGTTTTACGCGACTGCGCGATCTGCGCTTCTTGCGCAGCGCTGAGCGGGAATTCCGCTTTAAGCTGGTCTGGGGTGATTAAAATCTGTTCGTCGACAATATGTACGTTATTCAGCGCGTCTTTTTGCATGATGGCAATCCTGTCTGGCTCGTTTGCGATATAAGTATCCTCAACAGAGGAGAGCTCACCATACCATAAGAGGTAAAGAATTCAATACAAAATGCGTACATATTACTTTACATAAACAAAATAAATGGGGCTAATGCCCCGCTAAATAGTAAACATTTATTTACAAAGGGTGTAGCTAACCCGAATAATCGAAATTAGCCACATCCTCCGGACGTTACATAATCTGCTGAATGCCGCGGGAACGGCGCATTTTCCAGCGTAAACAGTCAATCAGCAGAAAAATCACCAGGCTAACGCCCATTACCGGCATCGCAATACCCAGCACCAGTGCGCAGAGCGTGCACCCTATTTGCCCTGAGCGGGATAACTGCGCCATGCTTTGCAACAGCGAATTTAGCGGATTCTGCGTACCCGCCACCGGACGCCGGAGCCACCATAGCCGGTAGCCCATCACAATGCTGACACAAAGCGCTGCGCCGAATGCGATCAGCAGCAGTTGGTTTGCAAGGCCAAACAGAACGCCCATATGGAAATCTACTCCCCATCGGGTCAGTTTAGCCATCAGCGGAAAGGCGGCAAAATTGGTATGGTCGATGATATGCCTATTTTTCACGTCCACTGCCACCGCATCCACCTGAGTCGGCCAGCGGCGATCGATCTCCGTAACGGTCCACGCACGATCGGCGCTGCGGGCCGGGCGGATCTCAACGTAGCGCGCATCAATCCCCGCCGACTGCGCAATATGCAGCACAGTATCGAAGTACGTTAGCTCATGCTTTGTTTCCATCCCGGACATGTCGCCGTGATGCGCATGATGCTCTGCATGGGGATCGTGAACATCGGCCTCCCCCTTAAGTTGGGTATTGACCTGTGGGGTAAGCCAGTTAAATGCCGTACGCATTTTATCGACGTTTCCGCCCGCCCACTGTGACCAGGTGAGCCCGGTGGCGGAAAACAGCAGCATACCTGCCAGCAGTAGCCAGCCGAGCGTAACATGTAACCGACGTGTGTTCTGAACACGGTTTTTTATGCGCCGCTTAGGACGAGTGAAAAACCACAGTACAATGCCACCCAGCGCGGCAATCCACATCCACGAGGCGGCCAGTTCGCTGTAATTTCTGCCGACATCGCCCAGTAGTAGCGAGCGATGTGCATAGTCGATCCACTGACGCAGCGGTAAAATGCCGCTGGTGCCGTAAACGGTCATATCACCTTTTACTGCAAGCGTAACCGGATCGATAAAGATTGCGCGGCTTTCCGAAGCGCCGAGCGTCGGGTCGGTGTACATTACCCGGGTTGTCTCACCAGATGCCAGCCCGGGCCGCACTGCCAGCAGTGACAACTGTCCCCCTGTAACCTGTTCGGCTATCGCGATTTGCTGCGCCAGCGGCTGTTGCTCTCCTTCGACACTCCCGTGTAAGGCATCGGCGTAGAGCCATGCTTCAAGCTGTGGCGTTGCCACGTAAAGCGTACCGGTTAAGGCCGCCACGAAGATAAACGGACCGACAAACAGGCCAATATAGAAATGAAGACGGCGCAGTAATGTTATCCATGCCGCGCGTGGAGTGCAGGTTGTCATACTTTTCCTCAGATAAGGTCAAACGGCGTTATACGCAGATGCGCATAATCGTTATGTCAGAATGGGGATAAAGCAGACTCGCCGGGCGGCGCGCGGGTATCGGGATATAACCAGGGGAAGAAGTGCCAGTACGTTGTGACGGGACGCGGCGGACGATTTTTCTGGCGCAGCAGTACGGCGTACAGCACCATCACCAGCGCCAGCAGCAGTCCCGGAACGTGAGCCAGCAGGACACAATAGCCGCAGGCTTCACCGTGATCGACAGGCATCGTCACCGGCGCAGGATCGTGTTCCCCATGTCCGGCCATCATACTCATGTCATGATGCATCCCGGGCATGGCGCTCATCGGATCTTTTTGCAACGCGACAGAAATCAGCGGGGCCACAATAATCAACAGGATCGCAAACAGCGCGAATCCTGCCGCTGTGCGTATCTTACCTGATTGACGTCGTGCGTTATGGATCACTTCCCCTCCTGCTGCGAGCGGACAGTGTAAATGATTTATGACTAATCAGTTAACGCAATGCGTTTTTTTACGCATAAAAAAAGGGCCAGCCCGCAGGCCAGCCCTCTTATACGGATGTCGCGAAAGCGATATCTTAGTTAAGACGCTCTTTGATACGAGCAGACTTACCAGTACGCTCACGCAGGTAGTACAGTTTAGCTTTACGTACAGCACCACGACGTTTAACAGCAATGCTGTCAACTACCGGAGAGTGAGTCTGGAAAACACGCTCAACGCCTTCGCCGTTGGAAATTTTGCGAACAGTGAATGCAGAATGCAGACCGCGGTTACGAATAGCAATAACCACGCCCTCAAATGCCTGCAGACGTTTTTTGGAACCTTCAACAACCCATACTTTCACTTCTACGGTATCACCCGGACGGAAGGAAGGTACGTCCTGCTTCATCTGCTCTTGTTCGATTTGCTTAATAATGTTGCTCATAATTTAATCTCTTATCCTGGGTAAACTGATATTCGGGGGCTTACGCCATCCCATCATGTTTATGTTGCTCATGTGCGTGTTCTTTTTTGAACTCCGCCAGCAACCTTGCTTGCTCTTCAGTCAGAGCCAGGTTTTCCAGAAGTTCAGGTCTTCTAAGCCAGGTGCGGCCCAGCGACTGCTTCAGACGCCAGCGACGTATCTCAGCATGGTTTCCCGACAGCAATACCGGCGGTACTTCCATCCCTTCTAACACTTCAGGACGGGTATAGTGCGGGCAGTCCAGCAATCCGTCAGCAAAGGAATCTTCCGTTGCTGAGGCTTCATGGCCCAGAACCCCCGGGATAAACCGGGAAACCGAGTCAATCAGCGTCATTGCCGGTAACTCACCACCGCTGAGTACGTAATCGCCGATAGACCATTCTTCGTCAATTTCGGTTTGGATCACGCGCTCGTCTACGCCTTCGTAGCGACCACACACCAGAATCAGTTTCTGATTCGTTGCCAGTTCGCTGACGCCCGCTTGATCAAGCTTGCGTCCCTGAGGTGACAGATAAATCACCTTAGCGCCTTCCCCTGCCGCTTCTTTTGCTGCATGAATGGCGTCCCGTAAAGGTTGCACCATCATTAACATCCCCGGTCCGCCGCCGTAAGGACGCTCGTCCACGGTACGGTGCCGGTCATGAGCGAAGTCGCGAGGACTCCAGCTCTGGATGTTCAGCAGGCCATTTTTTACAGCCCGGCCAGTTACCCCGTATTCGGTAATTGCACGAAACATTTCTGGAAACAGGCTTACGATACCTATAAACACCAGCCTATCCCCATTGCGCCGTCATTTACCGTTTATCCGGTGGTTTAAAAACCAGGATCCCAATCTACTTCGATAGTCCGAGTAGCGAGATCGACTTTCTTGATAACCTGTCCATCGAGGAACGGTACAAGACGTTCCTTGATACCAAACGCATCTTTCAGGTTTGCCTTAATGACGATAACGTCATTGGAGCCGGTTTCCATCATATCGATGACTTTACCCAGCTCGTAGCCTTCAGTGGTGACTACCTGGCAACCCATAAGGTCTTTCCAGTAGTAGCTACCGTCTTCCAGCGCGGGCAACTGCGAAGAATCTACGACAATTTCACAATTAGTCAGTACATTCGCGGCATCACGATCGTCAATGCCATGCAGCTTGATGATCAAATCCTGATTGTGGTGCTTCCAGCTTTCCAGCTGTACTGGCTGCCACTGACCCGCCTTCTGGATAAACCAGGGCTGATAGTCAAAAATGCTTTCGGCGTCTTCAGTGGAAGAAAACACTCTGAGCCAACCACGGATTCCGTAGGGAGAACCCATTTTTCCCAGTACAACCGGTTCAACGGGAACTTGTGCGGCGAGTTGCTTGCTCATCATGACCACCGTGACAGATTAAGCTGCTTTTTTTGCTTCTTTGATCAGCGCGGCAACGCGATCGGAAAGGGTCGCGCCCTGGCCAACCCAGTGAGCGATGCGATCCAGATCCAGGCGAGTGCCTTCTTCTTTTTCGCTAGCGATCGGGTTGAAGAAGCCAACGCGCTCAATGAAGCGGCCGTTACGTGCATTACGGCTGTCGGTGACAACAACCTGATAGAACGGACGCTTTTTTGCGCCGTGACGAGCTAAACGAATAGTTACCATAACATCCTCTTGTGTGAATAAAACACCGGGCCCCCTCGAGGGAAGGGTCCCGGTGTCATATTAAAAGCCCGAAAATTTTACTGATTTCTGGGGAAATTGCAATCAGCATCTTGCTGCTGAGCACGAAACAAGGGACAGAAGGCGTATATCGGTGCAGCCAGTTTAGTTCTGGCGTGTGCGCAATACGTGAGCATTGACTCACTCTGCTCGCCCTCCGGCCCCCTCAAGGGCGTGCAAAACACGTTCATGTTTTGTCGAGCACACCCCGGGGATTAAGTGGCGAACAAGATAGCCTTATGCCCTGATTTTAGCGGCCTGGAAAACCGGGCGGCATCATCCCTTTCATGCCACGCATCATCTTAGCCATGCCGCCTTTCTTCATTTTCTTCATCATGCGCTGCATGTCGTCGAACTGTTTCAGAAGACGGTTTACATCCTGCACCTGCATCCCACAACCCTGCGCGATACGACGCTTACGGGAACCTTTGATGATTTCCGGCTTCGCACGCTCTTTCAGCGTCATGGAGTTAATGATGGCTTCCATCCGCACCAGGACTTTATCGTCCATCTGCGATTTAACGTTATCCGGGATCTGCCCCATGCCCGGCAGCTTGCCCATCAGGCTCGCCATACCGCCCATGTTTTTCATCTGTTTAAGCTGCTCGAGGAAGTCGTTCAGGTCGAAACCATCGCCCTTCTTCAGCTTGCTGGCTAATTTCTCAGCCTGCGCGCGGTCAACTTTCGTTTCGATATCTTCGATAAGCGACAGCACATCACCCATGCCGAGGATACGGGACGCAATACGATCCGGGTGGAACGGCTCCAGCGCTTCGGTTTTCTCACCGACGCCAAGGAACTTGATCGGCTTACCGGTAATATGACGAATAGAAAGTGCCGCACCGCCGCGGGCATCGCCGTCAACTTTGGTCAGCACCACACCGGTTAACGGCAGCGCTTCATTAAACGCTTTAGCCGTATTGGCCGCATCCTGACCGGTCATGGCATCTACGACAAATAGCGTTTCTACCGGGTTGATTGATGCATGGACCTGTTTGATCTCGTCCATCATCGCTTCGTCAACGTGCAGACGACCGGCGGTATCCACCAGCAGCACGTCATAGAACTGGAGCTTCGCTTCTTTTAACGCGGCATTAACGATATCGACCGGTTTCTGCCCGACGTCAGACGGGAAGAAATCCACGCCAACCTGCCCGGCCAGGGTTTCAAGCTGTTTGATCGCCGCAGGGCGATAAACGTCAGCCGAAACCACCAGCACTTTTTTCTTGTGCTTTTCACGTAAAAACTTACCCAGTTTGCCGACGCTGGTGGTTTTACCGGCACCCTGCAGGCCCGCCATCAGCACTACGGCTGGCGGCTGCGCAGCCAGATTCAGCACCTGGTTTTCTTCGCCCATGGCCGCAACCAGCTCGTTGCGCACAATTTTGACGAATTCCTGACCCGGCGTCAGGCTCTTATTCACTTCATGACCAACCGCTTTTTCTTTTACACGGTTGATGAATTCACGCACTACCGGCAGCGCAACGTCAGCCTCCAGCAGCGCCATACGCACTTCACGCAGCGTCTCTTTAACGTTTTCTTCAGTAAGGCGTCCACGGCCACTGATATTGCGCAGCGTGCGCGACAAACGATCGGTTAAATTATCAAACATTGTCTCTCGCCTGAGGTGGAAACGGTCGGTCGCTTACGCGACGCGTCTACAGAATTTTGCCGGAGTATAACATGAAGCCGCCTTTGTTGTTATGCAACGGTTGGAGCGAAGGTCGCGTAACGTTATACTGATCCTCTTTCTTCCCGGTGAACTCTCAATACACTTATGCCTGTTTTTGCGCTGCTCGCTCTTGTTGCCTATTCATTCAGCCTGGCGCTGATCATCCCCGGCCTGCTTCAGAAAAATAGCGGCTGGCGGCGCATGGCGATCCTGTCGGCGGTTATCGCGCTGGTTTGCCACGCATTTGCGCTGGAAGCGCGCATTTTTCCTGACGGAGATGGCGGCCAGAATCTTAGCCTGTTGAATGTCGGTTCACTGGTCAGCCTGATGATCTGTACGGTGATGACCATCGTTGCCTCGCGTAATCGCGGCTGGCTGTTGCTGCCGGTGGTGTACGCATTCGCCTTCATCAATCTGGCTTTCGCCAGTTTCGTACCCAATGAGTACATTACCCATCTGGAAGCGACGCCCGGCGTCATGGTGCATATTGGAATGTCGCTGTTCTCTTACGCGACGCTGATCATTGCCGCGCTCTATGCATTGCAGCTGGCGTGGATTGACTACCAGCTAAAAAATAAGAAGCTGGCTTTTAACAGTGAAATGCCACCGCTGATGAGCATTGAGCGCAAAATGTTTCACATCACTCAAATCGGTGTGGTGCTGTTGACCCTGACGTTATGTACCGGATTGTTTTACATGCATAACTTATTCAGCATGGAAAATATCGACAAAGCAGTCCTGTCGATTATTGCATGGTTTGTCTATATCGTTCTGCTGTGGGGCCACTATCATAAAGGATGGCGCGGTCGTCGCGTGGTCTGGTTCAACGTCGCGGGTGCCTGCATCCTGACGCTGGCGTACTTTGGTAGCCGCGTCGTGCAGCAGTTCGTCAGCTAAGGAGTCCCCCCTGGAACACATTTCTACCACCACGCTGATCGTCACATTGATCGTCATGGTGGTTATCTCCGCCTATTTCTCCGGTTCAGAAACCGGCATGATGACGCTCAACCGCTATCGGCTGAGGCATCTGGCGAAAAAAGGCAATCGTGCGGCAAAACGTGTAGAAGCGTTATTACGTAAACCTGACCGGCTGATAAGCCTGGTTTTGATTGGCAATAACCTGGTCAACATCCTCGCGTCGGCGTTGGGCACTATCGTCGGAATGCGCCTGTACGGTGATGCAGGCGTCGCCATTGCCACCGGGATCCTGACGTTTATCGTGCTGGTTTTTGCTGAAGTTTTACCGAAAACCATTGCCGCGCTGTATCCGGAAAAAGTGGCCTATCCCAGCAGCCTGTTGTTGGCTCCTTTGCAAATTCTGATGATGCCGCTGGTATGGCTGCTGAATACGATTACCCGCATGCTAATGCGCTTAATGGGTCTTAAAACCGATATCGCAATCAGCGGATCGTTAAGTAAAGATGAGCTGCGCACGCTGGTTAACGAATCCCGCTCACAGATTTCACGTCGTAATCAGGACATGCTGCTGTCGATCCTCGATCTGGAGAAAATCAGCGTCGACGATATCATGATCCCGCGTAACGAGATTGTCGGCATTGATATTAACGACGACTGGAAATCCATCGTCCGCCAGCTTACCCACTCCCCTCACGGACGCATTGTTCTGTACCGTGATTCTCTGGATAACACCATCAGTATGCTGCGCGTGCGTGAAGCATGGCGGCTGATGCAGGAGAAGAAAGAGTTTACTAAAGAAGTTATGCTGCGGGCGTCCGACGAAATTTACTACGTCCCGGAAGGCACGCCGCTCAGTACCCAGCTGATTAAATTTCAGCGGAACAAAAAGAAAGTAGGCCTGGTGGTCAATGAATATGGCGATATTCAGGGACTGGTCACAGTTGAAGATATTCTCGAAGAGATTGTCGGCGACTTTACCACGTCAATGTCACCGACGCTGGCGGAAGAAGTCACCCCGCAAAACGACGGCTCGGTGATTATCGAAGGTAGCGCTAACGTGCGCGAGCTGAATAAAGCGTTTAACTGGCAGTTGCCGGAAGAAGATGCGCGTACGGTAAACGGTATCATTCTTGAAGCGCTGGAAGAGATCCCGGCCTCCGGCACGCGTGTGCGCATCAAACAGTACGATATTGATATTCTCGACGTGCAGGACAATATGATTAAGCAGGTAAGAGTAATGCCGGTGAAACCGATTCGCGAGAGCATTGCGGAATAGAATAGCGGCACTGACCTGAGCAGCAGCAAAGCACGTCGCTGCTGCTCAGCATTATTTCCGCCAGAAAGCAAACAAGCCGAAAACCGACCTGTCTACGCGGCTTACTTTGCTTTTGCGACTGTTACCATCGCAGCGCGAATAGTACGGCCGTTAAGCGTATAGCCTTTCTGCATCACCATCAGCACATTGCCGGCAGCAACATCGTCAGATTCCACCATTGCAATAGCCTGATGTACGTTCGGGTCCAGCGGAACATTGGTATCGGCAATGACTTCTACGCCGAACTTGCGTACCACATCCAGCATTGACTTCAGGGTCAGCTCAATACCTTCGACCATGGATGCCATGTCAGGATTTGCTTTATCGGCCACTTCCAGCGCACGATCGAGGCTGTCCACCACCGGCAGCAGTTCGTTGACGAACTTCTCCAGCGCGAACTTATGCGCTTTCTCGATATCCAGTTCAGTGCGACGACGCAGGTTTTCCATTTCCGCTTTGCTGCGTAGCAGGCTTTCGCGCTCGCGGGTCTGAGCATCAGCTAACTGCGCTTCAAGACTCGCAATTTTTTCATCGCGCGGATCCACCTGTTCAGCAGAAGCCTCTTGTTCAACGGCCTCAACGTCTTCGTGCTGATCCATGATAATTTCTTCCGGGGCTTGCCCCTCAGGCGTTTTCTGTTCTTTACTACTCATGAATTTCTCCGCGTTTTTTTCGCATTCATCTCGCTAACTTCGCTTATTATGGGGATCGGTTTCCTGGTTTCAAGGGAAGCAATCACATTGTCATCAATCATTGGCACAAGGACCACCAGAAAATGAACGCTCATTTCAAGTGCATTGGTATAGTCGGACATCCGCGTCACCCTACCGCGCTCACCACACATGAAATGCTCTATCGCTGGCTCAGTTCCCGGGGCTATGAGGTAATAATTGAGCAGCAAATTGCCCGTGAGCTGAATTTAAACGAGGTCCGCACCGGCACGCTGGCGGAAATCGGTCAGCAGGCGGATCTGGCCGTCGTTGTCGGCGGCGATGGCAACATGCTGGGTGCCGCGCGCACTCTGGCCCGCTATGACATCAAAGTCATTGGTATTAACCGTGGCAACCTCGGCTTTCTGACCGATCTTGATCCGGATAATGCGCACCAGCAGCTGGCCAATGTTCTGGAAGGGGAATATATCACCGAGAAGCGTTTCCTGCTGGAAGCCCAGGTATGCCAGAAAGCGTGTCAGAAACGGATCAGCACGGCCATTAATGAGGTGGTTCTGCATCCCG